>Ga0193709_1000429_pt1 | contig 15117 bp, 13 predicted proteins | sample H3c2metaG_FD_160571 | JGI IMG/M metagenome (GOLD analysis project Ga0193709, IMG submission 160571) | Soil microbial communities from a riparian zone of the East river system, Colorado, United States - H3c2 | ecosystem: Environmental > Terrestrial > Soil > Riparian zone | place: USA: East River... | reverse complement strand
CCACGGGCTTCAAGGGATGCAGCTGCAGAGTGGCCAGGGGCGTCGCGCCGCTGAACACCTGCAACGTGCCGACACTTGCATCGAGGCCCAACGGCGCGATGATCCTGGGCTGCAAGTCCACCGCGGTCTTCACGTCGGTATGGCCGCGCGCCAGCGTCACGTACAGATCATCCTTGATGCCGACTTCCGCCGTCGATTGCGCCGCTTTCCAGACTTGCGTCGTGGCGAGCGCAATGCCGCCCTTGACCGCCAGTTTGGTGTCGTAGAAGGTGAAGCCGTAGCTCAACAGAGCGGCACTGGCATTCTCGCGCGCCTTCATGCTCGTGGACCCTAGTACCACCGACACCAGGCGCATGCCCTCGCGATGCGCCGAGGTGACGAGACAGAAGCCGGCGGACTCGGTGTGGCCGGTTTTCAAGCCATCGACGCTGGGATCCTTCTCGAGCAGGCCATTGCGATTTTGCTGCTTGATGCCGTTATGCTCGAATTCGTGTATCGAATAATATTTATAGTACTGCGGATAATCGCGAATCAACGCGCTCGCGAGCAGCGACATGTCGCGCGCAGTGGTGTAGTCCTGCGGCGAGGGCAGGCCCGAACTGTTGTCGAAATGCGTGCCGACCATATTCAATCGTTTGGCAGTGGAATTCATGAGCTGCGCAAACGTAGCTTCGGTGCCGGCGATGCGCTCGGCCAGCGCGATGGTGGCATCGTTGCCGGACTGCACGATCATCCCGAGGATGAGATCTTGAACCGACACGGGTTTGCCCAACTCGATGAAGGTGCGCGACCCCTCCGATCGCCACGCATGCTCACTGACGGTGACCGTGTCCTCCAGCTTGAGCTTGCCGCCTGCCAGTTCCTGGAAAACGATGTAGGCCGTCATCAGTTTCGTGAGGCTGGCCGGCTCCATCCTGGCGGTAGCATCTTTGGCGGCCAGTATTTTGTCGGTCTGATAGTCGATCAGAATGTAAGCGCGCGCGTCGACTTGGGGCGCACTCGGAATGGACATGGCCGGCGGCGCCGCGGGAGCGGCGGCCGGGGCTGCCGGAGGCGCTGCTGCCCAGCAGGCCGCGCCGATGAGGGTCGCGAAGGAGAGACTCGCAATCAGGTGACGATACATGGTTGACGCATACCCTAATAAAAGCCGGTTAGTGTACTTCGGTTCGCCGCGCGGCAATAGATGATCAATCGAGCGCCAGGTGAGCATCATTGATGCCGACGCGGCCGAGCGCAGCGACGATGCGATCGAATTGAGCGACGCTGGGCACCGGACCGATGCGGACTCGATACATCCTGCGGCCCGCGATTTCGTTGTCGCGCACGAAGATCTTGCCGTAGCCGCCGCCGCGCAATTTTTCCACCAGCCGTTCGGCGTTCTTAGGATCGCTGAATGCGCCGGCCTGAATGAACAGCGATGCTGGTACGGCCACCTGCGTGACCGTGGAGTCCGCGGCCTGGGAGTTCGCGACCGGGGAGGGCGCGGCCGCGGCAGCAGGCGATGCCGTTTCGAGCGGTGAAGCCGTGAGCGGCGCGGCGGTAGGCGCCGAATCCGCTGCCGTGATGGGCGTTTCCGGCGCCGGCGCGGCATCGAGGCTGCGTACTTCCACCATGGCGGTGCCGTTGCGCAGCATGTCGAGTTTCGACGCAGCCGTGTAGGAGAGGTCGATGATGCGATTGCCGACGAAGGGGCCGCGATCGTTGACGCGAACCACCACACTGCGCCCATTTTGAAGATTGGTGACGCGCACGTAGGCGGGCAAGGGCAGAGTCTTGTGGGCAGCCGTCATGCCGTACATATCGTAGATTTCACCGGTGGATGTTCGGACCTTGTGGAAGCCCGGTCCATACCAAGACGCGACACCGCGTTCCACGTAGCCGACGTTCGATGACAGCACGAAGTAACGCTTGCCCAGGACATCGTAGAACGGCGGATTGCCGCTGCGTGAACGCGGCTCGATGCGCGGCACCACGTCCGGCACCGATTGCGCCGGCGGCGGCGTTTCGGGCTCAGGCGTCGCGACGGGACTGGGGCTCACGGGGCGCGGCGGCGCGCTGAAACACGCGGCGAGCCCGGCCGCGACTGCGGCGCAAAGCGGCAGGGCCAGCGCGCGCGCCGGCTTCACGGCGACGTCGTGGAGGTCGGGGGCGAAGCGGGCGCCGCGGCCGAGGTGGAGGCGGCCTGTGCGGCGTCGTTCTCGAGCATCCGCTGTTTGACCGCGGCGGCGAGTTCGTAGACGGCCATGGCGTACAGCGCGCTGTGGTTATACCGAGTGACCACATAGAAGTTGTTGTAGCCGACGCGCCAATGCACGCCATCCGGCTCGTCGACGGCAATCAAGATCACGGGCGCGTCCGCAGGCAGCGCGCTGTCAAAGCTGACGCCTTTCGCGTTGAGCGAGGCTACGGTCTCCGACAGCGCCAACTTGCGGCCATCCAAATCACCGGCCTTTTCGGGCGGCACGGTGGCTTCGGCCAACACCGGTTCGCCGGCAATCCAGCCGTGTTCCTTCAAGTAATTGCCGACGCTCGCGCAGACATCCGGCCAATCGCTCCACAGGTCGATGCGGCCGTCCGCATCCGCATCCACCGCATAGCGCCGGTAGTTCGAGGGCATGAACTGCGGCACTCCCATCGCGCCGGCGTAGGATCCTTTGATGGTCTTCGGATTGAGGCGTCCGTCACGGGTGAGCAGCAGAAACTGTTCCAGCTCGTCGCGAAAGAATTTCTCGCGGGCGGGATAGTCGAACGACAGCGTGACCAGCGCATCGAGCACCCGATACGAGCCGGTCCTGCGCCCATAAAATGTTTCCACGCCGAGAATGGCTGCAAGGTACTCGGGAGCCACACCGCTGTGCACGCTGGCTTGATCGAGCGCCCGACGGTGAGCGGTCCAAAACTCAACGCCCTCTTGAATGCGCCGTTCCGTCACAAAGATGGGGCGATATTCGTACCAGAGCTTGGCCTTCTCGGCGGGCTTGCCCATGGCCTCGACAATGGCCGGTTGAAACTCCGCACCCTTCAGCAGCTTGCGCAGCGCACGCTTCTTGAAGGAATAGGTACCGGCCATGTGGGCGATGAACTCTTTGACATCGCTGCGCTTGGTGTCGATGGCGGCAGCGGGCTCGATGCAAAGCGCCAGCAGCGCGGCGACGCCGAGCAGGAGCTTGAGGTGAAAGGGGCGGCGCACGCGAGTTCCTAGGATCCAATCAGTTTGCGGTGCGAATGCAGCGACATGAGGATGCCGAAACCGGCCAACAAAGTGACCATGGAAGTGCCGCCATAGCTGATCATGGGCAGCGGCACGCCGACCACCGGCAGGATGCCGCTGACCATGCCTGAGTTGACGAATACATACACAAAAAAGCTGAGCGCGATGGCGCCGCCGGTCAGACGCGCAAAGGTGCCCTGCGCCTGCATCGCCAAGTACAGCCCGCGGCCGATCACGACCGCATACAGCGATAGGATCAAGAGCTGTCCGAGCAGCCCGAATTCCTCGCCGATGACCGCGAAAATAAAGTCGGTGGAGCGCTCGGGCAAGAATTCCAGCTGCGCCTGACTGCCGTTCATGTAGCCCTTGCCGAAGACCCCACCGGAGCCGATGGCGATTTGCGATTGGATGATGTGGTAGCCGGCGCCCAGCCGATCGGTTTCCGGATTCAAGAAGGTGAGGATGCGCTGGCGCTGATAATCATGGATGAAGTGCCATGCGCCCCACGCCGCACCGCCGATGAGCGGGATCGAGATCAAGATCAGCCGAATCTGCAATCCCGCCAACAGCATGACGATGAGGCCGGACGCGGCAATCAGCAACGCGGTGCCCAGGTCGGGCTGCGTCACGATCATGGCGGTCGGAATCGCGATCAAGACACCCATGACGATCAAATCCAAAAAGGTCGGCGGCAGGGGGCGTTCGTGCATGTACCAGGCGCAGGCCATGGGCACGGCAAGCTTCATGATCTCGGAGGGTTGGAAGCGCATGAACCCGACATCGAGCCAGCGCTGCGCACCTTTGCCGATATGGCCGGTGACATCCACGACGATGAGCAGCAGCACGCCGAGCACGTAGGCGATCGGCGCAAACATGCGCAGGTATTGCGGTGTGGCGAACTTGGCGAGGGCGAGCATGGCCGCCATCGCGATGCCGATATTCACCAAGTGGTGCTGCACCATTCTCCAGTTTTGCCCGGAAGCGCTGTACACCACCAAAATGCCGATAACTACGATGATGGCGAGCACGCCGGTGAGCGGGCCGTCCAACCCCAATGCGCGCAGCGTCCGCCCGCCCGCGGTGAGGGTGCGCCGGGTTCGCGAGGGCGAGAATTCGTCGAAGATCACGACTCAACGCTCATGTATCTTGCCCATCACGCCGGTGAGTACCGGCCACAGCAGCGCGCCGATGAAGGGCGCGAGCCAGCGGCCAAAGGTGGTCACCGGGTTGCCGGTGGCGCCATCGACCCAGAACAGAACGAATTGATAGCCCGTCAGCAGCACGAAAACGGTCAGGCATTGCGAGAGAACCGAGAACACGCGAATGCGCAATCGCAGATGCGTGGCCCAGGCACCCATGAGCGTAAGGGCGAGCGCGTGCTGGCCGAGCACGACCCCGTGAATCACATCGAGCGCCAATCCGGAGAAAAAAGCCAGCGACAGGCCGCCCGCGCGCGGCGATTCGATGCACCAATAGAAAACCACCAGCACCAAAAAGTCGGGACGAAAGGCGTCCAATACCTCGGACAGCGGCACGACGGCGAGGGCAAGGGCTCCAACGGCCGATAGCGCCATCGGGACTCGGCGGATTCGCGTTTCGCGCATCATTTCTTCGGCACCGCCGCGGGTTTCGGCGGCGGCAACAATTCCGCGGCCTGGGGCTTGAGCCACACGAACAGCAGTTCCTTCGAGCGATCGAGTGCGGCAGCCGGCTTGACGTCGACGTCCGCGAGGGACTGCGCCGGATCGCGCTTGACTTCCGCGATGGTGCCGACAGGGTAGCCGGCCGGGAATCCGCCGCCGAGTCCCGACGTGACCAGCAAGTCGCCGGCGATCACATCGGCGCTGGTGGGCAGGTACGGCAACTTCAGGCGGTTGGTCTCGCCCGTGCCCACGGCAATGGTGCGCAAGCCGTTGCGGTTGATTTGCACCGGGATGGCGTGAGCTGCGTCACTGACCAAAATGACTTCGCTCGTCAGCTGCCCGACGCGCGCGACCTGGCCGAACACGCCGCCCGAATCGAGCACCGCTTGGCCGACGTAAATGCCGTCGCTTGCGCCCTTGTCCACCAGCACGCGCTCGCGGAAGGCATCGAGATCCACATTCATGATATCGCCGATCAGGAAACGGTCGGTCACGCTCGCCGTGTTGTCGCGCAAAGCGCGCAGCCGTTGGGTCTCGGCCTCCAACGCTTCGTAGCGCTGCAGCCGGAACTGCGCCACGCGCAGCTCTGCCTCGAGCTTGGCCTTATCGGCGCGCAGCACATCGCGCGTGGTGACGCTGTCGCGAAACCAATGCCACCCTTGGAAGGGACTGGCGACGGCAACTTCCACGGGATACGCGGCGACTGAGAGCAGGCGGCGGATCTTGCCCAAGTGATCGTAGCGCTTGTCGACGATGATCAGGGCCAAGGCCAGCAGCGAGTACAGCACGCAGCGGAACAGAAGTCCCGTGGTTCGACCCGAGGTGTCGGTGCTACGAAAGGCGACCATCGGCGGAAGACTCTGTGGGCGGGCGCCAGGTCGCTTGCATTACTCCAGTCCGAAGATGCCGGGTCCGTGTTCCTCGGTGAGTTCGAGGATTCGTCCGCCGCCGCGCGCCACGCAGGTCAGGGGATCGTCCGCGATCACCACCGGCAAACCGGTTTCTTCCATGAGCAACTTGTCGACGTCGCGCAGCAGCGCGCCGCCGCCGGTGAGGACAATGCCGCGCTCGGCGACATCGGCGCCCAGTTCCGGCGGTGTTTGTTCCAGCGCCTGCTTGACCGCGCCGACGATGCCTTGCAGCGGCTCTTGCAGCGCCTCCAATATTTCGTTGGAGTTCAAGGTGAAGCTGCGCGGCACGCCTTCGGACAGATTGCGGCCCTTGACGGAAATCTCGCGCACCGTTTGGCCGGGATACGCCGACCCGATCTCGAGCTTGATGCGCTCGGCCGTGGCTTCGCCGATCAGGATGCCGTAATTGCGGCGCACGTAGTTGGTAATGGCTTCGTCGAACTTATCGCCGCCGATGCGCACGCTGGCGGCATACACGATGCCGTTCAAGGAGATGACCGCGACCTCCGAGGTGCCGCCGCCGATATCGAGCACCATGGAACCGCGCGCCTCTTGCACGGGCAGGCCGGCGCCTACCGCCGCGGCCATGGGTTCCGGAACGATGTCGACGCTGCGCGCCCCGGCGCCCTCGGCTGATTCCTTGATGGCGCGCCGCTCAACCTGGGTCGAACCGAAGGGGACGCAGACCAGCACCCGGGGACTGGGGCTCAGGAACCGGTTGCCGTGTACCTTTTTGATGAAGTACTGCAGCATTTTCTCGGTGTAGGTGAAATCTGCGATCACCCCGTCCTTCATGGGCCGTACGGCCGTGATATGGCCGGGGGTACGGCCCAACATGTTCTTGGCTTCGACCCCGACGGCGACGATGATCTTGCCGCCGCGCGTGGGTTCGTCCTGCACGGCGACCACGGAGGGTTCGTTCAAAACGATGCCGCGCTCGCGCACGTAAATGAGGGTATTGGCGGTACCAAGATCGATTGAGAGGTCATTGGAGAAATAACCTCTAAGGCGTTTGAACATGGGGTATTTTTCGCGACTAAATGGGGTTAAAAAAAGATCGGCTAATGTAACAACCGACACGACATATCACAAGGCAACGTGTATCATCCCCCAGGCTTAATTTGCGTGAGTTGCTGCGCATTTTGAGCACCAACCCTATGAGCCTAACCCGTCAAGACGTGGAAAAAATTGCACACCTTGCGCGGCTGTCCATCACCGAGCAAGAGATGCCGGTGTACGTGACCAGCCTCTCGAGCATCGTCGACTTCGTCGATGAATTGTCGCGGACCGACACCAGCGGCGTGCAACCCATGGCGCATCCGCTCGATGGCCAGCGCCAGCGCCTGCGAGCCGATGAGGTGACGGAGAGCGACCACCATGAAAAGTACCAAGGGAATGCGCCTGCGGTGGCCGCAGGGCTGTATGTCGTACCGCGGGTGATCGAGTAGACCGGTGTTATTCTTGAGCGATGCATAACCTTTTCATCGGCGAACTCGCCGAGCGCCTTGGCAAGCGGCAGATTTCCAGTGTGGAGCTCACCCGGCATTTTCTGAGCCGGATCGAGCGATTGAACCCTGCGCTCAACGCATTCATCACCCTCACCGCCGAGCGCGCGCTTCAAGATGCGGCTGCGGCCGACGCCCGTCTGGCCGCCGGCGAGAAGGGTCCCCTGCTCGGCATCCCCCTCATTCATAAAGACATTTTCTGCACCGACGGGGTGAAAACCAGCTGCGGCTCGCGCATGCTGGACAACTTTGTCGCGCCTTACGATGCCACCGTGGTCGCACGCCTCAAAGGCGCAGGCACGGTAATGCTGGGCAAGTCCAATATGGACGAGTTCGCCATGGGCTCCTCCAACGAAACCAGCTACTACGGACCGGTCAAGAATCCCTGGGATATCAGCAAGGTACCGGGTGGTTCGTCCGGCGGTTCGGCGGCTGCCACGGCGGCACGCCTGACCCCGATCGCCACGGGCACGGATACCGGCGGCTCGATTCGCCAGCCGGCGGCGTTGACCGGCGTGACCGGCCTCAAGCCGACCTACGGACGCGTGTCACGCTACGGCATGATTGCCTTCGCCTCCAGCCTGGATCAGGCCGGCGTGTTCGCGCGCAGCGCGGGCGATGCAGCCGCGGTGCTGCAGGCGATGGCGGGTTTCGACCCGCGCGATTCGACCAGCGTCGATGTCCCGGTGCCCGACTATGCGAAGGCCTTGGGTGCGCCGCTCAAAGGCTTGAAAATCGGCCTCTTGAGGGAATTTTTCGACGGACTCGAACCGCGCAACGCCGCTCTCATCGAAGAGGCCCTGAACATTTACACCGGTTTGGGCGCGGAAACACGCGAGGTCAGCCTGCCGCACCTGCCACTGTCCGTGCCCACCTACTACGTGGTCGCGCCGGCCGAGTGCTCCTCCAATCTGTCGCGCTTCGACGGCGTGCGCTTCGGTTATCGCTGCGAGGATCCGAAGGATCTATTGGATCTGTACAAGCGCTCGCGAGGCGAGGGCTTCGGCGCCGAGGTCAAGCGGCGCATCATGACCGGCACCTATGTGCTGTCCGCCGGATATTTCGATGCCTACTATTTAAAGGCGCAAAAGGCGCGGCGCATGATCACGGATGATTTCCGCACGGCCTTCGAGAAGGTGGATCTGGTCATCGGCCCGACGACGCCGACCCCGGCCTTCGACATCGGCGCCAAGATGAATGACCCGGTACTCATGTATCTCAATGACATCTACACCATCGGCGCGAATCTCGCGGGGCTCCCCGGGGTCTCGGTGCCGTGTGGGTTCGTCGATGGCTTGCCCATGGGCTTGCAGCTCATCGGACCGCACTTTGCCGAAGCGAAGCTGTTGAATGCGGCGCATCAGTACCAGCAGGCCACGGATTGGCACAAACACGCGCCGCGCGGGTACGAGTGATGAGCAACTGGGAAGTTGTCATCGGGCTGGAAATCCACGCGCAGCTCGCCACGAAATCCAAGATCTTTTCCGGATCGCCGACGGCGTATGGGGCGCCGCCCAACACGCAGGCCAACCTGGTCGATCTGGCGTACCCCGGCGTGCTGCCGGTGTTGAACGCGCGCGCCGTGCAAATGGCGGTTAAATTCGGGCTGGCGGTCAATGCCGCGGTGGCGCGCCGCTCGGTGTTTGCGCGCAAGAATTACTTTTACCCTGATCTGCCGAAGGGCTATCAGATCAGCCAGTACGAACTGCCGGTGGTCGCGCGCGGCTCGCTGAACGTCATGCTGGACGACGGCTCGGTCAAAACCATCGGCATCACGCGCGCGCATCTGGAAGAGGATGCCGGCAAATCGCTGCACGAAGGCTTGGCCAATGCCACGGGCATCGATTTGAACCGCGCGGGTACGCCGCTCCTGGAAATAGTCTCCGAACCCGATATGCGTTCCGCCAAGGAAGCGGTCGCGTACATGAAGAAGATCCACACGCTGGTGCGGTATCTGGAGATTTGCGACGGCAATATGCAGGAAGGATCATTCCGCTGCGATGCCAACGTGTCGGTGCGGCCCAAGGGTCAGGAAAAATTCGGCACGCGCGCCGAAATCAAGAATTTGAATTCCTTTCGATTTGTCGAAAAGGCCATCCAATACGAAGTCGCGCGGCAGGTCGAGCTCATCGAGAGCGGCGGCAAAGTGGTGCAGGAGACGCGCCTGTACGATTCCGACAAGGATGAGACGCGATCGATGCGCTCCAAGGAAGAAGCCAACGATTATCGGTATTTTCCGGATCCCGACCTGTTGCCGGTTGTAGTCGATGAGATGTTCATTGAAGCGGTTCGGGCCACATTGCCGGAGCTGCCGGATCAAAAGGCCGCGCGTTTCGCCAAGGACTTCGCACTGTCGGCCTACGATGCCGGGGTGCTCTCCGCCAGCCGCGAACTCGGCGCTTATTTCGAAGCGGTGATAGCCGGTCTCGGCGCGAGCCACGCGAAGCTCGCGGCAAATTGGATCATGGGTGAATTGTCGAGTGCCCTGAATCGCGACAATGTCGATATCGAGAATTCGAAAGTCAATCCTCGACAGCTGACCGGTTTGCTGAACCGCATCGTCGATGAGACGATTTCCGGCAAGATCGCCAAAGAAGTTTTCGAGGCCATGTGGTCCGGGGGCAAAGCAGCGGACGCCATCATCGAGGCGAAGGGCTTGCGTCAAATCACCGACTCGAGCGCCATCGAGGGCGTGATCGATGCGGTCATCGCCGCGAATCCGAAACAACTGGCCGACTACCGGTCGGGCAAGGACAAGCTGTTCGGATTTTTCGTCGGCCAGGTCATGAAGGCCACCGGCGGCAAGGCGAATCCCGCACAGCTCAATGAGCTGTTGAAAACCAAGCTGGGCGGCGGCGGAAATGCATGACCGCGATACCTTGCATCGCTTCCTGTTCGAGCGGTACCCGATTCGCGGCCATCTGGTTCACTTGGATGCCGCCTGGCGCGCGCTGATCGAACATCGCCATTACCCGGACGCGATTCGCGAAACTCTGGGAGAAGCGGTGGTCGCCTCGCTGTTGTTGGCGGCGACCATCAAGTTTGAAGGCGTTCTATCGTTGCAGTTGCAGGGTGGCGGACCGGTGCATCTGTTGCTGGCGCAATGCACCAGCGGCTTGGGCGTCAGAGGTCTGGCGCGCTATCGAGATCTAGGCTCGAGCAGTACGTCGAAGATCGGCGATCTGGTGGGCGAGGGCAATCTCACCGTCACCTTGGAAACCGACGAGGGCGCGCAGCGCTACCAGGGCATCGTGCCCATCGAGGGCGAACGCCTGGCCGACTCGCTGCAGGCGTATTTCCAGAATTCCGAGCAATTGCCGACGCGGCTCTGGCTGCATGCGGACGCACAAGGCGCCTCGGGGATGTTGCTGCAGAAACTGCCCGGCTCAGGTTCGGTGCCCGCCGCGGGCGCGGCGGCCGATGCGGCCGCGATCGAGGATGCGTGGCGCCGCGTGCAACTCATCGGCGACACCCTGACGCCCGAGGAACTGCGCACGCTGGCGGATGCGGAGATTTTGCACCGGCTGTTCAACGAGGACGATCTGCGATTGTTTGAGCCCTCGCCCGTATATTTTCGCTGCCGCTGCTCCCGCGAACGGGTCGCCGGCATGCTGCAGGGTCTTGGCGAAGCGGAAACACGCTCCGTGATCGTCGAACGCGGCAAGGTGGAAGTCCATTGCGATTTCTGCAATCGTGCCTACGTGTTCGACGCGGTGGATGTCGCTCAGCTGTTCAAGGCCGCGGTGGCGGCCGACAGTGGCAGTTCTGTTCACTAGCGTTACGGCGACGCCCTGGCGTTAGGGCGACGCCCTGGCGTTAGGGCGACGGCCAAGGTTACGGCTACGCGCTTCCAACTCCTGCTGATACGCACTGTCTTGGCCGGCGGCACCTCGGCGAGTGTCGCGTTGATTGTCGTCGCATTGATTAGCGTCGCGTTGATTGGCGGCGCAAAGGCAGTGCGTATCAGCCCGGCCGCGGGTGCGCCGTTCTACGCCAATACCTTCGAGAAAGTGCCTGCCGCCGCGGCGCTCACCGCCTTGGGCCGCGAACTGTTTTCGGACCCGGCGTTGTCCGCCTCGGGAAAAATGGCCTGCGCGAGCTGCCACGATCCGAAGCATGCGTTTGGACCGCCGAACGAGCTGCCGGTGCAGCGCGGCGGCGTTGATGGACGCAGTTTCGGCGTGCGCGCGGTACCCTCGCTCAAGTACACGCAAAATGTTCCGCCCTTCACGGAGCACTTCATCGGCGATGAGGGGGATGACAGCGTCGATCAGGGGCCGGCGGGAGGGCGGACCTGGGATGGGCGCGCGCAATCGTTTCATGATCAGGCACGCCTGCCGCTCTTCTCACCGTTCGAAATGGCGAATTCGAGTGCGGATGCCGTGGTCGCGAGGGTGCGGCCACGCTACGCTGGGCAATTCCGCGCGGCGTTCGGCAAGAAAATCTTTGACGAATCGGCGTTGGCGTTCAAAGGCATCTTGATGGCGTTGGAGGCCTACCAGCAAAGTCCCGCCGAGTTTTATCCTTACAGCAGCAAGTACGATGCATGGCTGCGCCATGAGACAGCATTGAGTCCGCAGGAATTGCGTGGGCTCGCCGCGTTCAATGACCCGGGCAAGGGAAATTGCGCACGCTGCCATCCGAGCACCTTGAGGAAAGGTGCGTTTCCGCAATTTACCGATTTTGGCTTTGCCGCCGTCGGCGCGCCGCGCAACGCTGCGATTCCCGCCAATGCGGATCCGCAGTACCACGACCTGGGGCTGTGCGGACCGCTGCGCATGGATTTGAAGGATCGGCGCGAGTACTGCGGCCTGTTTCGCACGCCAAGCTTGCGCAACGTGGCGATGCGGCCGGTGTTCTTTCATAACGGCGTGCTGCATTCCTTGAGCGAAGCGGTGCGGTTCTATGCCGAGCGGGATACCCAGCCGCAAAAGTGGTACTCGCGCGCCGGCGATGGCAGCACCTTCAAATTCGACGACTTGCCGCCGGCGTATGCTGCAAATCTGGATGCGCAGGCGCCGTTTGATCGGCACCCTGGCGAGCCGCCCGCGATGAGCGAGGACGACGTTCAGGATATCGTCGTGTTTTTGCAGACCCTGAGCGATGGTTATCGATAGCGGTTTTATAAAATCGATGATCTGCCGTAGCGGGTGGGAGCGAGCGGCGTGTCGCCGCTTGCTACAGCGCTGAGACGCCCGCGAGCTCGGTCAAACTTTGCGCGCGCGTCAAGGCGATGAACTCTCTTATATAGGCAGCTTCCGCGCCGGCCCGGGTGGTCGCGGCATAGAGTTCGCAGCGAAGACCCGACGGTCCGATGGGCCGGGAGACCACATAGCCGCGCTCGATGTAATTGCCCACGGTCCAGGAAGGCAGCGCCGCAATGCCACGACCGCTCGCGACCAGCTGCAGAATCGCCACGGTCAATTCGGCGGTGCGCCTCTTGGGGTTGATGTTGGCCGGCATGAGACAGTGCTTCATGACATCCAACATTTCGTCGGGAACTGGATAGGTGATCAGAGTTTCGGCGGCGAAATCAGCCGCTTCCAGCCAGGATTTGGCGGCCAGCCGATGCCGCGGGCTCATCAGCGCCACGCTTTCATAGCGAAACAGGGGACTGAAGGTGATCGTGGGGTTATCTGGCGGCCGGTCGTGGATGATGGCCAACTCAGCCTCGCCTTGATCCAGCAGCGGCAGGGGGTCCACGACGAAGCCCGAAATGATGTCCAGCTCGACTTCGGGCCATAGCGTGCGGTAGGCATCCATGGCGGGCATCAGCCAGTCAAAACAATTGTGGCATTGGACGGCGACGCGCAGGGGTCCGGCATGGCCTTGGGCCAGGCGCGCTACATCCCGGCCGGCCTCGGCCATTTGGGGCAAAACCACGCGCGCCAGGGCGAGCAATCGCTGGCCGATGGCGGTGAAGCGCAGCGGCCGGACGTTTTTTTCGACCAGCGCAGCCCCATAGTGGCTTTCCAGCGCTTTGAGCTGGTGCGACAGAGCCGATTGAGTCAGAAATAGGCGAGCCGCGGCTTTGGACAGGCTGCCGCACTCGGCCAGGGCCAATAAAGTCTCCAAGTGCCGGACTTCCAGGGCGGTGGACGACATGAGCCTAATTCATTCCCTCTATTAGAATAATGAGATTGAATCAAATCCTAGGCTCTAGCATGATCTAAGTCGAGGTAGTTCGTTCATGTCAGATCCGATGGTGTCCTTCGAGTTTTTCCCGCCGGGCGATGAGGCGATGGCGCAGCAGCTTTGGCAATCCGTTCAGCGACTTGCGCCGCTGCGCCCCAGTTTTGTCTCGGTAACCTACGGAGCGGATGGATCCACCCGTGAACGCACCCACCAGTTTGTGCAGCGGGTGCTGAGTGACACCGATCTTTGCGTCGCACCGCATTTGACCTGCGTGGGGGCCTCGCGCGCCGAGGTGCTGCAGATCGCTGAAGGGTACTGGCAATTAGGTGTGCGGCATCTGGTCGCGCTGCGCGGCGATGCGCCCGCCGCCAATCTCTCGGGCGACGGCCGCTACCAGCCTCACCCGGAAGGGTTTGCCTACGCGTCGGATCTGGTGGGGGGCCTGCGCCAAGCCGGGAATTTTGAAGTGTCGGTAGCGGCGTACCCTGAAGGTCATCCCGAGTCCGGCGGCGTCGACGCGGATTTGGAAAACTTGAAACGCAAGGTGGATGCCGGCGCCGGCCGCGCGATCACCCAGTTTTTCTTTGAAACGGATTTATTTCTGCGGTATCGAGACCGCTGCGAAGCGGCCGGCATAAAGGCCAGCATCGTACCCGGCATTTTGCCCATCACGCGTTTCCCGCAATTGTTGCGCTTCGCCTCGCGTTGCGGCGCCACGGTTCCGGACTGGCTGTGCGCCCGCTTTGACGGACTCGATGATGATCCGGAAACGCGGCGCATGATTGCGGCGCACGTGGCCATCGAGCAGGTGCAGCGCTTGCGGCAGCACGGCGTCGAGGAGTTTCACTTCTACACCTTGAATCGCGCCGAACTGGCCTATGCGATTTGCCACGCCTTGGGGTTGAGACCGCGTTTGAACGAGGCGCGGGTGGCTTGATGCTGACTTCGCCGGGAGGCTCTTTGAGCGATGCATTCGCGGCGCTGCTGAAGCAGCGCCTGGTGGTATTCGACGGCGCCATGGGCACCATGATCCAGCGCCATCGCTTCAATGAGGAGCAATTCCGCGGCGAGCGCTTCAAAGAATGGCGCAGCGACCTTCGCGGCAACAATGACCTGCTGGTGCTCACGCAGCCGCAAGTCATTGCGGACATTCATCGCGCCTACCTTGAGGCCGGCGCGGACGTCATTTCCACCAATACTTTCAATTCCACCGCCGTGTCGCAGGCCGATTACGGCATGCAATCCCTGGTGGGGGAACTGAACTTGGAGGCTGCGCGCTTGGCGCGCCAGGTCGCGGATGACGTCAGCGCGAAAACCGGCGCGCAGCGTTTCGTCGCCGGTGCGTTGGGACCCACCAATCGAACGGCTTCGCTGTCGCCGGATGTGAACGATCCCGGATTTCGCAACATCAGCTTCGATGAACTGGTGGCGGCGTATTCCGATGTCACGCGCGCCTTGATGGCGGGCGGCGTCGACATGATTTTGATCGAGACGGTGTTCGACACGCTGAATGCCAAAGCCGCGCTGTTTGCAGTGCGCCGGGTGTTCGATGAAGCAGGGACGGAGCTGCCCATCATCGTCTCGGGCACGATCACCGATGCCTCGGGCCGCACTTTGTCGGGCCAGACCACCGAAGCGTTTTGGAATTCCATTCGCCACGCGAAACCGATGGTTGTGGGGTTGAACTGCGCGTTGGGCGGCAAACAGCTTCG
>Ga0193709_1000428_pt1 | contig 15122 bp, 10 predicted proteins | sample H3c2metaG_FD_160571 | JGI IMG/M metagenome (GOLD analysis project Ga0193709, IMG submission 160571) | Soil microbial communities from a riparian zone of the East river system, Colorado, United States - H3c2 | ecosystem: Environmental > Terrestrial > Soil > Riparian zone | place: USA: East River... | reverse complement strand
CCTTCGAGTGAAATCTATTGGCTCGTGCATCTTCATAGTTTTCGTCATCTGTGGATTATGTCCTCCTGCGCATTACTTCGCGATAGATTGTTTGGCTAGGGCGGAGTACATTGTGCCGCCAAATCGCGATGGTCGTGTCGCCAACTTCTCCAAACGTTTCACTCCCACGTCTTTGAAGATCTCTCGCAACCTCTCAAAGCCAACAGGGTATGGCCCCCAGGGAGTCGGCATAGATCGTTCGTACTCCACGATCAAAAAGTTATCCGTCAGGGATAGAAGTCTGTTCAGGAAGTCGTGTTGGTTCCGAATGAAATGCAGGGAGTTTGCCATAAGAATTCCATCAACCGATGGAAGGACGAGCTTGGGATTCTGCAGATCCCCGATCACCTTGCGAATTTCGACGCCATCGATTCGCTGCGGAATTTCATCCAGGGCACTCTGATCCAAATCGATAGCCTGAATCGTACTTCCCGGAGCCAATAACTGTGCAAGCGCCACAGTGAATGTTCCTCTGCCGCAACCAAGGTCGCACCAGGATTGCGGTCGCGTCCATTCAATGTCAGGTGTATGAATGAGCGTGGAGGCTTGATCGATCTTCACCTCTTTAATGTACTTTAGCCGTTTGTCATCAACTTCGCTGGAGCGACTGATCGAAGATTGGGAGTGAAGAATATGCTCCTATTGCCTCAGTCAGCTCGCTAAGCACGGTTTCTTCGTCCACTGATGCCTCGTCGAGTTGGAAGTTGCTGAGGCCTACTCCAACCAGCCGATAGAACTGTTGAGGCGCAAGATCGACTCGATTTCGAAGTCTAAGAGCGATCCCTGTCAGCTCGTCGCAGGACGAAACGCAAGTCGACTGGGTGAGGCTACGCGTAAGGGAGTCGAATTCTTTGGTCTTCAGCTTTAAGACGACAGTCTTTGCCTTGCGTGCATTGTTGTGCGATGCGATCCACACTTTGTCCGCGAGTCGCCGGATGTGTGGTTCGCACTCCATGAGTGGAATGTCCTCGGGGAAGGTATCTTCAGCTGAAATTTGCTTTCGAATGCGATTGGCGATGACGGGGTTGTGATCGATGCCCCGAGCCAACTCGTAGAGCCGTGTACCCCAACGACCGAAGTGTGCCTCCAGCGTCGGCAGATCCATTGCGTGAATATGACCAACTGTCGTGATGCCGGCTTCCTTCATGCAAGCTTCCGTCACTTTCCCGACACCGGGGATGCGGCCAACAGGAAGGGTCAGAAGGAATTCCTGAACCTCATGTGGTTGAATGACAAACAATCCGTTCGGCTTCTTCCAGTCCGAAGCGATCTTTGCCAGAAACTTGTTCGGCGCTACGCCAGCTGATGCGGTGAGATTCGTAGTCTCCCAGATCTCTTGCCGAATCGCCTTTGCAACGAGTGTTGCAGTCGGCAGCCCCATTTTGTTTTCAGTCACATCGAGATATGCCTCATCGAGAGACAGAGGCTCGATTGCGTCTGTGTGGCGTTCGAAGATAGCACGAACAGCCTGAGACGCGGCTTTGTAGCGTACAAAATCTGGAGGGACGAATATGGCATGAGGACAAAGGCGCTCCGCAGTCACAGCTGGCATCGCCGAATGCACGCCATAGCGCCTTGCTTCATAGGAGGCGGCGCAGACGACGGACCGTTTTCCCTTCCATGCGACTACAACGGGTTTGCCGCGCAGCGCTGGATCGTCTCGTTGCTCGACGGACGCATAGAACGCATCCATGTCGACGTGCACGATCTTGCGCTTACCCAGTCCTGCGAGGTCCTCATGCATTACATAACTCGCACGTGCTGTAGTGATCGGCGAAATCATCCCACTCTGGAGTACCGTCGAACGCAGAGTTTCGCAGGTCAACCGGGTCAATAGCTCTGAGAAATTTGAAATCCGACGGTCGCCGCTCCGCGAAAGCGCGCAGGAGCATCGTTCCTGCTGGACAAGGGAGCCCCTCATCAACTGGGAAGAGATGCTCGAGACCCGCGTCGGTCACTCGTTTCGCCATGGCAATCTGCTGACCTGGAGATATTGTGTCATATTCGCCTTGTCTTCGCCTAGCCTAAATCGTGATCAGCTGGCTAGGATCTGCATCGAAGCATACGAGGACTTCCATCAAGGAGAGAAAGATGACCGTTATGACCTCTTATCCATTGCCAGTCAATACGGTGTGCTTTCTCTAGTTCAAGTAGTTCCTCCCACAGCCTCCAATCCTTAAGCAATAACCCTCGGCCGTTTCGCCATCCATGTCTTTTCCAACGCAGGGCAAGAGACTGCATTCCGTGCACCAGATATTCGGAGTCGGATTTCAATTTGATATGGTGCCCCCGTCGAGAGAGCGTAGTGCCTGTATTGCAGCGGAAAGTTCCATCTCTGGAGCCGTTGTTATGGATACGGCCCCAAAGATCGCCCATCGGTGCTTCTCATAGGCAAAGACCGCGGCCCAGCCTCCGGGACCTGGATTACCGATGGCCGATCCGTCGGTAACAATCTGGATCTGTCTCATCATGAAATACCCTCCTCAGAAAGGTTCGAAATAGCCCAAACGATGTTGTCGGTTGCGTTCTGAACGCGATCAACGTCACAGGCCCCGCTGTCGTGGACCAAACATTTTGTAACCATCGATCTCAGCAAACACTCCCATCGTTGCTCGTATGTCCGATCAGGGACAAACTCACCCGGGAGCTGGAAGCCGTGCCTGAAGATGCAATCACTATCACCTGCGAGGCTCGACTATTTGGCTCCTACCACGGAACCGTATCAATCCCCACGACCCTCAAAAACCTGCCTCTCGGGTAGGGATTGATGGGTTCGTTTGCCAGTGAAGGATCACAGAAAATGAATGTTTTTCCGAAGAGACTAGGTGCTTTCAACCAATACTTCTGGACGCGTGAATTGGTCGCGGCGAACGCGATCATCTTCTGGGCGGAGCTAGAGGGGGCATTGGAAAAACAAGCGCTTCAGTCGGCCCTCGCTCTCGTTCAGGCCAAATATCCACTGTTGCATGCAAAAGTAGAGAAGAAGCCCGGAGTGATGCCCAGCTTTGTCGAGAACTTGACCCCGATTGAACTTCGCGTCGTGGAATCCGAAGAGAATTCAAGTACTGCGCAAGTCATCGAAACGGAAATGGCTAGAGGTTCCGATCAATCTCTGTTTAGAGTCGTGCTTTTACGTGACGGCTCGGTCCGTTCGACTCTCATATTCGTGGCTAATCATGCTGTTACCGATGCACGAGGTTTGACATTCATCTTGCGTGATCTGCTTCTGGCGCTGAACGGTCAACCCCTCGGAACACCGGTTGACACGATCATGACCCACGAGGAACTCCTTAATGAGCCGTCGTTGCAGGATTTCATTCAGACACTGCCGCCAGGATCTCCTTATCCTGCAACCGGCGCGGCACAGATGAAATCTCAGCGATCAGCATTTGCCACGACTGAGGTGTTGCACCCAACCGAGATTACCGCCGTACTGAATCGAGCTCGGAAGGAGCAAACGACAGTTCAGGGTGCGCTCATGGCGGCACTGGCCATTTCCGCTTCGGAGATTAAGACGGAGTGGCGCGATGGCCGGGTACTTCAGATGCTGGTCCCGGTTGACTTGAGGCGCTTTCGCCCTGGTGAAGAATCCACAGACCTATTGGCGCACCCCGCCTTCGTGTCTATCCATCAGAAGGAAGCAGGAAGCTTTTGGGAGCTCGCCCGGACATGTAAGAGGTCTCTGGATGAGTTGGTGACCCTTGATGCAGGGCGAGCGTTCATCCGGCAATCTCATCAACTTCTTGCCGTCGAGTGGGAACCTCAGACATTCTTCGATGCAACGAATGCCGCCCTTCCCCACGAGCTCTTCATGTCCAACCTTGGCGATGTAGCGATTCCTGATGATCACGGCTCATTGCGACTCCAGAAGGTCGGTTTCTGCACTCTCTCCGGGCCGGCACCGACGCAATCTATATGTGCTGCGACCTTCCAGGGTTGGATGTCTCTCTTCCTGGTCAGCTACCAGCCTCTTGAAGGGTTGCTGAAACGAATGCGGCAGCTACTTGCGGAAGCATCCTTGTGATTGGTTACCAGAGACAATCCCCGCTGCGGCTTTTAGACCGGCGGCGGGGATAGCCTCCCTCACCGTCATGAGTTTCCCCGAGAACATCTCCCTGGCTTTCTCGGCGCAATAGCGTCATGCGATCGTATCGCAGCCGCACAAGTGGACGTGGCGACCTCGCAACGACAGCGAGCGGCTCACCCAACCTCCTTCGTTCCTTCATTGAGTGCAACACCGCCGGGTTAGGCCTCGATGGGCACCGAATTTCCCATGCGGGAGACGGGGAAATCGGGTACCACCAGTGAAAACATTTACCACCTTTTGCATAAATTTGCGGATGGCTGGAGCTTTGAAATCAAAACAGCATCCGGATCCACAACGCAGCTATGTTCGCGAATGTGCGTTTTCATTGACCTTTTTTCGGCCTCTACAAGCACACAGGATTACCTTTCTTCACCAGCGGCATCTTTGGAGATGCAATTGCATTGGAGGTAGTGTCCTCCCCTCAGCAAAGCTCGCAAGTGGCGCAACTGTTCGTTGCGCCGTTTTGGAACTGGAGATATTTGATGATGGGACTACGTCGTCGTGCGACTCTGCTTGCCATACTTCTGGTTTGCGCTCTTCCTCTAGCGGCATCCATCCCTGGGATTCCGAGCAACACGTGGCAGCAAGGCGCCACGCTCTCCACGGCCCGGTCCGGAGCGACTGCCACGCTGATGGCGGACGGTCGCATTCTTATCGTCGGTGGCAAGGATGGCAATGGGAATGCGCTCGAGACCGCGGAAGTCCTCAACCCCGACGGCACCAGGACGCCAGTTCCGTCGATGCTGACTCAACGGTATGGCCACAGCGCCATCCTGTTGAAGGACGGTACTGTGCTGGTGGCCGGTGGGCACACGAGTGGTGGCGGAGTCGTCAACTCCGCGGAGTTGTTCAATCCCGTCGCGAATACCTGGCTATGGGCTTCGAACACAATGACCGACGCTCGCGCGGACTTCACCCTTTCGCAGTTGCTCGATGGAAGCGTGTTGGTTGCAGGTGGTGACAATGGCAGCGGTTCCATCTCAGGGGTGGAGACGTTCGATCTTCTCACTAAAACCTTCAAATACGCTGGATATCTCAATAGAGCCCGTAAGGCTCATGCCGCATCGGTCCTCAAGGACGGTCGCGTGCTCATCACGGGCGGCAGCGGACTCGCCGCAGACGGCTCAACAATCGTGCTCGACACAACAGAGATTTACGATGCCAGTTCGGGATCTCTCTCCGCAGGGCCGGCGCTCAACGCGGCGCGATACGCTCATTCCTCGACGAGGCTGATTGACGGGACGGTGCTTCTCGCGGGCGGGAACAACGGCAATGCGGACCTTGCGTCTCTTGAGATTTTCGATCCTGTCGCGAACTCGATGACGACGTCCTCGGCGACCCTTTCGACGCCGCGGAGCGGCCATGTGGCGTTGCTGCTTCCGAACAACAATCATGTCCTGATCGCGGGTGGAACATCCGCCGGCACTGCGCTCTCCTCTACGGAGTTGTATCGATCCTGGACGTCTTCGATTCTGGCTAATCCGGCAATGAGTGCTGCCCGCGAGGGTGCCGTTGCGAGTGCGCTGCAAGCGGACGGAATGGCAATTGTGGCGGGCGGGAGTAATCTCGCCAGCGCGGAACTTTACGGCTTTGCAACGATCAAAACAGATGCTTCGGACTACCCGCCAGGAACGAACGTCCACATCACAGGCTCGGGATGGGAACCGGGAGAAAGTGTTGCCTTGACGTTGGTCGAGTCACCATTGATCGATACGCACGGACCGTATAGTGTCGTGGCGGATGCAAGCGGAAATATCTCGGACAACAGTTTTACAACCGACGAGCATGACCTGAATGTAGGGTTTGCTTTGACGGCGGCTGGTTCGAAGTCACAGGCATTCAACGCGTTCACGGATGGTGACGTTGGAACGGTGAGCGTAACAGAGAAAACGCCGGGCTCGGGCACCGTGGCAGCAGGAACGGATGCGCAATACAAAGTTGTTGTAGATTTCGGCGCCAACACTGCTTGTACCCTCGGAACTCTCTCGCTTTCGTTTTCACCTATAGTGCCGTCTCCAGGACCCGCCATTACCTTTGGCAGTGACACTGTTTCAGGTGCCAACAACACCGTGCACACCGTACCGCTTACGCTGTCGACAACCGGGGTGAGCGCCGGCTCCTATTCTTTTACCGTGACCGACAATGCCAGCGGTAACGGGAACCTTTGCAATGGGACCAAGTCCTTGACGAGCTCCGCCGCCACTCTGGTCGTAACGGTCGTTGCCACCACGACTACAGTGTCATCATCCTCCAACCCCTCGGACTCCGGAACGCCGGTGATGTTCACGGCAACCGTAACCGCGAACGCAGGCGGTCAGACTCCGACCGGTTCGGTCACATTCAAAGACGGATCGACCGCTCTCGGAAGCGCGGTAACACTCAATGGCTCGGGTGTCGCGACACTCACAACTTCGACACTAGCCGCGGGATCCCATTCCATCACTGCCGTGTATAGCGGGGCCTCCGGCTTCTCAACGAGCACCTCCACGATCTTGACGCAGACCGTGAGATCGACTGCTGTTTTCAGCTCGCTCGCGGCATCCTCGTCTATCGCGTACAGCCAGACGAGCATTACAGTTTCCGGACATGTTGCAAACGCAGCGAACACTGTGCTGGCCAGTAGCCCGGATACGGTCACCGTCACGATCAACAACACGCCGCTTTCGATTCCGATCCAGACGACTACGGGAAACTTCAGCGGAACGTTCAACACTAGCACGATTCCGGCCTCGACTACCCCCTATACGATCCAATATTCGTTCGCGGGCGACGCGAATCTCACCTCAGCCAGCGACAGCAGTAGAACATTGACGGTGAGTAAGGTAACTCCGACGCTAACCTGGTCCACTCCTGCAGCCATTACGTACGGTACTGCTCTGAGTGCGACGCAGCTCAACGCAAGCTCCACTTATCAAAGCGGCGGTAGTCCGGCTACCGTGGCGGGCACGTTTACTTACACGCCGGCTGCGGGGACAATTTTGAGCGCGGGCAACCAGACGCTTTCAGTACATTTCGTTCCTGCTGACGCGACGGATTTCGCAACCCCAGCAGATAAGACAGTCGCTCTCAGTGTGCAGCAAGCTTCGCTGACGCCGAGCATAACGGCTTCCAACAAGATCTATGACGGCACTAACGCTGCGACATTTACCTGTTCATTGTCTGGTGTAGTGGGAGCAGATGATGTGTCCTGCACTGGTGGAACCGCGGTCTTTTCCTCGGCCGCTGCCGGCACAGGCGTGACCGTGACGGCGACAGGGCTTCAGTTGACCGGAGCGAGGGCTGCTAACTACACGCTTGCTTCCACAACGGCGACAACAACCGCGAACATAACAGCCAAATCTCTCACTATCTCCGGCGTCACGGCGGCGGATAAGGTTTATGACGGCACAGTAAGCGCGACGCTGAACGTTGCCAACGCGACTCTGCAGGGAGTGATTCCGGCGGATGTCAGCCTTGTGAGTTTACAATCGGGCGCAAAAGCCGGCAGTTTCTCGGACAAGAACGTCGGTGTCGGAAAGGTGGTCAGCGCTTCCGGATTCACACTGTCGGGTATGAGCGCCGGCAACTACACGCTTACGCAGCCTACCGGCTTGACTGCCAGCATCACGGCGAAGCCTTTGACCGTCAGCGGAATTACTGCGAGCGACAAGGTTTACGACGGATCGACTACCGCTACTCTGAACACGAACAGCGCGGCGCTCGTTGGGGTGATCTCGGGCGACTCAATCACCCTCGTGACCACTGGGGCGACGGGGACTTTTTCGGATAAGATCGTCGGCACCGGAAAGACGGTTACGGTCGCCGGCCTCACCCTCGCCAATGCCGCTGGCTCGGCGAACTACTCGCTCACACAACCGACGGCGACGGCATCGATCACGCCGAAGACGTTGACGGTGTCAGGCATTACGGCCAACAGCAAAACCTACGACGGCAATAACTCAGCCACCTTGAATTTCGGAGCAGCGGTCCTTCAGGGCATTATTCCGAACGATGTTGTGGCTCCAGTCACCAGCGGGGCGACCGGCAGCTTTGCGGACAAGAATGTCGGAACCGCGAAACCGGTGACCATAGCGGGAATCTCATTGAGCGGCGCAGATGCGCAGAACTACACAGTTACGCAGCCGACGGCGACTGCCGACATTACGGCGAAGTCCTTGACCGTCACAATCACTGTTCAGAACAAGACGTACGACGGAAACTCCTCGGCGGTTGTCGCTTCGCAGAGTCTCGCGGGTATCATCGGTCAGGATGTGGTCAGTCTCACGGGTGGAACGGCGATCTTCGTAGATAAGAATGCTGGTGTTGGGAAGACAGTGACTGTGAGCGGTCTCACTCTCTCCGGCGCCGACGCTGGGAACTACAGCATTAGCACGTCCACTACAACCACAGCCAGCATTACGCCTCGCGTCTTAACCGTGACGGCCACAGGCATCTCAAAGGTGTACGACGGAACTGTGACGGCAGCGGTTACGCTCCATGACGATCACGTGGCTGGAGACAACCTGACGGATGCTTACGCCAGCGCGGTTTTCGGCGACAAGAACGTGGGTCAGGCAAAGTCCATCACTGTCTCTGGGATTTCGATCTCTGGAGCAGACCTGACGAACTATAGCCTTGTGAACGTCACAGCCACCACAACAGCCGACATTGCGGCGAGGACGTTGACGGTAAGCGCAACCGCCGCCGACAAGATGTATGACGGCAACAATTCGGCCACGGCTCATCTGTCAGATAACCGCATCGGTGGGGACACATTCACGGAGACCTACACGGCAGCAACCTTCCCGGACAAGACGGTGGCTCCGGGTAGGACTGTCACGATTACAGGCATCTCGATCTCAGGCGGCGATGCGGGCAACTACAGCCTCAGTGCTACGACAGCAACGGCAGTTGCGAGCATTACGGCGCGTCCGCTGCTTGTGACGGCCACTGGCGTGTCGCGGAAGTATGACGGCACCACCACTGCAACGGTGACGCTATCCGAGAACCGGCTTGCCGGCGACGTTCTCACGGCTAACTACAGCGGCGCCAGCTTCGCCGATAGGAACGTGGGCACCGCTAAAACAATGCAACCGCCACGACCACAACCAGCATCACGCCGCGACTCGTGACGGTCTCCGCTGTTGCCGACGCGAAGGTCTACGACGCAACGCTGACTTCCAGTGCCAAGCCGACGCTTTCGGGTGACGGACTGGCCATAGGGGATGTGGTCAGTTCCTCGCAGACGTTTGATACCAGGAACGCCGGAACGGGAAAAACGCTGACTCCGGCGGGCACTATCCAGGATGGAAACGGCGGGGCCAACTACCAAGTGACTTTCATCGTCAGCCATGCCGGCAGCATCACACCTCGCCCGTTGAACGTCAGCGCGACCGGAGTGAGCAAGCAATATGACGGCCTGACTACGGCGTCGGTCACGCTGACCGATGACCGCCTGAGCGGGGATGTATTTACCGACAGCTACACCAGCGCAAACTTCGCCAACAAAAACGTGGGTACCGGCAAGGCAGTCTCGGTAGTAGGGATTTCGATCTCTGGAACGGACGCGACTAACTACAGTCTGGTAAGTGCCACCGCAACTGCGAGTGCCGACATAACGGCCAGAACGCTGACCGTAAGCGCGACAGGTGCGAGCAAAACCTACGACGGCAACACAACAGCAACCGTCCAACTCAGTGATGACCGCCTTGCTGGTGACTCATTGACCGACAGCTACGCTTCCGCATCATTTGACAGCAAAAACGTGGGAACCGGCAAAACTGTGTCAGTAACAGGAATCTCGATTTTCGGTAGTGATGCGGGCAACTACACCCTTGCAAACACAACCGCTACCACAACCGCCAATATCACTGCGCGACACCTGACGGTGACGGCAACCGGAGTAGATAAGACTTACGACGGCACGACTACGGCGACAGTCACGCTTTCCGACGACCGTCTCGCTGGAGATACGTTCACTGACAGCTATTCGAGCGCAACTTTTTCGGACAAGAATGTGGGTTCCGGAAAGTCTGTGACTGTAACTGGAATATCCATCTCGGGTGCAGACGCTGCAAATTACTCAGCGAACCCGAATACCACAACGACGGCCAGCATCTCGCCCCGGAAATTAACTGTCACCGCGCTTGGAGTGGCGAAAGTATACGACGGGACGACAGTGGCGTCGGTTACCCTGGCTGACGATCGCGTGAGCGGGGACGTGTTCACTGACGCGGATGCAAGCGCGACGTTTAGCGATAAGAACGTAGGTACTGCAAAGATTGTAAGCGTCGTCGGAATCACAATCTCTGGCATCGATTCGGCTAATTACAGCCCGATCAACGCGACGGCCACCACTACCGCTGACATCACTCCGAGAAGCCTCACCGTCACCGCAATCGCGGCCAGCAGACCGTACGACGGCACAACCTCGGTGTCTGTCACCCTTAATGACAATCGCGTCCCCGGCGATGCATTGACGGATACCTTCGCAGGCGCGACGTTTAGCGATAGGAACGCAGGTGTCGCCAAGACGGTCACCGTCACCGGAATCTCCCTCTCCGGCGCCGACGCCGGGAATTATCTCCTGGGAAATACCACTACATCGACAACCGCAGACATAACGACACGCGCAATAGAAGTGACGGGAGTGTCGGACAGCAAGACGTATGACGGAACTACTGCCTCCTCCAAATCTCCCTCGATCACGGTTGGATTCCTTGTAGCAGGAGACAGCGCTACTTACAGTCAGATCTTTGACAGCAAAAATGCGGGACCTCGTTCTCTGATTCCCTCGATCCTTCTCACTGACGGAAACAACGGACATAACTACTCTGTCATTTTCCACAATGCGAACGGAAGTATCAGTCCTTTGACCGTGGCAGGTTCGATCACCGTGCTGGATAAAACCTACGACGGAACCAGCGCGGCCACCATTGCCACTCGTACGCTGAGCGGCGTTCTCGCCGTCGATGTGGTGAGTTATGCTGGAGGAACGGCAACCTTTAGCGATAGCAATGCTGGCGTGGGCAAGACCGTCACTGCTGTGGGGCTTTACCTCGCCGGTTCCGATGCTGGAAACTACACAGCAAATTCCACTGCTACGGCGAGTGCGACGATCGCCAAGGCCAACCAGCAGATTAGTTGGAGTACACCAGCCCCCATCGTTCTGGGCATGAGCTTGGGGAGCACTCAACTGAATGCCGTAGTTACGGCGGTGCAAGGTGGAACCGCACCTGGAGCGCTCACCTACACACCCGCGGCGGGAACAATACTTGGTGTCGGAACCAGCCAACTACGCGTTGATGCTGCATCGACCATCAACTACAACGCGGCCACGGCAACGGTCTCAATCAACGTCTTCTATTCGACCGGTGCTTGCCTGGGTGACTTCGGCCACTCGATCCTGCAGCCGATCAATGCGGACGGAAGCAGTACATTCAAGCAGGGAAGCACGATCCCGGCAAAGTTCCGGGTGTGTGACGCCGCAGGACGTTCCATCGGTACTGCGGGTTTGATAACCAGCTTCAATCTGGTCCAGACGATCAGCGGAACGGTTTCTACCACTGTAGACGAAGATGTCGTTTCCACGACTCCGGATTCTAACTTCAGATGGGATTCGTCGTCTCAACAATGGATCTTCAACGTGAGCACGAAACCCCTCTCGGCACACACCACCTACGTGTACTTGATCGGACTCAACGACGGATCAACCATCTCCTTCCGCTACGGATTGCCAAAGTAACGGAACACTGGACGCTGGAACGCGGTTCGCATCGGTGTAAAGGGGCGTTTGCTCGGGCGGAAGTCGATCACCTAATCCCGCTACAAACGGTAGGGTCTCATGGCGGTCGCCCTTCTTCAGAAACTCAATCAGGTCGAACTGTTCGCGGGGGGGTGAGGAAATAGTTGGGGAGGATTTTTCGACTCGGCAGTACAGCACGCCCCAGCAACCGCGGACGCTTTACAACCCCAGACGGGCTCTAGCGCCATCACTTCGATCAGAAAACAGATTTAGGCTAGTTAACCACGCTTCAGCATACCTCCGATCAGTCCGCGCGGCTTACGGCCGCCATGATGGATACGACATGAACGCATCCGATCCAATCCACGCCGAGCCACGGTCCTTTCGAGTACCTCCCGCAGCCCTCGGTGCTCTCCTCACTTCGCTGTTTCTAAGCCTCCACGAGTTCGTTTTCTGGACGGTTGCCGCTGCCTATCAGGGATACATCGCCAACAAAAGCGCTCACGCCTCTGAGAAATCAGCTGACGCTGCAAAATTAGCCGCAGACACCGCCGCCGCGACCTTGAAGCACGCCACGGCCAATGATAGTGCCACCAGTGCAGCAGCTCTGGCTGCTTTCAAGGAAGAGGAAAGGGCTTACATATCCACTACGGTTGTCAATCAAAGCTCTGCACCAATTCTCACAGACCCCAAAGGGCAGAAACATTATTGCTTAGATGTTCATTTCGTGAATGGAGGGAAAACACCGGCTATCGGCACATGGGCCACCAGGAAAGCGACGTTTGGGCCAAATGCCGAACGAATCATAAAAGAATTGAAAACACCTTCATTTCCACCTTCCGTTGCAAACATGGACGGTCCCGGCTCTGACAAATGGGCAAGCGGTTGCACCGACTCGATTGAAGACGCCACAGCGGACCTCCTCCAACAGAACAAGATAGACACTTATATTTACGGTGTTATTCAATATCGTGACATCTTTGGTGATTCACATGAAACAGGTTTCTGCTGGGTGCGTCATGCTGGATTCTCCCCATTTGGGGGTTGCGAATATGGCAACTGGTTTGATAAGCGTCCAAGCTATGTAGCTCCTCAAAAGCTGTAAATTCCTCTGATCGAACAGGACCAACTTTACTGGCATTCTGTAGCACTTAGACGCTATCGGCAGAACAGGAATAGGGCTGAGCATGCCAGGATTAGGCCGGTCCGTTTGTGGGGGAATCCTGGCCGGTTCGTAGGCAACGGAACACGCCGTTCAGTTACCGAGATGCTTCATCGTCTGCCTCACGTCGATCTAGCGTCTTGTGGTTCGCATCAATATCAGCGTTAAGGTAGTGAGTAACGACGCCTAGAAGGACTATCACTAAGATAAGGGCAGAGAATCGTACAGAAAGTTTATCAAGTGAGGACATTCCCGAAGGTTACCATCGGTGTACACCCCCTGAAACTGCAACCTTCGTGTGATTCCGAAAGCTGCCTAACGGGTGCAGTCATTTCAGCATGGATTGTCCCAGGCTGGCCCCTTGTATGGTTTGACTTACTATTTATTCGTCTAATTGTTAGTAAGATGGCCAAAGTGGCAATGAAGCCCCAAGAATCATGTCAATTCCGGCATTCTGAAAGTTAAGGCGGCACCTATTTAAGCAGGGATGATGCAAATCACCAATAAAGACGCGGGTGAAAATAAATATCTCATCGTGGTCCGGTGGAAGGATACTTTAAAGATAGAAGATCGAATACCAAGTGTTTTGGTGATTCGCTCTGGCCTCGTACAATTAAGGTAGTAGCAATAAGCCACATGCAAAGGCATCAAACGTGGCTCTTCAACATGGGACCCTTTCGCGGGCCTGGGGTTGAAGCGGTGAGCGACGCGGCATGACTCGCGTTGCTGAAAGAGGACGGTCTATTTCCGGGCTGTAGTCACTGACGCCAACGGACACATAGCTTGCTCGACATCGGTAGTCCTATGAATTGTCATAATAGCTCGCCCCCTGATGCCACCCAGGATTCCATCAGTTTTCAGCGAAAAATGGAAACTAAGGACATTCTCTGTTATGCGGTTGCGTTCCTCCGTGTCGACTGGCTGCATTGTCTCGCAGTCCGTGGCCATTGGCTGTTGCCAACACCAGTTTCTGCATCCGCTAACAATCCAAGCTTCCTCATGGAGATGATTCGACATGACAACAACGAATTTGAGGGTCGCGACCCTAATTAGGTGTTTAGTCCCGGCATTTGGTGGTGCATACTTTTCCAGAGAGTGGAAGGAGGCACTATGGGACAGATACTGCACCGGAGCGCCACAACGACAGAGGCGATCCGTCGAGCGATACAACATAGTCAAGAGAGCCTAAGGACGCTCTCGAGGCGGCATGGCATCAACCCGAAGACGGTGGCCAAGTGGAGGAAACGCAGTTCAACGGCAGATCATCGAACTGGTCCAACAGTTCCCAAGTCCACCGTCTTGTCCCTCGAGCAGGAGGCCGTCATCGTTGCGTTTCGCAAGCACACTCTGCTGCCGCTCGATGACTGTTTGTACGCCTTGCAAGCCACGATTCCTCAGTTGACTCGCTCCTCGCTGCACCGTTGCCTGGAACGGCATGGCATCAGCCGACTGCCGGAGGTCGAGGGAGACAAGCCCAGGAAGAAGAGGTTCGACATCTATCCGATCGGCTTCTTCCATATCGATCTGGCCGAAGTGAGAACGGCCGAAGGCAAGCTCTACCTCTTCGTGGCCATCGACCGGACCTCGAAGTTCGCTGTGGTCGAACTCGTTGAAAAGGCCGATATGCAGGCGGCCGCTGCCTTCCTTGAAGCACTCGTCGGAGCCGTTCCGTATCGCATCCACACCGTGCTCACCGACAACGGAATCCAGTTCGCCGATCTGCCGAAGAACCGTGGAGGACTTACGGCAAGATGGCGTGGACATCCCTTCGATCGCATCTGTCTTCGTCATGGCATCGGCCACCGTCTGACCCAACCCAACCATCCTTGGACCAACGGACAGGTCGAACGGATGAACCGGACCATCAAGGAAGCCACCGTCAAACGCTTCTTCTATGACACCCACGAACAACTCAAAGCGCACTTGTCGGACTTCATCGCAGCCTACAACTTCGCCCGGCGACTCAAGACCCTTCGCGGGCTCACACCCTACGAAGCCATCTGCAAACTCTGGATCCACGACCCAGACCGATTTACACTCAACCCAACCCACCAAATGCCGGGACTAAACACCTAGTTTCTGAGCTGGCTTTTGCAGCTCGCGCCAATAAG
>Ga0193709_1000427_pt1 | contig 15143 bp, 17 predicted proteins | sample H3c2metaG_FD_160571 | JGI IMG/M metagenome (GOLD analysis project Ga0193709, IMG submission 160571) | Soil microbial communities from a riparian zone of the East river system, Colorado, United States - H3c2 | ecosystem: Environmental > Terrestrial > Soil > Riparian zone | place: USA: East River... | reverse complement strand
TCGGAGAAGCGACCGCGTGTTCAGAGAGCACCAATACAAATACTTTGGCGTCATTAATCGCCCCCACGATCTCATCAGCGTACTGCGACCCCGGTGTTACATCACGAGGCGCAATCCAGCATTTGATCCCGTGCTGCTCGAGATTCTCGACAATGGAGTTGGCGACGCCGGCATCCTGCGATGCATAGCTGATAAAGACTGGCGCAAAGGAGCCGGGCGGTTCCGCTCCAGCCTCCGAGGACTTCCCTACCCCGCCTTCCGCCATGACGAGCTCCCTGCCACCGCACTCGGAGTTTCATGCAACCTTACAGGGTAAGCAAGAGTACCCGCCAAATCTCCTATCCACCCCCACACTTGCTGCGGGAGTACTCTCCATCTGATGTTTTCCGGCTCTGCCTTGCAGTCCGAATGGCGGCCAACCAATTCCCGCAACCTCATCAAACCCACCATCGGACCGAAACGTCCCGCGTCTCCATACATGCCGTTCTCCGAGTCCGCCTCCGAACACAGCCCCGACAGTACACGGGCTACTTTGTAATGAAAGGCGATTCGTTTTCGACTTCGCTGCAAAACGGCACGCCCACCCGGCGTCGCCTCGTGTCCGTCAAGCGCATATAAGTGAGGAAAGTCATTGTAGAGCGCCAAGAATTCGGCAAACGGCAGTGCAGAATCCACGCATTGTTTCACTAGCGCATCATGAGCATCAAGCAATGCATTGAGTGCCGACTCAGTCATGTCTCGTCGGCATACTAGCCGGCCGCAATCCCCGCCAGCAGCACCTGCCAATCAACCTCGATCGCAATCGCCAATTGCCGCACGAAGTCGATCGTATAAACAGTGGTCCACTCATCCGACCCCGCGAGAAACGGCCCCAGATCCCAATTTATCGTGTCTTCCATCAATTCCCGAGCTTCAGCGGAATTCCCCAATTGCGCGTTCAGCGCCGATCGCACCCGAGCGATCGGCATTTTCACAGGAATCTCAGTTTCGCCCAGTAGCGCAAGAAGATCCGTATCAAGCAGCTTAGCGAGCTTCAACGCCTGAGCAATACTGACGGCGGATTCAAGTTCCTCATCGTGCTGCTCCAGATCGGAATAGGAGTGAATGGTCAGACCCAGCTCGCTCGCCAACCCCTGCTCGGTTCGCCCCGACTTCAGCCGTAAAGCTTGAATGCGTTCCGCTGTACCCGTTTCGCCCTGCTTCTCTTTACCCGTCATGCCATACCCTTGTGACCGGCTGCTGAATACGGGTCATTTCCCACTCACCCGCTTAAGCACCGCATGCTCACTCGACCCAAATTGAGGATCCGCGCGGTTGTCGAATTTCGTGTCACTCGTCAATACATTGCCCACCAAAGTGATGTTAGCTCGCACGGGTCCTTTCATATCCGGCCACTGCGCGATCCAATAACCCTCCCCCTTGGCACAATGTGCCTCGAGCACTTTGGCTGACTGCGTGACAGTATTTCCCGCCAGCATGGTCATCCGTAGCGTAATGTCAACGTCCGAGACATCCAGAAACGCGTCACTGGCGCCCAGATCCTTTAGGTGCAGCACACGCCCGTCCGGCAACGTCACCGCATACTGCTCGTACCGATAATGTCCCGCGAGTTGGGTCAGGTCTCCCGCGGATGCTATGCCGCCCGCGAACAGAACTAGCAGAGTAAGTAGGCCAATTTTCATTCGATCTCCTTGATATAGGTCTTAGTCTCGAGTCCTCATCCGCAGCGCTGGGTCACCACTTACCTATGGTACAGCGCCATCATGCTTCACCAAAAACGCATGTATCAGCTCCCCCAGCTCCTTGTGCTTCAATGACCGATCTTATTTTAATCGGTGTGCTAATCGGTGGAGCAATTCTCAGCGTGAGCCTTCTTTTCACAGAACTTCGTCAAGCGAGTAGGCGTTCTAAATCAAAATAGAAATTCGTAAATTCTGAATAGCTCTCTCCGCCCGCAATCGAGTGCAGATTTCTTCCATATGCACCGCCACGTCCTTCGACGCCTCACTCTAGCTGAAAAGGAGACGTGCGGAGGGACTACTCGATACCGCCTAACGTCCCAGCCCCGCTCTAGTTTCTCCCCTTGAGTTCAATCATCTATCCGCCTTGTCCGCGGACACTGTCCGCCGTCACCCCCGGAGCCCAGTTCGACGAAAATTACATTTGAAATGAACCTTTCCTACGGGCTTTGCAACTCCACGCCGCGTGCTGTGTCATGTCAGTACGAATCGATGACAGTTACACTCGGAGACACCCATGAACACCCTCTCTACCAAACTCACTTCCTTCGCAGCCGCTCTATTGATGAACGGCCTTGTCATGGGTGCCGTCGGATATCTTTTCGCACTTCAGTCGCACCCACACATGTCAGCGATCTCTTTCGCCAGGGCAGTCGTCGCGCATCAGTGGCTCAGCTAGTCTGATGCTCAGCCGCAATGAGGCCATCGATGCGAGTGCGCGTGAAGCAATGCGCAGAGGGAAAATGTCGTGAGTTACCCCTTTGGCGAGAGGCCATAGTCATGTGCCGGACCGTGCGAAACACGAGGTTTCGCCCGGAGCCTAGCCTCCGTGGGACGGATTATTCGGTGCTTCGCACCTCACCCCTCGCCGCATGCTCGGGGCCGCCCTTCTGGCATTCGCCGCCGCTGCACGGCGTCGTCACAGCGTCAGGGAACATGACCTCTCGCGATCACCTCTACTCTGGCAAATTCATTTTCTTCAAGAGCGCCTTGTAGCGCGGATCGCTTTCAATTTGGCGCTGAAACTGCGGATCGCTCTTGATGTGGTAAAGCGTTGGGTCTTTCTGCTCAAACGCGCGATCCAGCCATTTGAACGCATCGTCCAATTCGCCGCGAAATGCGTACATGCCGGCGATCCCGACGGGACGATCGGCAAAGTCCTTCAGCGTTTGCGTGAGCGCTGCATCGGAATCGGGTTTTCGCCCCAAGACCAAAAACGTCCTGGTTGACCCTGCGAGGCGACAGCCTTCATCTCGCTCTTTCATAAACTCCGCCAGGGCTGCGTCGGGTTGGTTACGAGCGAGTAATATGAGGCCGAGGTAATAATGCCCGGCGGAAAAGGTTGGGCTGATCTCCAGGGTGCGACGAATAGCGCTTTCCGCCTCCGCCAGTCGCTCGCGTTTCAGCTGTATCCAGCTGAGCGCAAAGTACCCCCCCGGGTTTAGTGGGTCCAGTTCCAAACGTTTATTAGACAGTTTCAGACCCTCGTCCCAATGGCCCATGATCAACGTCTGGTCAACAGCGACCGACAAGATAGCGTCGTCATTGGGGGCAAGTGCCCGTGCCAGCTGCAGTTCTCGTTCCGCCGCCGGCCAATCCCGATCGTAGGCGAGATGAATTCTGGCGAGCAGCGCGTGCGCCGTGGCAAGTTTCGGATCCAGCTTAAGAGTCTGCTCGGCCGCGCGACGGGACTGCTCCAAAGCAACGGTGGCCGGCATGTATTGAAACTGTCCAAGGAGGTAGTAATTCCAGGCAAGTCCGATAGACGCAGGCACGAAAGTCGGGTCAAGATCGAGCGCTCGCTGAAAGTCGCTTAAGGCTTGCTCAAAGCCTTGCTGATCGAAGCGCGCAGACGCGTGCATGCCTCGCAGAGAAAACGTGTACGCCTCGGTGTTGTGCAAGGCCGGGCGGGACACAAGAGAGCTGGCTCGGACTTCAATTTGCAGCGCCCGTACGAGATTGGCAGCGATCTCATCCTGCATCTTGAGGACGTCAATTAATTCCCGGTCGTAGGTCTGTGACCAGAGATGGGTGCCGTCCTGGCTGTTGATCAGCTGTGCGATTACCCGTAGGTGATCACCGGACTTGCGCACACTGCCTTCGAGGACATAGTGGGCGCCGAGTTTCTCACCGATGGTACGCAGATCTTGCGTTTGGCCTTTGAATTGAAAGGAGGACGTACGCCCGATGACCTTCAGTCCCGGAATCTTGGGCAACAGATTGAGAATCTCCTCGGCCATCCCGTCGGCAAAATACTCCTGATCCTTCTTCTCGCTCATGTCCACGAATGGCAATACCGCAATCGATCTGTCCGCCGTTGCGACAGCTTGTGTAGCATGGTGATTCGAAGACCAATAACGCAGCCCTAAGACAACCATTGCGCTGAGAGCAACGAGAATCGCCGCGGCAATTCCCAGGGGCTTCAGGATCCCGCTCGGCGCGGCTTTGGATGCAGGAGCTAATCCAAGCCCCGCCCGCTCAGTCAGGTTAGCAGTCGGCGCGGGCACCACAATCAAACGATACCCTCTGCCCCGAACCCCCATAATGTATCGAGGTTGTTGCGAATCATCACCGATGGCACCGCGCAGAAGCTTGACCCGTTGAGCGACCGATTCCGGGCTGACGTGCAACCCCGGCCACACTTGTTGCAATAAGTCCTCAATCGTCACGATTGCTGGCGCGGCTTTGGCTAGCACGCACAACAGGTCGAATGACAGTTTGGGCAGCGGGATCTGCTCGCCGCGGCGCCTCACTTCGGCTCTGCCGATGTCCACTTCCAGGTCGTCAATGAGAAACCGCGGCGGAAGTGTCCCAGCGTCAGGTGAGAGTGGTGGCTGCATAGCTCGTTGTTGTTCGTTGTTGCGACCGAAGCGATTGGCGTCGCCTCGCCACCTCGCTGGACAATCTTGGTCTAGCCGTCCTGACTTGGCAACCAATTGCTGCACTGCACCTAAAGCCGCGAGAAGGGCAATTCATCATGAATATCGCCAATTCACCCAGCTTTCAGCGAACTTTCACCCAACCTTGATCCAACGATCATGCGACCGGATTTGCGTCTCACTAACTTGGGAATCGTGTTTAGGCCAGCAATTATCCGGGAGATAGTCATGCAATACGCAATCAAGACGCAGTCCAATTTGGTAAAACTCATCGTGGCCACCAGCTTCTTTGCACTCAGCTACGCAGCGAGCAGTGCGAACGCGGCGGACCAACCCACAGGCGCCGAAGTATCCAGCGAACAGGTGACCTACCCGGTCGGATACTCAGACCTCGACATGTCGAAGGTAAAAGGAGCCAAAGTACTCTACTTGCGCATTCGCTATGCCGCCGAAACGCTCTGTCAGAACGCCGCCACCTGGGGCAAAAGCGACCGAGCGGCCTGTGTGCGCAAGGCCGTCGATGAAGCCGTCGCCCGCGTCAACGTCCCGCTCCTTACGCAATACTATGAGCTGCGCAGCAAAGGCGACAAAGCCGGCCTCGTGCAGCTGGCAAAAGCCAAATGAGCAAGTGAGCGCGCCGTGCCAGCTCGGGCGGCGAGGTAAATCCGCGCCGCCCGAGACTCTCCATCACTTTCGCTAGTTGCACGAGCTTGGTTTCCGAATTACCGAGGAGCCGGCTGTCCCAGTTTCTCCGGGCACTCCTATAGAAGCCTCGCCCGCCAATCCAACCGGAAAACAAAAGCGATCCACCAATTACACAGAAAGCCCGGGGTCGCCCTCGATGATCTCCTGGATCAGCTCCGGTCGTTTCCCCGCCGTCCATGCTTGTGCCGTATGGCGAACACGGTAGCGGAGCGGTCCACCATCAGGAGTCGTAGCGCGCGAGATCGGGCGAGGAATGCAAACAAACTCGGTTTGGATCGAGTCGGCACCGGCAGATACCACGGCATACCCATGGTAGGACTCGCCAATCAAAGCCATTTTACGACCGTGTTCAAAACAAAACTGGGGGTGACGCCAGGGTACTTTCGACTTCAGACTAGGTCTCGCCACTGACAGGCTTGGTCTAACACCGTCGCGGCGCCCACCAAGTGTTTATTTTCCGGAGCGAGCGAAACACGGTGTCCAACGCATGCGTTGGACGGGTGGCCAGTGACGGCCACCCTGGGTTTGAGCGCAGCAGGGGATTGCGTAGATCAATGGACGTATACGTCGAGCGGGATTTGCCTCGTTGACAAATCACCGGCCTTCTGCGCGATGCGGGGTGAGTTGCGTGCAACGAACGCCGGCACAGGGGTGAGCAACACTGTGGCGAACGCCGACACATGGGCGTAACGCATGCGTTACGCGGGTGACCAGGAACGGTCACCCCGGGCTTGAGCGCAGCAGGGATTGCGCAGCTCAATGTGTCGACCGGTCCGTGAGCGAAGCAGGAAGCGTAGCGAAACGGTGTCGGCTGGACCGCAGCGAGGCACGATGCCGAAGCGTTGCGGCAAAAGCGCAGAAAGGTTTTGCCGCAGCATTGCGCTGCGCTTTCCATGCTCCGCGCAAGCCCTGGGTGTCCATCCCTGTCCGCCCGTGCGACACATGTGTCGCACCCTTGGTCACCCGTCGAACGCATGCGTTCGACCCAGGGACGGATCGACGGCGATCCAGAAAACAAATGACGCTTCACCCCCGTAACGGCAAGTAGACTTAATCGTCTATCTCTTAGGGGCCTTTCTCTGGGCCCCTTCTTTTATTTAGTCAGCTATGAGGCAATGACGAGTATCGAGCATCGTCGCGCGCACCACAGGTGAAGCGCTCCATTTGTTTTCCGGGGCGTCAAAAACACGGGCGGGACGTATACGTCGAGCGGGATGTGCCAGGAAAGGCAAATCACCGGCTTTCTAAGCGTTGCAGGATTGCAAAAGCGCAGAAAGTTTTTGCTGCAGCCTCCATGGATGGATCTACGGCGGACCGGGAAACAAATGGCGCTTCACCCTTCACGGCGGCCCGGAAAACAAATGCAATCCACATCCGCAATGGCAAGTAAGGCGCAACGCCTCCCTCTTAGAGGCCCTCCGGGGCAAGCAGGACTATGACGCGATTCACGCCCCTTTAGGGCCCCTTCTTTTTCGACCGCCCGCCCACGATAGTGCCGGTCATCACGTCGTGATGAGCGGCTCACCCGCTGCTTTTAGCTGGGCATTGAGTTCCACCAGGTCGTGATTCAGAAGCGCCTGCCAGTCAGAGAGTGTGGCAGTCAGCATGCGCGAGAGCGTTGCAAAGGAAGCCCGCACATCCGGCCCCGGGTCGGCATCGGCGCCGTCGGCGGCCTCTTCGAGCTTGTCCAGATCAGCTGCGAGGGTTCGCAAGCTGTCGGTGCGCAGGGGTGGGGTGTTGCGCGATGCCGAGTGCGGCGGAACACCCGAAACGCTCCAAGCCTTCGCCCTCAGCCGCACCATGTCCTCGTGCGGTGCCGTGGATTGAGCCAGCCTCGACTCGAGAGCTTCCAGCAACCGGGTCGCTTGCTGTAACGCGCTCGATGCGCGCGCCGACGCCTCCTCGATCTGCTGCGTCAGCGAAAATTCCCGCAGCAATGCAGCCTGCGAGATGGTCACACGCGGATCCTCCTTAACCTCGAGCGGTTGGCGGAAATTTTTTCCGGCGACGTTCAGCGCGATCCCGTATCGCCCGGGTGGTGCCCAAGCTCCCTGCGGTGACGGCCGCTCCGCGGTGGCCGGTTCCGCGCCCGCGTAGCGCAGATCCCAGACGAAACGATGCATTCCCGGCGTGGTGGAGAGCACCATTGGCGGTGGTACCCATTCGGCTGCGAACTTGAGCTTGGACGGGTCAGGAGACTTCTTGATGTCCGTGCTGCTGAAACGGCGCACAAGGTTGTCGTGTGCATCGCGGATGGTCAGCGTCACGGGACCCGGAGCGGCTGCGGGCAGCGAATAGTCGATCATCGCACCGTCGGGAGGATTGGCCGCCAAGGGCTCATCCTTGGGCATGGGCGTGCCGGTGAATTTCGATGGGCGCACACGGATGGCGGTCGCCGGTTTGAACAATATGGCCTCATCCGAGTGCAGCGTGCGCATCTGCCGCAGCGCCGATACGTCGTCCATGATCCAGAAGCCACGACCATGCGTGGCAATGACCAGGTCATCGCCGTGCATATCGATGTCGCGAACTGAAGTCATGGGTAGATTTTGTTGCAGCGGCTGCCAATGCGCTCCGTCGTCCAGCGACATGAACATCCCGCGCTCGGTGCCGGCATAGAGCAGACCCTTCGCCGCCGGGTCCTCACGTATGACGTTGACAAAGCTGTCGCGCGGAATGCCCGCATCGATTCGCACCCACTCCTTGCCGCCGTCCTGCGTCCGATAGATGTATGGCTCATCGTCGTCCAGGCGGTGCCGGTCGATCGCCAGATAGGCGACCGCGGGGTCGAAAGGCGAGAGCTCGATGCCCGCCACTTTTGACCAGGGCGTGAGCGCCCGAGGAGTGACTTCGCGCCAGTGGGCACCCGCATCGTCGGAACGCCAGACGAGCCCATCATCAGTTCCGACCCAGAGCGCTGCGGCGGAAAGCGTCGAGGGCGCGATGGTATAGATCACCCCTCGGCGCTTGTCGACGTGATCATCGTCGGCCGCAGTTGGGGCGTCGAGGTTCGAAGGAATTCCTGCATCCGCACGCGTCAGATCCGGACTGATCGGCGTCCAATGATCGCCGCCGTCCAGCGTCCTGTAGAGGCGCTGGTCGGCGAAGTACAGCGCTCTCTTGCCGCGTCGGGAGAACGCGAGTGGCAATGTCCAGGCGCCGCGATGATGGATCTCGGGATAAGCGAGCGTGGGATCGATGTTGCGGGTCTGGCCGGTGCGAGTGTCGAGCTTGTCGACCTTCTCACCGTAGACGATGTTCGGATGGTCCGGGTCCGGCGCGATCATGCCACTCTCGCCTCCCGCGCTGAGTTCGCGAAACTGCTGCATGGTGATGCCGTCGACGCTGTCGGTCCGACTCGGCAGAGCCACCGCACCAGAGTCCTGCTGGGCACCGTAGAGCCAGTACGGAAAGCGATTGTCCGTACTGACGTGATAAATCTGTGCGGTCGGCTGGTTGTACCAGCTGCTCCAGGTCGTGCCGCCGTCGAGCGTGATCAGAGCGCCCTGGTCGACACCGAGAATCTGGCGCTCGGAATTGGTGGGGTCGATCCACAGGGCGTGGAAGTCATCGCCGGTGGGATCCCCCTTCAGCGCGATGAAATTCTGGCCTCCGTCCTCCGAGCGCAGCACGATCGTGTTCATGACGTAGAGGCGCTCGGCGTTCTTTGGATCCACCGTCAGACTGCAAAAGTACCAGCCACGACCGAAGATGCGCGAATCGGCGGATACATGATTCCAGTGCACGCCGCCATCGTCCGATCGATACAGGCCACCCTCCTCTCGGGGAGCAGCATCGACGAGCGCAAACAGCCGTTCCGGCTGAGTCGGTGCCACGGCGAGTCCGATCCGTCCCGGGTGCGCCGGAAAGCCGTTGCCAATGACGGGACTCCAATGATCGCCGCCATCGTGGGAGACGTAAAGGCCACTCCCAGGACCGCTCGACGGCGGATAGACACTCCAGGGCGGACGCCTCGTCTGCCACAGCGCCGCATAGATGGTATCCGGTGCGCCGGGTTTGAAAGCAAGATCGATGGCGCCGGTGTCCGGATTCTCGAACAGGACTTTGCTCCAGTGCGCGCCGCCATCCTTCGAACGGAACACACCCCGCTCGGCATTCGGGCCATACGCATGCCCGAGAGCCGCGACGAATACCACCTCGGGATCGCGCGGATCGACCAGAATGCGGCCGATCTGCCGGGTGTCGGAGAGTCCGAGGAAGGACCAATGTTTACCCGCATCGACGGATTTGTACATACCCGCGCCGTGCGCGATGTCGGAGCGCATGTCCGCCTCGCCGGTGCCCACGTAGAGAGTGGCCGGCGCGGACGGCGCCACCGCCAGCGCACCGATCGAAGCCGCCGGCTCGTTGTCGAAAATCGGCTGCCAGGTCCGGCCGGCATCTTCGGTTGACCACACTCCGCCGTCCACGGCGCCGAAATAGAAATGCCGGCTATCCCCGGCAATCCCCGTCACGGCGAGCACCCGGCCCCCGCGGAAAGGGCCGACGAGGCGCCACTGCAACGCCTGAAGCATTGAGGGATCGACAGCCGCCTGAGCGCCCAGCGCACTCAGGGCGCTCATCACACCCAACCAGATCGAAACACGCAAACTAGATCCGCGGCGCACTGGTCGTCTCCTATTTTTTTGCATCGGGCTAAAGGTCCCGCCGCTTTGCGATTCGATAGAATACTGCAGCCGTTGGGTGCATATCCGGATTTTCCGTCATCCGCGCCGAAGCGAGAGCCTCCGGCGGCGTCGACCTCAGATCTATATGAGGTAATCTTCGGGGCGGAACTGATCGTTAAAATCTACGCACAGGACAAAATATCTATTGGCCCAGCTAAAACCTCTTAGGCCTCTGCACTGCCCCTCATAGATCTTATTAGCTGCGTAATCGTATGGAATGTATTGAAGGCCAAGGTTCTCAAGCAGCCGCGCAATCCTGGCGAGAAGATCGGAATCCTGACAGTCAACCACGGTGGCCAACATCCCAAAGTGCGAAAGGACAATCCACGCTAAAGCAGGTGCAAACGGCACCGAATCTCCCTTTGCACTGACACGGTAGTCCACGAGGGCGGTGCTGTCTTGATAGAGTGCTGGGGACGCGGCTCGTATTTCATACTCATCGAGGGCAGCGACAATCTGTGGTCCCAAGGCTTTCACGCGCAGCCGAGCGGCATGCTCGTCATAACCCCAGAGGTACGCAGCTTCACAGTGATAATAGCACTCTCTATTTAGGCCCCTGCGTCGGGTTCGGCTGCCGCGGTTGATTGCTCGCGGGACCGCAGTGATATGCAATGCCTTTTTGCGGGGGTATGTCGCTGGTTACAAGTACTGTGTTGCCACCGACGCCAACAGTTTGATTCTGCAGTTGCCGAATGCCGTCACTTGTGAGACCGGAGCTATTGCCCCCATCTACATTGCCTACGGCGACGCAAGAAGCGACATCTGTCGGTACTTTGGTTACCTTGATTTGATCAGCGCCGGGTGCAAGCGTGACGCCGATAGCACATCCCGACGACATGAATGCCAATGTCATAGAAACAAAACAATGAATAAGGCGCTGTGTGTTGAGTGCTCTCACGACCAACCTCCCCTGTTGAATGTCCATCAGCCTTTCGATAGTGCTTCGCGAGATTCACGGCGCACCAGCCTCTTTGCACTTCTTAGCAATTCTCTGAGCTACCTTGAGAAGGATGGCACTCCAACGGGTGTTCTCGACCCACTGCCGCCCGTGGTGAGTGTCCGGTATGGAGGAGTGGGATTCAATATCAATGTCGGCGACGGTTGTGCAAAACATTCATTGCGAGCGCGAGGCCGCTCCCAAACATCGCGAAGGACAGTACTGACATTAGTGCGAATAGCTCAATCGACGCATTTGGATCGTTGCTGAACAGAGCTTGCCATTTTGTGGCTAACCAAATGAATTGGTTCGCTGGGTGACCAGCGAATGCGACAGCGGTCATGAAAGCCAATGCTGCGGCTCCAGAAAACAGAACTACTGAGATAACCATCCAGATCGCCTTCATATGTGATGATTGCATTGGTTTTCCAGCCAAGCCAAGACCAGTATCGATACACTGCCGACGCTGAAAGATGTTCGCTTCTACGAAGTCTAGCTGCAAACCTGGCTAGCCTCTCGGCATATCGATGAGCGGTCTAGCAATGATATTGGTCTCAGTTATTGCTGCCATTATTTCATAGTGAAATTTATCTATCGGATGCTTCAGTTGTTGCGAAAGCTCAAATACCCGCTTGATTGATCTAGCCCGCATGTACCAAAGCAGATATTTCTCACCGCCAATTTCCGTGGTGAACCACGATTCAACTTGGACATCTTCGTCCTGCAATGTCGCTGCGGCCTCATCGAGTCGTGAGGCGATCGTACTGCGCCACTCCTCAACTTTTTTTTCTGTTCCCGGTTTGAGCTTTATAAGCCCCGATGCATATTCCATCATGCCTCCCAGCTACTTTAAATCGCCTCTGGCTTGTCATCGTACCAGGGGACAGCAACGGCGGCTTTACGGCAGCCGGTTCCAACCCTTGACCGTCAACTTTTGGCCGAAACCGGACCCCTCTCCCCCTTCTCACGAGCGCCTTTCTCCCCTCGATAATCTGCATTCCTTTTCCTAGTTCCGCCACAGTGCTGCTCAGAACCCTCCGACCAAGCGAAGTGGAGCGAGTCATACGCACCTCGTGGTTTCACAACGCGAGTGTCGAGGCACGGGACGTGCTCCGGCTACGGTGCGCATTACGAGAGCTGCACACTGATGTGTCACTTCTGCTGCACGGCCACCGCGGCGCTGGCCCTCGCATCTGCGCGCGCCGCCTTGTAGTCGGCTTCCGCCTGGTCCTTGCATGCCTTTTGAGCAGCGCCGCCCTGCGATTCGCAAGTCGCCAGAGCCACTTTGCGGTTGCCATCGGCTTTTGCGACGGCCACATTGTAGGTTTGGCGTGCGGCGTCGTTGTTGAATTTAACCTCCTGGCCATTAACCTTCTCGTACGATTTATCCAGCGCGCTCTGCGCGCGTTCTTCACTCTTTGTTACCTCGTTGTTCGCCTTCTGCTCGGCCTTGGCTACGTCCTTCGACACATCTTCCGGCGACTTCGACTTGTTGCAGCCGGCTAGCGCCAGAGCAGCGACCACGAGAATCGGCATCAGGTATTCACGCATGCAATTTCCTCTTGTTGTAAGTACGCGAACTGGCCGCGCGTTGGGGTGCCTCCTACCTCGATTCATTTTGATCCTCGCTTCTTCCGGGCTTGTCCAGACCGTTGAAGTATTTCCCTCTTTGGCAGTGACCACAAGGGCTCTTCCGTCGGCCGCGCTCTTCGGATAAACCGCGAGGCGATTCCCGAACGCGAAGGGTGAGACGTATACGTCGAACGGGTGGCCATGGGTGAGACATATATGTCGCACGGGCGTACACGGAAGTACGCCCCGGGCTTGAGTGTAGCAAGGAAAGCGAAGCTCAATGGCCACACTGGGCTGCGCGAAGCACGGAATGCGCAGCGCAGTGAGGCACGAAGTGCCGATTAACGCGGCTCCGCGTTGAACGCCGGAGACCTCGGCGACGGCGGCCCGAAGGGATCCCTTCAGCTTTTCGACCAGCCTTTCGGCGTCAGCGTGGTCCGCTTCATCTTGAATACCAATCAGCGTCGTTTCCATCACACTGTCTGCGCATCGATGTCGTCGTATTCCTCATGCTATCCGAAAAATAGAATCATCAAATCGACATCCATTTCGCGGAGTTCGCCACAATGTTGCTCGCCGATGTGGCAAACTTTTGGTTTATTCTGCTTCGATGAGCTCCCGCATGAACGACACTTCCGACGCAATTGCCAAAGTTGTTTTGGAGCGTTATCGCTCGATGACCCCGACGGATCGATGCGTGGTGGTGTCTTCTCTATTTGAGGCTGCGCGGGCAATCATTGAATCCTCACTCCCGAGCAGTTTGACGGCTGAACAACGCCGACTAAGCATAGCGCGGCGACTTTACGGTGCAGAACTACCCGAGGCGGCCCTACTCGCCCACGCAAATTACGCCCCGACAACTCGTTAGAGTACAAGGGCTTGCAAAAATCGCCGGGAGCGATTTTCGACGCCAGTGTTTTGGCGACGGCGCGCGAAGCGCGAGGACCACGGATGGTCCGAGTCAAATTCGTTGTGCTCAAAGTACTCACGGTACCGAGCCAACAGAGCCACGTACTCGTGCCCGGCCGCGGCGGGCAATGCATTCCTCGCCCGTTCAAGTAACGGCGTCGTAATTTTCCCGATTGCATGAGCCGGCCACGCAAGACATGTGCAGCGCCAACGCACAGTTCGGCCTCGGCGGGTAGCGCGATTGCATTGCAATCGCAGGCGGCGCACAGTCCGTTGGGCTCAATGGGATTGAGGTACAACCGAAAGAGAAAAACTATGGCAGAAAAAAAGGGCCTTTCAGACAGCATAGATAAGATCGATTCGCAAAACTCTGCGAGCCGACCCATGGTCTCGCGCAGCGTCGTTCTGTTTCTGATACTCACCGCCGCATTGAGTTCGATCTTTTACGCCTTCATCATCGCCACAGGACACGTCGGAGGCGGTAACGGTGTCTATGAACTGGGGCTGATGTGGTCGCCGGCGATTGCCGCCCTGTTAACTTGCCGACTGAGCGGCTTGTCACTGCAGTCGCTTGGCTGGGGCTGGGGAGCGTGGCGCTGGCAGTGGCTGGCGTTTGTCATTCCGCTGGGGTACGCGGCGGTTGCCTATGGCATTGTCTGGCTCTCCGGCTACGGCGGTTTTCCCGATCCGAAATTCGTCGTTAGTACCCGCGCCAGCCTTGGCTGGACGAGCGCCCCCGATTGGTTGGTTTTGGGTGGCTACTTTCTTCTGATCGGCAGCGCGGGCATGGCACTCAGCATGGCCTTCGCACTCGGCGAGGAGATCGGCTGGCGCGGCTTTCTCGCACCCCGATTAACGGCACGATTTGGGTTCAAAGCCGGCGCGCTGCTCACCGGCGCAATTTGGACCGTGTGGCACCTACCTCTCGTGTTCTTTGCCGATTACAACAGCAGCGCGCCTTCTTGGTTCGGAGTGACATGTTTTGCAGTACTCATACTCGGCATGAGTGTCATCATGGCGTGGTTGCGATTGAGATCCGGAAGCCTTTGGACAGCTGCTATCTTTCATGCGAGCCACAATCAATTCATTCAGGTGTTCTTCACGCCCGCAACCAGCGTTCGCGGCACTAAGACGTCTTTCGCGATCGATGAATTCGGCTTTGCGCTCCCCGCCGTCGTACTGGTTCTCGCCATCGCAGTCTGGCGACTCGCGAAGAAACCCGTTTGACTCAAGAGTGAGCACGCCGGTTATCCCATCAACCTAAATTGCAGAGAGCGATTTCGACGCCGGGGCGCTTTGGCGACAGTGCGGAGCGCGAGGGCCAGAGATGGCAAGTCGTGCATGCGATTGACTATCAATTCAAGGTCCCACCAGACTGAACGGATTGTCCTCTTCGTTCCGTGGAGGGCGGGATGAATGTAAAACTAAAACAAAAGCAATCGGATGGCAGTCTTTCTGCAACGGCCAGGCGATGGCTCATCGTGTGTCTTCTGTCGCTCCTTGGGTGCCCTATCAATGCTTCAGCTGACTGCCCCTCTCCTCAGAACCCCTCTGAAATTCCGACGCCGTCCGGGAATTGTATGAGGATATGTGTCGCGAATCGGATGTTCCCTTGGTTTTTTCCCCCGATCCCAGTGTGAAGTCGCGCCTGCAATTACCGTCGGGTGGGCATCGCTTGACTGAGGACGATATCTATCCGGATCGAGCGATGCCC
>Ga0193709_1000426_pt1 | contig 15156 bp, 15 predicted proteins | sample H3c2metaG_FD_160571 | JGI IMG/M metagenome (GOLD analysis project Ga0193709, IMG submission 160571) | Soil microbial communities from a riparian zone of the East river system, Colorado, United States - H3c2 | ecosystem: Environmental > Terrestrial > Soil > Riparian zone | place: USA: East River... | reverse complement strand
TGGTTGCCTTGGCAAGACCCTCGAAACTGCTATGTGGATGAGGAACCGTTTCACAGCAGCTTGTGCTCACCCTTCACCACTACCAAATTCCCCAAATAAAGGCTCTCTAAAAATTGAGATGCTCCCAATCTCGGGTCTTCGGGTTTTGCTCTGTTGATATTCTTGGATTCGCTCGATATGGTCGCGGTCTATATCGATCTTGCCGTCGTCCTTCATTCGGAAGCACATCTCAGTCATGAAACAATCAAATCCCTTCTCTCCAATGGAGCCATTTTCATACTTTAGAAGGGTTTCTCTCTCCTCGTCGTTTAGTCTGATTATCACCCGCCAAGAATAGCGGGTTTTCCTTCCAGCAACAATCTAACCGTGCATGACCGGCTTGCCGTTCCGTAAGATCACGGATAAAGCGAGCCACAATTCGACGATTTCGGCGGATTTTTGCTTGAATATTCCACTAGCAACGGCATATAGGGTGAGTACCCCATACGGTATGGGGTTGTTATTCTGGTAGTGATTGTAAATGCACGGTTGCGCGCCAAGTTCAGAGGGAATTGCTGTACCAAATACGGTGGGATTACTGCGACCGGATTTCAAGGTCTGGCCGCGTACTAACGAGGTTCTTCTTTCGGACAGTGTGATCGGTCTGAGGCAGTTCACACGTGAGGATGTTCCGTCGCTTTTCAATGCTGTGCATGAATCAATGACGCAGCTTTCTGCCTGGATGGTTTGGGCACATCCCAAGTATTCGATGGAAGATACGCAAGCATTTGTGTCGAAATGCGGACCCGGATGGGAAAAAGGGGAGCAATACAGCTTCGCCATGGTCGATCTTCAGGAGGGGCGGCTTCTTGGCAGCGCAGGTCTAAGCGCGATCAATCGGGCGCATGGTTTTGCGAATCTGGGCTACTGGGTTCGCACGCGAAACACTCGAAACGGGGTGGCTACGTCGGCGACACGCATGGTGGCGCGGTTCAGTTTTGAATCGCTCGGCCTGAACCGAGTGGAACTTCTTGTGCCGACAGCGAATGTCGCCAGCCAGCGAGTTGCTGAAAAAGCAGGAGCGAAGCGAGAAGGCATTTTGAGAAAGCGACTGCGCTTAAATGGGATCGCGCACGACGCTTTCGTATATTCATTCGTGCCGGAAGATTTTGCCTGAACAGGGCTTAACCGAATGAAAAGAGGCGTAACGGCGCAAGACTTTCAGGCTGAGGTTGGGAATGTCGCCGTTTCGATTGGCGCATGCGATGGACCATGACCAGATCGAGGACGAATGAGCCAGGCGCATGACAAAATTCTTCGCTGCCGCATAAATGCGGCGTTCCACTCGCCCAGGAACGCCGCATTTATGCGGGGGGAGAAGCCTCAGAAGAGATTTGTCTTACGCCCATGAGCTAGGAAATCGCAGGAACAGCGGTGCGATGTTCGTCGAGACCCGGGATAGTGAAATAAAACGTGGCGCCCTGGTCCACGCCGGCTACGGCCCAAATTGAGCCGCCATGTTTGCGCACGATTCGATCGACTGTGGCCAGGCCGACGCCGGTGCCTTCGAATTCCTCCGCCCGATGCAGGCGTTGGAAAACACCAAACAGTTTATCGACGTATTTCATATTGAAACCGACGCCGTTGTCCCGAACAAAGATGGCCGTCCCGCCGTTTGCTTTGGCTGAGCCCACTTCGATAACCGTTTTTTGACGAGGTCGCGTGTACTTGACGGCATTCGAGAGGAGATTGGCAAAAACTTGTTTGATCAATCCTGAATCGCACTCAACGGTCGGGAGTTGACGTATTTGCCATTCGATATGGCGTCCCTGTGTCTCGCGCCGGAGATCGGCCACGACTTCGTCAACGAGAATTCGAAGAGGAGTGGGCCTGCGCCGCAATTCCTGGCGGCCAACGCGAGCGAGGTTGAGCAAATCATCCACTAACTGGCTCATGTTGCGGCTGCCATTGCGAATGTGTTCGAGATAGCGCCGAGCTTCCGGCAGCAGGGAGGCAGCGAACTCTTCCGCGAGAATTCGGCTGAAGGCGTCAATGTGCCGCAACGGAGCGCGCAAATCGTGGGCGACTGAATAAGTAAACGCCTCCAATTCGTGGTTGGCGGCAGTTAGTTGAGCGGTGCGGGCCTCGACACGTTGCTCGAGTTCGACGTTCATCCGGCGAACTTCTTCTTCAGCGCGTTTGCGTTCGGTAATGTCGTTGTTCACTTCGAGGATTGCAGCGGGCTTTCCCTGCGGGTCCCTGTGGAGAACCCACTGGCTGGCGACGACAAGCTGACGCCCTCCCTTGTCAAAATGGACCAACTCCCCTTCCCATCGGCCATCCCGATGGAGGATAGCAAGAATGTTTTCGATAGGCTCCGGAAAACGAGTGTGCAACAAGTCATGAGAGTTTTTTTCCAGCGCTTCGTCTTTGGCCCAACCGTACATTTTTTCCATGCCCGCATTCCATAGGATGATGCGGCTGTCCAAATCGCGGGCCATGACATTGGCCAAGTCCAGCATTTGTGCCTGCTCGCGAAGAACGGAGGCATGCTGCTCCAACGCTTCCTGGGCCCGCTTGCGCTCGGTGATGTCCCGCGCAATTGAGGAGATGCCGACAATGTCACCTTTGGCGTTCTTGATTGGAGAAATGGTTAGCGAGACTTCGACGGGCTGGCCGTCTTTGCGCAGACGAATGGTTTCGAAATGCCTGATTTCACCACGTTTTACTTCATCGATTACCTGGGACTCTTCGTCCGGCCGGTCTGGCGAGAGCAAGCGTGCAATGGATTGGCCGATTATTTCCGCCGCTGTGTAGCCGAACATGCGCTCAGCGCCGACGTTCCAACTGACGACGCGGCTTTGGAGGTCCTTCCCGATAATGGCGTCATCGGACGAATGCACAATGGAGGCCAAAAATGCCAAAGATTCTTCAACGCGTTTGCGCTCTTCCGTGTGCTCCTGAATGCGAGTCAGCATGAGATTGAACGCATCCGTCAGAAGCCCCAATTCATCTCCGCTGGTCTTGGGCGCCCGGACGGTAAGGTCGGTGCGGTCGGAAACCATTCTTGCAGAGTGGACCAAGGCGAGAATCGGTTCGGTGACGCGACGTTGGAGCGCACTCGAAACGCCGAGGGCGACCAGGGCTGAGCCAAAGATAATCAGAGCAGCCAGTCCGCCGTATAGGCGCAGGCGCTCATACACCGCGCCCATTGTGGATTCGACATACAGAGTGCCCGCAACTTTTTCATCCTCAACCGATGGCATGACGACAATAAGACGGCTGCTCTCAAGATACTCTCCCGTTGCAGGAGCAGAGGGCGGAAAGTCACTGTCTGGCGCGTTAGCCGGGTAGCGGGCATACAAATTCCCGTCCGCATCATAGAGCGCAGCGATACGCACATGCGGGTCCACTTTGAATTCGGACAAATTTTTTGTCGCCAGGTCTTCGTCGTCGAATATCAGAGGGCTGGTGCTGTTTTCAGCGACAATAGTCGAGATTGACTTGAGATTGCGAACCAGGCTTTGGCGAAAGGTGACGAGATCATAGGCGATGAACGAGGCGGCGGTCAGTACCAAAGCGGTGATGCTGGTCAACATGATGACCAGCATCATTTTGCGTTTTATTGGCAGGTTTTGGAATGCCATCACTTTTTGGCCGGCTCAACGATTTGTCCGAGGCGAAGCAACTTGGACTTGAGCGTAAGGTGCGCCGCTTTTGCGGACTCGAGATTAATTGAGAGGCGAATTTTCTTATTCTCCGCCCTCATCTGGATGATCACCCCGTGTGTCACGGCATCTTCGATCTCGCTCACTGTCAATACGGGTTTCTCCTTCAACGCCTGCACTATGCGATCCAGCCGACGTTCTTCCGATTCACTAATGTATAAGATATGGCATATGCGGATTTCCTGCACTTTCCTGAATCGCAGAACCTGGACATGCCGTCCCCTGAGCACCTCGTCATCAGCGAGCTTGTCGAGAGATTTTCCAAATGGATCGGTTCCGAGAATACCAATAATCAAGGGTTCGTTGTCATTCCCGAAAGCTGTGGCCGGCCAATCGGTAAATTGGGCGAAGTTGATCAGGAATTTGGATTTGGTCTGCTTATCTGACGATGGTTCGCTGGCTCGGGCTGCGAAAAGAATAAAGGACCCGATCAAGGCTGCCCAAACCACGGCCGTTCCAGGTCTTGTGAATAAATGGTTTTTCGCGCGCAGAACTGGCAATGCACAGTTCGACAGACAGTCTTGAGCCATTGAATTTATCGGATCCATGCGGCTAATCACCTATAGGGTTCAGTTGACTTTGAGTCGGAATCAAGCGAATATGTAGGCGTTCCGCATCGGGGGCGTACTGGTTTCGACTTTGCAGATACGCTAGAGGCGGCATGCCGAGGACGGTTCGTTGGCCTCGTAAATCATCGAACCAAAAGATAACTGCTAACGAAGAATTAGCCCTCGCGGCCTAAGACGCTGCGACGTTCGCCAGTGGACACCTGCTACGCTGGATGAACGCTATAGCAGGTTAGGTCAAGCGCGGAGTCTGCGCGCGATTGGCTGAAACTCTTGCATGCAGGCTAAGCTGGGCGACTCGGTGTCAGGCCGCAATTGCCCGGATGAAAACTTGCTCCTGACTAAGCATGTAGTCGCGGCTGGTAGATTTGTTAAGGACGCGGGTTCAACTCCCGCCGCCTCCACCATTTCTTTTGCGTGATTGGTGGTATCTTCACAGGCGGGTTTTCCGCCTTCTATGGCTTGACGCTTTGGCGTGACATCTGTCAGGTTAATCCTACACGAATTCCATCGATACTGGTTTGTTTCCTGCGGCCTCAATCCTACGTTGAATTGGAATTCTATGAAACAAGGAGCGCACATTCTCGTGGCAGACAACAGTGCGAGCTTCCGCATGTTCATTGAAAAAGTGGTGGCGGAGGTTTGGCCAAATGCGCAGCTGGTCTTCTGCCGCGATGGGATGGATGTGCTCGAATATTTTGAGGAAGCTTCCAACCCACAGACAGTGCTTGTGCTTCTGGACGTCGGCACGACTTCTTTCGATGTGCTCAAATGGCTCCGGGAGCAGAAACATCTCGTGGACTTGCCAATTATTATCTGGTCCAGTCAGCCCTTGCAGAGGGAGAAAGTCATGGCCCAGGAACTCGGCGCAACCGATTACTTGAAGAAGCCCGACACGTTTATCGAGCTATTGGAAACTGTGCGTGCTTTCGAGCAATACTATCGCAGCCCGAATTCTTGAGTGATCGCCTCGCAGCAATTTTATTCCCATCCAGGAATTTTCAATTTTTCCGCGAGCTGGTTTACCGCATCCTGCTCGACCGGTTTTACGAGGCACGCCACCGCGCCAAGGCGCAAACTTTCCGCGCTGAGCAAATCCCACTCCGAAGATGTCAGCACCGCCACCGGAATGGCTCGCGTCCGTTCGTCAATTTTGATTCTTCGCAATACTTCCAATCCACTCAGTTTGGGTAAATTCAGATCGAGCAGCACAAGCGCGGGGGATTCAGTAGTTCTGTTCGCATAACGACCTCTGCCGAACAGATAATCCAGTGCTTCCAACCCGTCTCGCGCGACAATCACCTCCGGCCAGGCTGGAGCCGCACGAAATGTCCGCAGCGTGAGTTCCAGGTCATCCCGGTCATCTTCGACGAGTAATATGGTTCGGCCTTTCATGCCGCCTTCTTGCTCAACGGCTCGTCAGCGACGGCTGGCAGCGTAAAATGAAAGGTCGCGCCCCTGGACGGCGCACCCTCGGCCCAGACCCGTCCACCGTGCCGGTGAATGATGCGCTCGACCGTCGCGAGCCCAATCCCTGTCCCTTCAAATTCGTTTCGATCGTGAAGGCGTTGAAATGGGCGAAACAATTTATTGGCGTACGCCATGTCGAAACCTGCGCCATTATCGCGGACGTAATAAGCCGTCGTGCCATCGTTTCGAACACAACCGATCTCAATCGATGGATTGCTGACGTTCTTCGTAAACTTCCAAGCATTCGCAATCAAATTTTCCAGGGCGATCCTGATAAGATTCGCGTCAGCATCCGCCACAAGTCCGGGCTCGATGCGGGCCTCGATACGCCGTTCCGGCTGGCCTTTCTGCAGTTCGGCCAGTACGCTTTGCGCCAGCTCACTTATGTTAATTCGAGTCCGATTCATTTCCGTTTGCGAAACTCGCGCCAAGGCCAGGAGGTCATCGATGATTTGCCCCATGCGCCGGCACGCAGCTCGAACCCGATTGAGATCGCTTTTGCCCTGAGTGTCGAGCCGTTCGCCACTCGTCTCCTGCAGCGACGCAGTGTATCCTGTAATGGCGCGCAAGGGCGAACGCAGGTCGTGAGAAACAGAATACGAAAATGCCTGCATTTCAGCATTGGCATCGACGAGTTGAGAAGACCGCTTTTCCAACTCGGCATTGAGCGTTCGAATGTTTTTCTCGGTCTCAGCCCTTTTCAAGAAATCACGCCTCACCACCCATCCTGCCGTGCCCGCTGCCAAAATTCCGATTGCGCTCGTCAAAGCCACGGCGGCAATTGTCGAGCGCGCTTCGGCCTGCGCTTTCGACGAACGTTGGATGAGCAGTTTTTGCTCCACGCTTTCCATTTCACCAATAACCTGCCGAATCTCACTTGTGGTTTCGGCTCCCTCGCCGGTGCTGACTTTTTCTACTGCGCCGGCGAGACCCGCGTTTTTTCGCGTATCAATGACAACCGCGATCCAACTCAATTTTCGAATTGCCAGCTCCTCCAAACGTTTTAGTTTCTGCAATTCTTGCGGGTTGTCCTGAATTTGGCGGCGCAAATCCGCGATTCCTTCCTTCAGGCGGGCTTGCGCCGCCTGGCACAATTTCAGAAACGATTCATTGCCCGAGAGCGCGAATCCGCGCGAGTCCGTCTCAGCATCAAGTAGCGCAACCGAAATACGCTCGAGCTGGCGCAATACTTCATGCGTATGGTCGACCCATTTGTAAGTTTCGATCGACCGCGTCTCGCTTCGATACGCAATGGCGCCAATCCCAAGCAGGAATACCAGCGTCAAAGTGAATCCCGCGGGGATTTTTTGTTCAAGCGACCACTTCACTGGCCTTGTCCATCCGCGCCCTGGCCATCGAGATCAATCAGAATATCCCTCGGCTCCGCGCCTTTACTCGGACCGACGATCCCGCGGTTCTCGAGCTCATCCATAATCCGCGCCGCCCGGCCATAGCCAAGGCGCAATCGCCGTTGCAAGAGCGATACGCTGGCCTTTTGTTCGCTGCGAATCACTTCGATGCATTGCTGGATGATTTCCTCGTCTTCGTCGATGCCGCTCTCGTCATCAAATGTGCTCGCCGGCTTTGAAAGTTGTTTATGAATTTCAACCTCATAGCTTGGCTTCGCCTGTTTGGCAATGAAATCAACAATGCTCTGAATTTCCTGGTCGGTGATCAACGCGCCCTGTGCTCGAATCAATCTCGCCGAGCCGGGCGGCAGATAAAGCATGTCGCCTTTGCCCAGCAATTTGTCCGCGCCCATCGCGTCGAGAATCGTCCGCGAATCGACTTTCGCCGCGACCTGAAACGCAATGCGCGCGGGGATATTCGCTTTGATGACGCCAGTAATGACGTCCACACTCGGACGCTGCGTTGCAACGATGCAATGGATTCCAGCCGCGCGCGCCATCTGCGTAATGCGCGCAATGGCCATTTCCACGTCCGCTGGCGCGACGAGCATCAGGTCCGCGAGTTCATCAATAATCACGACGATGTAGCTCAACTTTTCGGGAATCACGATGTCATCCTCGCGCGGCACAACGATTTCTTCGTCGACTTCCACGGCAAATCCTTCCGCGCCCGGCTCAACTTTTTCCTTCTTGGCCATCAGCGGCAGTTCGAGTTCCGGTTGCGGAATCGGCTTATTCTTCGGGCGCGAGTTAAACGTGGCAATATTCCGCACGCCCACCTTTGCGAAAATCTGATAACGCTTCTCCATTTCATTCACCACCCAGCGAAGCGCCAGAATCACCTTTTTCGGATCGGTCACCACCGGCACCACCAAATGCGGCAGGGCATTGTAATGCTGTAGTTCGACGACTTTCGGATCGATCATCACAAACCGCAGTTGGTCTGGCGTAAAGCGATACAACAACGACGAAATGATTGCGTTGATGCAGACTGATTTGCCCGAGCCCGTGCTGCCGGCAATCAGCAGGTGAGGCATTTCCGCGAGGTCCGCCACAATCGGATGCCCATAAACATCTTTGCCCAGCGCCAAAGGAATGCGCGCTTTGGTGTTGCGCCATTCATCCGACTCCAACAGGTCACGCATGATGACCTTCGTTTTGACCAAATTAGGCACTTCGACGCCCACCGAGCTCTTGCCTGGCACCGGCGCCAGAATATTGATTCGCTCGGCCTTGAGAGCCGCAGCGATGTTGTTATTGAGCGCGGTGATCTTTTCCAGCTTCACGCCCGGCGCCGGGTGCAATTCATAGCGCGTAATCGTCGGCCCCTTCGTGATGTCGCCCAGCGAAACTTCAATGTCGAACTGGGCCAGCGTCTGCTGCATCAACCGCGCATTGGCCATCAACTCCTCCTTCGACTCGGTCGGCTTGATGTTCGGGTCCGGATGCTGGAGGAAATCGTGCGAGGGCAACTGGTAATTGCCGATCATCGGCGTCGAAGCGACCGTAATCGGTTTGGGCCTCTTCGGAGCAGGCTTTGGTTTCGGCGTCGTGGCCGGCAAGCCAATCACATTCACGTCACCTTCGGGCTTGGGTTCTCCCGCTTTTGCTTCAGTGCCAGCTTTCTCGGCTCCTTCTGCCTTCGAATCGCCGCCCTTCTCGTCGCTTTCTTTTTTCGCGGCAAGTTCAGATTTCTTGCCGAGAATGTCCGTTGTCGTCGCCGCAACAACTTCGTGCGCAGGGATCACTTCTCCTTCATCGGGTGTTTCGGGTTCTTTTGCTGATTCCGTTGAACCGGGCTTTTTGCCCCGCCCTGATTTGCTATGCGAAATGCTCAAATCCCGAACCATCGGCTCGGGCACAGGTTTGAGGTCCGGTCCCAATCCGGAGCGTCCATTGCCCACGGGGCGTTCATTGGCAGCCGGACGTTCTTTGCTGTCCGAACGCTCTTTGCCGCCCGAACGTTCCACTTCCTGTTCGAGCTGTTTGGCCTGCTTTCGCAGTTCCCGCGCGCGGCGTTCCAGCGCCTGCTCTTCGGCGTCACCATTGTGCTCGGCCTTCCGGCTCGCCCAGGCATTTCGCAACCATTCGCCGAGCTGAAAATTCGTCAGCATCAGCACACTAATGGCGCAGAGCATCAGGAAAATAATCGTCGCTCCGACCGTTCCAAAATAGCCGAAGCAAAACTTGTTCAAGTTCACCCCAGCGACTCCCCCTGCCGTCGTGTAGAGATTTCGCTCCAAGGTGCCAAGTGACTTTCTGTAGAGGTCCAGCAACCCGATGCAACAAACGAACAAGACGACGGTCCAGGGCCACCGCCGTCTTAAATATGCGAAAAAGTCAAAAAAACAGCCGAGCCCCAGGAAGAACAACAGAGCGGGCATTTCATAAGCCGCCGCCCCGACGACAAAGAACCAGAACCATGCCACCCACGCTCCAATCGGCCCGATCCAGTTGCGAATCGACGCATTCGTCGGCAACTTGTTCGCGGACACGTCCTGCGGATGGTAGGACAACAGCGCGACCAACAGGAGCAGCGAAAACCCCGTCAGCACGATGCCGATAATATCGTTAAATCCATGGGCGGCATGTGAGTCCGCCGATGCTTTGCGAGCCATGACTCCAGATTAGCAACGCTGACGTACGCGTGACAACCGAATTACCATCGTCGGCCTTGATAAGGGCGTAAGACAGATTTCTTCTACGGCAGCGAAGAATTTTGCCATACGCCCTTCGAAACGCGTTGCCTCTGCATACGTCATTTTGACCGTCAATCAGCTTTTCCAAAAAGCTTTCAAACTTTTCACTGGAATTTTTTGCTGATCGAACGAAGTTTTCTGGGTTGGTTAAACGAAAGGAAAAAAATTATGGCAAAAGCAATTCCAAATGAGTTCCACACGATCACTCCACATCTCATTGTCTCCGATGCCGCCAAGGCGATCGAGTTTTACAAGAAAGCTCTGGGCGCGCAGGAGAAAGATCGGTTCACCATGCCCGATGGCAAGGGCGTCATGCATGCCGAACTCAAAATTGGCGACTCCGTCCTGATGCTCGGCAATGAGCATCCCCCGCAGTGCCTTTCGCCCAAAACTCGCGGGGGCACCAGCGTTTCTCTCAGTCTTTACGTCGAGAATGCCGACGCCGCGTTCGAGCGCGCGGTGAAAGCCGGTTGCACCGTGAAGATGCCGATGTCCGACCAATTCTGGGGCGACCGCTACGGCCAGGTCGAAGATCCCTTCGGTCATCAATGGTCCTTTGCCACCCACAAACAGGACCTCACCAAGGAACAGATTGCCGAAAACGCCAAGAAATTCTTTGCCGAAATGTCAAAGAAGGGCCAGCCGGAGATGGCGACGGCTTAACGTTCGGGGTTATTCACCCTCTCCCCATCTGGGGAGGGGGGACACCTTCTCACCCTGCACAGGGTGCTGGAAAAATTTGGTTGCCAAGACTTTAAGAATTGGAATTGGATGCGCGATCGCACGTCGGCTCACATCAGTGGGACGATGCCTGCGCCGCAATAGGAAATGTGTGCTGATTGCCAAAATGGATTTCCAGAAAGCGGCTCGCGGGGACGCTCGCCCCACCGCGCTAAGTGGAAATTACTTTTGGCAATCACTCCAAATAGATCTTACCTGGCGGAGTGTGCGCGGCGCGGGAAGCGAAGAAAGATATGCAAAATGCGGGACCGACGCGTTCCCAATCGTGCCAACCCCACGGAATGGCACCGAAACGCGCACGGTTCGTCAGCGCACAGGAGAGGATAGAAAGACTTTTGTCGTGTTCGTGCGAGAGCTATCGCCGGTAATATCCACAGCAAACGAGCGGATGACGTTTGGCCCCGGGTCCAAAGTCACGGTAGAGGTCCAGTTTGTCCAGGCATTGGTCGTTATTGCGACCGTCCAATCGTTTCCATTGAGTTGGTAATATACATTCTCGACTGGCGCTCTGCTGCGGGTCCTTCCCACGAAGTTGATGGCTGCTTTTCGCGAGACCGCACCGCTATGCGGCGCGGCTACTGAAAGAACCGGGCGTGAAATTGTCAGCTTGAATATGGTTGGTAAAAAGTGTGGTTCCGGGAAAATTGGTGACGTGTTTCCACTGGTGGTACCGTAAAAAGCACCATCTCTTCCTTTAATCAGACCGGAACAAGGGTAGGCGCCATTCGTTCCGTTGAAAGAAAGGACGGGCGTGTAAGCGCCATTCGTGGAGACTTTAAATACTATGCCAAAACGATTTGTCCCGCCAAATAAGGCGGTGCCGTACAGACTGCCATCGTAGGCCTGAATCAAGGGAGCATTCGGTTCTAAGATATCGGTGCCCGAAACCGGGAAAAAATGCAGGGTCGTCAACATGCCATCCGCCTTGATCTTGAAGAATGACACGCCCGTGACCCCATAGAAGGAATCTCCTAATTCCAGCATTGGGCCAGTCGGATATTCGCCGTTGATCTGATCACCCGCCGAATTGGTGCGCCCATCAAACATGTAAAGCGTCGAAAATGAGTTCGCCGGAGTTATCTTGAAGATTCTTCCCCGATCATATTCGGAGTCAGCTTCCAGGTCTAAAGTGCAGCCATACAAGCAACCGTCGCTTGCCCATACTAGATCTCCCGAAGGGAAGTCACCGTCTGTTCCATTAAATATGTGGACGATCTCGATTGCGCCGGATGAGTTTACGGAAAATACCGAACCGCCGCCGAATGCCGCATAGGCGGTAGTTCCGTACAGTAAGTTATTTGGTCCACGAACCAACCCTCCGTATGGATTGGCTCCATTTGTGCCATCCAGGGAGCTGGACCAAATCAAGTTTCCCAGATGATCCATCTTGAAGACCGTGCCGTAGCCGTAATTGAAGACCGAGATGTCCATGTATTTACCGCCCAATGTTGTCGTACCGTACAAGTAACCTTGCGCATCTTTAACCAAACCCGCAGCTGGTTCCGAGCCGTTTTTGCCATTGAATTTGAACTTCCAAATGAGCGTTCCGGTACTACTGATTTTAAAAACCGATCCGTCGTTGTAATCGTTCAAGGTTCCATAAAAGTTACCGTCGGTTCCCACCAACAGTCTGCCGGCAGGAATCTCCCGCGTTTTCGCGCTGAATCTGAAAAAAGTGTGAAGCTGGACGGACGCTTCAACCGGATAAACAATGAGGATCAGGATTCCAATTTTCAGGAGCGCGGAGACGCGTTTAGATTTTATCATCGACCCACCTTTAGATTTTCGCCATTCCAGCATCCTGAGCCGCGAAGGTCAATTCAAAATCGCGCGACGCCTCAACAGGGCAGGCCCGCATCTTTTGCGCGCCGCTCAAAAATTTGCACAATTCGCGTAATTCGCGGATGCCAGCTTTGTGACCCGTCGCAAATCCTCAAGACTTTAAGGACTGGAATTGGATGCGCCGCAATAGTCGGAATTCGCGCGGACTCCAGTTTCAAAAGTGAGGACTGACACGAATGGCCCTTAGATAGTGCCTAAAACTTTGTTGCTGAGGCGCTTACGGCGGGTGACGCCCGGGATGCTTGAAAAGAGGGTTTTAAAGGGGTCAAACCATAACTTTACACTTGAGACAGCTTGGCACGGGTGCCAAACGGAAGGAGACGGCGCTGACGATTCGGGAAATTGCCCCGCGATTGCAAATGGGCAGTTGGAAAAGCTTGAACAACAAGCTATACATGGCTGGCAAAGTGAGCAAAACGCCACAGTATGCGAAAAAGTGAAAAGTTATGGTTTGACCCCTTTTGTGGTTTGACCCCTTTTGGGTTGTTTGGGCCGGAAAAATGCTGGAACACACCTCCAGGGTCACCGTGCGAAGCCTACGATTGCAACGCTGCTTACAAAACGGCGTGTGAGGATGCAGGGAACAGTCCTTGGAATAATTGTGTGAGAGGATGCCTTCTAGCTGATTGGAATCCTGCTACCTGCAGTTACAACTCAGGCAGCCTGCGAAGACATTCATATTGCTGGTTTCGTTGTATGTGACAAATATGATCAATCCTTACGGGGGACCATTCACAAACCACTTTGACCGAGCAAGCACTTGCATCTTGGTCATGCTTTTTGTCGGTATCAGCACTGCAATTCTTTCGAAAATCGTACGGGTGGACGGCTCAAAACAGGAGCGGGTGTGTGTAGCATTGGCATTCAGTTTTTTCGCATTGGCTTTAATCGTGAGTGTGAACCTTTTTTTCGGATGGTTATTGCTTTTTAAACTCCGGATCGAGTCACCGGTTTGGGCAGTTTGGCAGTTGGGCTATACCTTGTGTGTCATCGCTGTTTTTCAGATTCTTCCATTCGTTGGCGTTGCAATTACTGGCTGGACGGTCTATCGACGTGCTCGTCTAAAGGACGGGGCAACGGCCATGACAATCGCTGCACTCGCAGTTTTTCTTTTGGGGATCGCGGCGATTTTAGTTTTTCAAATGCATTAAAGGGGTCGCCTGATCTAGCGTTCAACATTTCGGTCTTCGGTGAGCGCGGTCACGGCGCATTATCTCGAAATTTCATTGTCTGAGCATCAGTGAACAGACTAGGGTTAGCAGAAATGGGCGCTGAACCACTGTTGGTCCTCCTGAAGGCAATAGCCGCATTCAAGAACGCGGAAACGCTGTTTTTCGAGGGCCGAAAGCTGCACAGAACCGGACCGGTCCGAGAAGCGTATCGCGAATTGAATTCGCCTGTACCGGTTACGCGACAGAGGTATTATTCCTGGAATTCCGCCGGGACGAACTACGTGCGCGTTGAAAGCACCGTTGACTTTGAGGGCAGGGATTTCACAACGCTATTCATTAAGAATGGTGACGGCATTTGGGATGTTTATCCGTCGCTTGTCTGTGAAGTTTCGGCCATTTTCCCGCGCGATCAGCTCCTGGGCACCTTTCCATTCTTTCGTTTCTTCTCAACCCTCGAATACCCGTTCGAGTTAAGCACTGACGCAGCCCAAACCAATGAGGAGCAATTTGTCATCAAAGGCCGTCTGGCGGCAAAGCCGCCTGAATGCCACGAAGACATTGCCAGCGAATTCTCATATACGACAAACACAAGAAGCTGCCATCTCTGTTCGCTTTATGAAAAGACATTTAAAGGCAAGTCGCTCGAACTTGTACTCGACACAGTAGAAGTCGACGGCCCGATTGATGAGAGCCTTTTCGAGCTTCCTGACAGGCAAAGGATGATTATGTCGAACCTGCAGGAGTATATGAATATACGGACCAGAGAATGGGCTTCGATTAGTGAGCCGTCTAATTGACTGAAACGGGTCAGTCCCGCATTTTGCACATTTTCCCTTCGACGCCGAACGGTGAATAAAGGGTCGCGAAGGTTAGATCAATCAAGAGCCTCAGAAGAGTTGACCGTCCGCTTCCCCTTTGCTAATACAACCACTCACGACATTTAAGCCGTCCTAATCATTCCTTGCTTTTACGGTAGGACCGTAAATGTCCCACCCCCCTCCTCATACTTCTGCGCATGAAAATGATTCAACGCTAGAAACGAAACATCAACCACAACAAGAAAAAGAAAACTGTGATCAAAAACAGCGCGCAAGGTCCCTGCCTTCCCCTCTCATTAACACCTCGCTTTTCACCCCGAAACCTTTCGGGGCAGCGGGAGGTGGTTCTCGGCCATGTCGATTCTCTAGCTGTTTCAACAGCTTCCCGGGCACATCCGACCAAATTCAAAACTGCCTCTAACGGTAACTAACGCTTCTTTTTTATGATCCACACCAATCCCGATAAGCACCAGACTCCAGTGTGCGCTGTCCTCTCTCAGTTTCCTCTGTTAGCTCCTGTGCGATCTTGCTGTTTTAACCATTTAACGATTCAACGTTTGAATGTTGTCTTTGCTAGTCCAACCCAGTCCAACCCAGTCCAACCAAATCCAACCACCCCTCCCCCTCCATTGCCATTGAATTAAGAATTGGTGCCCTCAGAAGGTTATCTTTTTGATGCATTTTTGGAAGTAATATGAGCGATGCACGGAGGGTTTTGGCCTTGGCTGTTTG
>Ga0193709_1000425_pt1 | contig 15159 bp, 15 predicted proteins | sample H3c2metaG_FD_160571 | JGI IMG/M metagenome (GOLD analysis project Ga0193709, IMG submission 160571) | Soil microbial communities from a riparian zone of the East river system, Colorado, United States - H3c2 | ecosystem: Environmental > Terrestrial > Soil > Riparian zone | place: USA: East River... | reverse complement strand
CTTCGTCACCAACTGCGCCTGTGCACTCAGGTGAAACTCGCCATCCCTTGTGTACGCCCGCGAACCATTCGGCAATTGCACTTCAAAGAAACCGTTTCCTTCAATCGCCATGTCCGTTGTCGTGCCGGTAGGCCGTATCATGCCTTGTTGAAAATTGATTCCGGCTTTGGCTGCCGGCATCAGGTAATGAAGCCCGGCCGTCCCGGGAGAGCTTGGGGCCATCCCTGCTTCAACCGAGGAAAAAGACAGCTCCTGTCGTCGCGCACCGGGGATGGAACTCGTCGCCAGGTTCTCCGCGATAACTTCCTGCCATCGCGAATTGGCATTCATTGCAGCTGCTGCCTGAGAGAGGCTGACATTCATTCAATCTCTGCTGAGCACCGGATATGCCATGCCTGTTTTGTTGGGCTTTTCTGTGCATTTCCTGCTCGTCTGGCAAAACATTCCGCGATTGGTTGCAGTTTTTGCCGAGTGACCGTGTTACTCCTTTGGGATTCGGAGAAATCGAACTGCCGAACGCTTCCAACGTCGCGCCTAAACCTGGTCGTTCTGATACACGCACGCCAAATCAATGACCTGCCCACACGCGCATAGTATCTGAATGCTTGTCACTCGATCTCCGTCGCGAAGAACGGAAACTTTTGGTTCGCAACCGCCATGGCCAACTCGGCCACCCGCAGGCGTCGTGCTATCAAGCGCACGAAAAGCAGGCGCTTGCCCTGCCGATAATACCTTCAGTCCCGCACGGGCGCTCGCGCCCGGCTTTCCCAATCCAGCCGTCAACGGCACAAACAGTTCAGTTCGGGCTGTGTTCATTTGAGGCTTGTTCGGGAGCGTTGGCCGATAATTGCTGCTGTTGTTCGAGAGATTGTTTCAGCTTGAGCAACACAGTCACACGCCGATTGACTTCAGCATTTGGCGGCAAGCCAGGCATCGGCGCGAAGTCCGCATAACCGGAGACCTTGCACACCTGATTCGCAGCCACCCCGTTTTGGATTAGTCGCCGCCGCGCGGCATTCGCACGCTCGGTCGAAAGCTCCCATTTGCCAGCTCCCTCGCGGCCAGGTTGCAAATTCGTCTCGGTATGGCCTTCCAACTCGATTTTAAACGACTTATACCGCGAAATCTCCCACGCCAGCGTCGAAAATACCCACCCGCCATATTGTGTAAACGTATCGGTGCCCAAGTCGAAAATTGGCCGATGTGACTGGTCAAAAACGTTGATGCGCAAGCCGTCCGGCGTCAACTCGACCTGCACACTCTTGTCCATATTTTCCTGCTGTTGCAAGATTTTTGCGAGATCATCGCTGATCCGCCGCATCGTTTCCATTTCAACCGCCGAGACGGATTGAAAATTTCCCGCCTGCTTGTAAGATGCGGTTGCATCCTTGTTCGGAATAATTCCCACGGATTCCTTCGTCACCGCCGAAAAAGGATTCTTAAAAGCGCGTTCCACGGCTTCTTTGATCCTGGTGTCCTGCGCCGTCAGCCATAGCACCAGGAACAACGCCATCATCGCCGTGACAAAGTCAGCGTAAGCGACTTTCCATGCGCCCCCGTGATGTCCACTGTGTTTGGCCATTAAAACAAAAATGCTTTAGACTTACGCCTTGGCGCTCTTGAGTGATTTGAACATCTGCTCGAGCTCGTCGGCGCTGGGCCGCAAATCACTGCTCAATCCGCGCCTTCCCAACTCAACCGCTGTTACCGGAGCCATCCCATTAGCAAATCCAATTACGCACGCCGCGATGCACTTCGTAAAATCCAGTTCCGCTTCGCCAATGAATTCCAGATTCATCGCCAGCGGATTCATAAAGCCATACGCCAGAAAAATTCCCAAAAATGTTCCCACCAATGCCGCGGCCACCTTCTCGCCGATCGTTTCGATTGGCCCCGAAATAGACGCCATCGTAATCACAATGCCCAGCACAGCCGCCACAATCCCAAATCCCGGCATCGCATCGGCCGCCTTGGTCAATACATTCACCGGCGCATGATGCTCCGTTTCCAACCGTCCAATCTCCACATCCAACAGCAATCGCAACTGGTCCGGCTTGATCTTGCCGTCAATGATCGGTCGCAAGCTGCCACATAAAAACTCCATAGCCTCATGATTCGCAGAGAAAAGCGGATACTTTTTGAAGATTGAACTGGTTTTAGGTTCGAGCACGTGCTCTTCCAGCGCAATCATTCCGTTGCGACGTCCAAGCTGAAACAGCTCATAAAGCACTTTCAACAACTCATCGTAAGCAGCACGGTTGTAGGGCGCACCCTTCAGGCAGGTCACCAACCCCTTTACCATGTCCACCAAAACTTTCTTTGGCGACATGATGATCATCGCCCCCAGCGCTCCGCCGCCGATGATGAGCAACTCGTTAAAATGCATCAGGGCGCCGATATGTCCGCCGCCGATGAGGAATCCTCCGACAACGCTCAGAAAAACTATGATAGATCCAATCGAAATGATCATGATGTTTTCTTGAGGGCGTAAGACAAATTTCTTCTGAGGCTTCCCGCTGCCGCATAAATGCGGCGTTCCACTGCGCCCAGGACATAAGCCAAAGCGCCGTCGCCGCCGCGCTCTGCCGGCGCACTCCGTATGGCGGTAGTGTCCAGGTGGTCGCTCATGCGGCCTTGGTTGCCTTGCTGGTTGGAACTCCCGCTTCGAATCGCTCGATGTAATTACGAATTGCCAGGATCGCTTGCGAATGAATCTGGCAAATCCGCGACTCGGTCAACCCAAGCACTTCGGCAATTTCACGCAAATGCAAATCTTCACCGTAATAAAGCGCGAGCACCTTCCGCTGGTTCACCGGCAGTTCCTTCAAACGTTTCAAAATGATTTCCTTCAATTCGCGCTGCGACGTCCTTTCCACTGGACCCACGTCTGTGGTATCTGGAATCACTTCGCCCAGCGTCCCGGCGTCGCCTCCATCTGAACTCGCCACTGCATCAAGACACACAAATGTCGCCGGTCGAATCTGCGCCAGCAATTCTGTATATTCGGTCAGTGAAAGGTTCAAAGCTTTCGCCACTTGCGCATCGCTCGGTAGGCAGCCGAATTCTTGTTCCAAACGCGCCATCGCGTCCTGAATCTTCCGGCTCTTTTCATGTACCGTGCGCGGCACCCAATCCATCCGGCGCAATTCATCCAGCATCGCCCCGCGAATTCGCACTCGCGCGTAAGTTTCGAAGGAAGTGCCGCAACCTGGATCGAAATTCCGCAGCGCCTGCAATAAGCCCACCAGACCCGCGCTATTCAAATCATCCTGGTCCACATGCTCCGGCAATGTCATCGCCAAGCGTCCGAGCACCACTCGAACCAAGGGCAGATACTGCTCGACTAACGCATTCTCGGTCGGCCCATCATCCTGCTGCTGGTGATATCGTTTCCACAGTTCCTGAGCTGTGGGCCGCGGCTCGACGATTGATGACGCCGCCGCTGGTGGTTCGCAAGTGCCTGGGATCATGTTGCCTCAAATTGTCAGGCTTTTGCCGGCACGGGTCGCGCTGCGACCGGTGTCTTGGCGCTGGCCTGATTCGCCTGTCGCATTTTGCGCTGATGTTCGAGAGATTCCTGAAGCCCTTGCATCCACACCCGACCCCACCAGCGTGTGAGGAGCGCGGCCGCCAGCGCAGCAGCCGACGCGCGCCACAGGGCCGTCGGCCAGGGGGTTTCGCCAGCCAATCCGAAGGCGCTACCGATCAAGAATCCGACTACCGCTCCGAGAATCATGAACGACTTCATTACAACTTCCGGAGCAAAGCAGAACTGCTGCCAGTAGACGCTCCCGCCCGGGAACTTCGCGAAATGGCTGGATTATTGGAGGTTTTTAGAAGGGAATAGCAGACCTGAATCTGCCGGCGTGAAGTCGCCCGGAATTTTTTGCCCGGCGCTTAGAAACCGAATCGAGCAATTTGTGCCCAACACAAAATTCCACAGCTTGACCCTGCGTTTCTCCTCGTCCAAATGCGTGAAGATAAGGTCCTCCGGAGCAAATGACGCAAACGCCCGATATTGCTCGAACAACACCGCCGTCTCGTAAGCCGCGTTAAGAACCAAATGCACCTCCGGATTGTGCAGACCCGCCAACTGCGCTCGCAACGCCGCCAGACCCTGCGCATCCGCTGAATCCACCCCGGGAATATCCACAAACAACAATTCAGCCTGGCTGTCGTGACCGTTCCAAAATCGCTCGACTTTTACGCCCAACATTTCGCCGTGAATCGTCAGAAATTCCGAAGTGTTCGCGCTCTGGCCATCCAACCTCCAAACCGCAGCCGTTCGCTCTTGCATCAACACAGCTTGCGCTAGCCATTTGCACAAGACCGTTGTTTTGCCCGAACCGGGCGGCCCGATAAACGCGTGCGGTCGCCCACTTCCGTCATGCATCCGGGGCGGCGAATGCCAAAATTGCGCTAATCCCTTCCGAACCGCCGCCCATTCCTCAACCGGTTCAGCCGGCGGAATCTCGCCATACGTCGCAACGACCCGCTCCTGAAGCCGATCCGCCAATTCGGAAAGCAGCCCCATCGACTCAAACCACCCAATACTTCGCCACGCTCTCGACGCAATTGGCGCGGCAGCGAGACGCTCATCTGCAAAAATCTGCTCCGGAATGTATATGTCAGCGCTAGCCTCATTCGAGCGCCTTGCCCTGTTCTCAGGTAATACATCCATCACACCCGCTGTCACCTCCACCCGCCCGCCCTTTTGCCAAAGACGGGCCAAACCCGTGGTCGGCATCGGCCGCACGCTCACCACGACCGCGTCCGGTCCAAGCTGCGCATGAATCTGCTCCAGGGCCGCCTGCGCGCTTTCAGCAACAAACGGCACCAGCTTCATTCGAGGCACGGGATTATCGCCGCGTTCTGCACCTGCACCCGCGCCGGAATTTCAGAATACGAAAGCACCGCCAAATCCGAAAATGTCGTCTCAAAAAATCGTCGAAACGCAAGGCGCAATTGCGGCGCGCACAACACCACCGGCGGATGTCCCGCCGAAAGCATCTGTTGGACGAACTTGGACAGCATCTCGATTACATGCCGCGCCAGTTTCGGTTCGATCACGAGGGCAACTTCTGACGCCGATTGCCTCACGCCTTGCGCAAGCTGCTGTTCCAATCGCGGATCCATCGTTATTGCTCGCAACCCACCGTTGCTCGACTGAAGCGGTTTCGTGATTTGTGCTCCCAGCGCACGCCGGGCGCACTCGGAGAGTTCATCGGGATTCTTCGACGTCCCTGCGTAATCACTGACTTTTTCCAAAATCCCCGCGAGATTTCGAATCGAAATTCCTTCCGCCAGCAAGTTTTGCAAAATCCGCTGCACGTGTCCCACCGTCAATTGTGCCGGGATCAACTCATTCACCACAGCCGGATTTGTCTGCTTCAGGTTATCAATCAAGACCTGCACATCCTGTCGCGTCAGAATCTCATGGCAATTGCGCCGCACCGTTTCCGACAAATGCGTCACCAACACGGACGCCGCATCCACCACCGTATAACCCGCCACTTCCGCATTTTTACGCTCGACATCGTTAATCCACGTCGCCGGCAATTGAAACACGGGCTCAACGGTCGGAACGCCTTTCAGCGACACCTTGCTGTTGGTCGCGTTCATCGCCAGCCAATGACCCGGCATCAACTGCCCTTGAGAAATCGAATTGCCCTTGAGCAAAAACCTATATTCGTTCGTGCCCAGTTGCAGATTATCTCGCAACCGAATCGGCGGAATAATCAGCCCCATTTCCTGGGCGAAATTTCGCCTTACGCCCGTCACGCGCTCCAACAAATCACCGCCTTTTCGCGCATCCGCCAGCGAAACCAATCCGTATCCCAACTCAATCTGCAAAGTGTCCACCGACAGGAGAGTCTCGAGCTTGTCCGATGCCTTCGTTTCCGTCGCATTCGCCGCGCCGGCTGCCGCTTTCGGATCGGCTCCCTTACCCTTCACATTATGAACTGCTGTGGTGCCGGCTTCGCCAAGGTCGGGCATTCCGTGCCGATGCAATGTGTACGAGAGCGAACCAGTAATCACCGCCAGAGTCAGGAAAGGAATCGTTGGCAAACCCGGCACTATCGCCAACACCCCGAGCATTGCGGACAGAATTGTCATCGCCTTCGGATAGGAGAGCAATTGCCGGCCAAGTTCGCGCCCAAGATCATTTTTCGACGTTGCGCGCGTAATTAAAATGCCCGCCGCTGTCGAAGTGATTAACGCCGGAATCTGTGAGACCAAACCATCGCCGATCGATAAAATCGTATAACGCTGCAACGATTCGCCCATGGTCATCCCTTTCTGCACAATGCCTATCGCAAAACCACCCACAATGTTGATCAAGGTAATCAAAATCGCCGCGATCGCATCGCCACGCACAAACTTGCTCGCGCCGTCCATTGCCCCATAAAAATCCGCTTCCTCTTCGACGGTACGCCGGCGATTCCGCGCCTCGGTCTCGTTGATCAGGCCCGCATTCAATTCCGCATCAATTGCCATCTGCTTGCCCGGCAACGCATCCAACGTGAACCGCGCCGCAACTTCCGCGATACGTCCGGCGCCTTTCGTAATCACGATAAAATTGATCAGCACCAAAATCAGGAACACGACCATCCCAACCACATAATTCCCGCGAACAACAAAGTTCCCGAAAGCCTCAATGATATGCCCGGCATAGCCATCGAGCAGGATCAGTCGCGTCGAAGCGACGTTTAGCGCTAATCGATAAAGTGTGATGAATAACAGCAACGTCGGAAAACCGGTAAACTCTGCCGGGGTGCGCAGATACAAAATGACCAATAACGTCAGCAGCGACAGCGCGATGCTCACCGTCAGCAGCATGTCTAACAGCATCGGAGCAACCGGCAAAATCAGCAGCAGGATCGTGGCGAACAGCCCCACAACCAGCCATAAGTCACCGTATTTCAGCAACTTACGTATTCTATCGCTCAACATGTTCATCTTCGGTGCTTCATGAAAACTCGCCGCCAAACCTTCGCCGCACACGCGCGACGCATCGGCAACTCTTTCCTCATAGCACGACATGTTCCATAGGCGTGAGACACCAGTGTGGGAACCTTTGTGGGACGCGCGAATATCAACGCCGAGTGCGATCTACACTGGTCGGTCATATCGCTTTGACGTAAAGCGGCATAGGGCTGCCGCACTCCAAGACGCTGGCGCGATGTTCTAGCGTGCCAATCCGTCCGCGAGGCCGTCGCAAGATTGGGAGGCGAAAACGTCTTTCCCAATGGAATGATTTTCCTTGAATGCTGAAGCCGTGCCAGTGCCCACCTGACATAACCGGGCGAGCGTGATGCGGAAAGTGCAGATTTGAGGCCAACACACACGCCTCATCAGCACCTCGATCCGCATGTGCGGGAACTCGAGCTGTAAGGGGCGAATGTCTTCAGTTGCTCAAAACGAAATTGCCGGTACGCCTCGGCAACGCTGTTCGCGATCGCCATTGCTTCTTCCGGTTTTTCGCTTGCGCAACTAATCTCGAACAGCATCGAGTTCGGAACTGGCCGCACCGCCAATCGGGTCCTCAACGAATGCATTACTTCCGCCGCGCGCCGAGGAGACGCGCTCAGATTGAATCTCGTTCCCCACCAAAACTTCGTAGTTGCTTCTGGTCCGCATATGGTCCAAATTTGGCCCATGAAAGCTATCACGGTTTCGGAGCTGAAAGCTAATGTAGGCAAAATTGTGGACGAAGTCCTGGACGGAGAACCTTGCCTGATTGTTCGAAATGGAAAATTTGCGCTTCTTCGTTCGACCGAAGTGATTCCGGATGAATCCGCCTTACATCAGGCGTGGATTGACCAAGGCCTGGCGAGTGGCCCGCCAGAGGCCAAAACAGAGGCCGACTGGCGGAGCCTAAAGCGTCGCGTCCTGGCTAAGCGCAAATGAATGTTCTGATTCGGCCTCAGGCTTGGCTGGACATAGAAGAAGATATGGCCTACCTGCAGGAAAAGGCGGGTGAGGACGTTTCGGTTGGATATTACAATGCAGTGCGAAGCGCCTTAAGTAATCTTTCGAAACAGCCGGGCTTGGGCAGAAGGAGACCGGAACTCAAGCCATCAGGCATTCGGTCATGGCGTGTTGATGCACCATTTACCGATTGGCTAATCTTTTATCGATTGATTGACGGAGGGCTCGACATCATTCGGGTGAAGCACGGAGCGATGGACATCCAAAAGCTGTTTGAGGGCGAGACTTAACCCGATCGGAGCACTTCTTAATTCACGAGAATCCATCCACCGCCGAGGACGAGATCGTTCTGATAGAAAACGGCAGCCTGACCCGGCGTAATAGCGCGCTGCGGCGTATGCAACTTCACTTTTGCCCGGCCATTCGGCAGTGGCGTCACAGTAGCGGGAGTCCCCGGATGATTGTAACGAATCTTGGCCGTGACTTCCAACGTCTCTGGGGGTTCATCGAACGGAATCCAATTGCACCGGTCCACGCTAAACTCATCGCGTTCGAGCGCCGATTCATCGCCCACCACAACTCGGTTAGCCTCACTATCCAATTCTATGACGTAAAGCGGTTTGGGCGACGAAATGCCCAGCCCTTTGCGCTGCCCAATCGTGTAAAATTCAATTCCATCGTGCTGTCCCAAAACCTGGCCGTGCAGGTTTACAATGTCCCCGCGATGCTTTTGGACCAACTTCGCCTGCTGCAGAAACTTGCCGTAATTATTGTCCGGCACGAAACAAATCTCCATGCTTTCTTCTTTATCAGCCGTCTTCAGGTTGCAATGCCGGGCGACTTCGCGCGTGTCGCTCTTGGTCTTTTCGCCGAGTGGAAACATCGCGCGGGCAAGTTGGTCCTGGCGCAGTGAAAAAAGGAAATAACTCTGATCTTTGCGCAGATCGCGTCCACGCTTAAGGAATGTCCGGCTGCCATCATCGCTTTTCTCGAGTCGGGCGAAGTGACCCGTTGCGATGTATTGCGCCCCCAATTGATCCGCGCGATCAATCAGCCGGCCAAATTTGAGATTCTGGTTGCACATGACGCATGGGTTAGGCGTACGCCCGGCTTTATACTCATCCGCAAAATATTGAATTACCTTTGATTGAAACTGCTCCGCCTCGTCGATAAGATAATAGGGGACGCCCAGTTTATGACAAACCGCTCGCGCGTCCGTCACGGCCTGCGGTCCGCAACATTTGTCTTCGGCGCGCGAAACACAATCCTGCGGCCAAAGCTTCAACGTGATTCCCACGACCTCATAACCTTGCTCCAATAAAAGCGCTGCTGTCGCGGAAGAATCAACTCCTCCGCTCATCCCGACCACAACCCGCGTTTTTGCTTCAACTAACACGAGCGGATAAGATACGTGAATGGTGCGAAGTTACAATGTCCTATGTGAGCGAAACCTGCCAATGTGGGCCGATTCAAAAAGTCGCAACAGCCGACTTAAGGAGATTCAGAGCCCCGCGACGGAGCGGCATGAGTCCGATGAACTCTGGAGAGTTTCAATTGTGGCAATCGTAAAAAGCGGCATAGGGCTGCCGCACTCCACGACCTCGCGGATGGAGCGGCACGCCAGAACCTCGCGCCAGCGTCTTGGAGTGCGACAGCCCTATGCCGCTTTTAAGTCGAGCGTTCGTTGGCAGTCTCAATGTTCGACAAACGCGCACTGGGACCATGAACCCGCAATCGCATGGTCTTCTCCCTCTCCCCATCAGACGGGGAGAGGGTCGGGGTTCATGGAAAGGCTCTGATCTGTTCGACTTTTGATATTTGAGCCTGCTTACATCGGCTGCTACGGTCTCATAGCGATAATAAGAACGCAAATTGACACTTAATTTTGGGTCCATGAAAGACTTCGCACTCATCACCGGCGCGACCGCCGGCATCGGTTACGAACTGGCCAAACTTTTCGCTGCTGACCAGTTCAACCTCGTGCTCGTTGCCCGCGACGAAGCCCGCTTGAAAAACGTCGCCACCGAGTTGCGAAATGGCCACAACATCGAGGCCGTCGTTCTTCCCAAGGATCTCTCGGACAGCTCCGCTCCTCGTGAAATTTTTGAGGCGCTGCACGATACGCCCGTTTCAGTCCTCGTCAATAACGCCGGGTTCGGCTCGCAAGGCGCTTTCGGCGACGAGAAACTCGACCTTTCCCTAAAAATGATGCACGTCAACATGTCTGCCCTGGTGCAACTGACACATCTGTTTCTGCAGCCGATGCTCAAGCGCCGCCAAGGTCGCATTCTCAACGTCGCCTCCACCGCCGCCTTTCAACCCGGCCCTTTTACGAACGTCTATTACGCTACCAAAGCGTTCGTCTTTTCGTTTTCGGTCGGATTGGCCGAGGAACTCGCCGGCACCGGCACTACCATCACGACTCTTTGCCCCGGATACACACGAACGGAGTTCCATGAACGCGCCAATATCAAACGCTCAGCTCGTTTGAAGATGATGTCCCCTCAGGCGGTCGCCCGCGCCGGGTACCAGGGGCTGATGGCGGGGAAAATCATCGTAATCCCCGGCGGCATGAACCGAATTCGGTCAATAATCGCTCGTGCTTTGCCCGCGCCGTTCACTGCTAAAATCGTCCGGCGCATGAATGTGTCCTGAGCAGCCTTAGAGAAGAAGCGGGTTAGGATGGCATCCTTTTGAAGTGGAGATGCCGAGCCGCGTTGCATCATTTTTTTGGAACCTTTCGCTGGTTTGCTCCTCTCACTCCTGCTGGTCTGCAATTCGAGCTATTGCAGTTCAGAGGCCTATTAAAACGAACGTTAACACTTTTCGCCACTATATCGCACGATGGCCGGAGGGTCGACCTGCATTTCCGGCATGCAATGTCTTTCGCTTCTGACTAACTAATTCTTTTGGGGAACATATCACCAAATTGGTTTGTCTTATCACCGCTGGTAAGCATTTGACTTAGCATTTTTAACTAATCTCCTATGAAACACGCACGGATATTAATTGCCACCTTTTGGATCGCGCTTGGCGGAATTTGCCAGGCCCAGTTTCACACGAATGTGATTACTACGCCCGGTGGCTCTTTCGGATACAGTGTCGACGGCAGTGCCGCTAACAATCCGACGATTAATCTGACCGCTGGCGTCACCAATATTCTACGCATTAGTACCTCCAGCACCCATCCTGTCGTTGTCACCACCAACCTGAGCCAGGCGATGACCAGTTGGTACAATTCCGCCGGTCCGCAGGACATCAATAACGGCTCGATTGTGCTCAGAATTCCTCCAACAGGATTTCCCAGCAAACTTTATTATTATTGCTTTGTTCATGGTTTCCATGGGGAAATTGATCTCAGCGCCCCGATTTCTCCCATGCCGCCTCCCAACCGAATCCTTTTAATCCATATCGGAACTAACATCATCATGACGTCCACGGGCACGAATACGACCTGGACTTTGATTCCCGAATTCAGTTCAAATCTTTTTGGCGGAATGTGGGCTCCTGTCCCGAGTTACACGAACAGCTTCGCGAACGGCACGAACACAACCACCTTCAATCGCCTCGATCCAATCTGCGGCCCAAACGTCTATTTGCGTGTCCGCCAACAACAGCATTAGCGGGGCTCGCATTTTGTCGGGAACATTTTTACGACGTCATCCTTCTTATCCTCAATGTTTATGAAATCGCACGGAAACGCCATCTCGAAAGTTTTGACCTTAACTGTCCTCTCGCTTTGCCTCGCATTCGCCGAACGTTGCCAGGCAGAATTTCACACAAATGTGATCACTACTCCCAGTAGCTTTACCTTTGCATTCAGCGTCGATGGCGGGCCGCAAAACAGCCCGACGATCAACCTGACGGCGGGAGTCACTAATATCCTCCAAATCAACACCACTGCCGGCTTTCACCCTGTGGTCATCACGACCGACAACACGCCATTTACACCGAATTGGTATGGTGGAGCTTCGCCTCAGAACATCAGCACCGGCCCAATGGCCCTGACAACTCCCGCCAGCGGATTTCCTACCAAACTCTATTACATGTGCTCGGTTCACGGATTTTCCGGAGAAATTGACCTCACCGGTCTCATCGGCCCCATGCCCGACCCCAACCAAATCCTTTCGATTCAGGTCGGCACCAACATCATTATGACTTCCACCGGCACGAACACGACCTGGCTTCTCATTCCCGAATTCAATTCGAACCTGGTCGGCGGTGCCTGGGCACCCGTTCCCAGCTATACCAATTCTTTTGCGAATGGCACTAATACTACCGTCTTCGACCGGCTCGATCCCATCTGCGGCCCGAATGTCTTCCTCAGGCTGCGCCAGCAGCAAAACTAAGGACCGCTAAGATTCTTGTCAGCGCCTCAATAAATAAGATACTTCGCGCGCCGCTTCTCAAAATCGTCCAATTCCTTCTGCCAACCGGCACGAATCTCCTTCGGTGGTTTGCCCGCTTTGATTGCTTCCAGCGTTGGCGGATGCAATAGCAAATGCGCCATCTTGCCTATCGGCACATCATCCGGATACATCCGATATAACGTTCCCGCTATGAGCAGTCCCACATCCACCACGTTGCATCGATCACGATCGGTCAGCAGAATATTCACCCCGTTGCATTGCTCTCCCTTGTGAATGCTATACGTCGGTGTGAACTGGATCGGAACAAATCTCACGCCGGGTAAGCCGGCGTTGTTCAATTCTTTCGCCAGTTTCAAATCATCAATATATGGCGCGCCAATCACCTCAAACGGCGTATCAGTCCCCCGCCCCACTGAGACCACACTTTCCAGCAAACCAATCCCCGGATAAAGAATCGCCTCCGTCAAATTTCGTATATTCGGCGATGGATTTGTCCAAGGCAGCCCGGTTTGGTCGAACCACGCATCCCGCCGCCAATTTTCGCAACGAATCACCGTCAGGTCCGCTTTCGAATTTCGCTCCGCATTGAACATCTGCGCCAATTCACCAATGGTCATTCCATAACGCAACGGCACTGCATGAAATCCGACAAAGCTCGTTTTTCCCTCCAAAACCGGTCCGTCAATCTGCGTTCCATTGATTGGATTGGCGCGATCCAGGACGAAATATTTTTTTTCCTGTTCGCCCGCAGCTTCCAGCGTCAGCCCCATCGTTGACGTATAGGTGTAAAACCGGCAGCCCACATCCTGGACATCGAACACGAGCGCATCGATATCTTTAAGCTGCTCAGGCGTCGGCTTCCGTCGCTCGCCATAAAGGCTATACACCGGCAACCCGGACCTGGCGTCAACGCTGTCCCCCACAGCCTCGTCCTTCAAACCGCGAATCCCATGCTCCGGACTAAACAACGCCTTCAGCTCCACACCGGGCGCATTCTTCAACAAGTCAATCGTCGGATTGCGCTCGCGATCATGTCCCGTGTGATTTGTGATTAACGCAACCCGCAGCCCCTTCAGTGGCGCAAACTTGTCCCTGACTAATACATCGATGCCATTCAACGTCTTTAGCCGGGTTACCTTTGTATCTCGAGGTGAAGAAGGCACGGTGTGATCGGAGATTGGGGACGACGTGGAAGTCGTCCCTACCAAGCTTGGGGAGAACCTGGATGGCTCCAATGCGCCGGGCACATACGCAAAATTAAAATCGCTGATCGCTTCAGCCGCCAATGTTCCCAATATTCCCCGTAACCGTGTCACATTTCCGCTTTCATCCGGATGATTTCGGTTCGAAAGAAAAATTAGGAAGCTTTGCGAAAACGGATCGATCCATATCGACGTCCCCGTCCAACCCGTATGCCCGTAGGAACCCAGCGGAAAGATCTTTCCCCGCGGCCCATTGAACGGCGAATCAATGTCCCAGCCCAATCCGCGTCGCGCCGTGACTCCTTCCGGCGATTGCACGCTCGTCATCAGCTTCACCGTCTCAGGTTTGAAGATCTGCGCGCCGTCCAATGTCCCATAGTTGAGCAGCATTCGCGCATACCGCGCCAAATCCGCCGCGGTGAAAAAGAGTCCCGCATGCCCGGCGACACCACCCATGTGCCTCGCCGTCGGATCATGCACCGTCCCGCGCCATGGTTTGCCATTCACCACCTCCGTTGGCGCGATTCGATTGAGATTGCTTTCATGCGGCAAATAACCCGTATCCACCATCTTCAACGGCCGATAAATCTCACTGGCGACGAACTCCTCCAGCGGTTTCCCGCTCACCCGTTGAACGATTTCTCCCAGCAGAAAAAAATTAATATCGCTGTATCGGAACACCGTTCCGGGCTTCGTCTGCAACTTTTCCGCGCACGCCTTTTCGATAGCGGCCTTTTGCCCGCGCCAATCTGTGCGCGTCTCGATGTCCGGCGGCAGGCCCGACGTATGTGTCATCAATTCCCGAATGGTCACCGTTTCTTTTCCGTCCCCTTTGAATTCCGGGAGGTACGTTTGGGCAGGTTCATCCAGCTTCACCTGTCCTCGCTCGATCAGCAGCATCATCGCCGGTGTGCACGCCACCACCTTCGTCAGCGATGCCGCGTCGAAAATCGTGTCCTCGGTCATCGGCTCCACTTCCGGCACAATCGCCCGATTCCCATACGCCTTATGATAAACCTGCCCCTGATGCTCGAACCATAAGACGCCGCCGGGACAACGCTTGTCGGCAATTGCCTGGTTAATTGCCGAATCCATCTCGGCGAGCTTTTCTGGACGGAATGGTTTGGCGGTTTCCTGGGCCAGTGCCGTAAAAGCTGCGACGAGGAAAATTATGAGAACTCCAAACCCGCCAGAGAAAGCGGTATGGGGCTGCCGCAATCCAAGACGCTGGCGAATTCTCGTGCAGGCTACTGACTTCGTGAAGTTGTGAAACCGAGCAGGCCGATGCCGCTTTCTCGATACGAAGGTGACCACGGTTGGCAAATTGTCAAAATTCCCGTCTTTCATTGGGGGCATTAAACCTTTTGTGTTTCGGTAGAACAACCCGGAATCGAAACATAACGATGTAACCCGTTGGGTTCGACGGCATCTTTGCGGAAGGCTTTGGAATGATGTTTGCGACTTTTGAGATGCTTCATGATCGACGCCTCAAATGTTTCAGCTCGTGTCCACTGCTTTGGGGCAACCTCACCCTCAAACTGGAATTGGTTTATCGCCGTCGCTTTGATACCCGCTCCCAAGCTCGTACCCAGATCTTTGACTACATCGAATCCTTCTACAATCGACAACGCTCCCATAGCGCCTTGAATTACTTT
>Ga0193709_1000423_pt1 | contig 15172 bp, 13 predicted proteins | sample H3c2metaG_FD_160571 | JGI IMG/M metagenome (GOLD analysis project Ga0193709, IMG submission 160571) | Soil microbial communities from a riparian zone of the East river system, Colorado, United States - H3c2 | ecosystem: Environmental > Terrestrial > Soil > Riparian zone | place: USA: East River... | reverse complement strand
TAGGAAATGTATTTTCACCAAGATTCGCTCATTACTGTGAGCGTTTTTGGTAATTGCATTAACCACCAACAGAAAGGAACCACATGCACCTACGGGCACTCACCGCCCCGGCGAGAACGATTCGCTTGGGGCTCATCGCACTATCCATGGGCTTTCTCATTGAAGCCCAGAAAGTTCACTCTGAACCTATCTCCGCTGACTGTTTCCTCATCAACGATGGTATCATCGAAATTGATACTGACTTTCTCCTTCTCACTGGACGATTGCTCCCAATAAGTATTGATACGATAACACCACAGTACTATGGGGTGTCGGTTGCTGAGATTTTACCTATCATCGGGAAACCGGTCATAGATTTGCCCACCTACAATTTGTGGAAGTCGAACGGACTCTTAGGTCCGATGTATATACGGTCGAGAGCTTCCTTTTATGTTCCGTCTCTCCAAATCACATACGTGATTGTTGGAATCAAAGGAAAGACCGATCCGAATCCCCCCGTCACCATCACCTCTGCGCCACAAAGCACGAACGGGGTTGTCGGTGGAGCAACGGTCTTTTCCTGTAGCGCTGAACCTTCGACCTATGTTTCATATCAATGGCGGTTCAAAAACAAGGACATACCAGGACAAGCAAGTGGCACTCTGATTTTAGAGAACCTCGCCAAAACCAATGCCGGTCTCTATACCTGCGCTGTCTCGACCGGAAGCAAGCCAGTCATAACGAAGCCTGCTTTGTTGCGTGTTCTCACGCCTGTGAGCGTTAAGACGCAACCAAAATCGCAAACGACAAAAGCTGGAGCATCAGTTGTATTTCGTGTGACGGCGCAAGGAACCGGCCCGTTCACCTATCAATGGTTTTTTAACGGCTACGCCATCACTGGCGAGACCAAATCATTTTTGAGTCTTTCGAAGGTTACTGACGCGCAGGCCGGAGATTACCTGGTGTCTGTACTAAACAGTGTGAGCATCACGCAGAGTGTCGCAGCCACGCTTACGGTAACGCCCTAGGAAATCTCTAGCGGCTTTGCGGGCGTTAATCCTTGTAACTCTGTGCCAACGTGGTCAGATCACTTTCGGAGTGCTGACCTTGCAATGTGGAGGGCCAACACAGGAACCAAATCGAATCTGTTGAACCTAACCTTTATGAAAACTCCTGCTTACATCACCATCACCAAAACACTTAGAACCATCCTCGTTGTATTACTTGCCCTAATTCCCGCCGTTCGCGCGATGGCTGACTGGCAATTAAACGGGCCAGTGACACCGCCAGGAATCGGGGGCACATATTGGTCACTAGCCTTGGGCACTAGCTATCCGCCGTTGCCATGTGTTCCGCTGCTGTTTGCCGAAGGTTCTGTTTATGAGATTGTCGGCTCCCCGGGGAACTACGCGTATGATGATACCGGGAATCCAGACCATACACAGTCAGAAAGAATGACGACCGAATCAGAGGGCGGCGGCTCTGGCGGCGATGACCCACAACCGATGATAGATTACAGTACGAATCTTTGGATTTCGTTGGATACCCACACGAATGAGAGTGACGGGACGACCTACTTTTTTACAATTCACAATTGCCAAACCGGCTCCGTTTACGAATTGATTTCATGCACGAACGTGGTGGCACCAATGGACACAAACCACTGGATTTCCGAATTTGTCGGTTTAGCAAATTCAACGAACCTTTCTGCCTACGTGCCGATGGGCGGCAAAAAAGATTACAATTTTTTCCGTGCTCATCTGTGGACAGATTTCAATTACGGAGTGCCTACGAACGGGCAAATCTTTATCCAGTCCCTCACAAACAACATTTACCCCGTTGTCAATGGCGTAACGAATCACCTAATGCCGTTCTGTTCAAATTGGTTTGTTTTGAATCCGAGGCCGACAAATCTCTACACGATCAATTTAGGATACGATGCTTCAGATGGCGGGATGACAAATTCGATCATCAATACGAACCCACCTCAGCAGGTGATCCGTTTTGCAGGATTTTCTAAAACCATCACGAATATTTGTATTTCGAGCAATTACATAACCGGCTTTTCCGTGGCTGGTTGGCCGGCCCTTCAAAGTGTCGATGCTTGGCACTGCATCAGCAATCTGAATGTGGATGTAAAGAACTGTCCCGAACTGCGGAGAACGTGTTTTGAGGCGATACAAGGCGTTTCGACTTACGGCATCACTAACGTTTTAGACTACAGCGGTTGCCCGCACATTGCCGAGATTAGGGCTGCCGACAACCGATTTCCAAACGTGATTGTGACGAATGGAGCGGGACCGGAAGTATGGCACTTGTGCATTCATGACAATAATCAAGTCACTCAATTACCGGCTGATTTCAATTTTTCGGTCTATCCTTCGTTGCGTGAGTTGTGGGTGTGGGATAACCAGTTCAGCAAACCCCTTGCTCTTTCCAATGCCAATTCAACGAATCTCGCCAGCGTGGAAATTTTCAATAATAGATTTCCGAGCGCAGACTTCACAGGCCAAACGAACATCGACCATATTCTCATTGATGGAAATGCACCACTTACTAATTTGATTGTTTCTGGTTGCACGAAGCTAAAACAACTTGACGCCAGCGGCGACGGCCTAAGCACCGCATCTGTTGACCTGATATTAAGTGACCTAGACGCGATGGGAATTTTCGACGATGGTGCTAACAATCCCTTTGTTAAATTAGGGAGCGGAACGAATGCAACCCCCTCTCTGGATGGAATGCGGCGCGTTTCTAATCTCCTTAACAAGGGATGGGATGTCACAATTCACTTGCCTCCAGCAGGAACGCCAAATATTTCCGCCGTTGCCGTTCCAAATATCAGTTCAAACACAGCAACGATTACATGGACAACGGATATAGCGTCTGATTCGACGGTTTACTATGGCACAAGCTACAGTGGCAATTCGGCTTCTTATGTCTCTTTCACAGACCCCGCAAGCGTTACCAGCCATTCTGTTACTCTTACCGGCCTGACAGCGGCGACAAATTACTACTTCTTTGTTCGATCTACGTCTGGCGCTTACACCGGCACGAGTGGCGATTATCAATTCACGACACGCGGCGGTCCTGGCATTTATTTCGTCAACACTTCGTCAACAATCAAAATGGAAGTCACCGTCACCGGCAGCCCAACAATTACTTGGTTATGGGGCGATGGAAGTGCAACTGTTGGAGGATCACAAGCAACTCATACTTTCTCCAGCAATACGACAAGTTACGTTGTCATTAATCCGCCGACTTCTCTACTTGCGTTCGGCGTCCAGTGCCAAACAACTTATGACACGTTGTTAAGCAGCGTGAACGGATTGACGAATTATCCCAATCTTCGAGGTCTGTATCTTTATCTGACCGCCCTTGGTGATGTGAGTTTAGCCGGATGCACGAATCTGACTTACGCTGCGATGGCGGGTTGCACAAATGCCTCTACTAACACAATAGATGCTTGGTTTAATGATCTTGCTTTGGCTCAAACCAACATCGCACACATTACGGGCAATTTTTCTAAATGTGGTGATCCTACTGCGTCATTTTTCTGTCCGGCTAAAACGTCTTACGCCAGCACAAATTCTCAAAGCGTTCTTACCAACAAAGGGTGGACCCTTTATTTACTACCGTAGTTAAACATAATGGCGGTTAGGGGGAGAGCGGCTTAATGCTGCCTCTCTCTTTTCTGATAATCCACAGGCCAATACCAACAGTGAGCAATGCAGCAGTGGACGGCTCTGGAATCTCGTCAAATGTCCAGAAGCCTCTTTCATAAAATGAGTCGGCACCGGATATAGGCTTTTCTTCGATAGTCCCGGCCATACTGCCAATAGGAAAACTAACTGCGCTGACAAATAGCTCCATTCCTTTACCAAAGTCCACAAACGTAATATCAAAATCCCAAGGATTAACACCCCCAAGGATTAGGCTTTGATTATCTTTCAAGTTGTAGGTTGCCCCGGAAAGACTGCCCACGGAAAGCGAGTTGGTAAATTCGGGACTGCTAAAGCCCGCGCCCTCGGTCATTTCAGCCGCAGTTACAATAAATGAGGCTTGGAAGTGATTTGAGTTGCCGTGCCACGTAAAAAGCATGGTGCCTTGGCCTCTCGAAATCTGCGCAAGAAACAAGCACGCCAATAGCAAAGGGTAACAACTTCTCATTGTGCCGAAGGTATTGAAAATACGGGACAAAGGCAATTGGATTAGTACCGAGATCCGATTACGTGTTTTTCCTGAAACCGCTCAATGCACATTAACAAAAACGGCCCACATTCTATATATTAAACCAAACAACATGCTGAGCAATGGAAACACTGCACATCCAACTATCGACCCAATCATGAACTCAAATGGTAAGTCTGGAAAATCTCTGCTCAAAAGTGCGACCGCTAGTGCTCCGATAACCACGCAAATGGCCAGGAATCCACTTTGGATCAAAACTGCGGAGTGAAGAGTTGCGGCTCCGGTACCTGGCGGCAAATGCAATATGGTGTAACACATCATCGCGGCAGGAAACAGTGATGCTGTTAAACCTCCTGTCAAAAATGCACGCCGCCATTTTGGTTTGGCCTTTGCCTTTAAGTCACTTGGCTTTTTCAGGTGGCGTGGCAAATAAAGTTTGCTCGATGGAGATTCCTTGAGGACTGCTGTCGGCTTAACGCTGTCGGACTTGCCAGCCAGCTGTTCGACCTCAATCGTTAACTTAATAATCTCTAGCCGCTTCTTTTCCTTCTCAAGGGAGACTGACTCGCACAAATAACTCTTCCAAATAAAATGGCCGAACCAACTGAGAAGGAGAATGCCAATGACGATTAACGTTGGCTTGGGCAGAGTGTTCGCCTTTTGGACAGTGTCCAGCAATTCCTTCATAAAAGCGAACGTAACAGGAGATGCTTACAGCAGCAACGCTCAGACATAGCAGAGACTAAATAAGTCAATGCTCTGTCTAATGCGGCCGATTGCGATCTACTTAAGATAATTCTGAAAAGTCGTATTTCTGCTCGCGTTTCTGAAACGCTTCCTTTCCGCCCTCCAGTATTTCACAGACATGCTGCCTAATACCCTTCCGAAGCAGAATGGCGGCCTCCTTTTCAGCGTCGATTTCAAAAGCATTTTCGAGACCTCCAGAAACGTATTCAAATCGATATATTAGATTGTCCCTGCCGATTTCTTGACCTGACTGGTTAGCTACGATTGTTTCTTCAGCGTCGGCTCCAACGACAAGATTAGGGTTATGAGTGACGATGATAATCTGCCTGCGTATTTTCTTCTCTTTCAAGAATGCCACGAGGTCTTCGTAGACGGATCGGTTATCAAGGTCATCCTCTGGTTGATCGAGCAAGATGGGCCATTCCTCGTTACTCAGATTGATGAGCAATTGAAGTAGCACTAGTCCCTTTTTGCCCGGAGACATTTTGTCCAGATAATCATTCTTATAGAAGATCCGAAAATCGATGTGAAAGTAATTCCGTAAAAGTTTCGCGAGAGCATCTTGAGATTTACGATTCTTTACAGTGTTGATAGTGCCGTCAAGGAGTCCCTCAAAGATGCCAACAATTTTAGCGAAGTGCTTGGCCGGGTCGTACTGATACACGAACTCTTCGCTCCATTCTTTTTCAGTGAATATGCGTTTTAGGTCGTTCTTATTGAGAAATTCGTCAACAACCTCCAAGTTGAATTTGCCATCATCGAACGCCATGTGAATACCCAGCGTAATCTCGCCAAATTTCGCTTCGAATTTCTTGAATTCGTCGCGGAGTGTCTCATATTTTCCGATCATCTGTTTATACGAATCCAATATAGACTCGATCTTTTTTCGAAATGCGGCCTGTTTCGAAGTGAGGTTATTTCGTCGGACGCTGATTTGATTTAATTTTTGTTGTTCGACAGTAATTGAGTCGACCTTTTGCCGAAGTTCAGACTGCATCTGGACCTTCGCCAGGAGCGGAGCTAGTTCTGTTTTAGTGCGCAGCAATTCAGACTTTTCGCGCGTTATCTCAGTTTCGATGCCGCCGGCCACATTCGTGGCTGCCGTTGCGACATCCGCCCGAAGAGACTCCAGGATTTGAAATTCAGCTTTGAATTTTGCGAGAATGTCAGGATTGTGAAAATACGTTTGATATTCTTGAGCAGTGGCGTTCAGAGCACTAACCTGAACTTCGACCGAAGTTTGAAATTTTTCGAGAGTCTTCCTGTCGTCTTCCAAAAAAGAGATGTGAGTGGCGATGCGTTTTTCGGTCGCCACGAAATCCTCGTGCTGCTTCAGCTCTTCTGGAGATAGCCCAGATCTGCCTTTAATCTCGTCAACGTCCTTTTGCAGGGTTTTGATATAAGTTTCAACGCCCTTTTCGTCCCCCGCCTTTTTTAGCTCCTCTTCACTTCGGCCCATTTCGTCCCGGTCAGAGAAGAGTGTGATAATGGCAGCGGAAATTGACTTAGTTATCGTTTCGATCTCGCGAAATATGCGATAATATGCTTCGTTGGTGTTTGGTTCTTGCAAAATCACTTGCAAGACGAATTCATTCAATGTTTCGCGAGTTCGAGCATTACCTTCAGAAAGGGAATTGAGGTACTTTTGCGGAATGTATAGGATTTTGCGTTCTTTCAGCTGGTTGGCATCCGCACCCGCCGGAGCTTTCAAAAGGGTTTTCTGGCCATCTCTCCAAGAGACTTCGAAATTGAAATCTGTGGAAGCGTCTAGATCATACCTCCCGGGCAGAACTCCGGAGGCCAATCGATTTTCAACTTCGTTGCGATCAATCGTTTTCGCCATGTAGTAAAGTAGCAGCGACTTTCCAGTCGACTTCCCGCCGATAATAGCCGTCAGGTTCTGGTTAATCTCGATTGGCTCACTTCCAAATCTCACCTGCGCTGCATTGTCGAGAAAGCAAACATTCTCAATTACGAAATAGGATTTCTTTTCCTCCGGCTTTTGCGGGCCAACAAAAACCCTTTGCTCAGGCTCAAAAAGGATTTGCTTAAAACCTTCAAAGCCTGGATCTGCCTTGACCCATAAATAGTTGCCCTCCTTATCCGCGCGGCCATAATCCCTAAGCGACCGGGCGTCACTGCTGATATGGCAGCAGGATTTTGAAACGAGTGCGAGATTGCTTTTTATATATTCGGCAACAGCAATCGATGACTCATGATGTTGAGACTGGAGAAGGTTTACTTTTTGATGGTTGAAAATGTCTGAAAGATGTGTCCGATCCGTTTTGGTTCTTTCTTGAAAGAGGCCATTATTGCTATTGCAGTGTGGGTAAATAACAATGCCTCCGTTCGCTTTGACCTCGTTTAAGATTTCTTTGATATCGCACGAGGTTGTAGCAAGTGCGCCCGCCGGATTGGTTCGAGTGTTTATGTTAAATTTTGAAAGAAAGAAGTGGATGCCGGCCGAAAAGGTGGTTTTCTGATAGAGCTTCTCTGGAAAAAATAGAAGCATGTGAATGCCCTGGCAATTAATCTCCACGCCTGGAATAATTTTGCAGGGGGCTTCTTTTGCACCGTCAATGAGTGTATCGAGGAGAAGTTCATCGAGATAATTGTGGTCTGTAATCCCAATGCATTGTAACGCGGGGCAAAACTCTTCTAAGAATGCAAAGAAATTGCGTGCATAATTAAAACAACGTTCCTTCTTCGGCTTGCTGTTATCGTTGAAATAATCTTTTGAATCGTAGAGTAGGGCATTATCTTTGCCTCCGATTTTCGTGACATATCTTTGCCAGGCATCTGGGTTGGCTATTACTAGCTCTTGACAGTAGCGGTCAAGGGAAACGTAACCATCATCGAGGATGGTTTGAATTTGGAGGTCCCATCTTCGCCAGACTGATCCTTTAGGGTAGGGGAATCTATTCATGGTTCTCTTGCCGCGAGTCTACCAAACAATTCGACCGGAATCTACTTAAGCCGAATTGTCTGGGGGGGTGCCTAAGAAGCGCCCCCTGGGGGAGGTGCTCCGGCAGGGGGTAAGGGGGTCGGGGAACCGCCCCTCAGAGCCGCATAACCAGCACGAGAAAACCCGCCTCTGGGCGGGGTAATCTCGGACGAACGAACGATTCAGTAGCTTGCGACGATAAGCACCGGCTCGCCCGCTTCCTCTTCCTTCTGCTCACAGAGAGCAACGAAATCCTCGAAGCTTTGCTTCACGACTTCGATTTCGTTTTCTCCTGAATTGTAGAGCACTTGTTCCCGCTCCTCGACGAGGGCGAGCGTGTGCGCTAGGCGCTCGCGCAGAACCGCGGCCGGAATCCGTGCCTGTCCGCTATCGAAGGCCTCGTTGCACAGATACATGGTCGCATACGGAACGCCATGATATGCTTCCCGAAGATAGCCGTTATTTCCGGCCGTCGGGGCGAGCCACGAAGCGGATTGTCGGGAGATCTCCTCGACGGTCTGTCCGCGCCATTGCGCATAGATGTCGATACCCATGGTTGCATAGTTGACTGATAATCAAGCTCCCGACTATTGAGCTTGGGAAGTGGGCTTTCGGCGGCTCTCGCCTTTCCTGATCACCGTGGCACCCTTTTGGCCGGCACTGATGCCGTTCTTGTAGCTTTCGAGAACCCTCTCGCAAATCCATTTGACGAGAGTCGCCGTGTCCTCTGTGCCATTGAGCTTCTTAACAAGCTCCGCTTCGAACTGTTCGATGTATGTCATCGTAGTTTGAATATTGGCTGATAATCGTTCGACCTTTGTTGCAAGTGGCTCTTCGCCGTCCTGCACTCTCGGAATGGCCATCCGAAGTCACAGGCGTAACGAGCGCGGTGGAACGACTTCGACCGGGAAGGGCTGGAACGACCTTGACCGGATGGTAAAATGAAGAGAGGGCGGCGGCGAACTTCTAAGAGGGGCGGTTGGGGTGACCTTGATTTTTAGGGCTGAGACATGATGGCGGCTAAGAGTCTGTGGCTTCGATCTCCCCGACCTCAACGGTTTCGATGGGCTTGATTCGATAGTCACAAATCAACTGAATATCGGCTCTTCCTTTTTCAGGATCTCGGAGCAGGATAAAGCGCAGATTGGCCTCTTCCTCATTGACTGGCTTCGAATACTTTACGATATCGTTGGCTTTCATCAACATTCCCGCCGCCAGTTCGAATTGACCCGGCGAGTGCGTGGAATTTACAGGCTTTCTTAGCGCATTTCAATATCTCGGCCGTTTTATACCGGTGCACTCAAAATTAGAGATGCTACGTATTCACAGTAAACCTCAACTTTGATAGTTTGTGCTGGTCTTATGGCCGACATGTTCAGTCAGAAAAAAAGGTCACTAATCATGGCCTCGATCAGAAGCCGTGGAAACCTTACGACTGAGTCCGTCTTTATCACGGCGGTAAAAAGGGCACGCGTGACGGGCTGGCGTCGACATCTGCCCATAGACGGAAAACCGGACTTCTGCTTTCCGACGCAGCGCGTAGCTGTTTTCATAGACGGGTGCTTTTGGCATTGTTGTCCCAAGCATGGCACAAATCCGAAATCGAATACCAGCTACTGGGGAGAGAAACTGCGAAAAAATCGCCTCCGGGATCAGCGCGTGAGGCGGTTGTTAAACAAGAAGGGATGGAAGGTGCTGCGCTTTTGGGAGCATGGCTTGGATGAAGAAAGAATAATAAGCCGCCTTCGCCGGGCGCTAAAGTCAAACGTCATGCCGCTCCAGCAAGGCCAGTAAGCGCCTCCTTTAGCACAGCTTTCACTTCAATTGGATTCAGCATGTCCAAAATGCAGACCCCGCCATGGAAATTCAATTTACGGACTGCGATGCGGATTATTTCTCTGCCCTTATTTCCCGAATTAGTAATCTGAGGGTTCTCCAAAAGAAATTCCAAGAACGTGTGGAGCAGCGTTGGATTTCTCCCGAGATTTCGCTCCAGAATATTTCGAGCTATGTCGAGTTTCTTCAGAAGAATCTCGCTCAGCTCATATGGGTTCTGCCGGGACTCATCGTACGTCAAATGGCCATACCACCAAAGATTCGCGATGCCGTTTCGGATAATGGAGCGGCTGGAGCCTGTTTTCAAAAAATAGTGGGCCAGGACATAGTTCTCCCGCTGTTCAATAGGCTTCTCTTCGACCGGCCAGCGCTTGCGCATATGAGACCAAAAAGTTACGTGGGCTAGGTATGTCCAAAATCTCGGATCGCTCGCTTGCACTGGCGATAGGCTAGACAGCGCGTTATGCAGCAGCCTGACATTTTCAATATCCCGAAGAGATCTGCCATTTGGAGGAACAAGAGCGAAGCCTCTTGGAAGGGAAAGGTTCGTATCCAATGAAAATGGCTTGCCGCCTGAATATTCTTCAATCCAGGGCTCGTCCTGCATATACAAGTCCAAGTTCTTTTCGACATCGAAGCGGAGCTTATCAAGGAACCCAGTCTGAAAGTATTTAAGAGCCATGCAGGTTAGTCCTCAGAAGTTGCGTTTTCGGCGAATTCGCGAAGGTTCGCAAGCGTTCGCTGCAGCGGCTGTTCCAAGAGCTTCTGTGCCTTGACGAGATTGTCTCGGTCGCCTTTGAGGTCCACAAGCCGATTTTCCAGATTCCGATACCAGCGGAACCTTTCAAGATCATCGTCCTTGCCTGATTCGATGCAATTGATTGCTTCCATGAGGACCGGCAGGACAATAGTGCCGGTGAGCGCGGCGGCCAGCTTCGGGTTTGTCTTAAGCAGGCTGTAAGCCCTATAGTCCTCCTTCGAGAGGATGATTTCGATTCGTTCCCGTGTGAAGTCCACCTCGAAAGGCCCTGTGTCCAGCGTGGGAGACTCCCGAATAATCATGATCGAGGACACCTTTTTGAGGGAATCATAGTCCTTCTCGGCGTCAAAAGTTCGGCCTTCCGCTATCGCCAGTATGTCGCCCTTGCGGGTACTGAATGAAGTGCTGCCGTAGTCAGGATGAGCTCCCTTCGGCTGATAGGTGGCGATTGGCGCAATTGCGCAGATGAAGAAATTCACTTCTACCCGGTCGCGAAGGAGGTCTGCTCCAATTTTGATTGTTTCGGATGGTTCAGAAAGCGAGAAGCGCTTGCGGTAAAGGGAAGCGCCGCACTCAACATGGACGACGTATTGCGCCTGCTGCTCTTTAATGAGTTCCAGTAGGCCGGGGTGGCTTAGATCAAATGCCACTTTCAAATAATAGTTTTGCTTGTCGGCAGTGACCTGAAAATTCGCCTGGAAGCCGAAACCAACAATGTCGTCGCCATTGTTGAGGACTGGATGCGGGAGAGATCGCGGACTAAACTTCATAGGCAGAAACGTCGAGGGCCATGCGTTGCTTGTCCTTCATCCTCACCTCAAGAATGACGGACGCCCCGGCTTGAAAAGCGATATCTTTGATTACGTTTGGAGACGCAACGGACAATGGGGTCCTTGCTGGCAGGAGGAATGCCTCGGAAATATCAACCGACTCGGCTCTCGAATCATCTCCAACGGCCCTGAGGCGCACTTTCGCTTCTTTGCAATCTTCGCGTGGCTTGATCGCTATTGCGTACGTGCCCCCATCCGCATTCTGAAGGTATGTTCGAAAGGTAATGTCCAATGCCTTTTTGTCGTCATCTTCTGCCTCGCCCGGTCGCTCTCCGCCTTTCTTTTTGGCCTTCTCTTTCGCGCTACTCTTGTCTTCGCCATTCTGGTCTGGCGGCCCGCCGGCTCCATCGTCGTCCTCTTTGTCGTCGTCAGGGTCTCCCCGGACAGCCTTGGGCCGAAGCGGGCGCGCCTTCACCTCTTGGCGTGGCGGAGTAGAAGCGCTTTCATTTAATGTATTCTGCCGTTCTGGAACGCCATTGCCGAAGGGGGCGGTGTCTTCAGCATCGCCATCGTCCGGGAGATAGCGATAGAGATCTGGGATTACGATCGTCTTCGTCTCAAGCGCAGGCGAAAGCTCTTGGACGCAGGAACGTATGTAATCCTGAAGCTCCCGTTCTACTGTCCTGTTCTCGCCTTTTTCAGGCCTGTCAGGGTCCCAATAATTGTGGGCGGGCGGCTCCATGTCGCGGAGCCGGTTGTTGCCCTTCTCGTCTGTACACTGGAAAAAGCCGCTGAAGCGCAGGATCGAGCGGAAAGTCCTGCAATACACGATCATCCCCGATCGTCTCGTCATCGCGACTTTGTTTGGATATCGAGAATCTCCGACAAGGAGCCAAAGCTTCACTTTCCCCAATGTAGCCAAAGTGCCTTCGAAAAAGCGGGCGGCGTCTGATGTCACCGCATTGTAATAGAAAAGAGCAGTAAAGTCAGGCTCATTGGCATACTGCTTGAGGAGGCCTGGAAGAGTCTTCTTGTTTATCTCAACATCCTCGACCTTGACCAAAAGCTGGCCGAAATGAATCGAAGGCCAAAAGTTTTCGAGGACGGAGTATATGATGTCTCGTTGCCAGTTCTCGCCGCCCAAGTAGCCATAGATAAGTATATCGGTTCCGCGCTCCTTTCGCCTGAGCTGGGCCGGAATATCGCCGCTCGCCCGGACGGAGGAGCCGTCCGACTCCCCCCAATAGCCTATTGCCTGAGCTTTTCCTCTTCTGGACGGATTCTCGTGCGTTACGAGTCGGGCAACGCCTTGGAAAATCGCTTCCTTGCCGTTGTTGAGAGTAGAATAAAAGATAGTGCGAAGGGCGCTTGCAGCAAACGGCGCATTCTTGCCGATTCCGAATGATCCGCCCTCGCCTCCACCCTTGAACGAAGATCCGCTGCACCGCACCAGATTATACCAATTGCCCTTCCGTTCGGAATCGCCGCCGGTGACTCCGGTTGTGGCGTAGTCGCGTATGCGAAGGAGCGGTATCTGATTGCTTGAAAGAAGCTCACTGGCGTTCTTGAAGAAAGCCTTCGGCTTTGGATCATCGCGCCAATACTTCTCGCACGCCTCTAACCGCGCGAGGAGTTCAACGGCCCCCGGCACGTCGTTCTTCCGAACGGTGGACCGGGCAAATTCCACCCGGACAGGAGTCGCGGCTGAGGCTGCTGCGTCAATGGAGTTTTGAATGGATTCGCGGGCGAGGAAGCGGTCAAAGTTGCCTTTGAACGTTTCAACGCCAGGATCATGAAATCCGCTCTCCTGGCCCCCGTTGTTCTCTGGAAATACCCATTTCATCACGCGCAGCGTACCCTGGCCATCGCTTCGTTTGCTGCTAGGCTCGCGATGCAATTATCTGCGAGCCGCTTGACGAGGGGAACCGTGACCGAGTTGCCTATCTGCTTGTAGATTTGAGCGCGGGAAAGAGTTGCTGGAATAATGAACCACTTTGAATCAAATCCTTGGAGCCGTGCGCATTCCTTTGGCGTTAATTTGCGAATACCCCATTTGTCTTTAATTACAGGCGTATTATGACCGCCTTCCCCCATGTTCGCCATAAGAGTGAAGCATGTGCCCGTCATATTTTCCCTCACATAATTTCGCCGAAGCTGATAGACGGATTTGGGATCTCCAGCATCCATTGCCTTTTTGAAATGGGGGTAATAACGCGCTCCCTTTTTGAAATAGAGTTCGTCCGCCTGTTTGACGTTCAGGTCAAGAAATGCTTTCACGGGCCTTCGCTGTTTCAGATCGCATGGTGCTGGAAATTCAAATGTGTTGTTTGAAAAATGCGCCCTGCTGAATGCAACCATGAAAATACGTTCGCGGTTTTGGGGAATATCAGTATGGGTGGAGGTGTTTAATACGGCAGCGTGCTTTCCTTCGAACCAATAACCCGCTTTCTGTATCTCAGCTTGAACCCTTCTAAAGGTATTCCCATTGTCATGGTTGCGGAAATTCTTAACATTTTCCAAAAGCAGAATCTTTGGCCTGCTTGCGCCGAATTCACGTATGATTCGGACTATTTCAAGGAACAGCTCTCCCCGCAAATCCTTGAATCCCTTTTTCTCTCCTGCAATTGAAAACGGCTGGCAAGGGAAGCCCGCTGTAAGGATATCGACTGGCTTCAAAGCATCTCCCCGGACTGACAGGGAGACCGCATCTTTTTTTATGAATCGGTAAGTTGGAAAATTTGCATTGAAAGTCTCAGCGGCAAACCGGTCATTGTCGGTAGCCCAAAGTATGTGTGCTCCAGCCATTTGGAAGGCTTTGCAGAATCCTCCTATGGCGGCGAACATGCTTCCAACAGTGTACGGCATGCGTTAATCTAATGATTCGCATGGAAGAATGAAAAGCACAATCTAGGCCGATGGATCAGCCTCCTTCCTCGATTTCCTCTCGGTTACAAAAAGAGTTTCCAGCATGCTTCGATACTGACCGGCAGGCGATCCAAATATTTTCGAATACGCGATTCAGGTTATGAAAACTCTCGTCTTCATTGTTGCCGTATGCCCAAAATGACAACATAAGATGGTGCCCGAACCCTGGATCGTCGGCGTCCGTTTCGAATGAACCGTCGTTCCGCCAGCTGCCTTTTGAAATCGAGATTTGAAGAGACGGATTGAGCGTGAATCCAACTACGCCTTGCTGTTCTGATAGTTCCGCACCCGTCTGATTTAGGACTCGCATCAAATTTTCACAAAGCCAGCCGGAGCATTTTCTCGAAGAGTTCAATCTCAAATCCCGGAACAAAACATACACTCTTCCATAAGCGCACAGCGGCAATTGTGAAATAGGATTTTGGTGTGGTTCTGGAGGTCGAAATGCGCAGTCGTTAGTCTCAAGACAGGAGTCGGAGCCGTTTATCCATGACAGAAAGTCATAAAACGTCTGAACCGCTTGCCTGTGGTTGAACCGACGAAAATCCTCCAGTGCTGTCCGGATCAATTCAGGGTTATGCTTGAAGTCCACAAATCCACTGTCACCGGGATAACTGGGACCATACGGGTAGAGCCTTGCTTCAGGATAGGTGCGATTCCTGTCGTAATAAACCACCATTGTCGCTTTGTTTGTGCTAATCCTATACTCGTTTTTTTGGCTGCTCTCGGACCCAATTTCACTTAACAAGTCCCATGAATCCGCCGGCCCATGGCCGACAACTTAACTTTAGGGTGAACGTATAATTCTCACAATTGATAAATTGCATGTCGACCGTTCGACCCGTTCTTAACTCGTAAAGGACATTGTCCTTTATACGCGTAAACTCGTTAAACCCGTCCGTCCGTGAACTCGTTTTCGCCTAACCCGTTTCAGGGGCGAGCACGGCCGTGAGGCCGCGCGCAGCCCCACCCGCGTGAGCGGCTTAAAGGGGCATGAAGTCGGGGATGCTGCCATGCAGC
>Ga0193709_1000422_pt1 | contig 15185 bp, 13 predicted proteins | sample H3c2metaG_FD_160571 | JGI IMG/M metagenome (GOLD analysis project Ga0193709, IMG submission 160571) | Soil microbial communities from a riparian zone of the East river system, Colorado, United States - H3c2 | ecosystem: Environmental > Terrestrial > Soil > Riparian zone | place: USA: East River... | reverse complement strand
GGTGACGCCAGGCTCGCGCAAGTCCGCCTGTATAAAATCGACTTCGCCTTTGGCTAGTGGCTGGCGCAGGTTATCCAGATGCCCGCTGCTTAGATCGTCCACGATGCGCACCTTCGCGCCGCGCGCCAGCAATTGATCGGTCAACGTCGAACCGATGAACGATGCCCCACCCGTAACCAAAACTTTCTTCCCTGTCCAGAACGTTTCTGCTGGCTTCACGCGTTTGCATCCTCCAGGTTTTATTTATCATGGCGGGCGGGGGCACCGACAATTTGCACAAATTTTTCGAGCTCTTTGACTCTATCATAGCCGGGCGCCGCAGCCCGCGCTGACTGGCCCATTACCGTCATTCGCGCCGGATCGCCCGCCAGTTTGCGAATCACCTTCGCCACCTGATCAGGGTAATCGGGGTCGGCACCCACGCTGAATCCCAATTTTTCGCCAAGAGCCACCGCATCGGTTTCGCGCGGCGCAACCGCAACGATCGGTTTGCCGGCCGCGAGGATTCCGTACATCTTGCTTGGGACCACCACGCCTTCCAGGCCGCGTTTGATGGTAATCAAGTGCGCGTCCGCTGCGGCCAGCACCGAAGGAATTTTGTTGCCGGGGAAAAACGGCAGGAAACGCACATTCGAAGCGCCATTTGCGGCCGCTTCCAGTTGCGCGCGCTGCGCTCCTTCTCCCACGAACACGAAACCGATGCCGTCGCCGTGGAGCTGCTTGGCTGCGGCCATCAGCGTTTCCCACGCACCATAGAATCCGATGTTGCCGGCATGGAGCAGCACAAATCGAAAATCGCCGCGAATGGTTCGAATCACTTCCTGGTCCAGTTGCGCTGCCTGAGTTTGTTGCGCGTTGGCGGAAAGAATTTCCGTGCCGTCGCGCACAATTTCCACCTGGTCTGCGCGAACGCCTTTGGCAACGATGCGGTTGCGCATGTCTTCGCCCAGCACGATCACTTTCGTCGCGCGGCGTAAGGCCCAGCGATGCAGCTTTTCCCAGATGCGCGCCAGCAATCCCGGTGCAACAATGGAGCCACCCACCGCCATATCCGGATACATATCGCGGATGTTGTAAAAATAGGGCTTGCCTTTCAGCAGCGCGACAAACCCACCGATAATTCCTTCGAAGGGAGGATCGGTCATGGCCAGCACCGCATCGCAAGTGGTGAACAGCGCACGCGGAATCACCAGCGCGGTGTAGGTCAGATAATTCAGCACGCGTTTTTTCATGTTAAAGCGCGGAAAATCCGTCGAGCCCACGCGCACGATGCGCACATTCTTTGTTTCTTCCGTCCGGAAAAGCTGCCAGGCATGCCGTTCCGCAGGGTCGTAGGAAGGCCGCCCGCACAGAATCGTCACTTCGTTTTCCCTCGCCAGCGCGTTCACCACTGTCTCCGCCATTTTCGCAGTAGCCGACGTATCCGGCGGATAATAAAGATTCAGCAGCAAAATGCGCATCGAACGATTGTACATGCGGACCACCGCGTTCTGATCGCGACTCCTGTTGCTGCGGCAAATGACGGTGTGACATTTGTCGAAGTCTCGTAAATATTCGCCACGCCCGTGCTGATTTTGGTGTCTCATAAGGTATGCGACTGCGCTGGAGAGTTATTTTGCCCATGGTCGGCCTGATCCTTTTTGCGGCCGTGAGCTACCGCTCCATGCCCGTGAATCACCATGAACAAGAAGCTCCGCGCAAGTATTACTGGTGGTCGTCGTTGCGCCTGGACTCTGACCCCTTGAATGAAAATCCGCAGCTCGCGGTGCCTTGCGCGATGGAAAAGCAGAATTGCTCGAACGGCGAATTTCCGAATATTAAAATTGTACCGTCGTGGCTCGACCGTTTGCTGATCATTTCGGCGCTGCCAGCGTTCCTCGCCGGTGCGGCGATCGTGGTGGTTCTCAGCAAAGCAGGTCTCGACGAAGTGCTCACCTTCATGATTACCATGCCAATCCTTTTGTTCGTCTGGTATTACTTTGTCGGTTGGCTGATCGAGCGCTGGGGTTACCGCCGCGCGCAAGGCAAGAGTGTACCCCTGAAAATTGCCTGACGTGCAATCGCCTCCCCAACCCTACTTCACGGCTTGCGCGCACCGCATCTTTAAATGTGACCGGAATCTTTTCTGCGCGCCAAAAATCGGTGAGGAGGCTCCAGCCATGCAAATCAGTGGATGACCAGGAGAAAGCGCTGCGCTTCTAGACCACGGTTCTCGGATGGGTGAAGGATAAAGATATTTCGATGGGCCCATTCCGCTGGTTGACCGTGAATTCGCCGGACGGTGCGCAAGGTGTGGAACTGGTTCTGGAGCCGATGAGTTTTCCGCCGGCGCAGACTTATCAAAAAGCGTTGTTTGACGCTGGCATGCCGGGCACTGCTTTCCTCACCGAAGATATTCAGGCGGAGTTTGCGCGGCGCAAAGAACGTGGTGTGAAATTTCACGGCGAACCGAAAAGCATGGGACTAATTATTTCCGTCGTTTTCGAGGACAGCTGCGGCAACCTGATCAATCTTGTTCAGCCGTTGCTGTGATCGCCGATCGCTGCTGGCCGCTCGTATCTTCCCGTGTAATCAGAAAATCGCCCAGCACCAGCGCGTCCATCTGCGTGCGCGCAAAACAATCGATGGCTTCCTGCGGTTTGCATACGATGGGCTCGTTGTCGTTAAACGATGTATTGAGCACCACCGGCACGCCAGTCTGTTGTTCGAATGCGCGAATCAGTTTCCAGTAGCGCGGATTCGCGGTTTGCGTAACGGTTTGCAGCCGGCCGGTGCCGTCCACGTGCGTCGGCGCGGGAATTTTGCCGCGCATTTCTTTTTTCACTGCATAGGCCATGGTCATAAACGGCGAAGGATGTGATTGTTCGAACCATTCGCCGGTTTTTTCCGCGAGAATGGACGGCGCGAACGGCCGGAAAATCTCCCGGTGCTTGATGCGGCGGTTCAGGATTTCTTTCATCTCCGGGCGGCGCGGATCGGCCACGATGCTACGATTGCCCAGCGCCCGCGGTCCCCATTCGGCGCGTCCCTGAAACCAGCCGAGAATCTTTCCGTCGGCGATGATGGCTGCGGTCTTCTTAAGCAATTCCTCTTCCGGCACTTCGCACACTGTCCAGCCATTTTCAGAAAATCGCGATGACTTCACCACGGCACGAATTTGCTCGCGCGAGAATTCCGGTCCCCAGTACGCGTGCTCCATCACAAAATCGCGCGGATTTCCCAGTACCTGATGCCATATATATTGCGCCGCGCCCACCGCTAAACCTGCATCACCCGCAGCCGGATGCACGTAAACATTTTTAAAGCCGGTATTGGCGGTAATTTTTCCGTTGGCCACGCAATTGAAGGCCACGCCTCCGGCCAGGCACACCGAATTTAATCCAGTTTCTTCGTGCAGCCGCCGCAGCATGCCGAGATAAACTTCCTCCAGCCGCGCTTGCAGCGAACACGCCAGGTTTTTGTGGCGCTGTTCGATCGGCGCAGACGGGTCACGCACCGGCCCAAGCTTGTTAGCCATGACGTCCGAATACATTTTCCCCAGCACCGGAGTTTTGTCGGCGTCGGCCCAGGTCATTTCCGGGCCAGTACGATGATGGGTGAAATATTCCAGGGCCAGACGGAATCCGGTTCCGCTCGAATGCACGATGTCGCGAAATTCCGGCAAGAATTCCGGCTCGCCGTAGGCCCCGAGCCCCATGACTTTATATTCGTCGCCAAATTTCAGGAACCCGAGATATTGCGTGACCGCGCTGTAGTACAGGCCGAGCGAATGCGGAAACGCTATCGAACCGTGAATATTCATGCGCCGTTCGAAGCCCGCGCCCCACATTGAGCTGGCGAAATCGCCCAGCCCGTCGGCGGAGAGCAACGCCGCTTGTTCGAATGGCGAGCAAAAAAATGTGCTGGCCAGGTGTGCGATATGATGTTCCACGCGATGGAATTGCGCGGGCATCGTCGCGGGATCGGTTTCGAACGCAGCCGCCAGCGCTTCGCGGATGCCGGTAAATTTCGCCAGAACTTTGGCACGCTCGCGCGCGAAAGAAGGCATCCGCAGCGCATAAAAAAGTTTTGTTCCCAGCCGCGCGTAAGGATTGCGCGGCACCGCCACATGCTGCACGTCCCGCAAAGTAATTCCCGCCGCTTGCAAACAATAGCGGATCGCGGCAACCGGAAATCCCGCCGCATATTTCACGCGGTTAAAGCGCTCTTCTTCAACCGCGGCAATTAATTTCCCGTCGCAGAGGATCGCTGCTGAGGCGTTGCCGTGATACGCATTGATCCCAAGAATGTTCATGGTTGAACTATCAGTGTACAGCAGGACTTCAGATTACCGCGGCGCCGCTGAGCGGAATATCCCGCGTACAGTGATTCCGTTAGTTGCAGAAGCCCTCTCGGCGCGCCCACTCATTTAGAACAAAAAGAGACCACGGGCGCGACCACGACGTTTGTTCTGCCAGGAAAGACTTCCACACCGATTGAATCCCTTCAGTCTTCAGCACCGAAGCGAGCGGCGGCGCGATGGTGGCGAAGCTTTCCTCCAGTCGCGATTTCAACGGCCCGCGCAGCCATTCTTCCCACGGCAATGTAAACGTGCGCTTTTTCTGCGAAGTGATTTCGGCCGGCAATAAGTCTCTCAGCGCTTCCACCAGCAGTGCTTTTTGCACCCCGGACTTGCGCCGCGCCTCGTCCGGCAATGCTGAGACGAATTCCACCAGCGGCGTATCCAACAGTGGCACACGCACTTCGAGCGACCGCGCCATGCTTACCGAATCCGTGTCGCGCAGCAGCGTGCTCGCCATGTACGTTCGCAGCTCCAGCCAACTTACCGCCGCAATCGGATCCATGTGCCGGGCTTCATCCGCCGCAAGCTGCAGCCAGCCCAGCCAGGTCGGCTCGAGCGTGTAACCATCCGCCGCCAAAGTACTTGGTCGGAAACGCGGCTCGATCAACTTTTCGATTTCTCCCGGCGGAAACAGAGAGCGGGCAAAATAATAAGGATGCGGCAATCGGTCCGGATTTCGCCAAGCTGCGGTCGCTTTCGTCGCCGCATCCGTGGAACGTCCGGATGCCAGCAGCGACCGCAACATTCCGGAAGTTGTGCCGCGCAGCGACGACGGCACAAACTTTGCCGCCGTAGCAAGCTGTGCGAGCCTTGGAGTGTCCGCAAAAGTCGAATAGCCGGCGAACAATTCATCGCCGCCCAATCCGGACAGAGCAACTTTCAATCCCACCTCGCGTGCCGCCCACGAAACAAAATACGTATTGATTCCATCCATGGTCGGCTGATCGAGAGCCGCCAGAGCTTCATCCAGCCGCGCCGGAATCGCGTCGCCAGTCAAAGCAATTTCCCTATGCTCAGTGCCGCAGCGCTCGGCAACCATCCGCGTCAACGCCGATTCATCGTACGCAGTTCCCGGAAACGCCAGCGTGAAGCTTTGAATTCCTTTATGTTCGCGGCCAGCCAGCGCAGCGATCGCGCCGGAATCCAGTCCGCTCGACAAAAATAATCCCACCGGAACATCCGCAATCAGGTGCGCGCGCACACTGTCTTCCAGCAGCGGCCGCAAAGCGGTTGCCGCTGCCGCAAATGTTTTTGGCCGGCGCGTATCTTTCGCCGCGGCGCTCCTGCGCGGGTCCCACCACGGATGCGGACGGGGCAAACGCCGCCGGTCCGGCACATAAAGCAGCACACGATGCCCGGGGGCCAGCGAGAACACGCCTTCGTACATGGTGACCGGTTCGCTGACACTTCCAAAAAGCAAAAATGACGTAAGAGCATCCTGCGAAATGCGCTTCGACGCGATTCCACTGGCCATCAGCGCGCCCACTTCGGAAGCGAATGCAAATCCTTCCGAGGTTTGTGTGTAGTACAGCGGCTTGATACCGAGCGGATCACGCGCAAGGAATAACAGCGGGCCGGAAGTGTAGTGTTTGCGAAAATCAGCAATGGCAAACGCAAACATACCGCGCAGCTCGCTGAGACACTCTTCGCCCCATTCCTCCCAGCCGTGCACCAGAATTTCTGTATCCGATTGGGTTGAGAAGCGGTGCCCAAGGCGGCTCAACCGTTCGCGCAGCTCCCGGTAGTTGTACAACTCGCCGTTGTAGATTACCGCGACGTCGCGCGCTTCATTCCAGATGGGTTGCCGACCGCCGGGCAGGTCAATAATGCTCAACCGCCGCATCGCCAGCGCCAGTCCTGGCGCGCGCGGATCGTTCACCAGAAAACCTTCGCCGTCCGGCCCGCGATGCTGCATGGCTGCGGCCATGGCACGAACGCGCTCGGCCGCGTCAGTGCTTCTATTCTGGAACGCGACGCCGCAGATTCCGCACACGCGATTATTTGATCTCCGGCGTGGTAAAGAATGCCGCACCCGCGCGTGCCAGATGGGTACGCAGATGGAAACGCGGCATTTTCAAGCGATGATCCGCATACCAGGCAAGGAACAGCCGCAACAGCAGCAAAAAGAGCGTCACAAATGAAGCGGTCGCCAGCGAAAAAAATGATTCGCGTTCCAGCAACAAACTCCAATCGACTTTTTCATCCCATGCCGGGAATACACGGTCCAGCACCGCCCGCAACCGGAAACCGTCGAGCGGTAGCCGCGCGATGCGCACATGCGCAAATCTGTCATAGTTATAAGCGGGCGGGTAGCCGGGAATCCTTGCGATGGCCTCCGCAAAAGTTTGCGGATTCTGCAACTCCCTGCGCGTTACCATCTCGCCTCTCGCGTTTCGCATCACCATCCGATACGTTGGATCCACCACAATCCAGCGGCCCTCTAATAGTACTTCCGCCACAACGTGCTTGGTATTGCGGTCCGGCGAAAGCAAAAGCAGCCTGCGCACCTGCAAATCGGAAGTTCGCGCTAGATTTAGAAAAGCATTCGTCGCCGTTCCGCATACGGCAAGCAATTGCTGGTAATTCAACGTTGTCTCCGGATCGCGTACCGCTAATCCGGTTGGAGTCGGCTCCGCTGATCGTGGTGGCCCGGTGCGCATCCATTGTAAAATCGCATCAACGCGCTGCTCCGGAGTGGCATTTGACGGAATGATCGCGTCGCCGAAGCCGGCCAGATAATCGCGAACGGAATACTCCCACCCGGCCGAATACACAAGCGCCAGCAGCGACGCCACCAGCGCGACGTTTGCCTGACGCCACACGATCCGGAACAGCTTTTGCCTCATCAGTTACCAGACCCCAAATCTTAACCTGCCGATTGTCCACCGACCGGTCGCTGCGCCGCAAGCTCCGCGTATATTTGTTCCATAGCGTACACAGGCTCGTCCCACCCCAGCCGGCCAGCTGCGGTTTTTCCGCCCTCGGACAAACGTTTGCGCAATTCCAGATTGCTCAATATCTCTTCGACGGCTTGTCCCACCGCCGTGGTTTCATGTGCAACCACTAGCGCCGCTATTCCATCGAGCAGTCGAGCCACTCCGCAATTCCTCGTGATTACCACTGGCGTACCACACGCCGCGGCTTCCGCGGCGGTGTTGCCAAAATTTTCACTCTGCGAAGGCAGCACGAACACATCGGCATCGCGATACGCCGACCACTTCATGTTGCCAAACACCGGGCCGCTGAAAACCACCCGCGAATCGACTCTCTTTGCTCTCGCCAGCTCTTGCAAGCGTCCACGCATCCCCGATTCGTCGGGACCGACGAATGCCAGCCACACTTGTTTCCCGTCAATAGCTTCGGGGAGCTGTGCAAAACTCTCCAGCAGCAAATCAGGACTTTTTTTCGCGGACAGCCGTCCCAAAAACAAAATCAGCAGCGCCCCTACCGGAATGCCGTGTTCACCGCGAAATCCTCCACGCTCCGGCAGTGGTCGCGGTGCTACGACTCCGTTCCGTCGCAGCACGATTTTCGCATGCGGAATTCCGCCCGCGGCCAGCTCCTCCACTTCCTGCTCAGCCGTCGCAATCAGCACCGCTGCCGCTGCCAGCATTTCTTTGCCCCACTGCGCATGATATACCCGCTTCAGAAAAATATTTCGCACGATGGGGACAAACATTCCGATCGGCTCGATGAGATATGGGATTTTCTGTTTCCGGCACTCGCGGGAGACTGCGGGACCCAGTAAATCGTATAAGCCGAAAATGTGCACCACGTCGAAGTCGCCAAGCCGCTCCTGGCAGAATCTGGCGATCGCAGGATTCCAGGTGGCCGCCCGGTAACGCAACCAGGTTGGCAAATATACGCTCTGCACGCCGTTTACTTCGCTCGTCCATCCAAACGCGGAGCGCTTCGCGTCGCCCAGATTTTTTCCGGACGCCACCCGCGATTCGAACCCCCAGTCCGCCGTTAGAACCGTCACTGCGTGCCCGCGCTCCGTCAATCCGTTGGCCAGCGCCTCCACTTTCACGGGAGGTCCGCCGAATTCATAAAACGGTGCGTACGACTGCGTGACGCTCAGGATTCGCATAACTCGCGCAGGATTTTCCGGAAAGATTTTGCAAACACGCTGAAACGGAACTTATTTTCGACGCGTTGCTTGCCCTGCCGTCCCATTTCCAGTTCCAGAGCGGGATCGGCCAGCAGCGTTTCAATCGCCGTTGCCAGTTGCGCCGCATCGCCGTGCGCCACCAGGTAACCGGTCTTGCCGTCGTCAATCACTTCCGGCGCTCCGCCGTGCGCTCCGCCGATCACCGGCTTGCCGCAGGCCATCGCTTCCAGATAAACCAGGCCGAATCCTTCGCCTTTGCTGGGCAGCGCGAAAATTTCGCAATGCCCATAGCACGCAGCAAGTTCCGCGTAGCTCAGTCCGGAAAGAAAATGTACGTGCCGCCGCACGCCATTTTCTTCCGCCAGATCTTCCAACCACTCGCGATCGTCGCCATCTCCGACAGCCGCCAATTGCAATTCCGGCCAGCGCGGCAGCAATCGCGGCAGCGCCGTGATCAGCGTGTCCATTCCTTTGTAGCGTTCATCCGTGCGCCAGCGTCCCACCGTCAAGACCACCCGTCCTTCAGGAAAGTTTCCCGGCGCAGCGGCTTTGCCCGACTGTGGCGCTAGTGCCTCGAATTGCGGATCAAGCGCCCACGGCAGCACACGAATTTTTTGCGTCGCAACTCTCTGTATCGCCGCCACATGGTCTGCCGTGTACTTGCTCGGCGCCAGCACCACATCCGCGCGTCGCAGAGCCATTCGCCGCATGCGCGTCAGAGGTTCCCACACCTCAACTCCATGCGTGCAAACAATGGACTTCAGCCGTGGCGCGGCAAAACGCATCGCGCTCGCGACCGGAGCAAGATTCGGATGCCCAGCCACAACTAATTTTATTTTGCTCTTGCCTTTGCCGGCCGGCCGCCGCGCCGCGCGTAGCGCTGTCGCCAGAAATCTACCTTTGGCCCGCTCGCTGCCCGTAAAAACAATTTCCCGATCCGCAACCGTTAGCCGCTGCAACTCCGGCCCATCATTCAAGCTAAGAATGCGGCACTCCATTCCACGGCTCGCCGCAAATTCCGTCATCACCGATGCCAGGTGCCTCCCGGCGCGCTGCACTCCGCCGGGTCCATCCAGCTCCGGAAAGAGTCCAATCAGCACGCGCCGCGTCTGCCTTGTGCTCTGTCTCTTGGCACGTTTTTCGCAATCGAGTTTGTCGTCACCGGGAACCTCCTGGCAAGACGCCATTACGAACCAGCGGCACCAGTTCCTCCATCCGATCTAGATAGATGTCTGGCGGATGTATTTCCCGGTCGTGCGTGCCGAATCCGAAATTCACGATCGCGGAAAACATTCCGGCGTTGCGCGCCGTTTGCACATCCACTTCCGAATCACCCACCATCGCGCTTTCCGCAGCTGTAATTCGCAATTCCTTCAGTATGGTGTTCGCACCCAGCGGATCCGGCTTCTTTGTCGCAAAACTGTTTCCGCCATAAATTGCCCGGAAGAATTCCGCCAGACCCAGTCCTTCTAAAATTCGCACGCTGATATTCACCGGCTTGTTCGTCAGTACCGCCATCGGGACGTCCCGCAATTTTTCTAGCGTCACGCGCACACCGGGGTATTCCCGGGTGAAGTCCAACTTGTGCTCGTCATAGTGCGCCAGGAAAAAATTCAGCGCGCTCTGCTGCTCGTGCGCCGATGCAGCTCCACCCAGCGCGCGGCTGATCAATGCCGGAGCGCCGGATCCCACGTAGCTGGCCACCAGATCTTCGGACAATTCCGCGCGGCCCAGTTCGCGCAGCGTGGCGTTCACGCTTTGCACCAGGTCGCGCTTCGAATCAATAAGCGTGCCGTCCAGATCGAACAGTAGAGCCTGCACTTTGCCGCGGAACTTATCCGTCATATCTTTTTATTTTAATACGCGCGTCGCATTCCCCGCTCTTCTTCGCGTAAAATATTGGATTCCACTATCGTGCTGAAGAGCACCGGAGAACTCATGGCTCAGGTATTCCCGTTTCGCGCTTACCGCTTCAATCCGGAGCTCGCTCCCTTCGACCGCGTCCTCACGCAGCCCTACGACAAGATTTCTCCTGAACGCCAGGCCGAATATTACGCCGCGCACCCGCATAATCTGATCGCCGTCGAAAAGGGCCGCGTTTTCCCGGACGATGCACCGCAAAACAATGTCTACACCCGTGCCGAAGCCAAAGTGGAAGAGTGGATTCGCGATCGCATCATCCTGCAGGATCCCGCGCCAGCTTTCTACGCCTACGCGCAGGAATTCACCGTTCCCGGCAGCGGCGAAACCCGTACGCGCCGCGGCTTCATTGGTGCAGGCCGGCTCGAGGAATATTCCGCTGGCGTCATTTTCCGCCACGAACACACGCTTTCCGGTCCCAAGGCGGACCGTCTCGAACTGCTTCGCCAAACTCGCCTCCACACCGGCCAGCTTTTCATGTTGTATTCCGATCCGCAGCAGCACGTCGAAAAAATTCTCGACGAAAAGCAGTCCTCCTCCGCTCCGGTCACCGAACTCACCGACGAATATGGCGTGATCCATCGCTTGTGGATGATTGCGGATCACAATCACCTCGAAACGATTCAACATGTCATGGCCGATCAAAAGCTGGTCATCGCCGACGGTCACCATCGCTACGAAACCGCGCTCAACTACCGCAACGAACGCCGCGCCAGCGCGGTATCACTCGATCCCAACGCCGCCGACGAACGCTCCATGATGACTTTCGTCAATACTCGTGGCCAGGATCTCGTCATCCTCGCCGGTCATCGCGTCGTTGCCAACGTCCTCGATTTTTCCTGGTCCGCGATCCGACGCTACCTGGAGCCGTGGTTCGCCTCGGAAGTTTTTCCCTTTGCGAACGATTCGGAAAAACCGCAGGCCAACGCAAAATTCCTGACGCGCCTTGCTGCCACCTCCAAGCAGCGCTCTATCGGAGCTTATCCAGTCACTGGCAACGCTCAGCGCGCCTTTTACCTTTTCCACTTGCGTCCGGGCGCCGATCTGGCGCAACTGCTTCACAATGTTTCGCCCCGGCAACGCGATCTGGATGTCGTTCTTCTCCATGATGGCATTCTCGAACCCGCGCTGGGAATAACCCTGCAAGCCGCTACTAAGGAAATGAATCTCAGCTACGAGCGCGAAGCCAATGCAGCCCTCGCTGCGGTGGACTCCGGCCGCGCGCAAGTCTCTTTTCTGCTCAATCCGGTGGACGTCGAAAAGGTAGTGGAAATCGCCACCGCCAACGAAGTCATGCCGCAAAAATCCACCGACTTCTATCCCAAACTCCTGAGCGGTATCACCATGTACCGCGTCTAGCTTGAACTCTCGCTTGGGTTTGTAGCGGCCGCCTTTCGAGGCGGACGCTTTATGAATCCATGCCGTGAATGGTCATGCGCCTCTGCCAAAAAAGAAAGAGGCGCGCCGTGGCACGCCTCCAAAAAATCTTCATTGTAAAACTGAACCGCGCCGCGCCGCGAACTACTTCGAAAAACTCGCCACGGCCTCTGCTTCCGTGTTCGAAACATCGAACACCGTCAGCAGTTTGGTAATCTGCAGCACTTCCTGGAACTTGTTGCCCAGGTGGCACAGCCGCAGCGAAGCGCCATCTTTCTTGGCCGTGTGGTGTGAGGCTACCAGCGTACCCAGTCCTGCGCTGTCGATGAATGTGATGTTGTTCATGTTCAGCACGATTTTTTTCTTGCCCTCGGCAAGCAGCGCCTTCACTTTTTCTCGCAACGCGTTGCTTTCTTCACCCAGTACAATGCGCCCGTCAAGGGCAACCACTATCACGCCGTCCACTTCGCGTTGACTCATTTTCAATGCCACGTTATTTCCTCCTCGTCGGAAAGCGGATCCGGCGGCAACCACTTCCGGAGCCACAAAGCATATCATTGACCGCTTCGCGGTCATCTATAAAAATTGACAGATTCGCGGCCATCCACAAAATTGTTTAGTTCAAGGGCCGTAAGCCCAACCTCTGAAAACCAAACTATTAGTAGTAGTCCGCACAAGACATGTAATAACCGCAGACGTTACAGATCAGCTTGCAGCGCCGCGACTCCAGTCGCTGCGAGCAGACTGGGCAAAACCGCGAAGCATCCTCGTAACCCGCACTCCCCGCAGGGACCCCCGCGGAGTTTGCAGGACCGCTGCCAGATTCCTCAACGTCCTCGGATGCGCGGAATGGCTTCGCGCCCCATTTCAAACCTTATTCCACGGCGGCTCTCTTATAGCACAACCTGCCCCAAGCCGGTAGCGGGGTCGTTCCTTACATCCGCAGGCTTCGGCGTAATCGTATCTTTCTGATGAACCGTATCCGGATGGGATTCTTATTTTCCGGTTCTTAATCCTTCGCTCTCCACGCGCCTTGGATCAGCTCCCGCGAAAACCCCGGGGGTACCGCCTGATCGCACGCATAGCGGTACAACGCGGCATTGAAAATCCCCTGCACCGCGGAACTCATCACCGAAAGCAGGAGAAAGTACGCGCCCATCAATACTCCGCCAACCAGCACCGCGCCCGGACCGTATAGCCGCACCGCCGCGAACCACAGCGCAAATCCCGGGATCATCAACACAAAAAACACCAGTCCCAGGCTGAATCCTCCCACCACTCTTTCTCCCCACGTCTCCGTAAACAATTCCGCCGAACGATACAAAGCCGCGCCCGGCGACATGTCCTCAAACGCCAAAATTGGCACCACGAAATAGCACGCCACGTTCCAGGCAATGCCGATGATGCCAATCACCATTCGCCCGATAAATCCCATCCGTTCCGACAACATGCGTAGCAACATGCCTACCGTTGCCGCCACGAACGCCCACTGCAATATCACCCATTTGCGCTGCCACGCCAGTTGCAACCCCTGATCGAATGTCCATGCTCCGCCTGTCAGCCGGCTGTTCGCAACACCCACCAGCGCCACGTTAAAAAACACGATCACAAAATAGTTAGCCAGATACAGCACAAACATCGCCGCCGCAAATTCCGGCGACTTCGAAAAATGCTGAAAATTGTGCTGACTAATTCCTGCCGCCCGCAACGCAGGCAAAAACACCGCAAGCCCGCTCAACCCCAGCAGCATCGACACGATTACACAACTGATCCCGGAGAGCACCGGAAACAGCATCAATTGCTTGTCCGCCCACAAAATCGCAAAACTCTGTTCGACCAGCTCCCAACTTCGAGAAAGTCTTCCCATGGAGCCCTCCATGAATCTGAATCTATCGATGTCTGGCCGTAAACCGCGCGGGGAACTTGCAGCCATCTTCGCAAGATTGCCCGCAAAAAACCAGCCCCGCTCCTTCCGGCGCTTCACGCGGCTGTATCTCCCAGCCGCGCATCTTGCTGATGATCTTCTTACCAGCATCGCGGCATTTTCCGGCCTCAGCTCCACGCGCGCACAGGAGGACGACATCACCCTGCTGGTCCTTAGATTTCCGATTTCCAAGCGGTGGGTTCACAAATCCGGTGACAAAAATAGTGAGGCTAACTACGTTCGTGCTTTGCAGCCGTAACTTCCGCAGATCCGCGCCACCGGTAGAAACACGGAAGCCCGCAAAGTATTACCAACAGTCCCAACGTCGAACGCACTGGCCGCACCATCCACAAATTCACAGTTAACGCCACGGCAGCAAGCAAAAAGATCAGCGGCGATATTGGATACGCCCAGGCTTTGTACGGACGCGATAATTCAGGCTCTCTAATCCGCAGTCGAATCAAAGCAATCGCCGTCAACGCGAAGAAAATCCACACCGCAAATACGAACAGCGAATAGAGTTCCTCGTACGTGCCGCTCAGCGCCAGCACTGCAGCGATCGTCCCAAGAAAAATCAGCGCGCCGGTAGGCGTGCGAAAAGAAGGATGCAATCGTTTTGAAAATTGAAAGAACACTCCGTCACGAGCCATTGCGTAGGGAATGCGCGCGCCCGTCAGTACCACCACGTGCAGGGCTCCCAACGCGGAGATGGCCATCGCGATCGTCAACAAAACCGCTCCACGCGAACCGCCCAACGACTGCACCACATCCGATGCCACATGCTGCGAATGCGCCAGCGTCACGAACGGCAAAATCCGAAAATAGATCACGTTCGCCAGCAGGTACAAACCGCACACTGTCAACAATCCTATGATGATCGCCCGCGGGATATTCCTTTCAGGCCGCTGAATCTCTTCGCCCACATCGCCCAGATCGTTGAATCCGTTGTACGCCCACATCGCCGGAACCAGCGCCGTCAGCAACGCGGCAATCGTGCCTGTACCAAGAGGCCCAACCGCTGGAACAGCCGTGCTGGCATGGTGTTTTCCAAGAATTACTCCCGCCGCCACAATCACCAAAATCGTGCCTATTTTTAATGAAGTCAGCAGAACCTGAATGGCTCCGCCCATCTTCACACTCAGGCAATTGAACGCCGTCACCGCGATCACCACCAGCGCCGCCAGCGGCTGTGCCGCGGTAAAAGAAAATTCGTATCGTCCGAAATGCTGCGTGAACAGCGGCGTGGTCACCAGCGGAAACAAAAATCCCATAAACCGCATAAAACCCGCCGCCAGCGTGGCCATCGCCACCGGCCGCTCCAGAAACGAACTCATCCACCCGAAAAGAAATCCCCACACAGGGCCAAGTCCACGGCTCAAGTAAACGTACGGCCCACCGGCTTTAGGAAATGCCGCGCCCAGTTCCGCGTAGCAAAACGCTCCGAACAGCACGATGATCCCGCCGATAATCCATGCTGCAAACACCAGCCTCGCGGAGCCGACAGCGCGCGC
>Ga0193709_1000421_pt1 | contig 15216 bp, 16 predicted proteins | sample H3c2metaG_FD_160571 | JGI IMG/M metagenome (GOLD analysis project Ga0193709, IMG submission 160571) | Soil microbial communities from a riparian zone of the East river system, Colorado, United States - H3c2 | ecosystem: Environmental > Terrestrial > Soil > Riparian zone | place: USA: East River... | reverse complement strand
AAGAAGATCAAGCAGCGCACGCTCGTCGTCAACGGCAAGGACGACATCATGGTGCCGACCATCAATTCCTACATCCTTCAGCAGCATCTACCGGATGCCCGGTTGATCCTCTACCCGGATTCCGGGCACGGCTCGCACTTCCAGTTTTCTGAAGAGTTCGCCGAAGAGGCCGCACGCTTCTTCGCCGCAGCTTGAACCCAAGGCGGCGGGTGTCAGCGCGGCCGCCGCAAACAGTTTAACAGGAGCGGACGACGGCACAATCCAGCACGTCAGCCCGGAACGACTGAGCACAAAAAGATCTTTTTGAGCGACGGAGATTCGGTGGTACCGGACCAGGACTCGATCAAGTCCTCTGTCGCGTAGGCAGGATAGAAAAAAGTTGTGACGAGAGTGGAGAGGAAGTGAGGAAATCGCATGACGGCAGAGGAGATATCGAGCATCCACACGGACATTTTCAATCGCGCACTGAAGGAGCAGGACTACGCTGCTCTTGAAGGGCTGTACGCGAGCGATTACATGCTGGTCCGACCAGATGGTTCCGTGCTGAACAAGCAGGAGGTGTTGCAAGACCTGCGGAGTGGTGGGTTGCGATTTCATTCGATCGAACTTGGTCAGACTGAGGTGCGGGTGTACCGGTCAACCGCTGTGTTGACGGCCGAAAGCCAAGCGGTCAGCTCACGGAATGGAGTGGAGAGTCGTTCGCACTTTCGATTGATTGCGGTGTATGTGCAGCAAGGGCAGTCGATCACGCTTGTCCACTTTCAGAGTACCTCCCTTCGGTAAGGCGCATAGAGTGAAACTTCAAAAATTTTCGTTATCGGGAGACCCTGCAGGAGGATGTCAAATGAGCCGACGCACACACTCATGGGCCGCAAGAAAGTTATCCGTGGGGACGTGAATCGCAGGTAAAAGAAAATGGCTGCCCTTCTTAACAAAACTGCTTTGGTGACTGGAGCCTCACGGGGAATCGGGCGCGCTACGGCGTCGGCGCTTGCTGCGGCCGGTGCCCACGTCCTGGTTCACTATGGCCGTTCCGCGCAGGACGCGGAATCTCTCGTAGCCGACATCCGTTCAAAAGAGGGACGCGCAGATGCCATCCAGGCAGACTTCGGAACGCCAGACGGCGCGACACTGCTCGCGAAGGAGGTGCGCTCAATTGTTGGCGAGCGATTGGATGTGCTTGTGTCCAACGCCGGCATTTCCAAGGCTGCAACTATCAAGGATCATACGGTCGAAGACTTTGACAATCTCTTTGCAACGAATGTGCGCAGTCCGTTTTTTCTGGTGCAGCAACTCCTGCCCGTCCTCGGTGAGGGCTCGAACATTATTGTGATCTCTTCGCTTGGGGCGCACGCCGTAGTTGGGAACCCCGGTCTGGACAATCCTTCGGTCCTCGCCTATGCCTCGACCAAAGGAGCATTAGAAACGCTCGTCAAATACTGGGCCGCCATTCTCGGGCCGCGGGGCATCCGCGTAAACGCAGTCGCGCCAGGCGCAATCGACACTGATATGTCGAATCTTACGAAGACCGAGGCAGGTCGTGAGATGACGCTTGGAATGCAGGCGTTGAAACGAATCGGCAAACCAGAAGATGTAGCGGACGTAGTCGCGTTTCTTGCCTCAGATGCGGCGCGCTGGATCACGGGAGCGAGCATCCCAGTCGACGGTGGGTCGAAACTCTAAGATTTATGGAATCTACTTGGCAAAAGGGGAGTTCGATGGAGACGACAGAGGAGAGCAACAAGAAGCTTGTCTTGGAAGCGTTCGACACGCTGTTCAATAAGCGTGACTATGCGGCAGCCGAACGTTATTGGTCACCTCACTACACTCAGCACAGCAATCATATTGAGCCTGGCCGAGAGGGCCTGTTCAATCTCATCAAGAGCCTTCCGCCCACGCTGAAGTATGAGGCAGGCGTCATCGTCGCCGGGGGAGATTTCGTGATGGTCCATGGCCGTTTCTCTGGCTTTGGCGCGCCTGTGAACTGGATCGCCGCCGATATCGTTCGTCTCCAGGATGGGCTGCTCATCGAGCACTGGGACGTGATTCAGGACGAGGCCACGCAGGAACAGTCAAAGAGCGGCTTGCCCATGTTCGGCGACAAGTTTCCGCAATGACCCAGGTGAATTGCTACCAGCGCAAATCCGACTGTTTGACATCCTCCCCGCCGTAAAGCGGCGAGGATTCCTACGGAGTCCGCGTTGGTTTTACGCGAATCTCTTCGCTGGGTTCCTCCCACAACCGCTTTACTTCAGCGGAGGAAAACGAAAGAGGCTTTACTTTTGCGCTGCCCGCCCATAGGTCTTGTGGACGAAAGAAGTTTAGCGATGACCGATTCAGAAGGGCAAGCCTTATATCCCCGACTGTAATGCGGGAAATCACTTCAACTTTGCAATCTGTGGGAGAAACGTGTCGCCTATGTCTATGTCCGGCCCGGGCCCAACGGGGAGCGCTCTCGCTGAGCCAAACCCACTTTATGATAAAGCTGGTAGTGCTCATCGCCGATTGCGTGCATCCGCGAGCCTCCTCGATCAGACTCAAGCAGGCTCGCAAAGTGCTGGACCTTCGCGGCGCGTTGACATTCCCTTGGGCTGCACAGAGTTAGATAGGAAGAGTATTTTCCCTTTAAGAGGGACGAAGCCAGTTCTCTCGTTGTAGGCCTCGCGCCTGAGCAAACTCCCTTGTGTTGTCGCTAACCAGGGTATAACCAAGCGTAAGAGCATGAGCAGCGATGAGCAGGTCGTTGCCGCCGATCGGTTTGCCGACCCGCTCAAGCTGTGCTCGAACCCGGCCGTACGTAACATCTGCGGGCGAATCGAAAGGAAGAACCTGCAGAGCCCCCAGCACCACTTCGAGTTGTGTCGTGAGCCGCTGCGACCCCTTCTTCTCTGCACCATAGCGGAGCTCTGAGGCCACAATGATGCTGGTGCAAACTTTTGTTTCACCCACCTTCCTGATGCGCTGCGCAACAGTGCCCTGTGGATTGCGAACCAGATCCGAGACCACGTTGGTATCAAGCAGATAGCCCGTCATAGATCGACCCGATCAGGAGGCTCATCCGGAATCGGTGCGAAATTCTCATCGAGCCGGCTCAGGGTGGCAAGAACGGACAACAGGGACTTGGGCGGTGCAGGTTCGATGATCAGCCTGTCTCCCTCCTTGCGCATGACGGCGTCCTCACCGGGGAATTCGAACTCCCGAGGAATCCGCACAGCCCGGTTTCGCCCATTCTTAAAAACCTTCACGTGTCTTTCGGCTGTGACTAGTCGTCTTGGCATATGTCAAAGCCTATGCCAATTCTAGGTCTTTGTCAATGGCGCACCATTCCCACTCGAAAACCAGCACCGACGATTGCCCGCAGGCTACCCGTCCCTGATAAGGCTGACTATGGTCCAAATAACGCAAGTGTCGACGACGGTTACCCCTCGAATCTGTCAACGCTGGTTTTGGAGGGAGGACTTCCACCACCCAATATGGCCGGGAATGAACATTTATGTTCTTTCCGTTCCTTGAGCGCCGTGGAGCAGTGGCCGTCAGCAAGAACTTCAAGCAGTCCGTCAATCCCCGCGCCGGGTCATGGTGTTTCCGGTGACGTCGGGGGCGGCATATGGCGATTCCGGAAGTTGACAAATCGTTGACGAAGGCTTGCGGGAAATTCCGGAGAAAGGCAAAAGCGAGAATGGCCGCATAAACACTGGTGATTTATGGTGGGCCTGGGTGGACTTGAACCACCGACCGCGCCCTTATCAGGGGCTTTTTATGGCGCTATATGCATAGTCCGTGCTCGTGTGTGCAGCTTGCGCACTCGCGCTTCGGATACAACACTAAGACTTCTCGGTAGCGATCCGTTGCTGCCCAAAAACGGCGTGTCGCGGGGGTTGACAACACGGGCGCATGGGGTTTATGGTTTGGGTTAGTTAAATAACTAACTCCTGAGAGTCGGAGAATATGCGAACGGCACAACCGGACAAGCGAACGCGGCTGATTGAGACTGCGACGAAGCTGGCGTATGGACGCGGTTTCCGAGAGACGAGTCTGGCGGACATCGCCGAGGCGGCTCGCGTGCCGGTAGGCAATGTCTACTACTACTTCAAAACCAAGGAAGAACTCGCCGAAGCCGTGGTGGAGCGGCGCCTCGAGGAGTTTCGCGCAGCCCGGGCGGAGTGGGACCGCTTGAGTTCTCCGAAGGAGCGGCTGTTAGCTTTTGTGGGTAGCGTCCAAGCGAACCGGGAGCAACTTGCGCGCGGAGGATGCGCTCTTGGCGGGCTGTGCATGGAGTTGCACAAGGAGGGCGGCGCTCTCGCGAAGAAATCCGCGGCGCTCTTCAATGAGCCCATGCGTTGGATTGAGGAGCAGTTCCGGGCCGTTGGCCATGAAAAGGATTCACGAGAACTCGCGGTCCATTTGTTCTCCGCCTTTCAGGGTATGGCGGCTGTTGCGCTCGGCACCAACGACCGCGAGGTGGTGGTGATGGAGGCAAAGAGGCTTAAAGACTGGATCGGGACCTTGTGACACGCAATCCTCGAGCAACCAGGGAGGATCGGCACCATGAAGAACAATAATGTCCGAAGTGTTCGGAAGCCGGGCGTCCTTGATTAGAGCGGGGTATTTAATTATGAAACTCACGAACAATACGATTTTGATCACCGGCGGTGCTAGCGGCATCGGTTACGAACTCACCAAACAACTCACGGCACTTGGTAACACAATTCTCATCACGGGCCGCAATCAAGCTCACATGGACCGAGCGAAAGCGGCCTTTCCAAAAATTCACACCTTTCGAAGCGACGTTTCCGATCCGAAAGCGATCGCCACTCTTTACGAACAGGTCACCGAACAATTTCCCGAGCTCAACATTTTGATCAACAACGCCGGCATCATGCGTGAGATCAATGTTCACGACAAAGCCGGAAGCCTCGAAGACATCACTCGAGAGATTGAAATCAATTTGAGTGGGCCGATTCGCATGGTGAAACAGTTTTTGCCGCATTTGAAAACAAAATCGCAGGCCGCAATCATGAACGTTTCATCGGGATTGGCATTTGTTCCATTGCCCATTTCACCGGTTTATTGCGCCACCAAGGCCGGTCTGCATTCATTCACCGAGTCTCTTCGCGTGCAATTGAAAAACACCAAAGTGAAGGTGTTTGAGCTGGCACCGCCGGCGACACAAACCGAACTCTTGGGTGCCTTTAATTCTGAAGACATGAAAGGCGTTTCTATCATGAAGGTGGAAGACATGGTTAGAGTCGCCGTCAAAGGAATGCAAACCGATCGATTTGAAATTCGTCCAGGTCAGGCGAATCAGCTCAAGATGATGAGTCGCGTGGCGCCAGGATTTATTTTGAAACAAATGAGCCGATCGGTCGATCGCATGCTCGGCACACACAATTAATTCAAGCTTGTTAGACGCCAGGCGGCCTGAAACCGCAGGCCCACACGGCGAAGCCTGAAAGGGAGCCTCATAGACTGTGCATCGAAATTAGTTAGTCAACTTACACATAATCGGACTAGCGAAGCGATCGAATGACCAACAAGCCTCAGGCGGGCAGAATGGAGCTTTTATGAAAATTGTTTTAATTGGCGCATACGGAAAGATCGGGGAACTGGTTCAAAAAGCATTGGCGGGTGCTGGCCATGAGATAGTCAAGGTCGGACGCAAATCGGGCAATTTCCAAGTCGAGATCGAGAACCGCGAAAGTGTCAGGAAGCTTTATCAAGCCCTCGGCTCGTTTGATGCCGTGGCCATTGCAGCAGGTGAAGTCGCATTTGCTCCGCTTTCGGAACTCACCGCTGAAAAATGGGAGTTCTCGTTGGGAAGCAAGCTCATGGGTCAGATTAATCTGGTTCAGGAGGCAATCCCGTTCATCAACGAAAAGGGATCATTCACTTTGGTTTCGGGCGTTCTTAATGAAGAACCAATCTTGGCTGGTGTCGCGGGTGCAACCGTCTCGGGCGCATTGGAAGGTTTTGTTCGGGCTGCCGCAATTGAACTTGCCAAGGGATTGCGTATCAATGTGGTGAATCCTACGATCCTAAAAGAATCCAAAGCTCATATGGGTTCGTTCTTTCCCGGCGTGATTCCGGTCGAAGGATGGAAAGTTGGACAAGCCTACAAACGCGCTATCTTGGGGGCGCAAACCGGCCGCGTTTACAAAGTTGATTGAGCTTTATTCGAAGTCCCCGCGGCTATCATTCTGGAGTTCAGTGCGCGCCGTAAAAACTTAATCCGTCTGTGAGAGCCTTCGCGCGACGCCAGCTTTTTTCGCTGCCATGCTCAGAACGCATCGCTGGTACGCTTCAAAAGTATTGACCAAATGACGTTACGACAAGCCAGTATACTTTGTTAAGCTGGGAGCAATGCTTCTCAGGCATAGGAGTGAGAATGGAATTATGACATCTGCGCTATTTCGTCGCGGTCGCAGAGGCGGGAAGTCTGACGGTGGCAGCAGAGCAAACGCTGCACACGTCACAACGTTCGCTAAGTCGGCAGGTTCGAGATCTTGAGGACGAGGTCGGTGCCCGACTCTTGACACGCCGCGCTCGCGGCATCGAACTGACACCGGCAGGCCGAGCCTTTCTCGAACACGCCCGCGTGGTGCTATCGCAGGTTGAAGCGGCAGCCGAAGCTGCACGCCGGGTCGCTCATCCCGCCAAGCCATGCTTCGCCATGGGCTTTCTGACCGGACACGAATTAACTTGGATGCCCGAAGCCTTGCAGATCTTGCGCGACGAACTGCCCAACATTGACGTGATGATATCGAGTCGATATTCGCCTCTGCTTGCGGACGGCCTTTCCAAAGCAAAGATCGATGCGGCCTTTCTTCGACGGGAACGAGACGCGCCAGATTTGGCGTTCCGCCTTCTCGTCAAGGAGCCCTTGGTGGTGGTCTTGCCCATTGACCACTGTCTCGCTGCGCTCAAAGCCATCAGTCCGTTCGTAGCCGTGTCGAACACGGCTCCTGTACTGCGTATAGTCATCGACAATTACCTGAAGCGCTCCGGAGTCAATATCACGCCAGACCACGGGGCGGACGCCCCCGCAAACTCACTAAAAATGACTCCCCGCTCCTTGCACAGTCTTGCAGTGTCGTGCACTGCCTTCCACGTCCTTCGACGTGACAGGGCATCGTTCTCGACACAGCCTAATCGATGCTAGCCGTTCGGCCTTCACCCGAAGGGTCTTTACGCCCTGAGTGTAGTGCCATCTGGCCAATCGTGAAGTTGACAAACGGTTGACAAAACGGTTTTTTGAGGGAAAGCCCCGAAAAGGGGAAAAGTGAGAATCGCCGCGTATTTACTGTGAAATAATTGGTGGGCCTGGGTGGACTTGAACCACCGACCTCGCCCTTATCAGTATTGCGGTTGTAGGTCCGCCGGGTAGCGTTGGCCGAGTACACTACCATTTGAAGTTGAAATATCCCATACGATGTGACATCCTATGTGATGTTACATGAGAAGGATCGTTCTCGACACCTCGGTGGTGGTCGCCGGACTTCGCACCCAACTGGGTGCGGGAAACGCTGTTCTGCGGTTGGTCGCCACGCGGCGGCTGGTAGCTTTGGCGACGCCGCCTCTTTTTTTGGAGTATGAGGACGTGTTGAAGCGTCCCGAGCATCGGCTAGCGCATGGCTTGGCGACCGAGGCGATTGAAGAATTTCTGGCGGAGATAGCCGCGTTGATCGAGCCGGTCGAAGTTCATTTTCAGTGGCGGCCGCAGTCCCGGGACCCGAATGACGAGATGGTGCTCGAGGCTGCGATCAATGGCCGGGCGGATGCGCTTGTGACTTACAACGTCGCAGACTTTGTCGGGCCCGCGGAGCGGTTTAGGATTTCTGTGCTGCGTCCGGGCGACCTGCTAAAGAAGGTGAAACCATGAGCAAAGCTACCTATCCATTGAAGCTTCCCCTCTCCATCAAGAAGGCTGCCCAGCGGCTCGCGAAAGAAGATGGCGTGTCGTTGAACCAATGGATCGCGGCAGCGGTCGCCGAAAAAGTTGGAGTGGTGGAAACCGCGGCCGACTTTTTCAGGAAGCGGGCAGGCAAGGCCACCGGCGAAGGACTCATGAAGTTTCTTCGCACCGCGCCCAAACTCGCTCCCGAGCCGGAAGACACACACCGATAGCCACAATCAAATTCCCTGTCGAAGCAGGGCTTGGACGGCGCACCCTGTGGACCAGACCACGATTCGAGTGGGCCGTTGCCGGCTAATAACGGAGAAGGCTTTGTGGAAGCGGCTCGAGCGAAAGACTGAAGTAACGGTTGGAACTCAAGGCTAGCGGATCACGCGGAAATGGTAGTTTCTTCAACATAGTTTCGAAGGTTTTAGAGATTGAGGTCCCGTACCTGCTCGCCATGGGTAAGTTCATAGGCGCGCAAATGTCCGAGATCGTCGCTGATCGTGAGCAACGATCCGTCGAATCGCACGCTCGGATTGCACTTTCCTTCTATCCGTATTTCGATTCGGAGGACCGGTCTCGCACCTTTGGTATAGCCATAGACTAGGATGCGCGTTGCCGATTTCGACGCAAGGCAAAGTGCCAACCACTTGGACGCAATGACGGGATCAGCGAGTACGTCCTCATCCATTCCAATAGCTAGGAATTCGGTCCAGCTGCCATTGGTTTTTCTAAACAAGATTTGGCGCGCCGCCAATGCAACATCAGTCTCTGCCCCAGTCGTTTCCCGGGGCGGGAGCACGGCGGAGCAATCGAAAATTCCACTCTCGGAACAAGAACCCAGCCGAATCTCCCTAACTGTGTCTAGCGGCCTTGAGAACGGCAAGAGAGTCTTGTTCTTGAGACGCAGTTGAGGCAACTGATACTCCCAAAACCAGAAGTTCTTGTCTTTGTACGTTACGAACTCCAATTTCGTTGAGTCTAATGTGAAAGGGCCTGCGAAATGACCCAGATCTGGTATTCGCCACAAAGCGTCGAGTCGCTGCGATGTGGCGTCGATTGCATACAAGTCTTGGCCGCTGGCCATGTACCACGTGGCGCCATCAAAGGTTGTCGTAAAGCGGCTGATCTCAGCATGACACCATGCAGCAATCTTGCGAGATTGAACATCCACTCTTGAAAGGCACCACACGCTGCCTCGACGGGCCATTGTGATGAGCTTGCCGCCGCTGTCTGAAACCACTACGCGGTCTGCTGGTTCGTCAAAGTGGCCTATCGTGCGACCGTCCCTCGTAATTAGCTTTAGGCCTACTTCTCCCATTGCAATCGCGCAAGTCCCGTTTGGAAGCAGCACAGCTTCTGATATCTGCGTCGAGCCTCGATCGTTTGCAGCGATGGAGTATTGTCGGGCTGCACCCAAATCGTTGAGTTCAACCTTTCTACCGGGAGACCGCGGCGGAACATCCGCGCGCAGCGCTCCGTCCCCGGAATAGTCGATAAGCTGGCGCAAGGGAATGGGCCCAAGCGATTGCAGTCCCTGTCCGGCATCACGCAAAATGGCCCGTGCTGCGAGCCGCGCCAAAGTCTGTGTCTGAGGGGATCTGGGTTCCTTGCGGAGGGTTTCTGCAAATTCCGTTCTTGCCGGAGCCTCTTCCACTGAATCACTCTGCAGGAGCTCAAACGCCTGTGTCCGAAATTCCGTATATCCATCCCGCGCTACGCTAATGAGTCGAGCTAAAGATCGCGCCCCTGGTCGCCCCCCGCTCGCAGCTGCTCGCCTCATCCATTCGACAGCGGTAGACCTCTCGGATTCCAGTGGCCAGAGAACGTCAACGGCGATTGCAACATTGCCCGCGTCCGCCAGTGATTGCGCCCAAAGCTTTCGCAGTTCAGGCGCGGCTGGATGACGCGACTTCTCGAGTCGTAGGACCGCCCCGTGGAATGCTCCCGTCCTGCGTGCAACCTGTATAGCTCTTTCCTTTTCGCCCGCTATAAACCATTGGCGAACGATGATTTCAGGGGCCAGTTCCCGAGCTTCTGCTACTTCGGCAGCTTCGCGCAATCTACCGTTACGTTCTAAGAAAGCGACCGCTTCTTCGTTTGAACGGAGAAGTTCGGCCAAAACGAATGCGGCCTCCCCAATCCTGCCTTGAGCTTCCAATCTCTTGAAGGTCGACCTATAGAGCTGATTCAGATGGGAATACAGGGATTGACCCAACAGCATTGTCGAACTGGGGCGACGCCCAAATGGATTGAGCCTCAGATTTTGCCTGACTCCCGGCAACCCAAGAGTCATTTTCAAAATAGGCGAGTCAGAGATCGAAGACAGGGGAATCGCGTGTCGCAGCGCCTCATCCACGTCGCCCTGCTCAAACATTTGCATAACGCGACTCAAGTAGCGTCCCTGCCTCCAGCCGAGAGCACGCGAGAGTCGAGTCAGCATGACCATCTTGTTGATCGCCGAGGTCAGCCACAATGAGAACTTTGAGGGCGCTCTCGTGGCGAACACACTCTGCTGCGACCCAGTTAAGCTTTGGGACTGATAGTCGCTTCGAGGCCAAAGGCCTCCGAGCGCCCTTATGAACCCCCGGACAGTGCCCGTTATGCTCCGAAATGAAATACGGCGCAGCCAATCAAACTTCTCCCGCCTGCTCGATTCGGGATCACCTCTCAATCGAGCCAATAAATTCTTCAGTTCCAGCGGAGGGGGAGGAATCCGTCCAAGTGTTTCGTGGATATTTGGCAGCTCCGCTGGCTTCGCAACAATTGGTCCGGGCGGTTCGTCGCCGAGAGAGCGCCCCAGAACAAATTTCAATCCATCTGTATCAATCCATTTGTGAACTAGCTCCCGGCTCTCATCGCTCAGCTGCTCCGTTGATACGGTTCCGCCTTCAGAAATGATCAGAGTTTCCACAGATTGACCGATGGCACTCATTTCTTTTTCTGTTAGTGGCATGCCTGTGAGGAATCTCTGGTTTCGAACCAAAGGCAGACCAAGAGCTTCGCCGACAGACACAAGAACTGGCCTTGGAAGGACCAACAGAATTCCTTTTTTCAATCGATACACTCGACTGTTTGGCTTCCATATCGAAAGAATTCGTCTGATTGCTTCGTCTTTGCCTGTAATAGTGAGAGCAAAAAAAAAGCCAACTGCAGGAACACTCCCACGGTGAACCAGCGATGACGGCTTCACGTTAATCATTTCGATCCCCACTTAGATAGCGGCAGAGACTCCGCGCCAGAGGGAGCGAGTGGACCGTAACGTCCCCTTTTGTCGTCACGTACGCAATCCACGGTTTGCTCTGGGAAACGGTCAAATGCGCGATGGAGTCAGGACTCTCGAAAAGCGTCCGTTCCCAGTCCAGGCCTTTCAAAGTAACCACGTGCCTGTTTTCCCTCAGCGAAATTAGGGCCTCGGCATAGCTCGGCTCCTGAATCACCCCCACGATTTCTTGTGCCTGTTCCGTTCGGATTTCGTTTGTTCGGTTCTTGCCGGAGACCACAAACCAGCTGGCTGGACTTTTCTGGATGGCCAGCAAACAAAACGGAGGTTGGGTATGCGCGCCAAATCCAAAGAAAGCCTTTTCGACTAAGTCGGAATCACTCGATACTACAGTCCGAAACCGGTCGCGTCCCACGGACGTGTATTCAACTGTACGTTTCGTCTTGTCGACGCTGAGATATGCGGGGATTCCCGCCAAGCTCGTGAGAGCAAGCACGCCAGATTCTTCGACGAGCGCGACCTGTTCATCTCCTACTGGTTCGAGGCGAAACAAATTCCCAGAAGCATCCAAAACAAAAACGCTCGACTTGTCGCCTTGTGGAACAGGAGGGCGAACACATAGAGAAAGCAATCCCTGATCGTTTTCCTGTGGCCCGACAAATTGATCAAGGCGAAGAAAGTAATGGCCCGCTGGTGGGTAACTTTCCTTTCCGACGTAGGATATCCGTAGTGAGATCTCTTCCAGTGACACAATCATCGTTGAACGGCCCAGGCGATTAGCAGCCACAATTCTTCCTATGTTTCCCAATGCATGTTGTTTCGCATTGCCAGGGGTGTCCCAGGGTGAGTTTGGCACCGGGAACGACATTAGGGTGCCGTCACTAGTCGTCGTGAACAAACGCCTGCCGCCATGTGCAAAAATGAGTCCGGACGAACTAGCTATCGTCGAAAGCTTCCGAGGGACGCTGACGCCGATTTGATATGGATCTCGAAGTAGCCTCGCGCACGCGCCGTTGTCGGGTAGGTCCAACAAGATTTTTCTTGGTCTGCCCTTCGCGCGATGGATTTCAATCGAGACTTGCCGCACCTCTGGTTCAAGAACATCCTCTACTTTTACGCGAGAGACCACATGATGTGGCGAGATTTGGTGAAGCCTTGCGCCCCCGACAAGCCATATCTCTTCCGGCTTGTTTGTCTCAAGAGAACGCCTAATCCAATCATTCATCACGGAATCAGATACGTTCGTGGATGTCCTTGCTCGCAGCAACTCCATCATTTCTGATTCGCTTGAACCGTGCAGCAACTGCATTCCCGGATTCTGCAGAATTCCCCATGAGAAATTCGCAAGGGCACGGTGAGCGCGGCGAATAAGCACAATCAGAGTTGCCAGATGCGCCAAACGAGGAGACCCAAGTTGGTCGGGACCCGCGTCAAAGAGAACAATAGAGCCAAGGCCATGTGCGCGGTCGCGTTTTGCAGCCTTTAGAAAGAGATGCTCGCGCATCGTTGCGCGACGTTCGAACTCCTCTGGAATTTCATCAGCAAGTAACCAATCTGAAGCGATAAGGCGTTCGTAGCTTCCCCGGTTGACGAGTCCATCAAAGCCGTCCGGGTCGTCGTCACCCGACACGTCTTCCAGGTGGAGAGGGTCGATCGCCGCTGCGATCCTCTGGACTAAGGGACCGATTGCCATACTCAACTCATGAGGGAACACACTGAGTTGCTTCGACCAAGGAGTCAACGATGCCGGCAGGGAAATCATGTTGTCTCAAGAAGCCAGGACTTCAGCACGTCCCGAGAGAGTTCCCTTGCCTGGGATAGGGAAACGACCGTATTCCTGGTTTCGATCAGTGCTAACGGAGGCGGAAATGGACTCCGCTCGATTAGTGCCTGTTGAAGAAGGTCCACTGGGACATTGGGTTCTCGATTGGTAGGCAAGAGGAGATGGGGTGCGCGTTCGTCTGAGCCTAGATAAGCTACTCCGTCCACCCACGGAAGTGATTCAGCTTCACCAAGAAGAACGATGGCGTCCGATGTGGCAACTCCTTTCCAACTTGCCCACTTTGTGTGGTCGGACGCTAGAAGCTTCCTGGCTAGTTCTTTCGCAGCCTCCCCTGACGCAACGACCGCGGCGGGCACGCGAGGCCCTTCACGAAAATGCCAGTTGATCTCAAAAGAATTCGGCTTCAACTGGAAACCTCACTGGGTGGCTTGAGATGCCCCACTATTCGAGCCCGCGCCTCGCTCAGGTCGGGAGGCATAGCTTCCGCGGTGAAGGACGCATCGATCTCGCGCACGACGCCTTCTAGTTTGAGTCGCCAACTTTGTGCCATGTCTGCGTCACCATCCGACGGTGTTGCGAGAAGCTCGTTCGCAGATGAGACAAGTCGTTTTCCGCGGACGAGTGGGCCAGCAGACGCCTCCTCTGCCGCTGCGGGCAAAGTTGCGTTCTCGGTGTGCCGGAGTAAATCACGGAGACTCTCTCTCGCAATCTCCTGTTGCTCCTGTGTTGGAACAACATAGATCAACGGCCACAAATCGGCGTCGCTGGGTCTCGAACGACCCGAAACCACCGCAGCAGCCGCAATTAGGCTCTGCGCCTTGACGACTCTTCGGTCAGAAAGAACGATGCCCGCGCTTCGCAGGATTCGCAGCAAGCGCGCCAGTTGAGGCCGGATTGGACTGAGATCAGCTTTCTGTGCCACCTCAGCCAGCGCATCGATGTCATTCATGGATGCAAGTTCTGAGAATTTGGAATGATCGAGTTTCCAACCACTTTCCAGCAAGGTTTCCAGCTGTGGGTCGTCTATGGACTCCACAAAAACGCGAACCAGAAATCGGTCGGCAAATGCTGCCAACGACTCATCCGTCGGCAAACTATTTGAGGCTCCTACACAGATTCGCATAGGGCACGTCAACTGCGTGTGTCCACGGCGAAAAACGCGTTCGTTCAAAATACCCAAAAGCGTATTGAGAATCGCGGAAGAGCCTTGGAAGATTTCATCCAAAAAGGCAATCTCTGCCTCAGGCAACATTCCGGTGACATCTGTCTCCACAGTGCCCTCGCGCAATTTACGAAGGTCCACGGGGCCAAAAATCTCGTTCGGCTCTGTAAATCTGCCTAACAGGTATTCAAAATATCGTCCGCCAGTGGCTTGCGCAATTCGTCGTACTGCTACGCTTTTCGCCGTTCCAGGAGGTCCGATTACCAACAGGTGTTCGCGTGCTACAGCGCTGAGCGCAACCAATTCTACGAGCGGTTCTCGATCAACAAGTCCGCGAGCGGCAGCCGTGACTGCAGAGCGTAGCTTTGCCGAAGCCTCTGGGAGGTTAGGAGTCATAGAAGTAATTTAATCTAATGAGCCCCAGGCATGCGAGTGAAGAGAAGACTTCGCATTATTCTTAACGTGCAGGCCAATGCCAGGCCGGAAGATTCATTTGCTTCGCGCCTCGTATCGTTGTCTCGCCGAAGTTTTTTTCGAGCGTGACGGAGTGACAATCCACTTCTTTTTTCAGCGCGGTTATCAGCGGCGATGCATGCGTCACAACAATGACTTGTGATTTTGCAGCCGCCCGCCCTACTAGTCGGGCGAGAGCGGGAAGTAGGCTCGGATGCAAACTGGTCTCGGGTTCATTTAGGACCATCAGCGCAGGCGGTCGTGGCGTCAGGAGCGCAACAATCCAGAGGACGTATCGCAGGGTACCGTCTGATAGTTCCGCCGCACCCAAAGCCCTGAGCAGACCGTGTTGCTTCATTTGCAGCGTGAAACGTCCCGAGTTCTCGTCAACTGAGAGATGACTCCTTGGAAAAGCGTCGTCTATGGTTGAGTTGAGTGCTTCGCCGTCACCGAATTTCCGGATGGTTTCAATTGCTGCTATGTCGGACCCGTCGTCACAGAGAACCGGAGTGTAGGTACCAATCTGAGGCGAGCGAGCCGGTGCATCCGCATCGGTTCTGAAGTGATCGTAGAAACGCCATGCACGAATCGATTCCCGCAGGGTGAGCATTTCCGGTGGGTTCCGCGGATCGGCAACTTGCATCATCATCGTATCGAATGGAGAGAGCGTCTCGGTGACGACATTCCAGCCATCGTCT
>Ga0193709_1000420_pt1 | contig 15240 bp, 13 predicted proteins | sample H3c2metaG_FD_160571 | JGI IMG/M metagenome (GOLD analysis project Ga0193709, IMG submission 160571) | Soil microbial communities from a riparian zone of the East river system, Colorado, United States - H3c2 | ecosystem: Environmental > Terrestrial > Soil > Riparian zone | place: USA: East River... | reverse complement strand
AGCGTCGCATGCTGTGCGGCGGCAAAGCAGGCTTCGGGAAGGCCCTATCTGCTTGGCAAAGCACCGCGCCTGCCCTTGATGGGCTGTACGATGCCGACGACTTGTTCGTGTATGTTCCGCAAGAATGCCGACCGCCGCGATAGCGATCGACGCCTGTTCGGAGCAACAGAAAAAAACCGCTGGTTTGCGGGCCGCGAAAGCCGCAACGGAGAAGGCCGGAGATTGACGAAAGAGTGACTTGCGTCGGTGCGGCGGCCGGTGGCGTAGGCCGCCCGAACTATGAGCCCGGCATTTCGGCAATGGCGCGTGCGAGCTGCGCACCGTTGTCATCCGCCAGCGCCGCTTCGCGCAGGGCGCGCAGGCGCGCCGCCGCCTGCGGGGCGTCGACGAGTTTAGGCGCCAGCGCGGAAATTTGGCTGAACGCGGCCCAACCGCGCTCGTGCGTATCGCCATATCCCTTCACCAGGGTCTGGCATTCGGCGAGCTCCACGGCCAAGTCATAGTCCTTGGGCGCGATGTCGGCGACTTGGCGCAGCCATGTCTCGATACGCTGATTCTCGACCTGGAAACGCAGGGTGCCGCGCCGCAGGCGGCGCACAGCGGCGAGGCTGCGAAGCAGCAGGAAACCGCCGATCGTCGAAGTCGGTATGCGGCGCCCAGCGGTGAATCGAGTCAAGATCCGGTGCGCGCGGGGCGAGGCCAGCAGCCGCCGCCCGAGGCCTGCAGGCAACGTGCCGCAAATCTCCTCGACCCGCGGCTTGACGAATTCGCGCACCTCCACCAGATCTTTGGGATCGGCCCGCACTTCGCGGCGAATACGTTCGGCGCGCCCGCGCCGTGTTTTCACCTGCGCCACGCGCATCACATCCTCGAAGCTCATCCACAGTGCCAGCGCGCGCGCGGTCGCGGCGGTCAGCTTCGGATCACCGAGTCTGGCAGCGTCGAGTGCCAGGATTGGTTCGAGGCGATCCAGAAACAAAGCCGCATACGCGTCATCTTGATAGTCGGATAGCCGCGCAGCGCCCATACCCAGCAAATCGCGCAGTGCGCCGGGAAATCGATCCACGATGCGCGCGCGCAGCCGGGTTGGAACCGCCTCGAGCGTGTAGTCGGAGGAATCGATGGCGCCGTGATTCCCGGGCCATGCTGCCGCGGTCAAGGGCTTGGCTTGCGCGGCGATCACGGCTTGCCGGCCGGCTTCGAACGCCGCAAGACTCGCTTCCACGCCGACGCCGGATTCCTTGATCGCGCGATGGTATTCCTCGATGCCCCAAGGCAGCACACCGGCGCCGGCGATGCTGCCCAATATGACGGCGCTGATTCTGCCTCCGGCGGCATCGGCCACCTTCATCATGTCGAAGCCAATCAACTTCGCCGCGTTCGCCGATGCGATTTCAAACAATTCGCGAGAGCTGGCCCGGCCTTCGCCCAGAGCGATTTTTTCACCGATCGTGTAATCACGATGAGTTGACGCGATGAGCGTCGTGCGTTCCTTGGTGACCAGCCCGCGATTGATCGCTCTGCCGGCTTCCATCCATTCCGAAGCGATCACGATGTCCACGTCGCCGGGATTCGGCATCAGCGCCATGACCGGTTCGCGGCCTTCGGGTGCGTCGGCGCGGCGAAAGAACTCCAGGTAATAGATGGTTGCGCCGGTGCGCTGCGCGACTCCCGGAACCGAGGTTGCTTGAACAAAGAAGCCGGCGCTTCGCGCCGCCATGACGAGCCAGTCGGTCACGACGCCGCCGCCTTGGCCGCCCAAAGCTGCGATCGTCAAGGTGATGGGACGTGATTGCGTCAAGCCAGCAGGCTGATGACGGCCGAACGCACCCGCGCTTTGAGCCGGTCCCAAGCGGTCGGGTTCACGATGACATCGGCGCGGTAAAAAGACGGGCAAAGAACCGCGGCGTGCGCAACTTCGCCGCACACGCCGCAGCCCACGCAGCTATTGTCCACATAGGCAACCGGATCCCGCCGCAGCGGGTCAGGATTGCTCTTGACGGTGAGCGAGGGACAGCCGGAAAGCCGGATACAGGAGTGATCGCCGGTACAGACGTCCGCATCGATGCCGAAGCGCTCGCGCACCACGCGTTTGCCGTCGCTGACCATTTTCTTGATTTCCGGCGCAACGCGGCGCTGGCGATTCAGTTGGCATTCGCCTTCCGCGATGACGATCTTGGGACCTGTGAATTTCGTGAGCAGCGCTTCCCGCAAAACCCCCATCGTCTGCTTCATGTCGTAGGTGCGAATCGTGCGCACCCATTCGACACCGACGCCGCGCACGGCGGTTTCGATGCGATTCCTCGCGCGGCGGCCTTTGATCTCGGCCGAAGAGGAGGGGATGTATTGCCCGCCGGTGGCGGCCGAGTATCCGTTGTCGACAATAATGGTCACACCGTCATGGCGATTGAACACGGCATTGCCGATGCCGCTGGTCAGGCCGTTGTGCCAGAAGCCGCCGTCGCCCATCATCGATAGCGCGCGGCGCGGATTCGGCACGTTGAACGAAGCGCCGCCCGCTGCGCCCAAGCCATAGCCCATGATGGTGCCGCCGAGATCGAACGGCGGCAGGGTCGAGAATGAATGGCAGCCGATATCGGCGCTCACCTGCATCGGCCCCATTTCCCGCGCAAGCAGCTTCATGGACGCGAACAGCGGCCGCTCCGGGCAACCCGTACAGAGTCCCGACGGGCGCGTCGGCACGTTGCGCGCCAGCAGGGCTGCCGGCAGCAATGGGACATCCGCGACGGGCAATCGGCCGAACTCGGACAAAAATTTTCGGATGCCGGCAATGACGACGGCGCCGGTATATTCACCCGCCATCGGCAGCGGCCCTTTGCCGACGATGCGGGTCCGCACATCCGCCTGCCGAAAGAACAGGCTCGCCGCTTGTTCGATGAACTCGGGCTGGCCTTCTTCGATGATCAAAATGGCCTGCTTGCCTGCCGCAAAAGCGGTGAATTCTTCGGGCACCAGCGGATAGGTGACGTTCAGGACATACAGCGGAATCTTACATTCACCGAACACGTCGGCCAGGCGAAGGCGCTCGAGCGCGCGCAGCACGGTGTTGTACAAGCCGCCTTGCAGCACGATGCCCACATCGCAAGGATTCTCGGTGCCGAAGTACTCGTTGAGTTTGCGTTCACGAATGAATTTGACGGCCGCCGGCCAGCGCTGTTCGATTTTCGCGCGCTCCTGCGCGTACGTCGACGGCGGCAGAATGATCTTGTCGAACGTGCGGCTGGGATTGTCCATCGCTTGCTGCAGCGTAAATGGCGGACTGCGATTGTCTTTCGTCCGAAACCGGCCCACGACGTGGCAGGCGCGGATCCGCAGCATGAGCATGACCGGCGAGTTGCTGGCCTCGGACAGCTCGAAGCCCTGCTCAACGGCTTGTACGATGGACGGCAGGTTCGGCCGCGGATCGAGCAGCCACATTTGTGATTTCATGGCGAACGCGTGCGTGCGTTCTTGCATGATACTGGCGCCTTCTCCGTAGTCCTCGCCCAGCACGATCAGCGCGCCGCCGATCACTCCCGCGGAGGCTAAGTTGGATAATGCGTCGGAAGCGACATTCGTGCCGACGGTGGATTTCCAAGTGACTGCCCCGCGAATCGGATAGTTGACCGAGGCGGCCAGCATCGCCGCCGCGGTCGCCTCGCTCGCCGAGGATTCGAAGCGCACGCCCAGTTCGCTCAAGATGACGCTGGCGTCGGCCAGCACATCCATCAAGTGAGAGATCGGCGCGCCCTGATAGCCGCCCACATAACCAACGCCCGACTGCAGCAGCGCCTTGGTGACGGCCAGGATCCCTTCGCCTTCGAACTCGGCGCCTTCAGTCAGGCGCAACGACTGCACCTCTTTTGCGAATGAACGTTCAGCCATGAAAGTCAGTATATTCCATCGTACTTTTAGGGCTGCAATCGCGTTGCCGACCATCTGATCGCGCCGTTGCTGCGAGACTCGGGCAGCGATCGTGTCCAGCGCGCGCGATCGTGGATGCGATATTCCCCCTCGACCCACAACTCCACGGCGTCGACATTCAGGCGATATCCACCCCAATTGGGCGGCCGGGGCACCTCTGCGGAGATGTTGTCGGGTTCCGCCGAACCGGGACCGTCGTAAGGGATGCCAAAGCGGCGCGCCTCACGGGCCACGGCTGCGGCGAGTGCGGCCCGCGAGTCCACCGGTTCGCTCTGCTGGCTGGCCCAGGCCCCCACCTGCTTTTGCCAGGTGCGGGTTCGGAAATAGGCGTCGTTCTCAGGATCCGACAGCGGCTCGACCCGCCCCTCGGCGCGCACCTGGCGATGCAGGTGATCCCAGTGGAATACGACGGCGGCCCGGGGGTTGCCTTGCAGATCGTTGCCCTTGCGCGACCGATAGTTGGTATAGAAGAGTAGGTAGCCCTGTTGCGCTGCAATTTCCTTGCAGAGCACCACGCGTGCGGAGGGGTGCCCGCGGCTGTCGACGGTTGCCAACACCATGGAGTCGGGATTGGGCTGCGCGGCATCGCGCTGTGCCTGGGCCAACCACTGTGCGGCGATTTCGAGCGGATTCGCCGGCAGGGGATCCGGCAGGGTTTCGGTCCAAAATGTCTTTTTGTTGCTACTCATACGAGAATGTTAGCGGTGTCGATAGGAAACATGGGGCTTTCTTTTATATGAATTTGGATGAATTGCGTACGGCACTCACGACGCTCGATGGACAACTTCTTGAATTGGTTGCACACCGCCAGGCGCTGAGTGAGCAGGTGGCGGCCGTCAAACGCGCCACCGGGCGTGCAACCCGGGACTTCGGCCGGGAGCGGGAAGTGATATTGCGGGGCCGCACCACCGCCGAACGGCTGGGGATTTCGCCGGATCTGGCCGAGTCGCTGTTGCGGCAGCTGATCCAATCCTCATTGGCCACCCAGGAGCAGGCCCGCGTGGCCGCGCAAGCGCAGGGCAGCGGCAAGCGCGCCTTGGTCATTGGCGGCCACGGCAAAATGGGCGGCTGGTTCGCTGAATTCCTGGCCTCCCAGGGATTTCGTGTCGCCATTGCCGACCCGAAGGGCAGCCTGGCGGGCTTTGACGTCGTGGCGGACTGGGAGACCGATGCGTTGGATTTCGATCTGATCGTGCTCGCCACACCGCTGTCCGCGACGGCCGACCTGCTTCAGGTTTTGGCGCGCCGGGCGCCGCGAGGGCTGATTTTCGACCTGGGTTCTCTTAAAACACCGCTGCGAGCCGGTTTGAGTGCCCTGGTCAAAGCCGGCTGCCGCGTGACCTCCGTGCATCCCATGTTCGGGCCGGACACCGAACTGTTGTCGGGCCGGCACGTGATTTTCATCGACCTCGGAAATAGCGACGCCCTGGCCGAGGCTCAGGAATTGTTCGCGCCCACCATGGCCGAGCGGGTCGTCATGGATCTCGATGAACATGATCGCCTGATCGCCTATGTGCTGGGGCTATCGCATGCACTCAATATCGCTTTCTTCACGGCCCTGGCCGACAGCGGCGAAGCGGCGCCGCGGTTGGCGAAGCTCTCGAGCACGACCTTTGATTCGCAGCTGGAAGTGGCCAGCCGCGTCGCCGCGGAGAGCCCCGATCTGTATTTCGAAATCCAGAGCTCGAATACGTACGGCAACGAATCGCTGCTGGCTCTGCAGAAGGCAGTGGAGCGCTTGGTAACGACAGTGAAGACCAAGAATGCGACGGAGTTCACGGCCATCATGAATCGAGGCAGAGCCTACTTGGACGTGCGCGCGGCTGCGCGCGCGGGATGAAGGAAATGGAAATGCCTCAGGTGGACGACGTAAGCCGCGAAAACGACGAACTCAGGAAGCGCGTCGCGGAAATGACGGCGGAAGCCGCGAACAACGAGACCATCATGAAGCGCACGCAGGCGCGCGAATTGACGCTGTTGCGCGCCGACACACTGTCGCAGCTGCTGCATGCCATGGTCGACGGATTGCGCGATTCCTACTCGCTCGATGCAGTGAGTGTGGTGCTGCTCGATCCCCAGCACGAGGTTCGGCATTTGCTGGTTGCGGGCGGCGACCGGCCGGAGGAATTCAAGCAGATATTCTTTGTCGACTCGCTGGTCGGCTTGGCCCCGCAGCTCGCCGTGCTGCACAAACCCTGGCTCGGGCCCTTTGTCGGCGCGGATCATCACCTGCTTTTTCCGGGCATACCCAATCTCAAAAGCGCCGCCTTGGTACCGCTGCCGCGCAAGGACCGCGCCACCGGCGCCCTGTGTTTCGGCAGCCGCGACGCTTCGCGCTTTACCCGGCATCACGGTACGGATTTTCTTGCGCATTTAGGGGCGGTTGCCGCCGTGTGCATCGAAAACGCCGTCAATCGTGCGCGTCTGCTGCGTGCCGGCATCACCGATTTTCTGACCGGCTGGCACAATCGGCGCTACTTGCAGCAGCGCCTGAAGGAAGAACTGGCGCGCGCGCAGCGGCGCAGCGGCAGCATCGCGTGCCTCATGATCGACATCGATAAATTCAAGGGCATCAACGACGGATATGGGCACCTGGCCGGCGATAACGCGCTCAAAGAGGTCGCGCACCGTATCGAGGCGCAGATTCGCAGCATGGACACGGCCGCGCGCTTCGGCGGTGATGAGCTGGCGATCCTGTTGCCCGAGGCCACCGCTCCGGAAGCCGCGCGGCTGGCGGAACGCATCCGAGAAGTGATTGCGGCGATGCCGTTTGCGCTCAACTCACAGATCTCGCGCAGCCTGACCGTGTCCGTGGGGGTTGCCGCAGTTTCGCCCGGGCGAGACGAATCGGATCTCAAGGCGCTGGCCGACCGGTTGGTTGCCGATGCCGATGCGGCGCTGTATCGCGCCAAGGCTTTGGGCCGAAATCGGGTACAACTGGGGGCCGGGTAGCCCCATGTCCATCCAACCCCCCACCGACTACATCGACAAGGACGGATTTCGCGCCAACGTCGGTATCGTTCTCACTCGCGGCTTTGGGGAAGTATTTTTGGGTGGACGCGTCGGCGGGCGCGGTTGGCAGTTCCCGCAAGGCGGCGTCAACCGCGGTGAGCGGGTCGAGGACGCGCTGTATCGGGAGCTCAAGGAAGAAATCGGCTTAGGATCCGAGGATGTCGAGATGATGGGATCGACCGAGGGCTGGCTGCGTTATCGCCTGCCGCGCCAATATGTGCGCGACCGCTGCATCGGCCAAAAGCAGCGCTGGTTTCTGTTGAAGCTCGTGGGCGACGAGTCAAAACTGCACTTCGACTTCACCAATCAGCCGGAATTCGATCGCTGGCGCTGGACCGACTACTGGACGCCGGTGCGCGAGGTCGTGTATTTCAAGCGGCGAGTCTACGTGCGAGCGCTGCAGGCTCTCGGCAAGCACATGTTTCCCAACGGGCTGCCGCCGTACCCGGAATGGTGGCAGGAAATCGCGGCTGGTTGAGCGACGCGCAACTATTCCCGGGGACTGGTTAAGCGCTTCGCGCAACGATTCCCGGGGTCGATGCGACCCCGTCCTTAATAGGTGTCAGAGGCTAGGTTTCACCACGGCGAGGATCACGATGGCGAACAGCAGCAGCGACGGCAACTCGTTGAAGCCGCGAAACCACTTGGCGCTACGTTTGTTGCGTTGCGCGGCAAAATCGCGCATCAGCTTGTAGCAATAGCCGTGGTAGGCAATGACCAGCGCCACGAACAGCAACTTGACCTTCAGCCACGTCATTTGCAGAAAGGCCGGAGCCTCGATCAGCATTGCCAGCCCAAAGAATACGCTGGCGGCAGCACCGATGCTCATGATGGCGAACAGGCGCCGCTCCATGATTTCGAAGCGCTGCGTGCTGATCAAATCCTTCGCGTCCGCGTGATAGACATAAAGCCGCGGCAGATAGAACAAGCCGGCGAACCAGGTAACCACCGCGATGACGTGCAATGCCTTTAACCAGAGCATGGGCGTTCCATTGTGCTTGACCACAGATCATAACGTGAGCCCTGTCTTAAGGGGCACGGCCTCGTATAATGAGTTTTGCCCGAGAGGGCTCACAGGAGCTGCATAGCAGCGATATGGCTGATTCGTTCGGTAAATTGGTGGTGCGAGCGTATGCGCCGAAGCGCCGCGCAGTGCTGTGGACGCTCGCGGCGCTGGTCATCGTCGGCATCCTGTATACGGTGTTCGAATTGGGCCGCTACGAGGCGGGATTTCGCGTGGTCGATTCGGTGCGCGGCGCATTGTCCGCAAGCCGGCGCATTCGCTCGCTCGAGGCTGAGAATGCCAATCAACGCCGTCAGCTCGAGGCCGCGGAAACAGCGCGGCGTGTCGACCGTGAAGGCTATGCCCACGTCGCGCAAAGCCTCGGTGACATGCAGAGCCAGATTGCCCGCTTAAACCAAGACCTGTCCTTTTACCGCGGCCTGGTGCAACCGGAATCGCTCATCCATGTAAAAGTGCAGCAGATGCAGATCATTCCGGACGGACCTCCCGGCCAATATCATCTTAAGTTCGTGTTGATGCAGACCGGGAAGGCGGACAAGGAGGTGGTGGGCAGCGCGGCCGTCACCATTGATGGGCTGCTTCAGGGCAAACCCTTAAGTTTGACCTACGCGCAAGTATCGCCTGGCCACCGGGTCAGCCTGGCATACTCTTTGAAGTACTTTCAGGAATACAACGAGCCCATCGAAATGCCGGCAGGCTTTGAGCCGACGCGCGTGGGTGTCGAGATTCGTAGCGGCAGAGACACCAGTCATAGTTCCCGGCAAGCCTTCGTGTGGAAAGCGCAGGGCATGTCGGTGGAAACCGAGGCCAACGGCGATATCCCCGGCAAAGGTGAAGCAGATGTTCAAACCGAAACCGAGTAAAAAAGCGGAAATCGACACGTTGATCGGCGCGAAAACCCGCATCAACGGCGATGTCGAATTCGTCGGCGGATTTCACCTCGACGGCCACATCAACGGCAACGTAAAAGGCGAAGCAGGCGGAGCCCTGTCGGTGAGCGAGCAGGGCTGCATCGAGGGCTCGGTGATCGTCACCAACATCGTATTGAACGGCATCGTGAAAGGCGATATCGAGGCAAGCGACCGCGTCGAACTTGGGCCAAAAGCGCGGGTTCTCGGCAGTGTTCACTACACGACCCTTGAAACTGCCGTGGGCGCCCAAATTAATGGGAAATTGATTCATCGGCCGAAAGCGGGCCCCGGGTCGGGCGATTCGGCAGCCGCGGGGGCGAACGCAAGTCCCAAAGACGGTTCATGACTTTGATTGGCCATGGTGCGCCGAGTAGAATGACGACATGAACACGACTTCCGAATCGATCAGCATCGCCGATATGCCCCCTCCCGCACCCAATGTGCTGGTTTTCACCGATGCCGCGGCAGGCAAGGTGGGCGAGCTCATCCGTGAGGAAGCAAACCCAAACTTGAAATTGCGGGTCTTCGTCTCCGGCGGCGGGTGTTCGGGTTTTCAATACGGATTTACTTTCGACGAGAAAATCGAAGACGGTGATTTTTGCGTCGAGAACCGCGGCGTCCAATTGCTGGTCGATCCGATGAGCGCGCAATATCTGATGGGCGCGGAAATCGACTACAAAGAGGACCTGCAAGGCGCTCAGTTCGTGATTCGCAACCCCAACGCGAAAACCACCTGCGGCTGCGGCTCTTCTTTCTCGGCCTAAAAAAATGCTGATCGAATGACGGGCGGTAGGGTCGTGCCCGATGTGCTCGCCGCCGTCGATCTGGGCTCGAACAGCTTTCACATGGTCGTCGCGCGCTACTCGCACGGCCAACTCGTCATTTTGGATCGCTTGCGCGAAATGGTGCGCCTCGCCGCCGGCTTGGGCGACAGCGGCCGGCTCGATGATGCCGCCACCGAACGCGCCTTGCGCTGCCTCGAACGATTCGGCCAGCGCCTGCGCGCCGTGCGCGCGGACAGCGTGCGTGTCGTCGGCACCAATGCCCTGCGGCACGCCAAGCGCAAACGCTGGTTCTTGGAGCGTGCGCGCGCGGCGCTGGGCCATCCCATCGAAATCATTTCCGGACTGGAAGAGGCGCGCCTGATTTATTCAGGTGTTGCGCACACCAGTCCCATGAGTCCGGACAAGCGCTTGGTGATAGACATCGGCGGCGGATCCACCGAAGTGGTCATCGGCGAGGGCTTCAATCCGCTGCTGCTGGAGAGCCTGTCGGTGGGTTGCGTGGGCTTGAGCGCCGGCTACTTCGACGACGGCAGAATTTCCGCCAAGCGACTGGAGCGCGCGCGCACCGCGGTCAGGCTGGAACTCGAGCCGGTACAAGAAGCGTACCGCAAGATGGGCTGGCTGAATGCTTTCGGCAGTTCCGGCACCGTGCGCGTCATCGGCGACAGCTTGCGCGCCATCAACTCCGAATCACCGCACATCACGCTCGAGAATTTGAATGTCCTGGCGGAGCGGGTGGTTGCCGCCGGGCATGTGGATGACTTGGATCTGCCCGAAGTGGACTCGGAGCGCGCGCCGGTGTTTCCCGCCGGCCTCGCGATTCTGCTGGAGGTGGTCGAGAATTTCGGCATCGAACGCGTTCGAGTGGCCGAAGGGGCCATGCGCGAAGGGTTGTTGTACGACCTGATGGGCCGCTTTACCGATGAAGATGCGCGCGTGCGCAGCGTGCGTGCAATGGAAAAGCGCTACCACATCGACGAGGGTCAGGCGGAACGCGTCGAGGCCACGGCTGTCGGCCTGCTCGAACAGGTCGAATCCGCATGGGGGTTGGAAGATCCGCTGGCCGAGTTGGTGCTGCGCTGGGCTGCGCGGCTGCATGAAACCGGCCTGGATATCGCGCATTCCAAGTATCACCGCCACAGCGCCTATCTGCTCGAGCATGCCGATATGCCGGGATTTCCCCGCGAAGAGCAGTTATTGCTTTCCGCTCTGGTCGGCGGCCATCGCCGGCAATTGTCCTTCGAGTCCCTCGAGGACCTGCTGCCGCCATGGGATCGTCTGGCCGAGTTTCTGATCGTGCTGTTGCGCCTCGCGGTATTGCTGCATCGGGGACGCAGTCCGCAACCGCTGCCGGCGGTTGGTTTGACTGTCAAGAGCCGCAACATCACGTTGGAGTTGCCGCCGCGGTGGATGAAGGAACATCCGCTCACCCTCGAGGATCTGGAGCAAGAGCGCGCGTACCTGAAAGAGGCCGGCTTTCGCCTGACGATCGTCTAGAAGGCTCCTAGCCTTCGGTGAGCGCGACACGCTCGTCGTACAGATTCATCAAACGCATCTGCGCCGATACCTGTCCGTCGACGACAGCGCGCGAATAGTGGCCGTCCGTGTCGAGCACCCAGGCATGCATGTCATCCTGCAAGTACAGCTTCAGATCGTCAGTCACGCGTTCCTTGAGTTCCTCACTCTCGATCGGAAATGCAATCTCGATGCGGCGGAACAGATTGCGGTCCATCCAGTCGGCGCTGCCGCAGTACATCTCCCGCGCCCCGGCGTTCTCGAAATAGTAGACGCGCGAATGCTCGAGGAAGCGGCCGACGATGGAACGCACCTTGATGCGCTCGGAAACGCCGCGAACGCCCGGCCGCAAACAGCACACGCCGCGGATGATCAATTCGATGTCGACGCCGGCGCGCGAAGCGCGGTATAGCGCTTGAATGATGGTGGGTTCGGTGAGGGCGTTGAGCTTGGCGATGATCCGGGCGGGCTTTCCCGCGCGCGCGTGCTCGGCTTCGCGTTCGATCTTCGCCAGCAGTGCCTGATGCAGGCTGAAGGGCGCATGCAACAGCTTGCGCAACTTCGGCACCTGCGTGAGCCCGGTGAGCTGGAGGAATATTTCGTGAATGTCCTCGCCAATGGACTCATCGGCCGTCAGCAGGCCGTAGTCGGTGTAGAGGCGCGCGGTCTTGGTGTGATAGTTGCCGGTGCCCAAGTGGCAGTAGCGCCTTAGGCCCTTGTCCTCGCGCCGCACCACCATCACCAGCTTGGCGTGTGTTTTGAAACCGAAAACGCCGTACATGACGTGCGCACCGGCTTCCTGCAGCTTGGTCGCAAGCTCAATGTTCGCTTCTTCATCGAAGCGCGCGCGCAGCTCGATGATCACCGTCACGTCTTTTCCGGCGGCTGCGGCCTCGACCAGCGCGGCCACGATGGCCGAGTCGCTGCCGACGCGGTACAGGGTTTGCTTGATGGCCAGCACCTGCGGATCGCTTGCCGCTTGCCTGACGAATTCGGTGACCGGCCCAAAGCCCTGAAACGGGTGATGCAGCAGCACATCCGAGATGCGCAATGTCGAGAACACGTCGCCGCCGACTTTCAGCCGGTCGGGAATGCTGGGCGTAAACGGCGAATATTTCAGTTCCGAGCGGTCCACCAAGTCGTAGAGAGCCATCAAGCGGTTCAAGTTTACCGGGCCGGAGACCTTGTACAGATCATCAGTGGTGAGCGCGAACTGCTCCAACAGATAGGCAAGAATTTCATCCGGGCAATCGTGCGCGGTTTCCAATCGCACGGCATCGCCGTAGCGTCGCGACGCCAACTCGCCTTCGACGGCACGCAGCAGGTCGTCGACTTCCTCCTGCTCGACGAATAGATCGCTGTTGCGCGTGACGCGAAATTGGTAGCAGCCGCGCATTTTCATGCCGGCAAAGAGCGTCGAGACGAAAGCCTCGACGATCGTGCCCAAGAATACGAAATTGCGGCTGCCCAATTCGTCGGGCAACTTGATCAAGCGCGGCAGCGATCGAGGTGCTTGCACCACCGCGAGTCCGCTGTCGCGGCCGAAGCCGTCTTCGCCTTCCACCACGATCGCAAAGTTCAAGCTCTTGTTGAGGATTTTGGGAAATGGCCGCGCCGGATCCAATGCCAGCGGGCTCAAAACTGGTTCCACTTCGCGGGTGAAGTAGTCCGCAATCCATTTTGCCTGCGCCGGGGTCCACGTCTCCGGTTCGACGAACACCACGCCGCTCTTCGCGAGCTCCGGCATCAGTACATCGTTCAACACCTCGTATTGTTCGTCGACCAGGCGTACGGCGTACAGCCGAATCGCCTTCAGCTGTTCCGGCACCGACAACCCGTCGGGACCCGCCTGAATCGCGCCGGCCTCCAACAGCTCTTTGAGGCTGGCCACGCGAATCTCGAAAAATTCGTCGAGAATGGCGCACGAGATGCATAAGAACCGCACCCGCTCGAGCAGCGGAATGCCGGGGTCCTTGGCTTGTTCCAGCACGCGCCGATTGAACTCGAGAAACGACAATTCGCGATTGAAATAGAGTTGCGGCACTTGCAGGTCAATGTCATTCATGGCGTGAAGTCTGGCGGTCCTGGCCTAAGCATAGCGGTGCACTGCGCCCAGTATGCGCGCGCCCTTGGCGCCCGTGACGCTGCCGGCACTCGAGGTCAGTCCTTCGAGGGTGCGCTTGGCAAACCAGGCGAAAGCGACCGCTTCCACGTAGTCCGGATCCAAGCCGAGAGTTGCAGTGCTGGCGACGCGATTCGGCGCAATCAACAGCCCGATGGCATTGAGCAGTTTCACATTGTGCGCGCCGCCGCCGCACACGTACAGCGCAGCGCCCGGTGCGTATTGACGCACCGCATCGGCAAGCGATTCGGCCGTGAACTGCTGCAAAGTCGCCTGCACATCGCATGGTTGACGTGAAAATAGACCCAGTTTGCTTTGCAGCCACGGCAAATTGAACAACTCGCGGCCCGTGCTCTTGGGCGGCGCCAATTTAAGATAGGGCTCGTCGAGCAGCTCGCGCAGCAGAGTGCCGTCGACTTGGCCGCTCGCGGCCCACGCACCGCCCGCATCGAACTCCTTGCCCTCATGCGATGAAATCCACGCATCGAGCAGGCGGTTGGCCGGCCCCGTATCGAAACCGGTGACGCTGCTGTCGCGGGTGAGAATTGTAATGTTCGCAATCCCGCCCAAATTTGCGATGACGCGGTCTTCGCTGTCGCTGCGAAACACCTGATCATGGAATACCGGCAGCAGCGGCGCACCTTGGCCGCCGGCCGCCACGTCGCGCCTGCGAAAATCGGCGACCACGGTAACACCGGTCATTTCCGCCAGCGTGTTCGGATCGCCGATCTGCCAGGTAAACGGCGTCGCCAAATCCGGACGATGGCGCAGCGTCTGTCCATGACTGCCGATGGCGGTCACGCGGCCGGCGCCGATGCCTGCGCTCTGCATCAACTCGAGTGCGGCCTGAGCGAATGCGCGTCCCAACTCGACGTCGATCTGGCCCACCTCGTCCAGTGCGACGCTGCCCGGGTTTTCGATGAGCGCCGACAGGCGGCGTTTGAGCGCGGGTGCGAACGGGGTGGCGCTGGCGGCGATGATCCGCAGCGGCGCAACATCGAAATCGACCAGCGCCGCGTCGATGGCGTCCACGCTGGTTCCCGAAATCAAACCAAGGTAAATCCCCATGCGCGCTCGCAGAAATTAGTTGACGGCAGCTTTCGAGGGCGCTTCGGCGGCGCTGTTCGCGGCAGGGGGTGCATTCAGGGCCGCAGCGCCTGCGGTCGCCGTCCCGGGCGCAGTTGCCGCTGCGGCGGCCGGCGCCAAAACGCCCGGTGGCTGCGGCGAAAGTGCGGCTACGAGCGGCGCTGCCAAATCGCGAAATCTTTGCAAGGCCTCTGCACGCAGCGGCTCCGCGCCGGGCAATTGCACGGTCTGCGGATTTCTGTGCACGCCGTTCGTCAGGTATTCATAGTGCAGGTGCGGGCCGGTGGCAAGGCCCGTCATGCCGACATAGCCGATGACATCGCCTTGCTGCACGTGCGTACCGACGTGAACGTTGCGCGCGAAGCGCGACAGGTGGCCGTAGAGCGTTGAGACCGTGCTGCCGTGGGTGAGTACGATCGCATTGCCGTAGCCGCCGCGACGCCCCGCAAAGCTGACGCGGCCATCGCCCGCGGCGTGCACCGGCGTGCCGGTCGGCGCGGCATAGTCGGTGCCCATGTGGCCGCGAATCAGATTCAAGATCGGATGCTGGCGGCGCGGATTGAATGCCGAACTCACGCGCGTGAAATCGACCGGTGCGCGCAAGAACGCCTTGCGCATGGCCAGACCGGTTGGCGTGTAGTAGCCGGCATTGCCGCCGTCGGATACGAACCGCACGGCGCGATACACCTTGCCATTGTTGACGAATTCGGCCGCTAATACTTCGCCGTCGCGCAGATACTTTCCATCTTGATAGATCTGCTCGTACTCGGCGGTGAATCGGTCTCCCTCGCGGATGTCGAGCACGAAGTCGATGTCCCAAGCGAACACGTTGGCGAGTTTCAGCGCTATCGCATCCGATAT
>Ga0193709_1000419_pt1 | contig 15252 bp, 15 predicted proteins | sample H3c2metaG_FD_160571 | JGI IMG/M metagenome (GOLD analysis project Ga0193709, IMG submission 160571) | Soil microbial communities from a riparian zone of the East river system, Colorado, United States - H3c2 | ecosystem: Environmental > Terrestrial > Soil > Riparian zone | place: USA: East River... | reverse complement strand
CGCCAACAATTTCATACCAAGTTGGTTTCTCTCCATACTCCACAAAATCCGGCTGAATCGATTTCCCGATCGGATCTTCGTTCGGAAAAAATTCGCGAGCATATTCCTGATTTACGATTGCCACCCGCTTTGCGTTCCGATCGTCTCGCTGGTCAAACGTGCGCCCTTTCAGCAGAGGAATTCGCAAGGTCACGAAATAATTAGGCGTGATCGCGACACGATTCGACACCGGCAAATCGTTCGGATTGGTCGGTCGGCCCGCAATGATGAATCGGCTCGTGTTATCGAAACTAAACGGAATGGGGTATCCGCTGCTCACCGACTCGACACCGGGAATTGCCGCGAGGAGCGGAAACAACTGCCGAAAGAAAAGCGGTCCTTTTTCCTGCGGATACTCGACCCCCGACATTCCGAGTCGCATCGTCAGGATGTGATGGGGATCGAAGCCCGGCGGAACGCGCATCGTTTCCACGAAGCTGCCGATCAGCAACCCTGATCCGCCCAGCAGCACAAGACTGATCGCGGTCTCCGCGATTACAAACATTCCGCGCAACCGATGCTCGCCACGGCCGCCGCTGACTCCGCGACCCGCGCGCCACAGTCCGGACGAGTCGGAACGCGAAGCACTCCACGCCGGGAACACTCCAAAAACGACTCCCGTGACGAGAGACACCAGAAACGCAAACGCTAGCACGATCCCGTCGATTCGCACTTGAGCGATCCTCGGCAGGTCCGCCGGAGCGAGACCCAGAACGGTTTTCAGCAGCACAAACGCGAGAGCAATGCCAATCGTTCCGCCGCACAGGGCCAGCATCGTAGACTCAACCAAGACTTGTCGCACGATGTGCGACGGCTTGGCGCCAAGCGCAACTCGGACGCCGAACTCGTGGCGTCGAGCGAATCCACGCGCAAGCAAGAGTCCTGCAACGTTCGCGCACGCAATCAGTAACACCGCCGTCACCGCTCCAAAGAGCAAATACAGCGGTTGACGAAAATCGCCGCTCACGCGTTCGAGCAACGGCCGAACTTCGACTCCATACGCATTGCGATCTTCCGCGTACTGCTCCGCGAGGCTTCGTTGAATCGCATTCAGTTCGGCCCGAGCTTGCGCAACTTTGACACCGCGCCTGAGCCGTCCAATCACTTGAGTGTTTCTATCCGTGCGTTCAGAGAGCGGACTGACCGACTCCTTCTGCGGCATTCCGCTCGCGCTGACACCCGGCAAGCTCGCTCGCAAAAACGTTAACCAAAAACTCGGTGGCTCGCTCAGACCTGGAAAGGTGAATCCTGCCGGCAGCACGCCGATCACGGTCGCGATCCGGTCGCTGATCGCGATGTGCTTGCCGACGATGTCGGGTGAAGAATGGAACTCGGCCACCCAGAACGGATAACTCAAGATGACCGGGCGACTATCGTCGCTTTCGTCCTCCAAAGTGAAGGAGCGCCCCGCTACCGGCGCCACGCCCAACACTCGAAAGAAATCCGCCGATACGTATTCCGCGTCGACGATCCGCGGTAGCCCGTTTCCTCGCGGCGTGAACTTTCTCACTGTCCCATATGAATACGAGGCGACTGCTTCCAGTGTCTGGCTCTGTCTCCGCCAATCAAAAAAGTCGGGAAACGAAACATCATTGAGAGTCCCGACGTTTGCCTCTTTCGCTTTCGCTTTCGCTTCGGCGTGCGGATATTCAATCGTCTGCAGCGAAACAAGTCGTTCTGAATCTGGAAACGGCAACGCTCGAAGCAAAACTCCGCTAACTACGCTGAATATCGCCGTTGTCGCTCCGATTCCCAGCGCCAGCGTGAGCACAACGATTACGCCGAACCTCAGATTCGTTCTCAACTGGCGAAGCGCGAAGACAAAATCTCGATGCATCCAAAAAGCTCCTGGAACATACCTTCTCTACTCACCAAGCCTGCTAGTACAGATAGAATCGCTCTGCACAGTATAGATGGCGCTGAAGTCGCGGTTTGTCGAGCGAATTCACAGCTCGCAGTGCAAGGATGGCTAATGGGCCTGGGTAGATTTCGCTCAGAAGCTTCCCTGTCTTCCGATAAGCGCGCCACTCAGAGACGTACAATCTCTTCGCTGCCCTGAAGTCCGGCTCTGGCAGAATACCGGTTCCAATAAATACCCTCCTCTCGTGTGCGCGTTGAGGTCGCCTGTGCCCAAGGTAAGAGCAGAAACGCGGGGCCGAGAGACTCGTGCGGCAGACGCAGTCGGTGCCGGTGCTGGCCGAACTGCGACGCAAGTTGCTGACCTGGAAAGAACAGTTGCTGCCGAAGCATCCCACGGCGGTGAACCTGCACGCGAAATAGACTTGCTATGGCACTACATGATTGACTTGTATTAACGCAGCATAATATACTTGTATTCGTACGGCACAATAAACTTGTGACAGGCCGGAGATTACATGGCGGCTCCGAACGAAAAACTAGCTGAATCCCTCGATGTACTGAAGGCACTTCAGGAGGGCGGCCGTCGCGTGTTCATGTCCGACGATTTCAGTCGTGTCCACAGGGAGCGTCTCGTCGAAAACGGATTTCTTCAAGACGTGATGAAAGGCTGGCTAATCTCATCCAGCCCCGGCGCGCGCCAAGGGGACAGCACGCCTTGGTACGCCTCGTTTTGGGAATTCTGCGCGCGCTACTGCAGGGAGCGTTTTGGCGATGCGTGGTATCTTTCGCCGGACCAATCGCTCTGGCTGCAGGGCCAGAGAACGGTCATTCCTGACCAGGTCGTCGTGAACAGCCCAAAAGGCACGAACAATAAGATAGAGCTTCCGTTTGGCACATCCCTGTACGACCTGAAAGTTCCTGCGATGCCAGCGGCAGAAAATCTCGTGACGGAGGACGGCCTGCGCCTTTTTTCGCCTGCGGCGTCGCTGGTGGCCGTGGGCGAGACTTCCTTCGCTCGTAATCTAGTCGAGTCGCAGGTGGTGCTGGCGAGCCTGCCTGACGCGTCGGACCTATTGCGCCTCCTTCTCGACGGCGGCAACTCGACGAAGGCAGGATATATCGCAGGCGCGTTCCGGCGCATCGGGCGCGCAGAGCTTGCGGACGAGATTGTCCGCGCAATGAAGCGCAGTGGATATGACGTGCGCGAAATCGATCCTTTTAAGGCGACACAACCCGTCGGCAAGCCACGAGCTGGCTCGACGCCGATCGCGGGTCGCCTTGAAATGATGTGGGAGGCGACGCGCGAGACGGTCATCAAGGATTTCCCAAAAACGCCCGGACTTCCAAAAGAAAAAGACAGAAAGGCTTATCTTCGCAATGTCGATGAAATCTATCAGAGCGACGCCTATCACTCCCTCTCGATCGAGGGCTATTCGGTTTCGGCCGCTCTGATCGAAAGAGTCCGCCAGCGCGGATGGAACCCTGACCGGAACGAAAGGGACCGCCGGGATCGCGACGCGCTCGCGGCGCGCGGCTACTGGCAAGCCTTCCAGGCCGTAAAAGATTCTGTGAATAAAGTTCTAGCGGGAAAAAATCCGGGCACCCTGGCTCGCGCCGAACACAAGGACTGGTACGGGGAATTGTTCCAACCTTTTATCACGGCGGGGGTACTACGCGCGGGCGAACTCGCGGGCTACAGGAGGAATGCCGTTTACCTGCGCACGTCGCGCTATGCGCCTCCGCGGTGGGAGGCAGTGCGCGACGCCATGCCGGCGTACTTCGGTCTCCTGGAAAAAGAAACCGAACCGTCAGTCCGCGCCGTGCTCGGACACTGGCTGTTCGGCTACATTCATCCGTACCCGGACGGAAACGGTCGCATGGCCCGTTTCCTGATGAACGTGATGCTGGCCTCGGGCGGCTATCCGTGGACAATCATCCGCCTGAGGGATCGCAGGGCGTATCTCGCGGCGCTGGATCGCGCGAGCATCGATGTGGACATCAAACCGTTCACGACGCTCCTTGCACAGCGCGTGCGATGGGCGCTTGAGAAACACCACATGGCGTTTCCCGATCAGACGGAGAAATTTGATTTCGATCGCGAGGTCGTTCTTTTCTTCGGGCAGGACGGAAAGACGCGCATTCGCTGCGCGATCAGTAGGGAGGCCTTAGACGATGACTTCCGGGCGGACAACCGCGAAAAGGTTGAATTGTTCCGGGAAAACCGCAAGGTCATTGAGGAAGCCGCCCGGCAGAAATATCTTGCCGGCGACACAGAGACGGACGGCTCCATCCTTATCCACTCGGGCGAGAGGGCGAAGCCGAAGGGCTCAAGGGAGTAAAGACATGGACTGGTTCTGGAACTGGGGTCGTGAATGTTTCGGGTATCGGGACGGCGAAAGCCTGTTTACCTATTTCGGCAAGGAGGCTGGGAGATTCGACGGGAAGGAAATTCATGGAAGCAACGGACATTATGTTGGTGCGGTCATGAGCGACAACCGCTTAATCTCGAGCCGGTCGAAAATAGACTGGGCGCGGGGAAGTTTTGCGGCTAGAACAGACGGCTCGTACGCTCGTTACGGCAATTATGTTGGCTATGTGATGTATGCAGGATACGAGGATTTTCCGGGCCCAACGAGGCCGTTTACCGCAAATTTATCCGAACGCTTTCTGACGAAGAACTAATAAAGGCGGGGAAGCGGCTTCGTATCTTGTGCGGCGATGTTGTCACCCAGAATCCGAGCACGTTCGATAGACAGTCGAAAATCTGTCGCGAAGAGTATCGGTGAAGGCATCCGAAATGAATCATGCTTATGAGCAACTGTTCGCGTAATTTTTGGAGAATTTCTTCGTCAGACTCGACCCACTCACAACTCGAAGAACTGGCTGAGGCAAAAGCCATGAAGTCAGGAGATTTTGGTGTCGTATGATTCCGTGCGCGGACAGCTCACTCAGGCGTGGGAAGCGTTGTCGCCAGGACAGCAATGGGTCCATTCAGATCAGCTCGTGATCAGCTATTTGTTATGTTCGGTCCATTTATGCCGTATGTCGCGGCATTCGATTAGCCATCTGCTTCCGGAACTGAACAGAATTTCGTGCAAGACAAAGCCATGATCTGAAAGCCGCACTTCGTCTACTAACCAGTCGGCGTGCACCACGTGGATCTTGCGAAGAGAAGCCGACGACGGTAAGCCAATTGAGTAGCTTTGCACATCGACATAAGTTAGTTCAGTGGTTCCATCATGAGATGCTCCAAACAGTAAAAGTGAAATCTCGAGTCGCCTAATGTGACCGCGTTCCCCTTCCGAATTCTCTCTGATCTTTATTTCTTCTACCCACGAATCGTGAAGACAACGATGATCATGGTGATCGTAGTGCCACCCGGCGAGGGCAAACTCGAACGCGCTTGATGCCAAACGCTCTCGCAGACCCTCAAGATATTCTCTGTAACATCCGTACTGCCGCTCCAGGTCCGCGTAGTCATTGATCGGCCATCTGTCGACGAAAAAGCCCATTGAAAGTTCTCCGACGAACTAAAGAACACATCAGTCAGCGCGAGTGCGTGGTCGCGTGCGCTCGCAGGCGGGCCACTGACTTCGATAGAAGAAAAGCCTGGATGCAACACCTTTGTTTGAAAAGCCCGAAGCGATAGCTGTTTATCCCAACGGAAACTCAATTCGTGAATCGCCGGCCGGGAGGTGGCGCGTCACCTTCGGCGGACTTGGGCGTTTCGTTGATCTTCTTCAAAAGGGTTTGGCGTTCCTCTGCATAAATTTGTGCCCACTCGTACAGCCGCGCATTGTGGATGGCGACTGCGGCCGGGACTGCCAGAGATTTTGCCAGGCGGAAATGTTCGGGGGTGAACGCGAGCGGCTCGGTCTTGCTGATCGAAAGGAGGCCGAGCACGTTATCGGATACCACGAGCGGGACGGCGATCCAGGAACGAACGTTCCCGAGCGCCTTGTTCTCGCGCCACTCGCTCTCTTCGCGCGTGTCGGCGAGATGCACGCTCTTCTTCAAAAGCAGCACGCGCTGTAGGATCCGGTTGTCGGCGGTCTCGATCGTCATGACCGCGCGTCGCGCAGGCGAGGGGGGCGCTTCGCGGGCTACAAATAGACGGTCCTGGCCCTCCTCTTCGTTCAGAATGACGCTAGCGGCGTCGTACGGAACAATCCGGAAAAGAGTTTGCAGCAGCGTATCGAGCACCGCGTCCATGCGCAGGTCCTGCGTTAAGGTCAGCGTGGCTTTGTGCAGCGCTTCAGCTTCTGCTCGCGCGCCGTCGGCTTGCTTGCGGGCGCTCTCGGCCTCGGCGAGATGAAGAGCCACTTGGCCATCGGCGATCTTGCGGGCGGTAATGTCCTGGACGCTCCCGACGAGCCGCACGATCTCGCCGCCGCGGCGCACGGGCGACGCGCTGACGCGGACCCACCGGACTTCGCCGTCGGGTCGAACGATGCGGAACTCTTCCTCGAAGTGACCGGTGTGCACGGCGTCTTCGAGCTTCGCGAGCACGGTGGCGCGGTCCAAGGGATGAATGATCTCCGCATAGGAAGAAGGATGGCGGAGGATGCTCGCAGCCGAGCGGCCGGTAATGCCCTCATACGCGCCGTTTACGAAAAGAACTTCCTTGGTACGCGCGTCGATCGTCCAGACGATCTCGCGGATGTTGTCCGAAATCTGTTGCAGCAGTTCTTCGCGCTGGCGTAGCGAGTCGAGCGCTTCGACGCGTTCGGTCGTATCGCAGAGGATCATGACGTGATGTCCGGGAACGCAGTCGGCCGCCACGGTGTAATGCACGAAGACCTTGGACCCGTCCGGGCGAACAAGCCCGGCGTGCCCCTTCTGATGCCTGCGCTCGAGAAAGGTACGCCACAGCCGGTAGAATTCCTGCCGGTCTTCGTGGAATTGCGCGAAGGAGTGTCCGATCAGCACCGACCGCGGCGCTCCGAGAATTGCAAACGCTGCGGGATTCGCGTCCACGCACACGCCCACGTCGTCGAGGATCACAATGGCGTCGAGTGCGTGCTCGAAGACTGCCTCGAACTCGCGCTCGGTGTCGCGGGCGCCTTTACGCTCTTCACGCCAGGAACGAAGATGCAAAAATACGGCGCAGGCAAGCGCCAGCAGGACGGCCACGAGCGCGAGGAAGGAGAGGTTCGAGCCGTATACTCGGTTCCCGAGAACGACGAGGAGCAAGACGACAGCAACGGCACAGAGGAGAAGGGAACTGACGTGGAACCACAGTGGCAGGCGGGCGCCGGGGTCGGAGGATCCGCGGGTAACACCGAGCTTGCGTTTCGGAATCATGGAGCGACGGCAGTAAGCAGTTGGTACCGTTACGGCTCGATGAGCGATGCTAGCAAAAGGCAGTGGCTAGTGGCTAGTGCGACCTTTGAAAGCGGAGCCGTCTAAACCCGGTGGCTAGCGGCGAGTGTCTGGTGGCTAGTGCAGCTTCCTTTGTCGATCTTCCTTCTGGCCACTTGCCGCTGTCCACTCGTCACTGCATTTGTCTTGTCGCTTCGGCTTTCGGTGGACTTCCCTGGTGGCAGGTCGTTAGAAGAAAACTGCGGGCGAGACGTGAAAGCGGTGGCCGAGCTTTTCGATCTGCCGTCGGTTCAGTTGACGCTTTTCTTTCAGGATCAGGGACACAACACTCTCGCCGCCCGAAGCTCTTTCGATGGCGAACTGTTTCGCTTCGTAGTCCGCGATCAAAACGATGAGCAGTTTGGCCGTTTCCGTTTCTTCTGCACTGCGATGCGATTTGCGCTGCAGTTCGAGAAGGCGGGAATGTAGGCTTCGTGTTGCTGGGCGGAAGAAATGATCTTCGGAGCCTCTTCTTTCACAAGATATTTGGCTGGCAGCCGTTCAGCAGTTGCAGGCACCCTTCTACCCTCGCTTGACGCAATGGAGTCGTCCTTTTTCTGTCGTTCTTGCTATAGCTCATCGGGGACGAGCCACCGGGGTTCGTATCTGAATTGCCGCAGCCAAAGGCAGGCCATAGGCCAGGTCACAGGGAACAGGCGACAGAAGAGCATGAAGCCAGGCCTCAGGCCGGACTTCCGGTCGCGAGTCGGTGTGACTCGTCAGGGTTCCAAACGAATCCGCATCTTTGGCAGAGGAATTTACCTTCCCATTCTGTTTTCTTTTTTGGACGCAGGAAGAGGTTGTAGAACAGCACTACAAGGAGATAAACAGGAAGCAGCAACGCATACCCCATTGAAAGAGCGCCCATCATCCACGAAAGCTTTCCCCGTCCGGCGAATGCCATCACAATGAAAATGCCCATGAGCCACAAGACCACGGTGCGACGTAAGGTGCCTTTCTTGGCGGGCCCGCCATCTTTGACAGCAGGCTCCGGGTTGCCCTTCTATATTTCCCGACAAAGAACGCCTCGCCATCACCAAAGAGCAGTCCGCCTATTCGGCCTCGCGATTCATACGCGCCAGCGGCATAGATCAGCGAAGCCTTCTTCAAGTCAGTCGAATTGCAGTGCGGACAACGCACATAAAGTTAACGCCAATGCTCTGGAAACCGTACCAGCAGGCGTGCACCAGTTGGGGAACTTTCTGAAAGTGTCCGGTGTACCAGACAGAAAAGCAGGCCATAGGAACGCTTGAAGAGGCGATACTGAGCAGCGATCTGAGCGACATCGTAAACGAAGTCTAGTTCGCCGTCGTCAAGCATATCTAGTAGAGACGTCAGACGGGTCCGGCTTTCGCTCTGGATTTTCTGCTCGTCAAACGCGAGGAGTCTTTTAGGTAACTGGCTCGTCCGGTCGCATTCCGTGGAATCAACGGTAAGGCATGACCCGCATTACTGCGGGATCCTTGCGGGCTCCGCAGGACTCACTATCGCAATGGGCCGGCCCTTGGTTCGGATTATAACTTCTGAGCCCGCTCGGACGCGCGCTAAGATCGAGTCAAAATCGCGAACCGCTTCAGCTTCGGACACACAGATTCTTGGTTTTGTCATCGGCTGACCCACACCATGAATGATCGTACGTGCAACAGAGTTAACCCTTCCGGCCGAGAAACTGTACCAAGGTGAGGCGGAGAACTGATTACAGGTGACGCGGGAAGATAACCGCATCACCCGGGAAGATGAACGCACGGGAGGAGACGAATCCGGACGCGCAGCCTTCGGCAGCTCAGGCTGCTTTTGGAAGTTGGCACTTCTCTGCGATCCGGTTTGCTAGGCTTTGGAATTCCATGTGGCAGGTCTGCACGAGTTGCGCATGGCTTCCTATGGCGCCATCCGCCGGGCGGAGATCAAACATTGGTTTTCTTGCGTCTTGCGCCATAGGCATTAGACTCCTATAGTTCCGAAGAGTTGCCAAACAATTCGGATCCTCGTCGCTCAAGAAGACCCTCATGGAGAGAGCCCGTCCCAGAACCGATTCCTGATAGACGGCGGGGATTCTCTCCAGCCAACGACGGTACGCTTTCACCGGACGATCGAGTCGAACCGCGTGTTGCAAAACAATGTATCCGGTAGGTTGTACCTCGCCTTGCGGCAGTGGAAAGCTTATGCCGTCGGAAGCAAGGTCGCGCGTACGACCCCAGAGCTCCTTCCAGTTCCTAATGGTAGGGCCGAGATTTTTCAGGCCTTGCAATGAAAACAGGTCAGCCGCCAAGGGAACCAATAGATAATCGGCCGAAAGCAGAGCTGCTCTGTTGATTGCCCCCAAATTTGGACCAACATCCAAGAGAGACAATACCGCTCCGGTGTCCTCTGCCGCCTGTTGGATGATTCGATAAAAGGAGCTGGTCGTTCGCAGGGCGGCCGGGTCGCTGCTAAACCCTTTGGTCCAGCTCTCGGACAACTTGTCTTCGAATCGCGACAACCCAAGGTCCCCGGCCAGAAGCCAGAGACGATTGGCAATCTCAATTGTTGAAGGATGCTGAATGTCCCCTGTGCCCTGGAGGATAGGCTCAACGCAACTTAGAATCGTATCCCTGTCGTTGTCCCACAGATTCTCGAGCTGATCCTCGTCAAGGAATGCCGACGTGAGATTGGCTTGCGGATCCAGATCTACGGCAATCGTCGGATAGCCAATCCGCGAGAACATGTGAGAGAGGTGATAGACAAGCGTCGTTTTGCCTACACCGCCCTTATTATTGAACAGAGCAATGGTCTTCATTATTCGCGTCCCCAGATCGTAACCAACACGTGGGTCTCTTCGAATGTAAATTGGGCTTCCCGGTTGGCATTGGTTTGCAACGCAGCTTGAGCTCTCGCGATACCGGTGCCAAATTTTTCGACATAGCCCATAGCCTTCATTGCTTCCGCGATGACTGGATTGCGGTAATCACTGGTAGTCCTGAAGTTCTCTCTCGTAACATGCCCGAAGAGACCGCCGGGGCTCAGGATTTCCACGCGGTCAGTAAACCAGTTGATGCGGACCGGCGCGTTCGTGCCTTGGTACGTGCGATGCATCACAGCGTTTAGCGCAAGTTCTCTAATTGCCATGAGAGGGTAGTCTGGAATTTGTTGATTCTGGAGCCCATTCCCAGGCATGCGAGCCGTTCGAAGTTGAAGCGGAAGTAAATTGTCAAGCTGTGTAAGTTGTGTCATTAGATTGCCAGCAATTTCTTTTTGGTCTTGGATCACATCCGCTAAGGATTGGCCTTCGAACCTAACGAACTGAATGTAAGCACCAGCCAAAAACTGAAGCGGATCCTTTCCGAGAATCAAGATGCCCGCGTGTGTCGGCACATCAACTCGGAGATCGAATAGACGAAGAGAAGCGAGTTGTTCTTCAACAGTTCGTTGATTCTCTGCAATGACACCGCGACTCACGACGTTAGGTAAATACTGAGATCTAAAAGCATCGGTCAGAAGGTCGTCAATAGTGGAACCGACGCATGGCTGCCTGTCGAATGGGTGCTGGCCCGCAAGCGACTTCTCTGTTAGTCTCCGTTCCTCTTCCGGTGTTGCATAGCCGCGTCGAGGTCCAGTTCTGATACAGACTCGTCCGTCAAAACGAACCGGAGGGCTGTCAGATGGAAATACCTGAGCGAAGACGATCGCTTTGCCCTCGATTTCGATCTGGCCGGTGATCATCCTGGGGACTGGCAGAATGTTCCCCGAATCCTTGTAGTCGGCAAGGGTGTGAAGAGCTCTCTTTGGGTCCGCTAGACCTACGATTTCGCCTTTGTCCGCGATACCGACCAACACATATCCCGGCTTCTTGTGATTTGGTAGGTCATTTGCGAACGAGCAGATCGCCTCTCGAATCCTGTCACCATCGGACATCGATTGTTTGAATTCAATCCGATCAGATTCTCCCTCCTTAATGAGTTGAAGAAGTTCAACGGGATCCACGATTTGTCCTTCTTCCTTTGTTCGGATGGTCTGTGACGCTCTCAAATGCGAAAAGGAAAGAAACAGGTCTACCTAAACCCTTTGCCATTCGCTCAAGCTTCTTGAAAGACGGCGCGTTTCTACCCCGCTCGATTAGGCTCAGGAAGTCAACCGACATTCCCGTAATTTCGGCAAACTCCTCCTGGGTCTTGTCCAGTTGGTCGCGGATCTGCCGGATGCGGTGACCGAATTGTTTGTGCAGAGTGGCCAATTCCTGAGTTGCGTCCGAGGAAAGTTTCGCGTAATCTCATTACGGGTACCACCGAATGAGATTACGGGTCCCTTCTAGAGTGGAAGGCGAGCGTCGTAGCGCTCTTAGTGATCGTTACGAGGCAACTGAGAGGATTCGTCGAAGGTAAAAAGATTGAAGACCGGAACACCAAGTTGGGTCGAGAATACCTCCAAATTCTCAAATGAGGGTGCATTGATCCCGCGTTCTATGAGGCTGAGAAAATCCGCTGAAATCTCGAGCAGTTCTGCAAACTGCTCTTGGCTCAATTTTCTTTCGACACGTATGGCCTTGATACGTTGGCCAAATTTCTCTCGTAAGCTCGGCACTTAGGATTTCCTTTGCGCGGAGTTTTGCGGATTAGTGTTATGTTCACCACCGAACGAGATTACGGGTTGCGAATAAGCGTGGCCGCTGGCCGGCAGGGCTGGAGTGACGAGAGGACCGCCTCGCGGATGTGTCTCGTCCCGGGCTGGTTTCTGTCTAGCTCCTTGCCCTCAACCGGCTTTCCTGTTCTTCGCCTTCGCAAAGATGGAGGGGCAATGCGCGCTATAGACGCTCCCGAGCGATTCGGCAAAGGAAGGCAGAAAGAGGAGGCAGGTGCTGTGGCCGCTGTCTATGCTTTTGCTCAGGCCGTAGCAAGGCTTGCGCACCGCCAACTCGCAGAGACAGCTTTCACACGACAAAGAAGGAGAGGGACGAGGCAACGTCAATGCCTCGGAGAACTGGGTACGTCAGAGTACTTTGCAGCAGGAAAATCGAGCCCCACCAACATTACGGGTGATCTGGGGTTCTGGAGGCACCATTCGCGGTACAGGCAATTCCACAGTTTATACGTGGGGAGAGAGACAGCCTAACAGTGTCAAGCTCCTTCCCAACCGCCCGTTTTCCCACCCTCCCCCTCGGCAAGGAGAAGGAAGGGGCAGACCCTCTAAATAAGGATACGGCTGGTGCATCTGAAGAGCTTTCAGACGAAACCCTGATCGCGCGGATCCGCGAAAACGACGACGAAGCGCTGAACCTTCTGTTCAAGCGCTACTCCCGCCTGGTCTGGAACATCGCACGAAGAATCCTCGGAGACAGTGCCGAGGCCGAAGACGTCATGCAGGAAGTCTTTCTACTGATTCACCAAAAGGCCACCGTCTTCGATCCAGCGAAGGGGCCACCACGCACGTTAATCGTTCACATGACTTACCAGTCGGCGTGCAAGCGGCGCAGGTATCTTAACGGGCGGCACTCGCACTACTCCTGGCAATTGAACGAGAGCGTTGCGACTTCGCCCGCTGTCAGCGTGTCCTTTTTTGATGAGTCCATCGAAGCGCACTTTGGCAAGGAAGGCCTTCGCAATGCGATTGCCGAGCTGTCCCAAGCACAGCGCCAGACGCTCCGGCTCTATTTCTTCGAGGGATATGCATTGGACGAGATTGCTTCGAAGCTCGGACAATCTCTCGGCAATATACGGCATTACTATTTCCGGGGACTCGAGCGACTCAGGAAGCACATGCCGCAAAAGAGCAGTGACGAGTGACGAGTGGCCAGCGGCGAGAGAAAGGCATCTGCCGGGTGCTATTGAGAGGACGGCTGATCTTAAAGGCAGTGATGAGTGATGAGTGATGAGTGACGAGTGACCAGCGAAAGCGAAGAAATGGCGCCCGGGTGTCCGGTGCACCGGACAGATTGAGAAGATGATGGCACGCCGGATGGAACTAGTGCTAGTTTACGGGACAGCGAGTTTGTAGAATTTTCGTTCAGTCTGTTCACTTCCACAGGTACGGACTTCCGGAAATTTCGGGTCGGGGCAACAGCAGTGCGAGATCAGGACACAGCATGGTAGAGGGGAAGGGCAAGCCGGAGGAAGACCCGCGGCCAGGCGCAGGTCTGCACGAAGAGTTTCTGGAACTCTGCGCCGTCGCGACTTCGGGAAACCTGACCGAAGAGGAGAAAAAGAAGCTGAACGAGCATTTGGCGACATGCGCCGAGTGCCAAAAAGCAGCGAAGGAATTTCAGGTTGTAGCCGATAACGCAATTCCGGCCCTGGCAGAAGAACTTGCGCCGGAAATCGCTCACGAAGACCGCAAAGAGGATTCCTCATTCAACCAGGAGGCCGCCGAAGTATCGTTCTTGAGGCGTCTTTCGGACGAAAAAAAGCGATCCCCGCACGCATCGGGAGAGGTGGACGGCTGGCTCTCTCCTCTGGTTGTGCGTCGCAGCAGGAATTTTCGCCGCAGTCTCGAGAGATTTGATTTCTGGCTCCCTCTGGCCGCCGCCGGTCTATTGTGCTTGGCGCTGGGCATTTTGACCTACCGCATGGGCAAACACCGCGGCGTCGACGTGGCCCGGCGAGAGCAGGCCAGTGCGATTCCGCGAGCCGGAATTTCTCAAGAGATGCTCGCGGCGGTCGTCCGGGAACGGGACGCCGCGAACGCTCGATTGTCCGACGAGGACAAAGCCATCTCCGCGCTGAAACGCGAAATGACCCGGCAATCGAGTGAGAACGCGAAGTTGAAGACCCACGAGTCAGAGCAGGAAGTTGCGCTCGAAAACAGCGCCGGAGAAAAAGGACAGTTGAGTGCCGATCGCGATCGCCTGGCGCAAGAACTTGCCTTGAGGCAAGTATCTTTGCAAACTGCGGAAGACAAACTCCGCAAACTGGAGAGAGAACGCTCGGAGTCAGTGATCCATACGGCGAGCCTCGAGGCGCAGGTCGCGGAACTTTCCCGTGTCGTGACCGAACAGCAGAAGGACATCGGAAAGGAAAAGGAACTTCTTGCCAAAGATAAGGACATCCGCGAGTTGATGGGCGCGCGGAACCTGTACGTGGCTGAAGTGATTGACGTGGAACGCACGGGGGAAACGCAAAAGGCCTTTGGCCGTCTCTTCTACACAAAAGGGAAGTCCCTGATCCTTTACGCCTACGACGTCGACGAAAAACCCGGCTGGAAGAACGTAAGCACCATCCAGGCGTGGGGCATGCGCGGGCCCGACCAGCAGCAAGCAGTCAATCTCGGAATGTTCTACGAGGACAATGTTGCGAAGAAACGATGGGTGCTGAAGTTTAACGATGGCAAGACGCTCTCGCAGATCGACGCTGTCTTTGTCACGCTTGAGCCCCAGGGTGGAAGTCAAAAGCCCAGTCGCAAGCCGTTCTTGTTTGCCTACCTCAAGATGGATCCCAACCACCCCTAAGAACAGTGGTTAGAGTGGCAAGCGGCTAGTGACGCGTGGCTAGTTAGAGCCAGCCGCCTTAAAAATGTCCGGTACACCGGACAGCAATACCACAATCCCCAGATGCCGCAGGACGCGTAGTAGATTTGCGCGTCGGGAGTTCCTTGGTATGTGGTCGATCCTTCGAGGTGTGTTGGTACACATGCGATGTTGACTGGTGTAGCCAGGCATTCAGCACTCTCTTCGACTGACAGGAGAACCTGCGTGCGAGTTAACCTGGTCTTGCTATTAGTCATTGTGGCGATCTTTGGTGGAAGTTCCATCCTGGGGCAATCCCCGAACGCATCCATCAGCGGTGTGGTCCTCGACCCCGACAAGAAATCCATCGCCGAGGCCGAAATCCTGGTAGTGAATGACTACACTCGGGTGCAGTACGAGGCGAAGACCAACGCTGAAGGTTTCTTCGCTGTCAGCAATCTCCCGCCGGGACAATATCGCATTCAGGTTTCAAAGGTCGGCTTTAAGGCCATCATCAAGCCCGATATCATCCTGAACGTGCAGGATGCGCTGGCTATCAATTTCACGCTTCCGATCGGGGC
>Ga0193709_1000418_pt1 | contig 15257 bp, 12 predicted proteins | sample H3c2metaG_FD_160571 | JGI IMG/M metagenome (GOLD analysis project Ga0193709, IMG submission 160571) | Soil microbial communities from a riparian zone of the East river system, Colorado, United States - H3c2 | ecosystem: Environmental > Terrestrial > Soil > Riparian zone | place: USA: East River... | reverse complement strand
ACTTCACGCGCATCGCCGACCAGCGCGGCGTCGACAGCAACGTTTTTGTTGATTTCGGCGCGGTCGATTTCGATATGAATTTTGCGGGCGCTCTTGGCGTAGGTGCGCAGATCGCCGGTCACGCGATCGTCGAAGCGCATGCCGACAGCAATCAGTAGATCGGCTTCCTGAATGGCGTGATTGACCCAGGCTTCGCCATGCATGCCCATCATCCCGAGATTCAGGGGGTCGTTGGCAGGGAAGCAGCCGATGCCCAGAAGGGTCATGGAAACATAAAAGTCGCCAGCGTGAACGAATTGATCGAAAGCCTTCATGGCGCCGGAAATCATGATGCCGTGTCCGGCGAGAATGAGCGGGCGCTTCGCGGAATTGAGAAGTTCGATGGCGCGATCGAGTTCGGCTTTGTCGATACCGGAGCGAACGCGCTTTGGCGGAAGCTTCGGTGTTGCGGCGTTCCAATCGAATTCAGTCGATGTTTGTTGCGCGTCTTTGGTGATGTCGACCAGAACTGGGCCAGGGCGTCCGGATTTGGCGATGACAAAAGCTTCGCGGATCGTGCGGGCGATGTCTTCCGCGCGCGTGACCACGACGTTGTGCTTGGTGATCGGCATGGTAATGCCGGTGATATCGACTTCCTGAAAAGCATCGGAACCGAGGAGTTTGCTGCCCACTTGTCCGGTGATGCACACGACCGGTGAAGAATCGAGCATGGCGGTGGCAATACCGGTGACCATGTTGGTGGCGCCGGGACCGCTGGTAGCCATAGCGACGCCAACTCCCCCGGTGGCGCGCGCATAGCCGTCAGCCATGTGTGTTGCGCCTTGTTCGTGGCGCACCAGGATGTGGTGCAGTTTAGATTTGCCGAGTGCGTCATAGACGGGAAGAATGGCGCCGCCCGGATAGCCAAAAATGTGTTTTACGCCGAGATGCTCCAGCGATTGGCAGAGGATTTCTGCGCCGGTAAGTTTCATAGCGTCCTTCCTGATTGCACTGGCTGCGAATAGGCTTGCGGCAAAACGGTGACCGCACCGCGGGAAGCGGACGAAACGAGAAATGCGTATTTGGCCATGACACCGCTGGTGAAGCGCGCAGCAGGCGGTTTCCAGTTGGCGAGACGCTGTTTGATTTGCTCGGCGGTTAATTCCACGTTGAGAGTGCGGTTGGGAATGTCAAAGACGATGATGTCGCCGTCGGCGACAGCGGCAATCGGTCCGCCGTGCGCTGCTTCGGGTGCCACGTGCCCGGCCATCAGGCCGTGCGTGGCGCCGCTGAAACGGCCGTCGGTAAGCAGCGCGACTGAGTCGCCGAGCCCTGCGCCGACCAGAGCGGCGGTGACGGCCAGCATTTCACGCATGCCGGGGCCACCTTTTGGTCCTTCGTAGCGAATCACAATGACGTCGCCCGCCTTGATTTTATTTTTGTCGATTTCGGCGAAGGCTGCTTCTTCGCTGTCGAAGACGCGAGCGGGCCCACGGAAATTCGTGGTGTTGTGTCCCGCAACTTTGATGACGCAACCTTCAGGAGCGAGATTGCCTCTGAGGATGACCAGGCCTCCAGTGGGCTTGAGCGGATTTTTCGCATCGCGCACGACTTCCTGTTTGGGTTTTTCGATTGCGGCGTCGGCTTCCTGGGCGAGCGTTTTTCCTGTAACGGTGATGGCTTCGCCCTTCAGTAATCCCGCCTCGATCATGCGTTTGGCGATGAGCGCGGTGCCGCCTGCGGCGTACAAATCGGTAGCGACAAAACGACCGCCGGGTTTCAAGTCGGCGATGATCGGAGTTTTCGAACTGACACGATCGAAATCGTCAATGGAAAGAGAAAGTTTCACTTCGTTGGCGATAGCCAGCAAATGCAGGACTGAGTTGGTCGAGCCGCCAGTAGCAGCAACGCCAGCGATGGCGTTTTCGATGGCGATTTTGGTAATGATTTTGGACGGCGTGATGTCGCGGCGAAGAAGATCGAGAACCATTTCTCCGGCGCGTTCGCCAGCAGCGGCTTTTCCGATGTTGGTTGCGGGAACGCCGGAAAGACCGATAGGAGCGATGCCGAGAAATTCGGCGACCAGGGCCATGGTGTTGGCGGTGAATTGTCCGCCGCAGGCGCCTGCACCGGGGCAGGCGGATTTTTCCAGAGCGAGCAAACGGGCGTCGCTCATTTTGCCGCTGGAGTGCGAGCCGATGGCTTCGTAAACGTCTTGAATGGTGACCGGATGGCCTTCGAATTCGCCGGGAGCGATGGAGCCGCCATAGAGGATCAGTCCGGGAATATTCAAGCGAGCTAGCGCCATGATGCCGCCGGGAATCGTTTTGTCGCAGCCGACGAGAACGATCAGCGCGTCGAAAAGATTTCCGCGAGTGACGAGTTCTATCGAGTCGGCAATGACTTCGCGGCTGATCAGCGAAGTTTTCATGCCTTCGGTGCCCATGGTAATGCCATCGGAGATGGAAACAGTATTGAACTCGAGTGGCGTGCCGCCGGCTCTGCGGATGCCGTCTTTTACATGTTGCGCGAGCTCGCGCAAGTGATAGTTGCAGGGGCCGATTTCGATCCAGGTGTTGGCGACGCCGATCAGCGGCTTGGAAAAATCTTCGTCCTTTAAGCCGGAAGCGCGGAGCATGGCACGCGCACCTGCGCGGCTGGCGCCTTTAATTAGAGTTTGACTGCGCAGCTGTGGACTGTCCTTGCTCACTTGCGTTTCTCCCTGGTGACTCTAGCGTCGCTTACGCCGCGCCGAATGACCATTGCAAAAAAATTGGGCCATCAGCCAGATTTGGATGATGGCCCGAGTCTCTCGGAACTTCGCTACTACGCCGCCATCACCCGCCTTGGCCGTCGATTGCGACGGCGTGGCTAATTCGTACCATTGCGGTTACGACGCGAACCCGCGTCCTTGTCAGCTGCAAAGGTTCCTGTGTCGGCATGGCGATGCGATTCATTTCATTGCTCATAATTCTCTCAGGGTTTTCGAAGTACAAATCCTGAAACCCTGAAAGACGGGCCGCTGCGGGCAGCACCGCTTTTCGCCATGTAATGTAACAGAATGGGCGCTGAGGTTCAATGAGTCCAATTAATAGAAATGACTAAGATGATAAGATAATCTTATTCTGACAAGCCGCCGTCGGAAGCCCGCGGGAACTTTTGCCGTGCTCATGGGGAATTCCCATTGAGGAAAGACGTTGTCGCCAAGCCACCTAGGTAACTCCGGCATACCTCCAGCCGTCTATAGCTATTAGAGACTTCCATTCATTGATGGGGATCAATATGAAAGCGCCGTTTTTATTGCTCAACTTTGCTGTAGCTTCAATCCTGACAATCGCTTACGTTCCGTTCGCCCGAGCGCAAGCTCCGCAAAGCGATGGCCATCAAGCTCCGGCAGGACCGCCTGCCGCCACGCAAGGCGGGCCGGAAGTATCACGGCGGGGAGGCGAGGGTCGCGGACAAGTGTTTGGCAAAATTTCCGCTTTGCAGGCCGACTCGATTGAAGTTACCGGACCAGATGGAACGAAGGTCGCCATCAAGCTGACGGGCAGCACCGGGTTTCGCAAAGATCGGCAGCCTGCGAAGATCGGCGACTTCAAAGTGGGAGATATGGTGATGGTGCGAACCGACCAGAGCGTCAGTTCCGGTACAACGGCAGTGATGGTCGCGGCAGCACCTGCTGGGGGATTTGGCACTCGCGGCGAAGGAAGGGGAGAGGGCCGAGGCGGCGGTGGCGGGCAGGGAATGATCGAAGGGACGATGGGTAAAGATTATGTGGTCGGCGAAGTGAAGAGCGTTGATGCGCCTAAGCTGACCATCCTGCGAGTAGATAGCGTCACGCAAACGCTGGAATTGAACGAGGACACGTCACTGCGCAGGGGTCGCGACAGCATCACGATGGCAGATATTCATCCCGGCGATCACATTTTTGCGCGCGGTGTTTCGGCGAATGATGTTTTCGTTCCCAAGGGCGTGAACGTAATTCCTCCGGAACAATGGAAGCGCATGCAGGAGATGATAAGCGAAGGTGCAGAAAAGCGCGGCGGAACTCCGCAAAGTGCGCCGGCGCCGTCCACTCCACCCGCGCCCGCTGCGCCTCCGCCGGCGCAAAATCCACCGGAGCAGCGCAATTGAACAAGATTTTCCGTGGACTGATTATTCTTATTGCCCTGGCCCTGATCAGCGCGGTGTGCTTCATGTGTCTGGTAAGCGCGCAAGAACCGCCGAAATCATCGGTGGCGACCTTTCAGATTTCCGGAAGCGTACGCAACGGGAAAACATTTTTGCCAGGAGTGGCGGTAACTGCCGCGAACACGCTGACCGGGAAAAAGTATTCGGTGGTGTCCGCGACCAATGGAACATTTCAATTTAGGGGATTGCCGCGCGGCCGCTATGTGGTGCGGGTGGAATTCATGGGCTTCGCTACGGCGACGCAAGAAGTGGTGCTGAATCCGGAAAACCCCGCCGGCAAAGTGGAAGCGGAGTTAATTCTGGCGTCGCGTCAAAGAGAGCAGCAGGCCGAGGCTGCGCAGACCGCGCGCCGCGGCTTTCAAAATCTCGCGATGAGTAATTCGCTTTCTGCGTTAGCCGGAGAAGCGGGCGCCGGAGTCAATGGGGGAAATGCCTCGGGTGGAGGAGCAGGGAGTAGCGATTCCTCCGGTCTGCCATTGGGTGGCGCGGGCCTTGATAATCCCACCGAGTCCGTCAGCATTAGCGGCGCGCAAGGACGCACGCAAGATTTTGGTGGCGGTTCCGAGCAGGATCTGGAAGATCGCGTTCAGGAATTTCGCGATCGCATGCAGCGGGAAGGTGGGGGGAATCTGCAAGGCAGTGGGCAGGGTGGTGCCGGCGGGCAAGGTGGTGGTCCGGGAGGTGGCGGTGGGCCAATCATGATTGGCCGTTTGGGTCGCAATTTCAATGTCAATCAGCCGCACGGCTTTTTGTATTTTCAGGATGACAATTCCGCTCTGGATGCACGGCCTTATTCGTTGACCGGGATTGCCACGGACAAAGCGAGTTACAACACCGCGCGGTTCGGAGCAAATATCGGCGGGCCGTTGAACATTCCGAAAATCTTCAATGGCGGCAACAAGTGGTTTTTCTTTGCGGGATGGAATGGCACGCGAGGCAGCACGCCTTATGATTTTTTCTCGACGGTTCCAACACCTGCGGAAAGGGGTGGGAATTTTTCGGCGGCAACCTACAACAATGGAAATCCGGTACAAATTTTCAATCCCACGACCGGCCAGCAGTACCAAGTTAACGGCGTACTGAATGCGATTGATCCTGCGGACATCAGTTCCGCCGCGCAAAATCTGCTGCAATTCATTCCTCTGCCGAACATTGCGACCACGACATCCGGCCAAAACTTTCACACTGTGACATCGGGGGCGAGCACGTCCGATGCCGTAAATCTACGGCTCATCCATAACTTCGGCGCGGCGCCGTCAGGTCCCATACAAATTGGCGGACCGGGTGGTGGAGGAGGTGGTGGGGGCGGGCGCGGCGGCCGGAGAAATCAAAACAATATCAACTTCGGATTGAATTGGGCGCGCAGTGCGACGAATTCGGTGGGTATATTTCCGTCGCTCGATGGTGGAAGCAGCACGCAAGGACTAAGCGCCAGCGCAGGGTGGGTCTACGGGAAGGGCCGGCTCACAAATAATCTACGCTTCAATTACAACCACAATCACGTCTCCACGACAAACTTGTATTCGGGAATCGAAGACGTGGCAGGGAACGCAGGAATCACCGGAATCTCGGCAGATCCGTTCGACTTTGGATTACCTGGGCTGAGTTTCACGAGTTTCGGAGGGTTGAGCGACCCGACGCCACGCCGCGAGCTGGACCAGACTTACACCATCTCTGACACCCTCGCGTGGAATCGCGCCAAGCACAACTGGCGCTTTGGCGCGGACTATCGCCGCATTTTGCAGAGTTTCCGTTCGGCACGGAATGCCAATGGCTCGTTCGTTTTCACTGGATTTGCGACGGGTGATTATTCCGGCGGCGCGACGCAAGCTGCTCCGAATACCGGTTACGACTTCGCCGATTTTCTGCTGGGATTGCCGCAGCAAACCAGTTTGCAGTCGGGAACCGATTCCTATGATTTTCGCGCCAACTCGTATGACCTGTTTGTGCAGGACGATTGGCGAATGCGCGCGAATTTTTCGCTGAATCTTGGTTTGCGCTACGAATACAACGGCCCGTACACCGAGGCGCACAACCGCATCGCGAATCTGGACGTTGCGCCGAACTTTTCGTCTGCAACGGCAGTGCTACCAGGACAAACCGGGCCGGTGTTTGGCGCCTTTCCTGCTTCACTGCTGCAGCCGGACCGCAATAATTTTGCGCCGCGCCTTGGCCTGGCGTGGCATCCTACGAAGCAAACCGTGGTGCGGCTGGGTTACGGGATTAATTACAATCTCGCGCAATACGGAACGGTAATTCAGAATTTTGCGTTTCAGCCGCCGTTCGCGGCAACGCAAACCAATTCGGTCACAAATCCCGCAACCAGTGACCTGACACTCGTCAAGGGATTTCCGGGAACCGCCAGTGGCGCGGTGACGAATAATTTCGCGATCGACCCGAATTACCGCCTGGGCTACGTGCAAATCTGGAATCTGGACCTGCAGAGGACCCTTCCGCACGGTTTTCTCCTGAACGCAGGCTACAACGGCGCCAAGGGCACGCATCTCGATGAAGACCGCGCCATCCTTACCGATAATGCGCAGCCGTTCATTTACGAGTCATCCAACGCAAACTCGCTCCTCCATGCACTGTCGGTGCGGGTCCGCAAGCGTATGGCGTCCGGACTGGGATTCAGCGGAAGCTACGTTTTTTCCAAATCGATTGACGACGCGTCGTCCATCGGACTGGGCGGAGTAATCGTGGCGCAGGATGCCTTCAACATTTCCGCAGACCGCAGTCTCTCCAGCTTCGACCAGAAGCACAAATTTACAGGAAGCTGGATGTACGACTTGCCGTTTGGCGAAAATCATCGCCTGGCGTCGAAAGGCGCGGTTTCGCATGTTTTGAATGGATGGCAGTGGAGCGGCAGCGCGACCATTGGGTCGGGATTTTATTTCACTCCGAATGTTCGCGGCGGCAGCGTGGATATCGGCCGCGGGGTCAGCGGCTCGCAGCGCGCGAATCTCGTTCCGGGGCAATCGATTTCGCTGAGCGATCCCACTTCGCTGGAGTGGTTCAATACCGCCGCGTTTTGCGCGCCGACAACCTTCATTACTTGCGTGAATTCGGCAGGGTCGGCATTCGGCGATGCCGGTCGTTTTATCATTGAAGGCCCGGGCCAATTCTCGCTCAACATGGCGCTCAGCAAGACCATCCAAATTCACGAATCGCGCTCACTGGATTTGCGAATCCAGGCCAACAATGTTTTCAACGTGGTGCAATTCACCGGCCTGAATACGACCGTAAACTCGCTGGCTTTTGGCGAAGTGACCTCCGCCGCGACAATGCGGCGCATCACATTTGTCGCGCGCTTCCGGTTTTAGGGAAGGGAGTTGAATGTTAGCTCGAAGAATCCTGGCTATTGCGAGCGCCGTGGCTTTGCTGCTGGAGCTGCCGTTCGCAAGCCTGGCACAGCAGACACCCGCGCAGCAGCCGCCAGCGCCTCCGGCGGCGCAGGCCATCCGCGCCACTACAGAACTGGTGCTGGTGAATGTTGTTGCGCGCGACAAAAAGGGCAATTTGGTGCGCGATTTGAAGCGCGAAGACTTCACCGTTCTTGAAGACGGACAAAAACAGCAGGTTTCCAGTTTTGATTTCGAAAATATTGATGAGTTGGCGCTTGCCGGACAAACCACGCCTACAACGACGGGAACAGAGAACGCGGCCGCCGCTGCAGCTCCTGCGCTGACGCCACAGGCGACGATCGATGCGCGCGACCGCCGTTTGATTCTGTTGTTCTTCGATTTTTCCGCGATGGAGGTTGACCAGATTGACCGCGCCGTGGATTCGGCAAAAAAATATGTGAACGCGAAGATGCAGCCGGCTGATTTGATCGCCATCGTTTCGTTGTCAACGAACATGCGGCTGGACCAGGATTTCACGGACGACAAGAAGAAAGTACTTTCCGTGCTCAGCGCTTACAATTCGGACTCCGGACAAGGGTTCGATAACGGCGCTGCGGGTAGTTCTGAAGGGGCGGCGGAAAGCAGTGGCGCGTTCACTGCCGATGATACGGACTACAACACGTTCAGCGCGGACCGTAAGCTGCTAGCACTACAGTCGATCATTCAGACTGTCGGCAAACTGCCGCAGAAAAAAAGCTTGATCTATTTCAGCAATGGGATTTCTCAGTCTGGGGTGGACAATCAGTCCGCGCTGCGTGCAGCGACGGCGGCCGCCGTAAAAGCCAACGTCGCCATTTATCCGCTCGATGTGCGCGGCTTGCAGGCGCTTCCCGGGGGAGGCGAAGCGCAGAATGCCAGCTTGCATGGACAGTCGGCGTATAGTGGCGCATCGGTGCTAAATGATTTGAACAGCAATGCGGCTTCACAGGAAACGCTTTCCACGCTGGCGGCGGACACTGGCGGGCAGGCGTTCTTTGATTCGAACGATTTCAGCGGCGTTTTTTCTCAGGTGCAGAAAGATACTTCGGCATACTACATTCTGGGCTATACCAGTTCGAATCATTCGAAAGACGGCCGGTTCCGCCACATCAAGGTGGTCCTGAATCGTCCCGACAGCAAGCTTGACTACCGCGCGGGCTACTACGCAGGCCGCGACTTTGAGCATTCGAATCGTACCGACCGCGAGCAGCAGATTCAGGATGAGCTGGCGTCCGATCTTCCCGCGACCGATGTGGCCGTGTACGCAGGAACCGCGTATTTCCGCCGCGATGACTCACATTATTTCCTGGCGGTATCGCTGGTGGTGCCCGGTTCCCAGATTCCATTTGTTCAGGAGAAAGATAAGGACAGCGCCACGCTCGATATCGCCGGACAAGTGCTGGAGGGCGGCAAGTTCCCGGTGGGCCGTTTGCGCGACACGGTCAAACTCGCTGTCGACAGCAGCAAACAAGTTCGCCGCAAGAATGTGCAGTACAACACCAGCTTCCTGCTGGCTCCGGGAAGCTATCATTTGAAATTTGTGGTGCGCGAAAACCGCACCGGGCGCATAGGCACGTTCGAAACCGACGTGCAGGTTCCGGATTTGCGCAAAGTGCCGTTGCGCAGCAGTTCGGTTGTGCTCAGCAGCCTGCGCGTTCCCGCAACCGGAAAAAATAAAGGCGACAATCCGCTTGTCGGCGATCAGACCGAGCTGGTTCCCAACGTGACGCACGTTTTCACACAGGACCAGCATATGTACCTGCAATTCGAAGTGTACGACGCAGCGAAAGGCAAGAACGCCCAGCCGGCTGCGGCCGATGCCGCGCCGGCGATCGATAGTCCGGCCGGCAAAAATCAGGGCGGCACGGATCCGTCGGTGAAAAATCAGCGCGAATCCATTCGTGTGCTCACCAGCGTGGAATTTTTGCAGAATAATTTGAAGGTCTATGAATCGAAGCCCATCGTCGCGACCGAAGTGACCATCCCGCAGCGCAAAGCCGTCGTATTCCAACTAGACGTGCCGCTGCAATCGCTGAAGCCCGGGTTCTACACCTGCCAAGTCAACATTATCGACGACGTGTCGGGGAACTACGCCTTTCCGCGCTGGGCGATGCTGATCAAGGACCCGGTGGCGGCACCCGCAGCGCCTCCGGTCGCCGGCGCTAGCTCCAGCTCAAGCAAATAGCGATCCATTAAAATGCTGCGACACACTGGCACGACTGGCGCGCATCGATCCCGAGCTGTTGGGGCCGGTGCGCCATCGCAGTGCCAAGGCGCAAATCCATCTAACGGTGATCCGGGCGCGAGCTGAACTGGTGAGTGCTCGAACGGCCTTGGTGAACGCAGCACGCGGGTTGGCGAAGTCCTTTGGCGAACGACTGCCCATGTGCGGCACGCACCAGGTGAGCCGGGAGCAAGGCGCTGGATTGAGTGCAGAGTTGCGAGATGTTCCGGAGCCGCTGCTTACAGAAATCGAATCGCTGAACGAGCGCATCCATGAATACGACGAACGGATGGAGAAAATCGCCAAGGAAGTGTACCCGGAAGTGTCCTTGCTCAAGCAAGTGAAGGGTGTAGGAACGCAGATCGCGCTGACCTATGTCCTGACGATAGAAGACCCCCAGGCGATTTCTGGAGAGTCGCGCGGTAGGTTGTTTTCTGGGATTGCGACCTGGCCAGAGGAACTCCGGGGAGAGCGAACCGCAGAAAGGCATCAGCAAAGAAGGAGACCGGTATCTACGAACGATGATGGTGCAGGGGGCGCACTACATTCTGGGGCCTTTTGGAGAAGATAGTGATCTGCGGAGATGGGGACTGAAGCTTGCAGAGCGAGGAGGAAAAAATGCCAAGAAAACGAGCGGTGCTTGCCGTAGCGAGAAAGCTGGCGATACTGCTGCATCGGTTGTGGGTGAGCGGAGAGGTGTACGAACCATTGCGCAATAGCCAAAAAGCGATGCGCGCTGCGGCCTAGAAAGTTTCAATCCGAACAGCTGAGCTCAAACCGCCAAGTCCAGGTGACTGCGACCAACTCCTGGGGCCCCACTCCCACCGAAAAGGTAGGGGGAGGGGTCGATAATCAGGTAGCAGCACCTACTGAACGAGAACACCCACCTTGCACCGAGCGAATATCGCTCACCAAAGAGTGCGGATGGACGGATGGCGACAGGGGCGGCTTAGCTGAATGGGAACAGACTGAAAGAAAGAAGAAAGGAAAAGTGTGCCTTGACATCGACAGGCCTTCTCGTGGAAGGAGTTGGGCTTAAGGTCACGAAATCCAAGTATAGTGCTCGTTCCGCACTCGCCAAGAACCGTTGATTTTTTCCATCAGTACATACCGTCCGCCACCGCACAGTCCGCAAAAATGGTCGATGTAAAATGCGGATTGGGCATGAGAAGGGTTAAAGCCTGCGCCGGAAAGAGCGACCAGACCTAAGTTTTGGGGAAACTTCTGCTGAAAATCCTGTGAGCCATAGTCGGATTCTGAAGTGAACGCCACCTTGGCGCGGCTAGGCAAAACAAACTTAGGCAGTATTCGGGTTGAAAACAAGTTGCGGACGATGTAGCTTGCTTTGGTCGATATGTGCGGTTGGTGGAAGTGCTCACGACCGCGTAACAAATAAAGCACGCTGAGTCCCAGATTCTCGGCCGGCCTCGTCCTGTCTCTGACAACCACCAGCACGGGCCCACCCACTGACCAGTCGTGGGCGTCGTTTAACAAACCCTCGGAGAGATATGCTGAGTAAACGGCATATTCTTCGTCCGCGTTCCGCACTCGCTCAGCCCAACCAGCAGCCGCTACAAGAGCTACGGCTATCATCAAGACCAGAACGGCACGCCGAATCCGCAGTCGCGCCTTGCCACTAAGTTGCATACCCAATCAGACTCCACGGTTGTCGTAAAGGTTCCCAACGCGCAACGGAATTGATGGTATTTTGAGTAAATTGCGGGCCTCCCAACTATTTAAGAAGTTCAAATGCAGGGATGCTCGCTCCCGGGCAACCCTTCTTTTTTTTCCCCGAAGGGCCGATTGTCCGAGAATTGTCCGAGTTCACAAAAAGACCGAATTTTCTAGAATTCTGCAATCAAATTTGCGCGGGGAGCACTACAGACTGCTAGGACGATCCAACGAAGGGATTACGAATCGTCAGTTGTCCATCAATTGTCTGGCCGTCGTGAAGATCTTCGGAATAGAGCGTCGTGCATCCAGCTTCCAGCGCAGCGGAAACGACCAGCGCGTCATAGATGTTGTATCCGTGCTTCTCCGCAATCTTGAGTGCCGCGTCATGCATTTCAATGGTGATTGGGAGCGGAGAAGGGCAGAGAACTCGAAAGGCCTTCAACGCTTCCGTCACATCGCTCCAAGACATCAGGATTTTTCGCCGAGCGACAGAGGCAAATTCGTTCAGGATTTGTACGCTGAGTACTCCTCCCGATGCGAGGAGTTCCTCAGCCTGCGTGCTGCGCGGGTCGTCTTGCGCCACAGCATAGATCAGCACATTCGTATCGAAGAATACCTTAGCGGGCATTAGCCTCGTCTCGGTCAAAGACAAATCCGGAAGGCAAAGGACGGCGGAGTTTCCGCAGACGAGCAAGCGCGCGAGGTCTGCTTTGATCGCGGCTCACTTCGAACACCCGCTCACGAGCGATTCGAATCTCGATCTGATCGCCTTCTTTGAGATTAAGCGCGTCTACCACAGCCGTGGGTAATCGCACCGCCAGACTATTGCCCCATTTCGACACATGCATCGTTCCCTCCTTGATATACATTACAATTGTATATCTAAATGAGAAATCTGCGCAACTCGCTCCAGCCGCCCCAAGCAGTCCCTTGCCTGCATCTCGAATGAACTGTACAGTTCAGATAGTCGAAATGGAGAGTTTATGGCCATTACTTCAAGAGCAGGCAAGACTGGCACGATCGTGGTATCTGCTCTGCGTGCCCGTGCTAATTTCGGAAAGCTGCTGCGTCGAATAGATGACGAGAGGGGATCGCTTGTTATCGAGAAGCGGGGAATCCCTCGTGCTGTGCTTCTCAGCATTCGTGATTATGTCAAACTGGCCGCACCGGAACCCGAGGTCTTAAGGCTCTTCGGCAAAGAATCGGAGCGAAACCGCACGAGTGCATTGAACTCGCGTGAGATTGACAAACTCATAAAGAAGGCCCGCTCCCAGAAGTCGAAGCAATAATGCTTCCCCTCCGTGTGGTGATCGATACAAATGTTCTGGTTTCCGATGAACTCTTCTACGTGCGCTCGCAAATGATCCAGATCATCGGACTTGTTGGCGTAGATTTCCTCTCGCTTCAGTGTCTTCATGAAGCTCTCGCAGCTCGCGCTGTCATACGGATTTGCTGGCCGGCTCATGCTCGGAATCACGCGGTGCTTATCCAAGATCGCCACGTATTCCGCGCAGGCATATTGGAAACCGCGATCTGAGTGATGAACCAAACCAGGTTCGGGGTGTCGCTCCTCGATCGCTCGCTCCAAGGCCCCAACTGTCAGGCGCGTTGCTAGCGTTCGATCCAGCGCCCAGCCTACAACTTTGCGTGAGAACCCATCGAGGATCACCGCCAAGTACACGAACTCACCTTTCAGCCGAATGTAGGTGATGTCCGCAACCCACAGATGGTTGATACCCGTAAGCTTCATGCGACTGGCTAAGTTGAGATATACCTCCAACTTGTGATTCGAATTGCTCGTGACCACAAACCGTTTTGGCTGTAGGGCAAGCAGATTATCTTCCCGCATCATCCGCGCTACCCTCTTGTGGTTTACTTGCATGCCCCGGTGGTGCAATTCCGCCGCGATCCGTCGATACCCGTAACGGCGACGATGTTCCAATACGATTTGCTGAATCGAATCCCGCACTTCCATCTCTTCCTCTGCAGGTTGCTGCTCCTGCAACGACCGGTAAAAGCCCCTACGGCTGACCGGCACCCGCCCATTCGCGCAAACGGCGCGCGATAAGGGCGGGGTACCTGGTCTCTTGAGCTTTACTTCTTGGGCCGCGACTCCGGCGGCACAAGACCCGCGAGGCGGTAGTACACAACGAGCTGGCCGTAGTGTTCACCGCTATGTTCGATGATGCCGTAGGCTATGTCGAGAACGCGCGATTTCTGCTGAGGGAAATAAACAACCTCCGTCGTCATGCCTTTTTCGCCTTTCGCCTGGATGGCGGTTGCGCCATCGGCGAAGGATTTCTTGACGAACGCCACGATGTCGGCCTTGGACTTGTATTGGTCGCGCTTCGGATCTTCTCCCGCGGGAGGCTTCTGCCCCATCACAGGATTCGTGAAGTAGTAGCATGAACCCGCCGCGTGCAGCAACTGCTCGGCGAAGGTCCGCTGCGCGGGTGTCGGCTTGAAGTCATATTTGTCCTCGGGAAAATCTTCGGCCATCGCCGTCAGCTTGCGGCCAATCTCATTCCAGGAATCGAGCACGACTTTCACTTCCGGATCGGCAGGTTTGGCTGCATCTTTCTTCATCGCGTCCTGGGCATGGGCGGCAAATGCGAATGCCAGCAGGACGATAGCGAGAAACGATAGTCTTTTCATTTCTTTCTCCAAGATTGAGTTTCGTGAATCAAACCTTCAGCTTCTTATTTCGCCTGCGTCAGCCCCGCAACAACTGCAGCAACCTTATCGAGTATCTCGTTCCAGCCCTCCAATTGCCCGCTATCCTTTGCGCTCTCCATGGGTTCATTTCCGATGAAGGTGAGTTTCGTCTGGCCGTTTCCGAGATCCTCAAAGAGGGTGACGTCATACGCACCGTCTATGGCCTCCTGTTCTATTCCTAATTCCGCAGGGTCGATCTTGTTTCCCTTCGAGTCCGAAAAGTACATCAAGGAAACGATCTTCTCGTGCAGAACAATCTCGTGGAATTCAACCGAATTCCAGCCGCAGATCTGCCCATCCGGCGCCTTCATGCAGCAGAGAAGTTTTCCTCCAACACGAAAATCCATCTCGCAAACAGGTGCAGTAAAGCCCTTCGGTCCCCACCACTGCATGATGTACTTCGGATCTGTCCACGCCTTCCAAACCAGCTCGCGTGGGGCATCAAAAACTCGTGTGACAACCATCCGTTCAACTTCGCTATCCGTGTTTTTTGCCATCTCTGGCCTCCTCTTTCTTCATTTGATTTACAACTACTTCCAATTTGTCGAACCTTTCCTCCCAGAAGCGGCGATAGCTAATCGCCCAGTCGCTGACTGTCTTGATCGCCGCTGGCCTAAGCGTGCACACACTCTCTCGTCCACGCTTTGTCTTGATCACAATCCGCGCCCGCACCAGGTAGGCAATATGTTTTGAAATCATCTGCTGCGACAGTGCAAACGGTTCCGTCAATCCATGCACAGAGGCAGGCCCGTTGGAGAGTCGTTCGATCATTGCCCGGCGGGTTGGATCAGACAAAGCCGCAAATGTTGTACCAAGATTATCCACAACCGAATGGTAGTGGATAATCGGTCAATGTCAACTGCTAATTTTGCGCTTCGGGGTTTCTGCCCGAATGTTTAACCCTGAAAGCGGTGCTGATGATGCTCGACTTGCCAGGACCTCAGCGACGAATGGCAAATCGTCAATGCGCTCACCGACATCGGATTAATACCGATATGTCTTAGTGCTGTATCGGAAGCGCGAGCAGGCAAGATGCGCGCACGAGCACGGTGTTGGGCGCTTTCGATACAGCGACTTGAAGGAAGCCGCTC
>Ga0193709_1000417_pt1 | contig 15277 bp, 13 predicted proteins | sample H3c2metaG_FD_160571 | JGI IMG/M metagenome (GOLD analysis project Ga0193709, IMG submission 160571) | Soil microbial communities from a riparian zone of the East river system, Colorado, United States - H3c2 | ecosystem: Environmental > Terrestrial > Soil > Riparian zone | place: USA: East River... | reverse complement strand
CTTGTACGGGCCAAGCTGGGTGTCCGCCGCAAAAGGCATTGGGATGCGAGATTATATCGCTGAACCGGTCGGAATAAGCAAATTGTGCCGAAAGAAACTAGTTTCCGGACGTGGTGGTGAACGCCAGAGATAGCAGCGTTTTTTGCTCGAGTTCGTGCGCCTTGGCTGACCCGGTGGCCGGGCTGGCGCTGGGCGAACGCTTGACCGAACGGAGCGCCAGCCCGCGCTCCTGCGCGATTTGCGCCAGGCGGGGCATCACGTAAAAAAACGGGCCCATGTTGCGGGGTTCTTCCTGCACCCAGATGACTTCGCGAGCGTTCGGATGGGCCGCGAGGGCCGCCGCGATTTCTGCTTTAGGAAGTGGATACAGCTGATCGAGAAACAGCACGGCGGTACTGGAATCCTTGCGCTTGCGGCGTTCGGCTTTCAGTTCGTGACCGACTTTGCCGCTGGCGATCAGGATGTGCTTGGCGTCGGTTACAACCCGATCGGGTACGACTTCGAAGAAGTGCGGCGCCGCAAAGTCATCGAGATCGGAGCAGGCATCCGGATGACGCAACATGCTTTTGGGCGTGAAGACAATAAGCGGCTTGCGCCACGGACGGCGAGCCTGGCGACGCAGCATATGAAAATATTGCGCGGCGCTGGATGGCTGGCAGATCTGAAGGTTGTCTTCGCCGGCCAGTTGCAAAAAGCGTTCGATGCGGGCGCTGGAATGCTCCGGGCCCTGGCCCTCAAATCCGTGCGGGAGAAGCAAAACAACGCCGGAGGGAAGGTCCCATTTGTCTTCGCCAGCGCTGATGAACTGATCGATGATGACCTGAGCGCCGTTGACGAAATCACCGAACTGCGCTTCCCACAAGACCAGAGCTTCCGGATAGTCGCGGCTGAAACCGTACTCGAAGCCGAGACAGCCTGCTTCCGACAGTGACGAGTTGTAAATTTCACAGAAGGGTTGTCCGGGCGCAAGATTCGCGAGCGGCACGTAGGTGTCTTCGGATTCGGTATCCACAAGGACGGCGTGGCGCTGGTTGAAGGTGCCGCGTTGCGTGTCTTGTCCGCTGAGGCGAAGCGGCGTGCCCTCGAGCAAGAGGGAACCGAACGCCAGGGATTCCGCAAACCCGTAGTCGATGAGGCGTTTTCCCCGGCCCATTTCCGAGCGCTGTTCGAGCAGCTTCACGATTTTGGGATGGACGTGGAAACCCTGCGGAACGCGCACCAGCGCTTCGGTCAGCTTGCCGATATTTTCCGCGGACAGTCCGGTTTCCACTTCGTATTCCGGACGAAATTTTCCGCGGTGGTACGCGGACCAATAATCCGGCAATTTGCGGAGATTGGGAGTTTTCTTGAGCTGGCCGGCTTTGGTTTGTTCGACTTCGTATTCCGCGCGAACTGCGGCAACGGCTTTTGCGGCGTCTACCCCAGTGTGCCGGGCGTAGATTTTCCACAGCGGCGGATGATTTTTGATGCGTTCATAAAGACGCGGCTGGGTGATGGTGGGATCATCCACTTCGCTGTGTCCGTGACGGCGATAACCAATCAGGTCGACGACCACGTCACTGCCAAAAGTGGCGCGATAGTCCGCGGCGATCTGGCCAACCCGCACCACGGCGTCAGGGTCTTCTGCATTGACGTGGAAAATGGGCACGTTTTGGCGTTTGGCCAAATCGGCGGCGAAGCGCGCCGAGTGTTCCTGCACCGGCCGCGTGGTGAAACCAATTAAATTATTGACGATAATTTGGATGGTGCCGCCGACGGTGTAAGCCGTGAGATCGGCGAAATTCAGGGTTTCCGCGAAAATTCCCTGGCCAGCGAAGGCGGCATCTCCGTGCATTACGATAGGCACGACTTTATTGCTGTCAAAGCGAGTGGAACCGCCGGCGTAGCGGGTAAGTTTGGCGCGGACGCGACCGACAGCGACCGGATCCACGGCTTCGAGATGGCTCGGATTGGAAACCAGGTGAATGCCAATTTCCTTTCCGTGCGCAGTGACATAGTGGCCGGTTGCGCCGATGTGATACTTCACGTCGCCTGCGCCGAGTACACTGCGCGGGTCCACATCTTCAAACCCGGCCACCACCTCGTGCGGAGCTTTGCACGCGGTGTGCACCATGACGTTGAGGCGGCCGCGGTGGCTCATAGCCACCACCGATTCGACGGCGCCATGTTCGCCAGCAGCATCAAGAATCGCGTCGAGCAGCGGAATCAGCGAGGTTACACCTTCGAGAGAAAAGCGTTTGGTGCCGAGATAGCGCGACTGGAGAACTTGTTCGAAAAGATCGGCGCGCACCAAGCGTGTGAGAATCACGTCACGATCGGTTTCCGGCCCAGCCGATTCCATGCGCTCGGCAATCCAGCGGCGCCGCTCGGGCTCGAGCAGGTGCATGAAGTCTGCACCGATGGTGGCGGAATAAATGGCGCGGGCGGCGTCAGCATCGGGGCCGGAAAAATCGAGATCCGGGTATTTTAAGGGTTCGAGAAAGCCGAGCGGATCGAGGCTGGCTTCAAGATAGCCCCAGCGGCGGAACGCATCAAAGACGCGTTCCCGTTCGGCGGACGCGGAACTGCCATGGTTGCCGCGTTTGGCGGCTTTGGACTTTGCCGGGCGTTCAGCTTCGAGAGTGCTTCGGTGTGCCATGGACTGGAGACCTTTTGTTACGGTGACCGCGAAGCGGCCAACTATCATGGCGACCGCCCAAGCGGTCAACCAACAGATTATTGTGCCATAGAACGACGACGAGGGCCGGATGCGTGAATTGTGACTTGCGTGGGCGACGGAAATGCGAGCGCCATCGCTGAAGCGTCAGTGCAGTTCGGCATATTCGGAGTTGGCTTGTTTCAAAATGGGAATGTCGGGATCGGCGTCCTTCCACAGGGCGAGAAAGTCCTGATAGGCGAAGCGGCCTTTCGATTGATCGCCGGAAAGTCGCCCTTCACGATCTGCGCTTGATAACGCAGGCTGTACGCTTTGAGAGCTTCGAGCGAGGGAGTGGTGACATTTTCCGGAGGAGCGCGACGAAAAATCGCGGCGGCGCCAAGAAGTAGCACGCGTTTGGACTTGGGAGCAGCGGTTGAGATCGAAGAGGGATTCCTGGCTTCGCTCCCCGCGAGAAGGAGGGCAGGCGGAATGACGGTGTCAGGAGCGGAAACTGCGTTATGGGCAGCGGAGGCAACGACGCGCGCGGAATCGGTGTCGCGCTTGAGGCGCTGAAGGTCCGCGCGCAAGTCAGAAGCATGCTGGTAGCGCAACGCCGGATCTTTTTCGAGAGATTTGTTGATGATGCGTTCGAGCTCTCCCGGGAGCCTGTGAAGCGCCTAGTAAACCAAAATGGAGCTTCTGCTGTCGAGAGAATGGACGAAACTGAGCGCATGGGCAATGCGGTCCGGAATATGGAGATCTGGCGTGCGCGGCTTGAAGAAGCGGATGCGGCGTTTGCTTTGGTTCAAGAGTATTTCGAAGTGGCTCGCGTGGTGGCGCGTGAGGACCAAGAAAGATTTGTCGAGGAATATTTTGGCGAAGGCCGAGGATTTTGGATGGCGCGGCTGGACGATGAACTGTCCGGTTGCGTGGGACTAAGAAATTTGCCGAGGCCCGAAGAACTGGGGCCTGCAGACGTCAAGTGTGCGGAGATCAAGCGGATGTATGTGCGGGAAAAGTTTCGCGGGCGAGGAGTTGCCGAGCGATTGCTGGCCGCGGCTGAGAATTTCGCGCGAGAGGAAGAATATGCGCGGATCTATCTGGATACGGCAAGTGAGATGGTAGCCGCGGCGCGGTTGTACGAGAGAAATGGGTATGAGCGATGCGGGAGGTACAACGAGAATCCGCAGGCGGCAATTTTCATGCGGAAGAGTCTGTAGAGCACTTTTCCGCGACCCGGAAGCTGCGTAAATGTCTTAGACATCAAGACCAATGGAACGCATGAGTTTGAGGGCGTTGCCGCTCTGCGCTACGCCGGACGCGAGCCGAAAGTCAAAACGAAGCTGGTCATTTTCGAGGCGGTCTTCAAAATGGAAATTCGCGGCGGGCGATGGCAACTCCCCGGCCATTTGGGTGAGCGCGAGGTCGTGGGTAGTAACGAGACCCAGCGCGCCGCGAGCGAGCAAGCTCTTTACAAACGCCTGCGCGCCGGCACGGCGATCATCGGAATTGGTGCCGCTGAGCAATTCGTCGAGCAAGAACAAGACCGGCGTGGGTTGTTTGGTTAGTTCGGCAATCAGTTTCAAGCGCAGAATTTCGGCGTAGAAACGGGAAATGCCGCCCTGCAAAGAATCCAGAATACAGATAGATGCGGTTACCTGAAGCGGCGAGAGACGAAGCTGACGAGCGCAGACCGGCGCACCGCAATGTGCAAGAACCGCGTTGAGGCCGACGGCTCTGACAAGCGTGCTTTTTCCCGACATGTTGGGGCCGCTGATGATCATGAGGCGCAAATCGCGGCCAAGATGCAAAGTGTTACGGATGGATTGAGCGCGAGGGAGCAACGGATGCGCCAAACCGTCGGCTGCGAAGGTCGCCCCGTTCTGGATGAATTCTGGAAATGAATCTTCGGGGTGTTCGTAGGCATAGTTGGCCAAGGCGTTGAGAGCTTCCATTTCACCGACGGCGGTGAGCCACTGGCGAAAGGAAGGCGCGAATTTCTGTCGTTGCGCTTCAATCGCAAAAGCGACCAGCGTACTCCAGAGGATGAAAGGATCGCTCACCTTGATGAGAAGATTGCGGCGAGATTCGAGTGATTCGACCAAACGCCGCAGTTTGCCGACGGAAGCAGAGGGAGACATTCCCTGCTCGCGGAGGGTTGATTGCAGAGCGACGAGACTGTCAGCCGAGAATTTTTCGCATTCGATGCGAGCGAGGATGGCGGGAAGGATGGCAAACTCTCGCGCGAAGATCTCCGCCTCGATGATTTTTTGAACGCGTGCCCGGAAACGAGAGTAGAAGTAGCGGTTGACCGCTCCGAAAACAAATGTAAATTCCCACCAACCCCAGATCGCCCACACCAGCAGGGTGAGCAGCCAGATTGTCGCTAAAAGCAGGGCGATGATGCGAACCGGCGCTGGATTCAATACCGCCGGGGCTTCGGCCCAAGCGAGCAACGCTTCGGCGCGCGCGCGTGAGCTGATGTCTTCGCCGGAGACGGCAATTTCTTCACGGAAATTAAGACGGGGAGCGAGTTCCAGAACGGCTTGCTGCCGGCCTTGGATTTCTTCGACCGGCGCTGGCGCAAGCAGCCACTGCGCCAGCACGTTCTTGCCGGCAGCGGTTCGGGCAGTGCACAGCAATTCGTAAAGCGAGCCTTTTCCGAATAAATCGAGATCGCGGGCATAGGGATGACTGGAATCCAGGAAATCCGCGCCCGATTCGCCGGTTCCCATCCAGCGATTTCCAAGCCGTGCAAGGCCGCGCCCGTAAAATGAAATGATGCGCTTACACTGGCGCGTCGCCACGAACACTTGAGCGTGGATTTTTTCCAGGAGAGCCAGAGCGGCGAGCGGGAGAAGAAGCCACAGGGCCGAGGCGATGCTCGACTTCAAGACTAAGACGAACACTATGACGATAAGCGCGGCAAGCGCCAGCTTGAAGAATCCGAGTTGCTTGTGCTGGCGTTCATAGGCCGCCTGCTTCTGCTGATACGCAGCGAGGCGAGCCGAATATTCGGCGGCGACGTCGTTTTCTGACGTGGCGGAAGTCATGAACAAAACACTATACAGCCTGCACGGTGCGAGACCGAGGAGCGGAGGAAACGTTTGCAGATTTGGATTTGCGGGAACTAGATTGCAGAGCCGCGGGGATAAATCCGCGGCTATAAAGAGCTGACCATAAGCTGGAGTTGGCGGGCGATTTCTTCGCCAGGCGTGTTGGGCGGAAAGGTGACGGGAGCGCCGATGTGCACGGTGATTTCGCCCAGGCCGGCCAGGCGGCGGTGTTCCTTTTTCATTTGCCATACGCCGTCGAGGCGCATGGGAATGATGGGCAGCGCGAGATTTTCTGCTAACAGGCCGATGCCGGATTGAAATCGGGCCATGCGGCCGTCGACGGAGTTGTTGACTTCACCCTCAGGAAAAATCAGGACCGAGTAGCCGCGGTCGACCGATTCGCCGGCAAAGCGGAAGCTTTGCCGAAAACCGGAAAATTGCGGAAGCGGGAAAACGTTGAACAGCGCGGTGATCAGGAAATAGCCGAGTTGATAGGCCCAGCGCTTTGCGAAAAGCCATTCGCGCGGCGGAGTGCGCATGCGGCGGAGAGATTCTCCTCCCATGGCGGCGGCGAGACGGTGGCGAAATCTTGCCGGTACTGCGGCCAGGATAAGACCGATATCGGCGCGGCGGGTGATGTGATTGGAGATGATGATGGCTGGGCCTTTGAGATTTTGCAGGTGGTGGCGGCCGACGACGCGGGGGTGGCCGAGGAGTTGGGTGGCGGGCCAGACCACAGCGTAATAGAGGATCAGGCGGGCCAGGCGGATCGGTTCGCGTTGCGTCCAGCGGGGGTAATGGTAGGCGTCGGAGTTTTTTGTGGCGGCGTCTTGTTGTGAGGTGGGTTGTGAGGTGGGTTGCGCGATTAGTTTTTGCAAATCCGCTGCGGATTTTGCTTCGGAAAAGGCGGACTCGTTGATTTCGATGTTGTAGCGGTGTTCGAGGGCGGAGAGAAGTTCGACGCGGTCCAAAGAAGAGAGGGAGGCCAGGGAGGCAGAGGATGTTCGGGAAGTAGAGGAGAGAAATTTGGCTAGCGGGTCGGTTTGCGTTGGCGCAGACCACCAAGGAGCCGGGCTGAAGCCCGGCGCTACATTAAGAAGTTCGGTTGCACGGGCGGCGATGGCTGCGAGGCGCGGCTTGCCGGTGGGCGTGCGGGGGAAGTCGGGTTCGGGCCAGATCGACCATTTTCGAATTTGTTGGTACTCGGCCAGCGTCAGGTTGGCAGCGGCGATCACTGCGGCTGCTTCCACGTCCTGTACTTCATTTGCCTGATCTCTTAGCAGCAGGACGGCGCAGGGTTCGGCGTCTTGAGCGCGAGTAATGGGAATGACTACAGCGTCGCGGATGGCGGATTGTTTTTTCAGGGCGGCTTCGAGGTCTTGGGGGTAGATGTTGAGGCCCGCGGGGGTGACGATGACATTTTTTTTGCGGCCGCGAAATTTCAGGTTACCACTTGAATCCAGTTCGCCCAGGTCGCCGGTGTGCAGCCAGCCGTCGTTTTCTTCCGGGGATTGCCGCAGTGATCCTTTTTCCCAATAGCCGGACGTGACGTTTTCGCCACGAACCAAAATTTCGCCGTCGTCGGCCAGTTTGAATTCGCGGCCAGGGAGAATTTTGCCTACCGAGCCTTCGGCGGCGCTGAAGGGATGATTGAGGCTGATGAGCGAAGCGGTTTCGGTCATGCCATAGCCTTGCACTACGGCAAAACCCAGACGCTTGAAGAAAACTTCGGTGTCGCTACCGAGGGCTGCGCCGCCGGAAATGAAAGCCCAGAAGCGAAAACCAAACAGGCGATGGATGCGGCGGAAGCGCCAGGCGCGGCGCAGGAATGGTTGCGCTCCGGCTGCGGCGTAATTCTTGTCGAACCAACTGCGCCAGCCGCACGAATCGATTTCGCGTTCGATGGCGGAACGCAGCAGATCGAGCATGCGCGGCACAGCAATTAGAAGGGTGGCGCGTTCGCGTTTGATGGTGCGAAGAATTTCGCTGGGACGGGCGGAGTTTTCGAAAACTACCGTGCTGCCGAGAAGCGGTGGAACGAAAAGGGCCATGAATTGTCCGAAGACGTGGCTCAGCGGAACCAGAGAAACGAAGCGCAACGGATGGAGCAAGCGCTGGTATTTGAGATAGGGCTGCATGCCGCGTTCGATGGGTTCGAGGTTGGCAAGGAAATTTCCGTGCGTGAGGACCACCCCGCGCGGTTCGGCCGTAGTGCCGGAGGTGAAGAGGATTTCTGCGACGTGCTGGCGAGTGAGCGGTTCGGCGGGCAGGGACTCATAGATTGCTTTGGGTGTTTCACGAGGAACAGTTTGCGTTACCAAGACGCGGTGCTGGGCCGCAGTGTCGGGCAAATCCTCCATGACAAGGACCGGGATGGCGGAGTCGAGTTGTGGCTTGTTGCGTGAGGCGACGATCAGTTTGATTTGAGAGTCGCGGGCGACGCGCTCGGCAAAGTCCGGGCTCGCGGAATCATCCATGGGCACCGCGACTGCGCCAATGAGGAGGCAGCCCCAGAAGGCGGCGACCCATTCGGCGGAATTGGGCGCCCACAAAAGGATGCGATCGTTGGTTTGCATGCCTCGGAATTTCAGGGCATTTGCAAAGAGCGCAGCGGTTGACTCGAGTGTTTCATAGGTCCAGGAGCGGTGCCGATAACCGCGCGAGTAGACGATGGCGCGATCGCTTGGAAAGCGTTTGAAATCAGCGAAGACGGAGAGGAGCGAGTTGTGAGCCATGGTGTTATCGATCGATTCGCACGAAGCTCCGCAGAAGGCACGGCCCCCGGGCGGAGCGGGGCGGGGCGAAGATGCCGTGCCCCTAGGCGAAAAGGGCACGCGGGATGCCACGATGTTAGCCCTGTTCCGATCGAACTATGGTCGGGAAATGTGCGAGGAAAAACCATGCAGACTCAGGTAAAATAATAGGGGCTGGGGGATTCTGCCGGGTTGCGCTATCCCCCTGCGCAATTTGCGATTTTCAGTTGCGGGAGCGAAATGCCGGTACCTATTTCACAGATGTGGACGGTTGCGACCTACCTGCTAAAGCAGAAGGTGGCGGGACGGAAGAAGTATCCCTTCGTGTTGATGCTGGAGCCGCTGTTCAAGTGCAACCTGGCTTGCGCGGGCTGCGGAAAGATTCAATATCCGGCGCACATTTTGAAGCAGGAACTTTCCCCTGAAGAATGTTTCAAGGCCGTCGATGAATGCGGGACGCCGATGGTTTCGATTCCGGGCGGCGAGCCGCTTATGCATTCGCAGATCGACAAGATTGTGGAAGGTCTGGTTGCGCGCAAAAAATATATTTATCTGTGCACCAATGCGCTGCTGCTGAAAGAAAAATTGGATTTGTTCAAGCCCAGCAAGTATCTGACGTTTTCTGTGCACATGGACGGGCAAAAAGAACATCACGATTTTTCCGTGTGCCGCGAAGGCGGATACGAACAGGCAATTGCAGGCATTCGCGAAGCGGTAAAACGCGGATTTCGCGTAACTACGAACACCACTTTGTTTGATGGAGCAGATCCAAAAAGCGTGCGCGGATTTTTTGACGAAATGATGGAGCTGGGCGTGGAGGGAATGATGCTTTCGCCCGGTTATTCCTATGACAAAGCGCCGGACCAAAAGCACTTTTTGGGACGCGCGCGTACGCGCAGGCTGTTCCGCGCGATCCTTTCGAATCGCAAGAAGAGCTGGCAGTTCAATCAGTCGAAATTGTTTTTGGAATTTCTGATGGGCAAGCGCAACTATGCATGCACGCCGTGGGGCATGCCGACCTACAACATGTTTGGCTGGCAGAAACCGTGTTATTTGCTGCAGGACGGCTACGCGGATACCTTCAAGGAATTGATGGAATCCGTGGAGTGGAACAATTACGGAACGGAATCGGGCAATGCAAAGTGCGCCAACTGCATGGTGCACAGTGGTTATGAAGCGTCGGCTGTAGATCATACTTTTAGCGGACTGGGCGGACTGTGGGCGACGATAAAGTCCGGTTTGTCGACCACTTATGCGGACGCCGACGCATTGGAAATGCTTAATGAACCGGTGAAGCCGGTGCATGCGTTTAATCCGCTAGTACAGATTGAAGCCGGCAAAACGCAGATGGAAGAGACGCGAGCGTGAGCGTTCCGACACATTTTGACCGTCAGGATTCGGCCGGGCCCGGTACGTTCCAAACTGAAGCGGACAAGCTTGAAGTTGCGCCCGGGCGGCAACGGGACGGCATCGAAGGGTGGGTGCCCGAGCTGGCGAATGAGCCCGAAGTACGCGAAGCGCTCGAGAAGGCGTTTGATTACCGCGGCGATGTGACGCTGACGCAAAAAGACGGAACCGAGATTGAAGGATATATCTTCGACCGGCTGGGCGGAGCGACGCTAAGTGCTTCGTTTGTCAGGATCTTGCCAAAAAATGGCAGCGGCCGGGTGAAAATCGCATATTCTGATATCGCTCGGCTTGCCTTCAGCGGTCGAGACCCGGCGGCTGGAAAGAGCTGGGAAGCCTGGGTCAAGAAATATTGGGAAAAGAAGGAAGTCGGGGGGCAAGGCGCCAGCCTGCTGCCTGACGAATCTGAGTAAGACCGCAGACGGGAAAATTCGGTAAGTCTATTTAAATAAACAACATACATGCAAGGAAAGGCCAGATTCGGCGTGGACAAGCATGCCCTTTTGTGCTATTCTTACCCTAGCGTTTGTTGCTCTTGTAATACCTTTTGATCGCTCAGAAGGACTGCAAGGACAAAATATTGCAGTCTTTTTTTGTGTTCAAAGGGCGTCACGGCGTGGGTCATGGGCCGGCAGCATCGCAAGAAACTGCCGCACAGACACTGAGTACGGACCGAGAGAAGCAAGGCAATCCCCAGCGATGCGCCCAGCCAGATCGGGTGTCACGCGACACGAGGTCAAGCGGTGAAGGAACAAGGAACAGTAAAGTGGTTTAACGCTTCAAAGGGTTTTGGATTTATCCAACGCCAAACCGGAGAAGATGTATTCGTACACTTCTCGGCCATCACCATGGAAGGCTACAAGTCCCTGAATGAAGGCCAAGCGGTGGAATTTGAAGTGAAGAAGGGTCCCAAGGGCCTGCAAGCGGAAAACGTAACCAGCGTCTAAGTTTGTATCCCGGATAGTGTTAAGGGCGGAAATCGAAGGATCGAGAGCCGCCCCTTAAAACGAATTTCAGCCAAAAAAACAATTATCAAGTCGAGCCAGCGGCCAAGGAGGAAGACGTGCAAGCAATGCAGGAAGGCCAGACGATCAAGCATGGCGTTTACGGATTGGGCATCGTAACCGCATCGGATGGAGAGCGCACGGCGGTGGATTTTGACGATCACGGGCCCAAGCTTTTCGTGACCAGCATCATGACCGCGGAGTTGATCGGTGAAGCGCCAGCGACACCGCCAAAGACCAAGCGCCGACGCAAGGCTTCTACTGCGGCCAAGGCCGCAAAAGCCGCGAAGAAAGCGGCGGCCGCAACCACCGCATGATATTTTTGTATTTTAGTTTTTGACGCCTGCACCCAATCGGTGCAGGCTTTTTTTTCCCCAGAATTCATCACTTCCAAGTCTGCACTTCTGCCGGTTCACCAACACGCCAAATCTCTTGGGATTAAGCCGTCCGGCGCAGTACATTCATGGCAAAGTATCGTAAAGGGCTCCCGACAGAAATTCTGAAAACAGTTAGGCCAAGGAGGCTCGAATGGGCGCAAGTCCGCGAATCGGCGCGTTCGGCCGTAGGGCGAGCTTGCTGGAGCTATTGCGCATTGCAAGCTACCCAGCAGGGGGCCAAACACCGGGTGTAACGGCCAACGAAATCTTGATTGGATCGTGGATTGGGCGATAGGGAAGTGAGCATTCCTCCTGCCGTTGTCAGCGGCCTGTGATAGGTTGCCTTCATGAAAAAAATCCTAGTCATCGCAGGACTATTGTTTTTTGTGCTGGGCATCGTGGGACTGGTTCATCCGGAGTTCACCTACCACAAAACGGAAGAAGTGGCGCATTTCGGACCCGTGCATGCCACTGTGAATGAAGAGAAAACGGCGACCGTGCCGACGGCAGTCTCGGTGCTATTGCTGGTTGCAGGACTCGGTTTGACGGTTCTCGGGGTAAAGAGCCGCAATTGATAAACATAATCGAAAAAAGGATAGCGTTTGGCGCCCTATTTAATCGCACTAATGCCGTTGATCATTTTATAAAAGGCCGGAAGGAAATCTCTTTTGCCAGTCATACCTGCATACAACCGGCCCGAACCTAGGCAATCGATGAACACATGTAATTGGAAACCAGACCGCGGCCAAATGTTCCGGCGCGCATCACGAGCGAATGGCGGATTCGGCTTGATCGAAAGCGTGGTAGGAAGAACGAACCAGCGGACCGGCTTCGACGTGCTTGAAGCCCATGTGCTCGCCTAGAACTTTATATTCCGAAAATTCATCAGGGTGCACGTAACGAACGATGGGCAGATGTTCGCGGGTGGGCTGAAGATATTGGCCGAGCGTGAGGATGTCCGTGCCTTGCGCGGCGAGATCCTGCATGGTGGCGAGCACTTCGTGTCTTTCTTCGCCGAGGCCGAGCATCAGGCCGGTTTTGGTCGGGACGTCGGGATGGGTTTGTTTGGCGCGATGAAGCAGTTCCAGCGAGCGCTCGTAGAGCGCGCCCTTACGTACCTGGCGATAGAGGCGCGGCACGGTTTCCGTATTGTGATTGAGTACGTCCGGATGAACGGCGAGAACGGTGTTGAGCGCGTCCCAGTGACCGCGAAAATCGGGGATCAGGACTTCGACTTTGCAGCCGGGAACGCGGCGACGGATTTCCTGAATAGTGCGGGCAAAAATCTTAGAGCCGCCATCGGGCTGGTCGTCGCGATTAACGCTGGTCACCACGGCGTAGCGCAGGCCCATGCGGGCCACAGCTTCGGCAACGCGCAGGGGTTCGCCTTCGTCAGGAGGCCCTACTGGTTTTCCGGAGGGAACCGCGCAGAATCCGCAGGCGCGCGTACAAATATCGCCGAGAATCATAAAAGTGGCGGTGCCGTGTTCCCAACATTCGCCCATGTTCGGGCAGCGGGCGCTTTCGCACACGGTGTGCAGATCGAGAGTGCGCATGGTGCGCTTGAGATCTTGATAGCGTTCGCCGCCAAGGAATTTGACGCGCAACCAGTCCGGGCGCGGGTGAGCGTTCGGCGATGGCACCGGGAGCGGTGCGGTGTTTGCGATGATGTTGAAGGGAGAGGCCATCGAATATATTCTACCGTTCCAGTTTACCCGCGGTTTAGCTTCCTGACAATTCAGATGGAGCCGTCGCAAGGCAGCTGTTGCTGCATTATTATCGCACGTACTAGCTTACGCACAGGTGAAGCATGCGCGTCTTACGTGGAAAAACGGTAAGTGGCTGGCGCTACGTTGCGCCGATGTCCCACAAATGGAGGAAGATCGTGCCCCTACGAACCATAAGTTTAGTCATTGCGGCCACCTTTTGCCTGACAGCGGCCGGAGGAGACAGTCCTGGCCAGGCCGAAAAGGATGGTTCGTCTTACCGCCATGGCTACTACCTGTTTTTGGCGGGTACGCCGAATGGCTGTGAAGATTGTTATATTCCGCTTCTACTGACCAGAAAGAGTATCGAGGATTTAAAGCAGAGTCCGACGGCGGACGATAGTGTTTTGATTACGACGTTCGAGAGAGACTCCATTTGGCACTACGACGGACTCGTGCGGATTGGCCGGAGCGAAATCAACGAAGCGGAGCGAAAAGTACGGATTTCCAATAAGCCATACAGATACCAGGAAATAGGGACGAAGGAGATCCTGAAAATACTGGAAAATCCCGCCGGAAAAATCCCGATTTCGAGGCCAGCTTTGCCTTCGAAACTCCGCAAAGGGCCGGAGATTAAAGAACTGATCGGAGTGTTTCGAACTGCGACGCCGAACTGAAAAACTAACAACCGTCCCAGCCCGAAAGAGCCATCAGTATCACCAGTGGCAAAGCCACGATACCGGCCAGCACCAACCCGATGTTCTTGAAAACTTCTTCAGCAGTGACACTGGAGCTCAGTTTGCCCCCCGAAAGCTGAGAGACATCTCGATAGTCGATGAATTGTTCCGCGCCGGTGTCTGGCGCGACCAATGCAAACGAAAGGTCAGAAGCATCACCGATTCGGCCAGAAAGAACCTGGCGGTTGCGAAGTTCCACCCGGGCGATTATTGAGGGCGTATTGTGGAGTTCGCGGGCGACCTGCTTGATCTTGAAAGCGCGGGGAGACTTTTCCGGCTCGATCCACCGGATCGACCGCAGCAACGTAAACGGAATAGAGATGGATTGGGAAGAGGAATCAGAATTGAGGGCAAAGGATTCCGGGCCGACTTCACCGATGATTCCGGCGGAGACTGACTGGTCGACCAAGCCCACGTGAATCAGCAGACGTTCATAGAGAGCGAGTTGAACAATCTGGCCGCGAACAGCCAGCGGATTAGCGGTGGTCCAATTCACAGCTGCCGGTGTTCCTGAAGAACCTGCGGAAACCATGGCGGCAGCAGGAAGCACGAAGAACAGACCCACAGCCAAGCGGTAAAGGATTGAGGTCATCGGGTTCTCCTGGAATGCTGACCGTGGGTGAAAAGAGCACAAGGGCGACCATTCGAGGAAGAATGCGATGCGGCTCTGGACGTGATGATGAGTTCACGGAATTCTTTCAAGAGAAAGAGTTTGCCGGCGAGAAAACGATACGAAGCCTTGTTCCAGCTAGGCGAAGTTCTTCGGCGTGGGTGACGAGAAACAGAGGATTTTGCGGACAGTGGCGTGAACCAACTGCAGCAACGAACCGGAAGCTTTGCACCCGCGGTTAGGAATTACAGCGGCTGGCGGGAAGAGCGGATGAATTCGCGCAGGACAGTGACGTTCGGCCCGTACACGCCGATGCGCCCAGCGTCGACGGGCAGACCGAGGGCTTCGGCGAGATCGAGACCCACGCCAGCGTCGTCCAATTCAGAAAGGCTGTAGCCTTGTGCCGGAGCGACGCGATTAAGTCCGGACGGATAGACGGGGCGAGGCGGACGACGACGGCGCCACGGGCGCCGAGCCAGTTGGTAAAATTGCTGCCAATCGCGTTTTTGCCACGTGGTCATCGCTATAAAAGTCGCTGTTGGGCCGCTAGTCACCGGAAGCTCGCTCTCATTGTTCGCACGGCTCGTCCGCAACATTGGATGCTCGGCTTTCTGAAAAGGTTCCTATCAGCGCATACAGCGAAAACAGTGCGAAGCCACTGGAAATAATGACGTCCGCAAACGAAACCATACTGCAGAACGCCCTTGCGGAGTGATTTTCCTCAACTGGTGTTGCAAACACGTAAATAAGGAGGAAGTTGCGCCGGGGCAAATCTAGCCTGGGCGCCTCCCGGCCCGACCAGGACGGCTAGTCACCGCCGTTAGAAGCAACGGATGACGGAGAAGGGCCACTGAGGCAAAGCTATCGCAGGACAGGAATTAACGAGGGTTAAAAGCGGCGCCGGCTAGAATTCGCGCCACCGACTGAATGAACGGATCGCCTTACCAGCGGTTGCCACGATCTCCACGGTCGCCGCCACCACGATCTCC
>Ga0193709_1000416_pt1 | contig 15348 bp, 13 predicted proteins | sample H3c2metaG_FD_160571 | JGI IMG/M metagenome (GOLD analysis project Ga0193709, IMG submission 160571) | Soil microbial communities from a riparian zone of the East river system, Colorado, United States - H3c2 | ecosystem: Environmental > Terrestrial > Soil > Riparian zone | place: USA: East River... | reverse complement strand
CAGCAAGCGACCCCGCCGGTCATCGTATAAGAAGCGCATGGGGTGGAAATTTTCCTGGGTCTAGGCCTTCGGGAGCGATTTCAACTATGACTATCACGTTTCCTTCACCGAACAAGCCCTCGCGGAGAGCCACGTTTTTCACAACTTTGGCGAGATGGATGTGCCTGCAGGGTCTACGGGTACGGAGTTGCCTGGCCTCAGCTCCTTCCATAAAGATGACGCGGGCGAAATCTTTCACGCGTATTCAAGCTATGCCCGCGGAGGAGAGGAACTGATTGGCACCCTCATGATTCTTGATCGCGCGCCGAAAGGGCGGAACGAAAAGTCCACGATGGATTTTGTTCGCCGTCATGACGAATACGAAAAGAGGCCGAAGGCGCGCGATTGCTGCGCTTGACGCGACTCAAAATTGGCAGCTCAGGAAATTCGAAACGGCCGGCGCTCCGCCATTGCCCGTCCCGAGCGATTAAGGCAACATCGAACATGTCGGAGCCCGTTTCATGCGACAGCGGTTGAAGTTGGCAATCGCTAGTCTCCAATTCGCCGCGCTGTAGATCCGCGTTCATTGTGGTTCTAAAAAAACGATCCTCGCACTATGGGGCCGATGCCGTTAGTATGCCCCAAGGTAAAGCTGCAAATTCAAAAGCAGGAGGCGCTCTTGAAACTTTGGTACGTGTATGCCGTGTTGACCGTTGTGACGTGGGGACTGTGGGGCGTGTTCAGCAAACTGGCTTCGAACTATTCCAAACCGAAGCAGGCTCTTTTGTTTCAAACGGCTGGTGTGCTGGCGTTCGCTATTGTTGTGCTGTTCATGGAAAAATTCCGTTTCGAGTGGTCTGTCCCCGGTTTCAGCTGGGCCGCGTTGGGCGGATTTTTTGCGTTTATCGGATTCTTAACTTTCTTCGCGGCGCTGGACCAGGGAAAGGCATCGACCGTGGTAACCCTCTCCGCGCTCTACCCTCTGGTCACAATTCTCTTGAGTATCCTGTTCCTGCATGAACGACTGACGCCGCGTCAAGGCATAGGAATTGTGTTTGCTCTGATCGCAAGCGTGCTGTTGGCCGCCTAGCGCTTCGGTGTCAGGTTGTTGATGTGGAGCGCGACAGTTTTCAGGTGGGTCATATCGTCGAATGTGAACCGGCCACCGAGGCGGCCATAACCGCTCTTCGTGCCGCCGCCACCACCAAAGGGTTCGTGGGCTTCCCAGTAATCGGTCGTATCGTTAATCACTACGTTTCCGCTGCGCAGCCGGTCGGCAAAATAAAATGCCTTATCAACGTCCTGCGTGAATATCGCCATCTGCAAACCATAACCTGTAGCGTTCGCTAACTCGATTGCTTTCTCGTATCCGTCCACGGTAATCACGGGAACCACAGGGCCAAACGTCTCTTCGTTGTTCAGCAGCATTTCCGGACTTACGTTGTCAACCACAGTTGGTTCGAAGAAGTAATTCGTGGGCTGATTTGCAATGCGTTTTCCACCAAAAACAATGCGCCCACCCTTCTGCTGTGCATCCGCAAGATGCCGCTCCGTTTTTTCCAGAACCGGAACGTTGTTCATCGGGCCCATGTGGATGCCTTCGCCAAATGGGTCGCCCACTTTTACGCTGCTGGCTTCTTGAATCACGAGGTCAAGAAAGTCCTTCTGAACGCGCCGATCCACAAGGACGCGTTCGGTGGCGCAGCAGACCTGCCCGGCGTTAAAATACGCTCCGAAAGCAGCCGCCTTGGCCGCGCGCTTCAAGTCGGCATCTTCAAGTACAATCTGCGGACCGTTTCCGCCAAGTTCCATCAGAAGTTTCTTGATACCGGAGCGGCGTTGAATCGTATCGCCGGTATGTGTTTCGCCAGTAAGTCCAATCCCGTCGATTCCCGAATGGGTCACCAGGGCATCCCCCGTGCTTGGCCCAAGACCAGTCACCAGATTGAAGACGCCCGGAGGAACATCCGCCTCCGCGATGCATTGCGCCAGGAAGAGTCCTGCAAGCGGCGTTTGCTCGGCCGGCTTGAACACCATCGTGTTGCCCGCCGCAATTCCGGGACCGAAATACTCTGATGGAATTACCGTTGGGAAATTCCACGGCGTGATGATGCCCCAAGTGCCGATGGCGACTCTAAAAGTGAAGAGGCGCTTGTTGGGATCACGGGCGGGAATGATGGGAGTCTCAAGCCGCTTCACGTCTTCTGCTGCGATGCGGAAATTCTCTGCGGTCTCCTCCACTTCCGGAAGCGCTTCCGCAAAATACGGTTTGCCCTGCTCAAGGGAAATAATCGCCGCAATCTTTTCTTTGTGCACCAGGATGCGATCGGCGATGCGATGGCAAGCGGCGGCGCGTTCAAACGGCGGTGTCAGCCGCCAGCCATCACCCGCTTTGCGCGCCGATTGGACCGCACGGTTCACATCTTTTTCGGACGCGTGGGGAACCGTCGCCAGCAGTTTCCCGCTTGACGGACTGTGAACTTCGAGCCGTTCGGAACGGTCGCTGTCCACCCACTGGCCATCGATGAACAGCTTTTGCGGTGGCAACGCGGCTAGAACTTCTTCTGTCTTGATTGCAAGGGAACGCATCTTGTCCTCTTGTAACAGTGTCGTTTCAGTGGAAGCGAGCGCCGCAGTCTGACACAGTGCAGGTAGATTCGTAAATCCTGTGCTGCCAGAGAAGTCAGGCGCCAATTCCCGGCGGGTTCTTTTTAGCCGACTGTCAGTAGCTCCTCGTAAAATCCGCCAATTTGACGGGCACCATTCACGAAAAGAATCTCAAGAATCCAGTGGCGTTCCTGACCCTGCGCGTCGAGGGTACGCGTACGTATGGATTTGTGTCGCGAGTGGGAATCTGCAAGCCCCATGGTCGAGACGCGCGTCCATGAATCTATGCCATCGCCATTTGCGATCAGTCTGGTGACTTGCCGTGAGTCCGTGTGCAGGCTCCTGCCTGCTATAGAGGTTTCTCAGTGTGAAAGTACTTCGGTGCAGCCGTCACTTATATTCCGCAGCAGATCATCGTCCGCGACCGAATCCAGATGCTAGTCAACCGGCGGTCGTGCAAAGATCCATCCCGTAGCTCCGGAGTCTGGCGTCTAATTTGTCCCCTCAATGGAAGGCGCTTCGCTCAGTTCCGATTGTCCGCAGAAATTCGTAAATCCGCAGTTCCCTTTTTCCGCTGGCGAGAAAAAGTCACGCACGCTTCACACTTTCCCTCACCTACATCCCCGTGAACTCCTCTCACAACCCGGCCATCGAACAGTTAAACGGGAAGCCCCCACGACTACAAACCGGGCAGCGAAAAAGCCATTGCCGATGATTCAGGTGGGGTATTTGGATGAGATGTAGTTTTGCAAGTGCTCGATCGTCACTTCCTGCTCTGAAACCAACCACTTCACGAGGTCGCCGATCGAAACGACTCCGAGCACCTTCTCGTTTTCCACGACAGGAAGATGACGTATGCGGTTTCTCGTGATGATGTCCATACAATCGCCAACGGCATGCTCAGGGGTCACAAAAATCACTGGGCTGGTCATGATTTCCTTAACCTGCGTCGTCCTCGAAGCTCTTCCCTTAAGGATCACTTTCCTGGCGTAGTCCCGCTCCGAAATGATACCCATGAGCTTGCCACCCGAAATCACCAGCAGGGCCCCCACGGACTTGTCGGCCATCTTTTCAATGGCCTCGTATACGGATTGTTCTGGGTTGACAAACCACACTTCGCCGCCCTTGCGTCTCAGAACCAAGGCAACCGAGCCACTCATTTTGATTTCCATTTCGACCTCCTGTACCTAACGCTACTCGCCTCTCAATCAAGTTGTCCACTGTTGGGGCTGCCTGAACTCTTCTGCTGCCAAAACTGTCCGGATTCTGAACGCACCGAAGCCCGCGATGGCGAGTGCCGCCAGGGACACGACTTTCTCGACGGCGGTCAACCTGTCCTGCCGCGGTTCACTGCGGCGCGCACCGTTTCCACCAACAATTCGTCAAAGGTCGGGTCTTGTTTTGCGGGCGCAATGCCGATGTCGCGCGCAAGTGGTTAAGTCAAGCTGCATCGCTGCGTTTTGTTCCGCCGTGCTCACTCTTCCGTAAATTGCGACTCTCATTTCGTCCCTTCCTTCCGCGGGCGTCCGCCGCGCTTTCCGTTCTTCCGCGCAGCTTCGGCCTTCGCTTTCGACGTAACCGAGCCGCCCTTCTTCCCGATTTCCGCCAGATATTTTTTCACAGCATCGTTCATTGCAGAACCACACTAACCCAAGCGACTTGGGTTAGTAAATGGTTCTGAGGTACTAAAGCCCCGTAGTCGTTCCATGAGCAGTGGAAAAAATAATTATGATTAATCTGACGGGGAAGACTTTTGGACGGCTGACTGTGAGTGAACGCAAGGCCGGAAGGGTTAGAGCGGTCGGGAGAGTGTTGGTGCGCCGCGTAGGAATCGAACCTACAACCTATGGATTAAGAGTCCATTGCTCTACCAATTGAGCTAGCGGCGCAAGGAAAATCAGAATAGCAGCGAGCCGGGCGCTTGCGCAAATCGAGTAAAGCGAGACCCGAAAATTTGCACTAACTTTGCACTAATGCCTCCAAATTAGGCCAGATTTCACCTAACCAAAACAAAGGCAAAGCATTGAAAACACAGCGCAACAGTGTGCTAGCGAGCGGTTAAGAGTCAACTGCTCTACCATTGAGCTACCGGTCCACGGGTTTCAGGGTTGCACTTGCAACTCCTGATGTGAGACGAACTTTAGCAGTTTACATGGCGCTAAAAAATTTGTCGAACGAGCGCCCTGGGCTGGCAGCACTCGCGCTCATTGTTGCCTACTTGTAGTGTAGTTCTGCTGCCAAGAGTCTTCTTGCCGGCTTAACCGAAATGGCGAGCGGTCTTCCAGTATTCCGGCCACGGCTGAAGCAGCGTGCGGCAAACAAAAATATTGGGATGCGCGCGCGTTTCCTCGTTCAGGACGTGGAAGCGGTTCCAGCTGTGCGCGGCCAGGCGGCAAGACGCGAAATGATCCTGCAACTCGTCGAGATCCCAGCCAACTACGATCAATGTCCGGGGTGGCGGATCGCCATAGCCTTTCTGCCAGAAGGAATTGACACCGCTGATCACGGGAGGCAATCCATATGCTGGACCGTACAGATTCACGGCGCCTGCTTCACCGTAATTCCCCGCGAGAATTCCAAAGTGTGGGCGGTCCTCAGCCGGGAGCGCATCGCGAACCTTGGCGATGGTTTCCACGAGTTCGGGCCAGCCGATTTCTTCGCGGTAGTCCTCGTTGATTTTCATTGCGCGCGTGGCCCACGGCGAATCTGCAGCCGCAATCGGCAGAGTGATCGATCCCATGATTGCGGCGTCGGCGACAAGCACTGTCCAAACCAGCGTACGGATCGCGTTTCTCGCTACGCTGCCTGCGCGCGTCGACATCTGTTCCAGCCATACGCTGCCCGCTGCATACAACATCGGATACGCAGCCGCCAAATAATAAGCGCGGCCTTTTGCAACGATGAAGAGTGCGAACGGAACCAAATACATCCAGGCAAGCATGCGAAAACGCTTCCCGTCCCGCGAAAGCAAAGTGAAGTAAAGTCCGGCTAACGCCAGGAACATTCCGCCCAATGTCAGCTTCAATTGTTCCGGCAGAAAATTCTTTGCGCGGCCGATACGGACATCGCGAGCGTGAATATGCTGAAGGAAATCCAACGAAATAAAATGATTTCTAGCCTGCCAAATCAAATTCGGAAGAAAAATCAGAATCGACAGGCCCACGCCGTACCACAGCCACTTGCTTTTGAAGTAGCGCCGCGTATCGGTGAGTAGCGTTGCCGCCGCGATGGCAATAGCAAAAAAACCCATCGTGTACTTGGACTCAAGACCGAAACCGATTGCAATGCCAATCCCCAGCCACCAGCACGGGGCTTCTGACTTCAGCAGTTTCACCACGAAATATGCCGCCAGCACCCAGAACAAATAGTCGAATGAGACGTATTGCATCATTGCGCCGCCCGCCAGACAAAACGGGATCGCCGCCGCTGCCGCGATCAACTGCGCTGCGCGGCCGCCGCCCATTTCGCGCGCCATCAGACCGGTCAGCACAACGGCAATGGCCTCGGCGACTGAGGCGAAAAAACGAAATCCGGCAAGCGAAGTTCCGAACAAATTCAACGACAAGCGCCCAAAAAACGGCGTGATCGGCGGATACGCGACGAATCCCCAGTCCAGATGACGCGAATCCTCCAGCGTCGCCAGTTCGTCGCGTTGAAATCCGTATTGGTGTCCGGTGATCCAGTGCACGAGCACTGTAGCCAGCGCGATATAAATCAATAAGGCTGTGTCGCTTAGCCAGGCGGACGTGGACTTGGACATTGCGCCAGATTCTAGCGTAGGAACTCCTCCAGGCGCACTCGCGAATCGGTCTTGGCGTCGCGATATTTCACAATCACCGCGGCATAGAGCGACAATCCCCACTTCACTGCAACCGGATGCTTCATTTCGCGTGAACCAGGCACGACAATGGCCTGCTCCGGAATAACCAGCGGCCGATCGTCCGTAGCCGAATAAACGGCATCGTGCACTAGATCGTAGACCGGAGTTGAGGCGTTGAGAATTGTGCCAGTGCCAAGAACTGCGCGCTTCTTTACGACCGTTCCTTCATAGACTCCGCAATTGCCCCCCACCATGACCTGGTCTTCGATGACCACGGGCATGGCACCGATTGGTTCGATCACTCCGCCGATCTGCGCGCCTGCAGAAATGTGGCATTTCTTTCCGACCTGTGCGCAACTGCCGATCAGCGCGTGTGAATCGACCATCGTTCCTTCGTCCACATACGCGCCCACATTAATGAACATCGGCGGCATGCACACGACACCCCGTCCGACGTAGCTGCCATCTCGAATACTGGAGCCACCGGGGACCAGCCGAACGCCGTCGTCAGGATGAATTGTTTTCACTGGATAAGTAGATTTATCAAGAAACGGCTGCGGCGTGGGATACAGCCCCATCTCAACAATTGATCCCATGCGGAATCCGAGCAGGATTCCTTTCTTTACCCACGCGTTCACTCGCCAGCCGGTAGGTGACGCGGCATGGGGCTCGGCAGCGCGCACTTCGCCCGCATTCAGGGCGTCTTTGAATTTCTGAAATATGTACCGGTGCTCTTCAGCGTAGCTCTCCGGCGGATTATCGAATAAATCCTCAATCAGCGAAGCTAGCGACGGCAACGGAATTCCTCTCGACGAGTTGCAATGACTGCAACACGGACTGGATGCGCTCCAGATTTTCCGCTTTCGGCGCCACCATCGGCAAGCGCCAAACTGGCGCCAGCAGGCCCATCAGAGCAAGCGCGGCCTTCACAGGAATTGGATTCGATTCGATAAAGTTGATTTCCATCAGCGGCAGATATTTGCGATGGATGGCGCGAGCTTCCGCAAATTCGCCGCGCAATCCATGCCGGCAGAGTTGCGCTATCTCCGCGGGAATTTGGTTCGAAGCGACGGAAATTACGCCGCACCCGCCGAGCGCGAATAGCGGCAGCGCGATGGCGTCGTCACCAGAGAGAATCGCAAAATCATCTGGCACTGCGTTGGCCAGAGCCGCCATCTGCGAAATACTTCCCGAAGCTTCTTTGATGCCAACAATGTTATCGATCTCCGCGATCCGCTTCACTGTCGATGGCTCAAGGTTGGTTCCGCAGCGGCCGGGCACGTTGTACAGAACAATTGGCAAACGCGTGGACCGGGCAATGGCGCGATAGTGCTGGTAGAGACCCTCCTGCGTGGGCTTGTTGTAATACGGCGTTACGGAGAGCAAACCGTTCACGCCGAGAGATTCGAGTTCGCGCGCCAACTCGATCACTTCCTGCGTGTTGTAGCCACCCGCGCCGGCCAGAATCGGAATTTTTCCTGCGCCTTCCAGCAGCGTAATTTCAACGACGCGAAGATGTTCGCGCCGAGTCAACGAGGGATTTTCACCCGTGGTTCCGCACGGCACCAGGAAGTCCACGCCGCCGCGAATCTGCCGTTGTACCAGCTTTCGCAACGCTGCCTCGTCTAATGAAAAATCTGGCTGAAATGGCGTAACCAGTGCCGTACCGCATCCAGTGAACTGCATGGTGACCTCCTCTTCCCTAACTATTTCGAGAGCCGGCTATCGAAGCTCGTCCACGATTTCGCGAAATTCGAAAAAACCTTTTTTGCCGGCCGCCAGCCAGCGGGCGGCACGCAATGCGCCACGCGCAAATCCATCGCGGCTGTGCGCGGTATGCCGAAGCGTAATGGTGTCCTCGGCGGAATCGAAGCCGATCTCGTGCGTACCAGGAACAGAGCCGGCGCGGCTTGCGCTCAGGCTCAGCGGACGCGAATAGCCGCTCTGCGAAATGTCCTCGGCTAAGGCGAGAAGCGTGCCGGAAGGCGTGTCTTTCTTTGCGGCGTGATGCATTTCCCAGCCCCACGCTCCGTAGGGTTCCTCGCGCGCGAAGCGCCGCGCTGCTTCGGCGACCGCTGCGCGAAAGTGATGCAATCCGACGGAAAAATTCGGGCTCCACACTACGCTGCCATTTTTACGTTGGGTCAGTTCGCGGATCTGCGGTAATTCTGCCAACCAACCGGTGGTACCGGTCACCACCGGGATACCAGCTTCGATCAAGTGACGCAGATTTTGTTGCGCGGCGAGAGCCGTTGTGAATTCGATGGCCACGTCAATTCCGGAGAGCGAACCTCGATTGAGGGCCACAGCGTTGGCGTTTTCTGCAGAGCGCACAATTTGCGCCACTTCGCAGTCGTACTCCGGAGCCAGCCGCTGGATGGAGCGGCCCATCTTTCCGTATCCGATGATGGCCAGGCGCAGGCCCATCTTCAGTGCGCTCCTGCAAGCAATTTCTGCGTCAAGCGCGTATAGATCCCAATCGCGTCGAGCAATTGTTGCTTGGGAATACGTTCTTCCGCGGTATGCGCGACGTGAATGCTGCCGGGGCCAATTAAAAAAGGCTGGCCCCAGGCGCCGGCAAAATTCGGAATGTCCGTAGTGTATGAAACCACCGTCGTTTCGAATCCTTCCATGGCCTCGAGGTGCAGCGCGGGAGTGTGCAGCATTTCCTGCAATTCCCCACGGCCGTCGACCACGGCTCGCATCGCCGCGCGGATCGACTGCGGATCGCCGACCGTGCGGAACATCAAATCGGCGTGCGCTTCATCTGCGATAACGTTGGGCGCGCGGCCGCCGGAAAGCGTGCCAATGTTCAATGTCCCATTTCCCAACAGTGCGTCTTGCGGCAACGGAACTTTGCGAATCTCCGTTAGCAGATCAAGCAATTTTTCGATGGCGGAATCGCCAAGCTCGGGATACGCGGAATGAGCCAAGCGCCCGCGAGTGGAAAGCACGTAACGCAACGCGCCTTTCGAACCAAGTGCGAGTTTGTTTTCCGTAGGCTCGCCATTGATAATAAATTTCGACCCGCGGGAGTTTTTCGCCGCGCACAAGGCGCCCAGGCTGTCCTTTTCTTCGCCGACTACAAACAGCAAAGCAAAGTTGCGCGTTCCCGTGGCCAGCAATTGCTCCACGGCACAAATCATCGCCGCGATGATTCCTTTGGCATCGCAAGCGCCGCGCCCTCGAACAAATTCGTCGTCCTCGCTCGCCGGAAAAAACGGCGGCACGGTATCCATGTGCGTGGAAAGCGTGACGATCGGCTGGCCCCAGGTCGCAAGGACATTAAACCGTTCGAACGAAATCTCCATGCGCTCGACTTTGCCGCCAGTGGAGGCGGCAAGTTTCCCGAGCGTCGCGAGCAGAAATTCGCCGGCAGCTTTTTCACGTCCGGTGACGGACTCGATCTCAATCAGCCAACGCGTGAGCGCGAAAGGATCCATGAACTCCTCATTGAAAAACTTGTTTTGGAAGAGAACGCAAAAAGAGAAGAGAGAACCGCGAAGAAGACTCGGGATCGCTGCAACTCGATAGCGCTTCATCCCGCATGAGCGGAACGACAGTGAACAGGCCTTGGACCTGTCCCCCAACGCTCGACTGTTCAGCTACAGACGGCGTTTCGGCGGAGTGAAGTTTTGTTCACTTCAGGGATTATAAAACAAGCCCTGAAACCGGCTCCCTTTCGCAATGGCCTCCGAAGCTGTCCGGAATTGCTGGCCACGCTACTCATGAGCTCCGCACCTCTACCAAGAACATTTCAAGGGTACGGTAGGAATCGCCGAGACGCAAGCAAAGTGTTTATTGGGGGACAGTGATGGATAATTTGCAGAGGCATTGTTACGTCTTGGACTTGCGCAGAAGCTTCACCAGGCCCCGTGCGACTTCCCGCGCGCGCGCAATCTCAGCCGGATCAAACGAAATCGCTGCGACGCGCTGGTGGCCGCCGCCGCCGTATTTTTCCGCAAGCGAAGCCAGGTTCTGGTTGGCGGTCGCCAGATTCCACGGATTGGTGCCCAGAGAAACTTTGGCGCGGACCGCGGACGCGCTTACACTGATCGAATAAACGCACTCGGGATGCAGCAAATACGGAACGAATTTGTTGTAGCCCTCGAGATCCAGATCGCTGACGTCGAAAAAAAGCACGCCATCGCGGGCTTCGATGCGCTCGCGAAGAATTTCAATCGAAAGCCGATGCCGCTCCAGCAGCGGACCAAGATGTTTTGCCACAATCGGCAGCTTGACGACTTCGGCCAGCGGCCGGTACGCAACATCGCGAATAATTTGTGCAGGCACACCGTCTTCGGGGGCAGCTTCAATGACTAACGCCAATTGTGTGGCCGGCTCAACCAGCGCCACAGCCGATTCCGCGGTAGGAAATTGCGCGCCGTCAATGATGTCGCCCCAGTGAATCAATTCCTTCAGCGCACCGGTATCAAAGCCAAATTTTTCGCAAGCGGTATCGGCGATCAGCTTGGTGCAGGATTTGTAGTCGGGTTTATAAAACATGCGCGGTCCGGGATGCTGGCGGAACTTTTCCGCGTCGGCTGCGTTCAGAAACGCGCTCTGGTGATGGTCAAACCACCAGGTCACCTTCGGAGAATTCGAATACTTGAAGTCGACGATCACGTTTTCGTCGCCATCAAACAAGCCATCTACCCAGGGCTGCACCGCACGATGGGTCATCCCCGTGAAATGGAAGTCCGCATCATCATGGAAGCGTTCCCGGTAAAAATGATAGAAGAGCGCGGCGGAAGCGGTGCCATCAAAGCAACGGTCGTGAAAGCACAGGCGGACTCGGGTCATGAGCGAACGATTCAGGCCTTTCGGTAAGCCGGTGGGGAGTGCCGCCGGTTGCAAAGCTTTTAACGATGCGGTGAGCGCAAACGAAAGTCAAGCGCAAACCAACCCGCAAAAAACACAGCCGCCCACTGAAATGAGCGGCCACGAAACTGTCGAATCCAAGTACAATTTCGGTGACTATCGCGACTTCCCCCGAATTATTTGACCATTCCTTCCACCAGATTCCCGATGATCGGCAACTTGAATTTTTCGTGTTGATACGCTTTGTACATCACGAATATCCAGAGGACGAAAAGCGCCAGCACAAGCAGCGGATACAGCATAAAGGCAAGAAATCCAAGATGTACCACATGCAACAAACCCATAAATATGGCCAGCACAAAGTACAGCGCAAATACACAGATGGACATGGCGATGGACTGTGCTGCGTGAAACTTCACGAACGGACGTTTGTCAATCAGCAGGAAAATGAGTCCGCTGACCCAGCTGAGAATGTAGCAGAGCAATCCCGCAACATTTTCGTCGAGCCCCGCCGTTGGCGACGCTGCGGAAACAGCGGCCGCCGGCGCGGCCGAGGAACCTTGGCTTGCACCGCATTTTGGACAAAACGAAGCAGTCCCGATTTCCTGCCCGCATGCCGAACAGAATGCCATCACGCCCTCCCATACCTGCCGATGCGCGGGAGCGTAACAAAACTGCCAGCCGTCAAGCAATCGAAATTCTGACGCGGCAGCCGGGTGGCACTGCGAAGGAATATGCACAAGAATTGCATGTCCTTTTGCTTGGCGTTCGGTAGAATCCGCAGCAAATGCCAACCTCTCCTGCGCCGGGCCTGACCAGCGATCTCGCCAATAAGGCCACGCAATCCGGGCGATTTTCGCTGCCGCGCGACATCACTCCAGCCGAGCGAAGCACGCTCATCGCCGGCGGCCTCGGCTGGCTCCTCGACGCCATGGACGTCATGCTTTTTTCCCTGGTGCTCGCGTATCTAGTGCGCGAATTTTCCATGGACACGCGCACCGCGGGGTTTCTCAATTCCCTTACCCTCATCGCATCGGCAATCGGTGGATTTTTCTTCGGATTTCTGGCCGATCGCATCGGCCGAACACGCGCGCTAATGGCTTCCATTCTTGTGTATTCCATCGCCAGCGCGGCATGCGCATTCACCCACACCATTCCTCAGTTGGGATTTTGTCGTTTTGTGTTGGGGCTGGGCATGGGCGGCGAGTGGACCACCGCGGCAGCGCTGATCGCGGAAACCTGGCGCGCAGAGCATCGCGGCAAGGCGCTCGGCTTGATGCAATCCGCGTACGCGATCGGCGAAGCTGTCGCCGCACTGCTGGTAGCGGTCGTGCTCCCGCATTTCGGCTGGCGCGCGGTTTTTCTTGTCGGCTTCCTTCCCGCACTCATCGTGCTCTGGATTCGCAGCCGCGTCCCCGAGTCGGAGCTCTGGCAGCGACGCGCAGCGCAACCGCAACAGGCAAAACTGCGTACGCTTCTTCAAGGCCCAACGCTGCGCAACGGAATTCTCGCCACAGCGATGAACTCCTTCGCGATGTTCGGCTATTGGGGATTGTTCGTCTGGATTCCCGGCTACCTTTCTATTCCAATCGCGCAAGGCGGCCGCGGCCTCAGCCTTGCAAAGACTACTTCGTTTTTCCTGATCCTCTGCGGCGGCAAATGGCTGGGCTATGCACTCTTCGGTTTTTTTGCGGATGTATATGGCCGAAAGCGCCCGTATTTCGCATATCTATTGATCGCGGCTCTGCTGGTTCCGGCGTATGGACTTGTCCATACGCCACTCTCGCTGCTGATCCTGGGTCCGCTGGTCGGCTTTTTTGGCATTGGATTTTTTTCGGGATTCGCGGCCATCGCCAGCGAGATTTTCCCCGGCGAAATTCGCGCCACTGCCATGGGATTGAGTTACAACGTGGGCCGTGGTCTTTCGGCAGGCGCACCGTTCGCGGTGGGAGCGCTGGCGGTTCGTTTCGGAATTGGCCCGGCGTTTTTGTTGCCGGCCGTCGCATACCTGATCGCAGCGTCGCTGGCACTGCTCTTGCCGGAAACGCGCGCGCGACAACTTACTTAAGTCTTCAACAATCAACTTCCTGCTACTCGAGAAAATGCATCGCTGCGCCGCGCACGCATCGTAAATTTCACCGGACTGTATTGCGCCGCAGCCAGCGTCTTCTGAAAATCCCCATCACTGGCGTAAAATCTTTTCGGGACGCGGCGCGCCATGATGCTGAAGGCCAGCGGTTCGCGCCGAAAGGGATACGGAGCGATCGTAACCACGCTAGCGCCTTCGCCATGAAGCTCCAGGTCGGTCTCCTCACCCTGGTCATTGACGGGAACAGCATCCACAATCGCGTCCTCTTCCGGATTCAAACAGAAGTGCAACGACAAACGGTCCAACGCTTCCAGGCGCGCTACGTTTGCATGGATGAGCGGCTCCTCCATAAACGGCTTGGTGGCCGCATTGCCGCGAAGATCCACTTTCAATCGCAACTGCTGCAGTCGTAACTGCTGCACGAACTCGTTCGCAATGTGACTCTCTTCGTTTTTCACATATTTCGCGGAAAATCCCGGCATGGTGGCGCGCGTCCGATCGTACAAGACCGACGCATGCATACTGGCCAAGAGGCCCGCGTAGTGGTCAACCTTCACCACCCGCTCGATCCCTTTTTGATAGAGCGCGATGTGTGTCGCAGTGGGAATAGACATGAAGCTGAACGGCAGGCGAGTCTTGGCGTCCAGTGCCGCCTCCAGCTCCCATTCGCTCCAGCCATTGTCGTGCTCCGCGACCGCCAAACAAAACGAAGCATTGGGCTGCGGCTTGGTGAATTTTTCGTTGCCCCATTCGCGCGCCAAAAATCCCGCAAGAAACGCGTGATCCGTCTGACGAATCACCAGCAATTGCGGATCGCGTTCGCCTTTTTCTTCGACAAGGATCATGCCTCTGCCTTCGCGCGCAGCCGAAATACTCCATCACAATTTTCGTTTAGATGACGCCTTCTGATTTCAGGCGCGCCAACTCGGCTGCGGGGAGGCCAAGCCAATCTCGATAGACTTCGTTATTATGCGCTCCGAGCGGCGGGCCAATCCAGCGCAAACCCCCGGGAGTTCCGGTAAGTCTGGGAGCCACGGTCGGCAGCTTCACCGATTGCCCGCCGGGCAATTTCACCTCCTGATAGACTTCGCGTTCGCGATAATGCTCGTCTTCCAGCATTTCGGCGGCCGAGTAAATCGGACCGGCAGGAACTTCCGCGGCTTCCAGCAGCCGAATCGCTTCCTGCGCAGTGTGCCGTCGCGTCCAGGCTGAAATAGCGTCGTCGATTTCCTTAACGTGCTGCGATCGCCCATCGTTTTGCGCGAGCCGTGCGTCTTTTGCCAGATCATCGCGGTCCATCGCAATCATCAAGCGCCGAAAAATACTGTCGCCATTCGCACCGATGACAATATACGCGTCGTCCGCGCAACGATAAGTTCCGCTCGGCACGATTCCCGTGAGCCGCATGCCTTCACGCTCGCGTCTCACACCGGCAAGATCGAACTCGGAGATTGTTCCTTCCATTAGATTAAGAACCGTTTCATAGAGCGCAATATCAATCAACTGCCCGCTGCCGCCCTTTGCATCGCGATGATACAGGGCCATCAAAATCCCGAGTGCCGCATGCAGGCCGGCCACGGAATCTCCCAAACTTAAATTTGCACGCACCGGCGGGCGCGCGGGCTCGCCGGTTACATAGCGCAACCCGCCGAACGCTTCGGCCACCGCCGCAAAACCTGGCTTCTGCGCATTGCGGCCAGTCTGTCCGTAGCCGGAGATTCGCGCCAGAATAAGTCCGGGATTCTCCTTCTTCAATTCTTCGTAGCCGAGTCCCCATCTTTCCAGCGTGCCTGGCCGAAAATTTTCCAGCACCACGTCCACGCGCTTCGCAAGTTCGCGCGCGATGCGTTGTCCTTCGGCTACGCGCAGATTCAGCGTGACGCATTTTTTGTTGCGCGCCAGCGAATACCACCACAGCGAAGTGCCCTCATGAACCACCCGCCAGTTGCGCAACGGATCGCCACCCGCCGGCGGCTCCGCCTTGATCACTTCCGCGCCAAACCACGCCAGAAACGCGGCTGCGAATGACCTG
>Ga0193709_1000415_pt1 | contig 15349 bp, 15 predicted proteins | sample H3c2metaG_FD_160571 | JGI IMG/M metagenome (GOLD analysis project Ga0193709, IMG submission 160571) | Soil microbial communities from a riparian zone of the East river system, Colorado, United States - H3c2 | ecosystem: Environmental > Terrestrial > Soil > Riparian zone | place: USA: East River... | reverse complement strand
TCCCCAGGGGAGAAATGCATGAATACTCGGCGCACACTCTTAAAATATTTGGCTGCCAGTCCTTTGTATGCCGGCCTTTCCGGCTTCGCGCAATCTTTCGCCGAGCCCGCCGCATCACAGGCTGTCGATGGCGCCATCATTCGCGCCGGTGATGCGCTGGACGTCTTCGACTTCGAGCCGGTCGCGCGCAAGAATATTCCGCCCGCTCACTGGGGCTACCTGGTTAGCGGCGTTGACGGAGAAGAAACGCTCAAGGCCAACCGCGACGCGTACTCCCGCTACCAATTGCACGCCCGGCGCATGGTAGATGTCAGCAAAATCGATACCAGCGTCGAGTTGTTGGGCGCAAGGTTCGAAAGTCCCATCATTCTCTGCCCATTGGGCGCGCAGAAGGCGTTTCATCCCGACGGCGAAGTCGCCGTCGCCAGGGCCGCGAAAGCCCGAGGCCACTTGCAGATTCTGTCGACGGTCACGTCCACGGGCGTTGAAGAGGTCATCGCGGCGCGCGGCGCGCCGGTCTGGTTTCAGCTTTACACCACCTCTAGCTTCGATATCTCGGCCAAACTGGTCAAACGAGCCGAAGCGGCCGGATGCCCGGCCGTCGCGGTGACCGTTGACTTGCCCGCGGGGAGGAATATCGAGACCGCCTTGCGGTGGGCTCGCACCGATACGAGAACCTGCACGGCCTGCCATGCGCCGGGCGGATCGCCCCTCTTTACCCGACCCATGTTTTCGCAGCTGGACACCACGGGCTTGAGCATCACCTCTTCGTCGCTGACGTGGGATTTCATCAAGCGCCTCAAGGACGTGACGAAAATGAAGGTGCTCATCAAGGGCCTGGAGTCCGGCGCCGACGCCAAACTCGCTGTGGCGAATGGCGCAGACGGAATCATTTTGTCCAACCACGGCGGACGAGCGACGGACACCGGTCGCGGCACATTGGAGTGTCTGCCGGAAGTCGTAGCCGAGGTGCGCGGTCGAGTCCCGGTTATTGTGGATGGCGGTGTCCGCCGCGGCACGGATGTACTCAAAGCGCTGGCGCTGGGCGCCACGGCGGTGGGGATTGGCCGACCCTATATCTGGGGACTTGGCGCTTACGGTCAGGAGGGGGTCGACCGTGTGCTCGAGCTGCTCGACAATGAACTGCGGCTCGCCATGGTCGGAGTAGGCGCACGGAATCTGAACGAGATAACCCGCGCGTCGATCGTGCGGCCTGCTTAACAGAAATCTTAAGGAGCCAATTGTGCTGAAAACGCTTGAGACGGTGCGCCCATTGATGTTGAACGAAATGCAGGAGGCGCGCCGCAGAATCGCGAATAGCATCGTGCGCACGCCGCTTGTCCGCCTGGACCTGGGAGCCGGCTTCCCGGACATCCGCCTGAAGCTCGAGAACCTGCAGGCGACGAATTCTTATAAGTTGCGGGGTGCGGTCAACGCGGTGGCGATGCTGACCGAGTCCGAGCGGCAACTCGGCGTTTGGACCATCAGTGCCGGCAATGCCGGACAGGGCGTCGCGTACGCCGCGAGGCAGGCGGGCGTACCCTGCACCGTGGTCGCGATTGAGACGGCGCCGGAATCGAAGCTCGCGCGAATGCGGGCGCTCGGCGCAACGCTCATCACGGTACCCTACGAAGCCGCGTGGCGCGCACTCGGTGACCGCGCTTACCCCGGGGTGGAAGGAACATTCGTGCACCCATTCGATGATCACAATTTCATCGCGGGCCACAGCACCATGGGATTCGAAATTTTGGAAGATGCCCCCGACACGGTCGCCGTGATTGGCGCGATCGGCGGCGGCGGACTCATCACGGGAGTCGCCAGCGCACTCAAGGCGCTGAAGCCGGAGATCAAGATTTGGGGCGCGGAGCCTGAAACGGCAGCCCCGGCCGCGCTCTCATTTTCAATGGGATCCGCCCAGGTGTTCACGGACTGGAAGGCATCGTTCGTCGATGGCGCGGGCGGCAAAAGCCTGTTTCCACGCATGTGGGAACGGCTGAAACCCGTCGTTGAGGGCTCAATCGTGGTTAGCCTGGATGAAACCAAAGCGGCAATGCGCCTGATGGCAGAGAAAGCGCGCGTCATCGCCGAAGGCGCCGGATCCTTATCGCTGGCCGCCGCACTCACCGGCAAAGCCGGTAAAGGACCGATCGTGGCCATTGTCTCCGGCGGCAACATCGATTTGCCGAAGTTTTGCGACCTCGTCGGGCCGTCTGCCCACTGAGAGCCACCATCTAAACCATATGGCGGCTGCGGCTCTCCAACCATGGACAAAAAGGAATGTCCATGGAACTGCATCCCATCCTTTCGGCCATGCGCCGCAACAAGGCCGGCGCTTTGGTGATCGTCGCGCAGACGGCGATTACCCTGGCCATTTTGTGCAATAGCCTATTCATCATTCAGCAGCGGCTGCGCTTGATCGATCGGCCGACGGGATTGCAGGAACAGGACATTTTCACGATTGCCAATCAATGGGTGGGCAATCCTCCGGATCTCGCCGCCCGGACGCGGGCGGATTTGGCGGCGTTGCGCGCCTTGCCCGAGGTTGTGGACGCCTATGTGTCCAATTCCTATCCCCTCTCCAATGGCGGATGGGACGATGCAATCATGCTGGAAGCCGCCGATGCACACTGGGTGGCGACCGGCGCATTGTACTGAGCAAAACCGGGACAGCTGGAAGCGGCGATGAAGAGCGCGCAAAAACAATTGCTGGCCATCAGCCGCGCGCGCGTCAATGACAAGACTCGAACCCTGCTCGAGAGCCGGCGCCGTGCGTATCGGGACGACCGCGGACTCGCGATCATTCTCGCCATCGTGAGCGTCGTGCTGCTGATCGTGACCGCCTTCGGGATTATCGGCGTTACGAGCTTCTGGGTGTCGCAGCGGCGGCGGCAGATCGGCATACGCCGCGCCATGGGCGCGACCCGGACTGCGATCCTGCGCTACTTCCAGACCGAAAACCTCATCATTGCCTCCGCGGGGGCAGCCTTGGGAGTTCTCCTGGCCTTGACGTTGAACTATTGGATGGCGGGCAGGTTCGAATTGGCGCGCCTGGAGATCGGTCATACGCTGGTTGCCGCCGCCCTCGTCATGCTGCTGGGCCAAATTGCAGTCTTGTGGCCGGCGCTGCGCGCCGCATCGATTTCGCCGGTGGTCGCGATCCGCAATGTCTAAGCAATGTCTAACGAGAGTTGGGGCCCTATCGCAATTTCTCGAGCCCGACGAGCGCAGCATGCTGCAGCAGCATGATTGTCTTGCCGTCCTGGATCGTGCCGATTGCAATCATCCGCAGTGCGTCTGTCAGAGGCAGTTCGATCACCTCGATGTCTTCGCCCTCGCCGGCGTCGCCGCCGCCGGCGGACACCTGGTCATGCAGGTCATACTCCGCGACGAAGAAATGCAGCTTCTCGGTGACTGATCCGGGGCTCATGTAAGCCTCCAACACCTTGCGCGGCGACCGCACCACAAATCCCGTCTCTTCCTCGGCTTCGCGGCGGATACAGGTCTGTGGATCGTCGCCGTCGAGCAGCCCGGCGCACGCTTCGATCAGCAGTCCGTCGGAGCAACCGTTCACGTAGGCGGGAAACCGGAATTGCCGGGTCAGCACCACCGTCGCGCGTTCGACATTGAACAGCAGCAGCACGGCGCCGTTTCCCCTGTCATAGGTCTCGCGGCTCTGCTTTTGCCAGCGGCCATCCCGGCATCTGTACTCGAACGTCGTCTTCTTGAGAATGTACCAGTCGTCGGAAAGAACCCGCTCCTCGATGATGCGCACGCGATCGCCGGCGGCTCCCGTCTCGGCTGCGCTCACTGATCGAATGCTCATGGAATTATCGTGCGACATCGTGCAAATTCGTGTAACATCGTGCAATCGTAAAGCGGCGAGGAACGTTTGGCAAGCTGGTTGTTCAAGGGCTCGCAGGGCTGCGAAACGCGCGCCTCTCTTGAAACCCGCGCTTGCGTAGAGGCCATGCTGACCACTCAGCGCAAAAAACTGATTCTGACGCGCCTGACCGCAGACGGCCAAATCGTGGCCAAAGACCTGGCGCTCGAGCTGGGCACTTCCGAAGACACCATTCGTCGTGACCTGCGCGAGCTTGCACGCGAGGGCAAACTGCAACGGGTGCATGGGGGCGCTTTGCCGGCCTCGGCGGCGGTCGGCGATCTGCGCGCACGAGAGCAGGTGTCGCCCGAAGACAAGATAGAACTCGGCCGGGTGGGTGCTTCGATGATCCGATCGAACCAGGTCGTGATCCTGGATGGCGGCACCACGGCGCTCCAAGTGGCGCGGCAACTCGCCCCTGACCTCCACGCCACCATCGTCACGCACAGTCCCACCGTGGCTGTGGAGGCAGCAAAGCATCGCTACGTCGACATCATCATGCTCGGAGGCCGGTTGTTCCGGCACTCGATGGTCAATGTGGGGGCAACGGTCATCGATGCGGCCTCGCGCCTGCGGGCCGACATTTATTTCATGGGCGTAACGGGCGTACACCCTGAAGCCGGTCTGAGCACCGGAGACCCCGAGGAGGCGGCCGTGAAACGCGCGCTGCATGAACGTGCCGCCGAGACTATCGTTCTTGCATCGGCGGAGAAACTCATGGCGGCCTCACCGTTCCTGGTGACTTCGTTAACAGAAATCAGCATGTTAGTGGTACCACTGCAAACACCGAACGGCATTGTTCGTGCGTTGCGCGCCGGCGGCACTCAGGTTCGGCGCGCCCAAGGACCATCAAGACCTTAAGTCAGGTGCAAGACCGTAAGTCAGGCGGCAGTTTTGGTAGACCAGACTTGCCAGAAACCCTCGAGGGTATACACAGCCAGCGCCGACCAAATGACTGCGAAACCGACCAGGCGCGCGCCGCCGAACGGCTCGCCGTAAAGCCACACGCCCAGCAGCAGTTGCAACGACGGCGCGATATATTGCAAGAAACCCAGGGTTGACATCGGAATTCGTCGGGCGCCTGCAGCAAACAACAATAGCGGAACGGCGGTGATCGGGCCGGCCGCCGCCATCAGCCATTTGGATGCAGCCGGTGCATGCAAGAACGTATTTTGCCCATGCCGTGCCATCACCGCCAAACAGCCGAATGCCAGCGGAAACAGCAAAAGCGTCTCCAACGACAATCCTTCCAGCGGGCCAAGCGCGGCCGTTTTGCGCAACAGGCCGTAGGAACCAAAAGAGAAAGCCAATCCCAAGCCTATCCACGGCAAGTGTCCGGCCTGCCAGGTGAGCCAGGCCACTCCGGCGGCGGCCAGCATGACGGCAGCCCATTGGATCGGGCGCATGCGTTCATGCAGCAGCAGGAGACCCAGCAGCACGTTTACCAGGGGCGTGATGAAATAGCCGAGACTGGCGTCGACCACATGGCCGTTGTTGACCGCCCAGATATAAATATACCAATTCACCGACAACAGGGTCGCGCTCGCGGCAAATCCCGCCAGGACTTTGGGCTGGCGCCGCACCTTGCCGATCCAGGACCATTGCCGGCGCAAAGCCAGAACGATCAGCACAAAAACCAACGCCCACGCCACGCGCTGTAGCAGGATTTCCAGCGGTGAGAAATTTTGCACCGCCCTGAAATAAATTGGAAACAAGCCCCACAAGATGTAAGCGCCTGCGGCGTAAAGCATGCCAATTTGCATAGTCGATGTTTGTCCCAGCAGCAGCAGGCAAGTGGGCGCCGATGTGGCGCCCACGGTTGCCGCAACGATAGCTTAGCCGGTCCTGTTGTTGATGCCGTCTCGAATGAGCCCGGCCAGCAGCACGTCCACCAGCGTGCCGCTCTTGCCATCGGCACCCCCGGCGACTATATCCGGAACCAGTTTATTGCCCGATTTGGACAATGCTTCAGCCACTTGAACCACCGCGTAATTGCTGGCTTCCATCGAACTTATCTTCAGGCGTATCACTTCGGCGTCCGCGGCACCCACCGCCTTGGTTTGAGCCGCTTGGGCCTCGCCGACCGTGCGCAGCACATTCGCATCGGCCTCGGCGTTTATTTTCTTGGCCTGTCCCGTTCCCTCGGCTGACTTGACCATCGCCCGTGCGTTGAATTCGGCGATCGCGACTTGTCGCTCCGCGTCAACCACCTTGGCCTGCGTAGCGGCCAGTGCCGTGGCCTGCTCGAGTTCCTGTCGTACGGTTTGCGCCTGGCGCTGCGTTTCGAAAGTAACGCGTTCCTGCTCCGCCAGCTTTCGATCCGTCAGGGTCTTCATGAGTTGATCGGGCGGAACAATATCGCCGATCAAGGTGTCGACCGCGCCGACGTTGTACTGGGCCAAGGCTTGCGAGATCGCCTCGCGGGCTTCGTTTTGCCGCGCCGACCGATTCTTGAGGAACTCGATGATGTCGGAGCCCTGCGCGGCGTTGCGAAAATAGTTGCCGATCGTGGGCTCCAGCACCTGGGTCACCAATGCCGACATGCCGCCGAAGCGGGCGATCACCTTGGGCGCGTCATTGCGCGGAATGTGGATGATCTGAGACACATCCAGGTTGAACTTGAAGCCGTCGGCGGAGCGCACCGTAATAGTCGATAGGTTCGCATCGAGCTGGTGCGCTTCCGTTTTGCCGGTCGCCCAATTGAGCACGACGTTTGCCGTAGGCACGTTGCTCACCTGATGAGTGTAGGGATTGATGGGGTATTTCCCGGGATCGAGCGGCGTTACCCAGACGCCCTTCTCTCCCTTGCTGACAAGATTGCCGTGGCGGAACGAGTCGCCGGTAACATCGGTGCCTTCCTTGCCGACGAAGGCGATCACGACACCGACGTGCGCCATGGGTACTTCAACCATGTCCACGAGTTCGACCGTCGCGAACCGGGGATTGATGAAGTAACGGCCCGCGAGCAGCACCTGTTCCTGCAGTCCTTTGGAGCCTTTGGCGTTGACGAATCCTTGGGGGTCCTGAAACATGTTGTGACCACCGACCGTCGGGCCGGCAATCTCGCCCGGCGGAAGCGCGTTCCCTTCGCGTGTCATGACGATGCCGATCTTGTCGTCCGGCACATCCACCGCATCGGCGAGGGAGATGGCGAACATGAACGGGTTCACGCGATAGCTGCCGGGCGACATGACCGCCATCTGCGGTCCACGCTCACCTCCGGCGTCCATAAACGCCTGTCCGTTCTGGAACGAGTCGCAATCGACTTGACGGGCAATGATGCGCCCGCCGGATAGAGGCTTGCCGTCGCGCGCTTCGACCACTCCGATTTTGCCCGGCGGCACGGTTATGGCGTCCACCACGCTGACATTGAAGAGCAGCGTATTGATGCGGTAAGTGCCCGGAGGGATCAAGGACATCTGCGGGCCGCGTTCGCCGCCATTCGCGAGGAAGGCACGCGCATCCTGGAACGAGTCGCATGCAACCGATTTGGCGACGATGCGGCCGCTGTCGAGCGCCTTGCCGTCGCACGCCTCGACGCAGCCTACCTTGCCCTGCGGAATCGTGCAGAACTTAACGCGTTCAACCGTGTACTGCCATGGCCAGAGGGCAAAGTGCAGTCCCGGCGAGAGCGTATCGGCTTGATATCCGGCCTCGCCGTGCAACGCGATGATCTTGCCGTCAGGCAGCCTGCGATTATGACCGAACAACACGAACTTCTTGGTAATAACGCCGAGTGAATCGTCCGATACCATGATGACGCCGAGCAGCCAAAAGATGAGGCGATAGCACGCCGCAATGACCACCACTGCGAGCATAGAAATGACTAGATATTTGTGATTGAGGAATACGTCCATGATGCACCTTGTGTTGGTGCCCGCCGGACGCAACTCAGCGATCCGAAACTGCGACGGTACGGCAGGCCACCAGTTTTCCTGGAAAGTCCTAGCTCTTTTTGTAGTTAAGCGTTCATACCGTCGTCAGCGCGCAATGAGCATCGACTGACGGTTCATTATATCACCGTCGCGGACGCTGCTTCGCGTGGGCGGAATATCAAGCACTTACGAGGCGTCGTGTAGGCGCGATCAATTTTCCACGCTATGGCCACAGAGCGGTTGTCGCTAACCGCACGGAGCCACTCAAAGGCTCCAAGCACGAACACATGTAAAAAAAGCGCAACGCAAACCAACTAACTTGCGTAACGAAACCGGACTGGTTCCTCTCCATCCTCTCGACGATCACCTAGGACACGCAAATGGCAAAGACAGACCGACGGACAATTCTCAAGGCCTTGGGGGCGGCGGCGATGAGCACGGCGTTCCCGGAATCCATTCGGCGCGCCTTGGCCATCGAGCCGAAAATAGTCACGGGCACGATCAAGGATGTGAAGCACATCGTCGTCCTGATGCAGGAGAATCGGTCGTTCGATCATTATTTCGGCTCGCTGCGCGGGGTGCGCGGCTTCGAGGATCCGCGGGCGGTGACGCTGCCGTCGGGCAACTCGGTGTTCCAGCAGCCGAACGGCGCGAACACGCTGATGCCGTTCCGCCCACCGCAGCCCTTTCTCGGATACCAGTTCGTCCGCGACTTGCCGCATAACTGGTCGGATGCGCATGTTGCCTGGAACAAAGGCAACAATGACAACTGGGTCGCCGCCAAGGGCAGCATCGAGACGATGACCTTCGTCGATCGCAACGACATTCCGTTCCACTATGCGCTCGCCGACGCCTTCACCGTCTGCGACAACTACCATTGCTCGATCATGGGTCCGACCGACCCGAACCGCTACTACCTGTGGACCGGATGGGTGGGCCAGAACGGCACCCAGACCGACACCATCGCGCAACCCTTCTCCGGCGCCACACCCGGCACGTTCACGCTCACGGCCGGTCCCAGCACCGGCAACGGCGTGCTGCCCGGTGGGCCGGTGGTCAACAATGATGAGCAGGGCTACAACTGGCTGACCTATCCAGAACGGCTCGAAGCCGCCGGCGTCTCGTGGAAGTTCTATCAGGATGTGGGGCTCGGCCTCACGCCCGCGCAATTCGAAGGCTTCACCGCCAATCCGTTCATCGGCAATTTCGGCGACGCGTCGACACTTTATTTCCTGCAGTACCAGAACGCGCAGCCGGGCAGCGCGCTGTTCGACAAAGCCAGGACCGGCACCGACCTGTTCAACGGCGGCGCATTCAATGGCGGCTCGCTGTTCCAGCAACTGCAAAACGACGTCATGAACAACACGCTGCCGGAGGTATCGTGGGTCGTCGCGCCGCAAGCCTATTGTGAGCATCCGACATTCCCGCCGAACTGGGGCGCCTGGTACATTTCGAACGTGCTCGATGCACTGACCTCCAACCCGGAAGTCTGGGCGTCAACCGTGCTGATCGTGAACTACGACGAGAACGACGGCTTCTTCGACCACCTGATCGCGCCGACTGCGCCCACGAGCGCAGCCGACGGTCTCTCCAGCGTCGACACCGTGAACGAACTCTATCCGGGCGTGCCGGGCGTCGCGAGCTTCGCGCCCGGCCCCTACGGTCTCGGCGCCCGCGTGCCGTGCTTCGTCGTATCGCCTTGGAGCCGCGGTGGCTGGGCCTGCTCACAGGTGTTCGACCATACCTCGGTGATCCAATTCATCGAGAAGCGGTTCGGCGTGATTGAAACGCACATCACACCCTGGCGGCGTGCAATCTCCGGTGACCTGACATCGGCGCTCAATTTCAAGGTCACCGATCCGAAGCCGCCGAAACTTCCGGACACCGACAATTTCGTCAGCTTCGTTTCGAATGGAGCACTGGCGCCGGTGACCCAGGCGATGATCGCGGCCGGCAAGCAGCCCGCGCCCAACATCCCTATCACCGTCCCGGCAGTTCAGACTATGCCGACGCAGGAACCGGGACAGCGTCCGGCACGTGCCTTGCCGTATCGTCTGCAAGCCGATGCCACGGCCGACATTGCCGCGCAGACAGTTTCGATCGCATTCGAGAACAGCGGCACGGTCGGTGCGTTCTTTCAGGTGCGTAGTGCCGAAGCAGCAGAGAATATTGGGCAGGGAACCGGGCCCTGGGGTTACACCGTCGATGCGACCAAGCGCGTGCTGTCAGATCGATGGAGCCCGACCGGGGGAACGAGCTACGACCTGTCGGTCTATGGCCCGAATGGCTTCTTCCGTCGCGTTGCCGGCGGCTTGACAGGCACATCGGCCAATCTCGAAGTGCGGGCTCATCACGAGATCACGGGCGAGGTCATTCTCCTGGTCATCGAGAACGTCGCGACAGAGCCGACAACCGTCACGATCGCCAATCAATACACCGACCACGAGGAGCATTTCACACTCCAGCCTCGCGCTCGCGTCACCGTGCCGGTGCATCTCGCAGCCAGCTCCCGTTGGTACGATGTGCTGATCACCGCCGGCACAGATCCCAGCTTCGTACGCCGCTATGCGGGCCATATTGAAAACGGCGTCGACAGCGTCAGCGACCCCCATATCGGCGCAAGCGCTTGAGCTGCGCAGCCCGCACCGTGACCTCATTGCGTCTTGGATTCTATCTTCTTGAAGCCCGCCGGCACGGTGAACGCATCGGCGCTCACGGCATTTGTCGAGACCGAAACCACCTGTGAGGACACGGTCATCAAAGCCACATCCCCCGGCGGCATTGCAGCCGGTGCGGCAGCGGGCGTCGCCGCGGCCGGCGCTTCTGCGGTGTCCTTCTTCTTTTGGAAGAGACCGCCGAGTTTGCCGGCCACTGCGCCTGCAATGCCGCCGGGGCTTGGCGAACTGTTGTCGGTTTGGCTCGTTTGCGCTTGTTGCGAATTTGAATCCTTGCATTGCGGGCCACCGAGTCCGAGCGTGAAGCTGCTCTTCACGGGATAGCCCTTCACGCTCTGCATCTTGGCCGCGACATCAGTCCAGACGCCTTTGTACTGGCTGAACAGGGCCTTGGCTCTTTCGGACACGTCTTGGGAGTTCGAGATGTCGATGCCCATCTTGGAAGCGTAGGCAGTATAGAATTTGCGAGCTTCACTGCTTTCCGCGAAGTCGGCGGAAGTCCACTGATCCAAAACCAAGGCGATTTCGCAAATTGCTCCCGTTTCCTTGTCCTGGCAAGGTTGGGTGGCCGTGACGGTCACGCGTTGCGCATCGTAACCGGCGAATTGCGCTTTCTCGCCGCTCTTGGCGACGTCGACTTTGGCCGGTAGCCACACGCACTTGGATTGATCAACCGCGGAGGGCTGCTTCCTGTCCTCGCTAGAGTTCAGCTGATCCGACACTTTCTGCATCTGCGCGCGGAGCTGTTCGAAGGTGGTCTCCGTGTACTCCTTTTTATTCATGTTCAAGCGGTAAAGCTTGTCTTGATCGAGCAGAACGATCTCGGCGCTCGGCCCCAGGGCGTTGTGCGCCAGAAAGCCGATGATCTTCGACTGCATCTTCATGTCGCTGTCGGTGCGCGACCTGTCGCCGGAGATGCTGGTTTTAGAGGTGCCCGACATATTCGCGAACGCCATGGCGCCGACGCCGTTGACGGAGGTGGTGCGTTCGATGGTTATGTCGGCCTGTGCAGTTCCCGCTGCGAACCCGAGAATGCCGCCCATCAGAACCAGGGCGGTTGACCGCAGCCTTTGTATCTTCATGGCATCCCCCACTTCGGTAGTAGTGTTCTATGTTAGACCTGAACGCTGCCCAAAAGCCGCCACAGCACCACCGGAATTTGCATTCGCCTAGAGGTGGAAGACCTGCTGCTTCCAACAAAACTTGCGTCACTGTTGGACCTTCGGTTAAAGCGCTTTGCCCCAATTCGCTGAAAGACGCACTTCCGCGGCAACGACTTACGCCAGATTTGAAAAACTCAAGGTATCCTAGGGTTATATGAACACCATCTCCAGCTTTGTTCCCCGCTTGACGCTTAACCTGCTTGTGGCAGCGTTTGCCACCGTCGCCATTGTCACCCCACCGGTCGCATTTGCTGAGACCGTCGCCGTCCGTTTCGGACGGCTCATCACGGGGAAAGGCACCGTCATCCAGGATGCGGTGGTGCTCATCGAAAAAGATCGAGTCACCGCGGTTGGATCAGGCGCAGGAGCGGTCCCAGCGGAGGCCCGTCTGATCGATCTGCGGCCACTTACGGGCATTCCGGGAATGATCGACGTCCACACGCACATGACCTTCTACTGGGACAAAACCCCAGGCTCGAAGCCCTGGACACAACTCGGCACGCTCAATTCCGCCGTCACCGTTTTCCTAGCCCAAGAAAACGCCCGCAAGACACTGGAAAGCGGCGTGACGACAGTGCGCGACCTTGGCTCGTGGGACGGGAACGACCTTGCGATGCGAGATCTTATCGAACGAGGGGCTATGGTAGGCCCGCGAATGTTCGTCTCCGGGTGCGGTCTGCACATCACGTCCGACCCATTTCGACCCGGCGTCACCCAGCCGGATCCGTGCCGCGCCGACGGTGTAGCCGAGGTACAGCGGGCGGCCCGGCAACAGCTCGCAGCCGGAGCGGACTGGATCAAGATGTACGGGTCCACCGGTAGCGACCAGAACGTGACGGGCTTCGAAACCTTTGACTACGAGGAGATGAAGGCTGCAACCGACGTGGCTCACCGCGCGGGTAAACGCATCGCCATCCATTCTTACGGACCCGATGGCGCGCGAGATGCGGTCAAGGCAGGGGCAGACTCTGTCGAGCATGCCGTCGACATTGACGACGCAACTTTCAATGAGATGGTCAAACGCGGGACCGTCTATGTTCCGACCGTGGATCACAATCGCTACTACATCGACCACAAGGACGAATACGGCTACGACCAAGCTGCCGTGGATAGGCTGAATGGTTACATCTTGAGAAATGCGGAGACGCTTCGCCGCGCCATCAAGTTCCACGTCAAGATCGCGATGGGCTCGGACGCAGTCTTCACCGGCTTCGGGGAAAATACGGGCGACCTCAGTTGGTTCGTGAAAGCCGGCATGACTCCCGCACAGGCTCTCGATTCCGCAACCATTGTGGGGGCCGAGTTACTCGGCAAGGCGAAGGAGCTTGGTATCGTTGCGCCGGGCGCCTTCGCCGATCTGGTAGCGATCGACGGCGATCCCCTCAAGGAGATTGCAGCGGTCCTAAAAGTCAGGTGGGTCATGAAGGGCGGCAAGGCCGTGGTCGACAAGCGATGAGTTCGAATTCTCACTTGTCGCGTGTTGCGACACATGGTGCGTTTACCGCGCACCGGGAATCCGACGCCGGCTGATTGGGAATGCGAAGCCGGCTATCTGGGAAAGTAGTGGGCCCGCTCACCATCGAATTGGCGCACAAAATGCCTATTTTAATAGGCTATATGCCAATTCGAATTTCGCAGTTACTCCCAAAGTTACCCCGACTACTCCAGATCCTCTCGGACGAGCATTGACTAGTACTTGACATGCAAGTGACGACTTGCCTAATATTAGGCAAGTACTTACTTGCGTATTTAACATGGCAAAGCGCCACGACGTCGACCTGCTGTTCAAAGCCCTGGCTGATCCCGGCAGGCGCAAGCTGTTGGATCTGCTGCATGCGCACGACGGCCGCACACTGAACGAGTTGTGCGAACACCTGAGTATGACGCGACAGGGCGTGACGCAGCACCTGGACTTGCTGGAAGCGGCCAATCTGGTCACTACCGTGCGGCGCGGGCGCGAAAAGCTGCACTTCCTCAATCCAGTTCCGCTGCAGGAGATCTATGAGCGCTGGATTGCCAAGTTCGAAAAGCCGCGCCTCAAGGCGCTCTCGGATCTGAAACACCGCCTGGAGAAGGCCAATGACTAGATCGACCTTTGTTTACGTGACTTACATCCGCACTACGCCGGAGAAGCTCTGGTCAGCGCTGACGGATGACGCGGAGTTCATGAAGCAGTATTGGTTCGGCGTGCACTGCGAAAGCAGGTGGATGCCTGGATCTTCTTGGAAGATGGTGCACGGGGACGGCAGCATCAGCGATGCCGGCGAGATCGTCGAGGCTGAGCCGCCGCGGCGGTTGGTCATCCGCTGGCAGCATCAGAACAAACCCGAGCTTAAGGCCGAGGGCGAATCGCTATGCACGATGGAACTGGAGCGAAGCGGCACGGCAGTGAAGCTTTCCATCACTCACACCATCGAGCGCGAACCTTCGAATCTCATCGTGGCGGTGTCCGGCGGGTGGCCGAAGATCATTTCCAACCTGAAGTCCCTGCTGGAGACCGGATCGGCTGTTCTGCAGGACCCGTATCCGACTATCAAGCAGCAATAGACGTCGGCGGACACCAAACAATGGAGACTGGCATGAGGACGACTCGAAGAATCTTTTGGGCGATGATGATGCTAATGATGGCTGCGAGCACCGGCGCGCAATCGGCTCGATCGCCCACGGCGGCTGTGACCATCGTTCTCGTTCACGGCGCACTCATCGATGGCTCGAGCTGGCGCGGCGTTTATGACGGCCGAATTCATGGCGCGCTCGCAAATCCCAATATTGGGCGCTGCCTTCAGCACCAAACTGACCGTCGCCGCCTGGCATCAAAAGCCCAGCTACGCGATCATTGCCAGCGAGGATCGCTCGCTTGACCCAGCGGTCGCCCGGCGCATGGCCAACCGCGCGGGATCCACTATGACTGTGATCAAAGGAGGCCACCTCATTCACATCTCCCAGCCTCGTGCGGTCGCCCGCGTGATTGAGACGGCCGCGCGAGCCGCCTGTTTTCATGCAGCCGGGCGATATCTTCGAAGTGGAGATCGAGGGGATGGGTGTCTTGCGCAACCCGGTCCAGGACGGGTGAAACGGGCGACAGCCCGAGGCCTAGCCTGGCGACGCAAATGGGCCACAATTTGCTCGATGCCTGCGCCGCGCTGTCATTCCGTGATGACGCGGTCCGCCCATTCCACGAGGGAAACAAAGATCGCTGGATTGCCGAATTTCGCGCCCCATTGGGTGAGATCCGCTTCTGTTACTCCACGGGCGCGGGAGCACGCGCCACACGCAAAAATCTGAATCTTCTTTGCGACAACTTTTTGCAGTGTTTCCTCGAGCGGGGGCCAGCCGACCGGGACCACGGCCTTGGCCAATGACAAGCGCATCAACGAAACGGCTTCACCGAGAAGGAATATTTGGACAGTATGGCCCGCGTCGGCGAGTGCATGACCGTGCAGAAACGGAAAGGCCGCTTTGGTGGGGTCGTCAGACCCCCACGCACTCTTCATCATGATCTTGAGCGGCAACTTGGTTTCGGCTGCGACAGACGAGCCCACCGCCATCGCCAGAGGAAGTGCTGCCAATTGCGTTAGTAGATTACGACGGCTCATGTTGGATTCCCCTATAATTTTCGACCGTTCGGTGGTTATACGGTCGCGGCCAGGCAACCGTCGCGTTTCTTGCGAGCGTCAGCATATCCCCGAAGTGATCGCTCAGAAAGCTCCTGTGTAATTGGTTGCGAGCAGTCGGCAAACGCGTCATCCGGGCGAC
>Ga0193709_1000414_pt1 | contig 15361 bp, 29 predicted proteins | sample H3c2metaG_FD_160571 | JGI IMG/M metagenome (GOLD analysis project Ga0193709, IMG submission 160571) | Soil microbial communities from a riparian zone of the East river system, Colorado, United States - H3c2 | ecosystem: Environmental > Terrestrial > Soil > Riparian zone | place: USA: East River... | reverse complement strand
CCACCGGGGCCACCATCGCGGAGCATCCAGGCTCACCAGGCGCCGACCCACCCACACAGGTGATCACGCGCCCACCGAAGGCTGAGCCAACGAAGAGACCGACCGCAAGACCTACGACCGCCTTGACCCCGCGGGGAACCTCACCTCCACGGACACAGGTGCCGGCAAGGGTGAGCCCGTCGGTCGAACCGGTCACTACCAAGCCGGTGGTGAAACCCACCGTCAAGCCCAGCGTGGTCGAGCCACCGCCGACTGCGATACCACCACCGAAGCCGACGGCGGTCGTGACTCTCCCCGTGACTCCCACGATCACAGCCCCGGTGACCGTTTCACCGTCCACCCCCTGCACGATCAACCTTTTAGGAATAAAGGTATGTCTTCCGCTCGGCTGATTGTGAACGATTCAACGTTCACAGTTGTGTGTGCACGGTGGGTGCACCTGCCTATGGCCGTGAGCAACGGACACACTCACCCGAGTGGCCGACCGGTGGGAGCATCTGGGGCATTTGGTGACCGCCGCTCGGCTACGCCAAGGTCACCGAAGTCTGGCGGCATTCGCGGCAACGACTGGACTGTCCAGGACTACGCTGGATTCCATCGAACACGGTCGGAAAGACTCCTACGACCCAGCCACGCTAGCGGTACTGGAAGGCGCGCTGGGGTGGCAAGCAGGGTCCGTGGAGCGGGTTCTGTCTGGGCTCGAACCACTACCGGTCGAGGACCCGGACCTGACTGCAGTGACGAACGCCTGGCCGCGGTTGTCGGCAGGCTCACGCAGAATGCTGGCGATATTAGCCACCGAAGCAGCACGCACTAGAGAAGGTTAGGAAGGCGCCCCAGACCCCGGCGCCCCGCACGATCGTCTCGTGCGCTGGGCAGGTCAGAGGTCTCCAAGGTTGAGACGGCGCGCCTCCTCTGCAGCTCGCTGGCTCGCGGTCGCTCTGACGTAGCGATCCAGCATCCGCCTCGAGCTCCATCCCATCGACGCCTGTGCGCCACCCTCGGAGCCGCCGGCCGCCAGCCACCGGGTCGCCGCTGTGTGTCTGAAGAGGTGCGGGTGGAACCGGCGGGTGATCCCCGCGTCGACCGCGCGGGCCTTCAGCGCCTCGTACATCGCGGCGTAGCCGAACCCGCGGCTCCTGATGCCGAGCCACAGCATGGGGCTGGCGGCGAGCTTGTGGGTACGGCGTATCCGCAGCCACCGGTCGACGGCGGCGCAGGTAGCAGGCCCGGCGTGGACCACGCGGCCTTTCCCGGTCTTCGACTTCCGTACCGTCACCAGCCCGGCACCGAGGTCGACGTCGCGCATCTCGAGTGCGGCGACCTCGCCGGGTCGTAGCCCGGTGTCCATCAGGATGCGGATGACGGCGGTGTCGCGCCGGTCCCCGAACGCCTTCCCTGAGCATGCCTTCAGCAGCGCCTTGAGTTCGTCCTCGGTCAGCGGCTGGACGAGCTTCTCCTTCTGCGTAGGCGGACGCAGGCCGGCCAGCGGATCGATGTCTTGTTCATCCTCGGCGAGCAGCCACTTGCTGAGCCTTTTCACGGCCGACTGTCTGGCTGCGGCCGTGGCCGGTTCGGCGCCGGCGTCGATCAGCGTCGAGATCCAGGCGCGGACCTGGTTGCGCTCCAGCATCGGTGGGAGCTTCTCGGCCGCGCACCAGTCGATGTACTGCTCGACGCCGGCGCGGTACAGCTTCAGGGTGTTGTCGGCCTTGTGCTCGACTTTCAGGGCGAGCATCCAGGACTCAAGTAGGTCGCGCAGATCCAGGTCGGTCATGAGAGAGCCTCGCGAAGTTCGGCGGCCTTCCGCGCCGATTCAATCTGCAGCGGCGTTGGCTTACCCCAGCCGAGTAGATTGCCGATGATCAGAGCCACATGGTCGGAGAATTCGAACCACTCTCCGTGCAGGCGGTCGCGATGAAGTTCGGCGTGAAGGCGGACCTCCAAGCGCCGACCGCCCGCAGCAGTTCCGATCAGCTCCAGGTACTCGGGGCTGCCGACCTGCAGGATCGTCAGCCTCTTCACTGGATTCCTCGCGATGCCGATCTTGATACGACCCGACTCTGTTGCGCGCACGACGTAGACAAGTTGCTCAGCCATGTACACCAGCCTACCTCGAAAATATCCTAACTAGGAGCGCTGTGCATGCTCCACAGTGGATGCGATGTCGGTAGAAACTGGCCTCTGACCTGCGGAAACACCGGATTAGCCAAGGCCGCGTTGCTTTGAATACGGGGCGGTTATACCTCGGTGAGCGCTGTGCGTAACGGTATCCCCCACGGGGAGCGGTCGAACGCTGTACACCTCGAATATCCTCAACTAGGAATCGAGGGTGTCCGTGTTGACCTGTTGCAATAGGGCACCTACTCTGGCGGCATGGGCCAGCACACACCGCGTACCGCAGCCGAAGAGATCGCCGAGGCGAAGGGCAAGCTCGACGCCGCGTTCGCAGAGATGCGGAACTGGAGCGGCCACCTCGACACCATGGCAGAACACCTCGAGGATCGCGAGGCGGTCGCGCACCAGGCGCGTCGCTCGGCCGGGATCGTGGCGGCCCTGATCGCTGAGGCTGAGGCCGGTACGCGCGTCGCGGAGCGGCTGCAGGCTGCTCAGCTCAAGGTCGTCTCGTAGCGCAGCACGATCCGCGCCATCGGCGCGATGACTCGTGACACCTCGACGGGTACGCCGTCGACCGCGAACACCCTGATGATGTTCCAGACCGGCCCGGTGGTCTCCATCTGGAGTAGCCGCCGCTCGGTGGTGTTCGGCATGTGGCCGCGGGCCTCCTCCGTCACGGTGAGGACCGCCCCGTTGGGGATGAGGCCGGCGTCGTACAGCTCGGCGAGCGTCCCGCCCGGGTAGGGCTGGGCCTTGTCGTCAGCCAGTACGGTCCCCTTCGCCTTGGAGGCGAGGACGGTGGACCGCTGGATCTGGAGCGGCTCCCCGTTGATGCGTTTCACCATGCGCCGCCGCATGACCTTCGTGCCCTTGCGGATGCCGAGGTAGTGGGCGTCGGCCTCGTTGGCGGGCTGCTCGAGGTACTCGATGGGATCGACGGTGTAGTCGTCCCAGTCGGCGCCGTGGTCGGTGACGAAGGCTGCTGTGTCCTCGCGGCCGCCGGCGCGGAGCCGGGCGAGCTCGGCTGCGTAGCGCTGGGTGTCGAGCTCGCGGACGGGGGGCGGGGCGGCGACTTTGGTGCGGCGGCCGTTGGCCTTGATGAGCAGGCCTTCTGCGGCGACGACGTCGAGGGCGCGGCGGACGGTGGCCTTGTCGATGTTGGTGAGGCGGTTGGCGATCTCTTGCTCACTGGGTAGTTCTTCGCCGGCGACCAGGTCTTCGGTGTGGATGGCTTGCCGGATGTGGTCGGCGAGCTGGTCGCGTAGTGGCGGGTGGGGGGCGACCCGGTCGAGGGTCTGCGGCGTGAGCTTGAGGGGCATGGGCTGATGTTATCGGCCTTGTGCATCTTTACCAATAGGTTGGTCTCTACCTATTGACCTATTGCACAAGGTGCGTAAGGCTATGGGCATCGCCACCGGATGCCAGGAGGACAACATGACCGCCACCACGATCGCCACCCAGCAGCAGCCGACCGTGCAGGTTGGGGAGACGTACAACTTCCATCTGCCGAACGGCGACCGCTACATCGGCGAGGTGGACGAGACGAACGGCAAGTACGTCATCCTCCGGCCCGGCTTCACTCAGTGGCTAATCGATGAGCCCGGGCCGTTCACGGTCGAGAAGGAGTACGCGCAGTTCAACATCAATGACCCCCGGACCGTGGTTTACGACGCCAGCGGCGAGCAGATCTAACCCCTTCCCCACCCAGCCTGACTGGCAGACACCGGGGTTCGAGTCCCCGGCGGGCGCTTCAACAACCGCAAGCCACTGGGGAGCCGGCGAATGCCCGACCCGGACGAAGGAGAGCACGAGATGAGCGAGCAGGTACTTGAGCGGGTCGGACAGCGCCACGTGAAGCTGTGGTTCGGCGAGCACGTCATCGGCGAGTTCGTCGGCGACACGGAGCATGCCGAGCAGTACGCCCAGGCGATGGACCGGAAGTTCGGCGGGTTGAAGATCACCGTCGACCCGGTCGCGCCCGGCGAGACTCCGGTTCGTGCGTTGCCGCTGCCGTCGAAGCGGCTCTGGGACAACACGCCCCACTGACAGGTCAGGGCGTCGGCGTACCGCATCCCCCGCGGTCCCCACGCGTCGGCGTCCTGGCCGCTCCACCCGCCCCCAGTCCCTTCCACGGGGAGGAACTGGGGGCGCTTCACGGCACACTCTCGACCACCGAAGGAGGCGAATCCGATGAGCACCATCATCAAGGCGGACTGCGAGCACTGCGGCGAGCTCATCTACCTGTCGGACGGCTCGGTGCTCTGGCGCGACTACGCGGTTGCCGAGGGCATGAACGGCGGCTACTGCCACGCCGACACCGACCACCACGACCACGTTCCGGTCCTGGGGAGCATGCGGTGATGGGACGCAGCCACCTCACCAGCGGCGCTCTCGTCGGCGCGATCGTGGTCCGCGCGTTCGGCGTGGATGACATGGTCGCGGCTGGCGGTCTTGTCGCGGTGACTGCGATCGGCTCGCTGCTGCCCGATTTCGATCATGACGACGCGATGCTGCCGCGCGGGTTCGGTTGGATCGGGCGGCTGGTTGCCTGGTGCATCGGTCGCGCGTTCGGCCACCGGGCGATCACGCATTCGCTGCTCGGGGTCGCGCTGCTGACGGTCGCGTTGAGTCTCGTACGGCTGGTCACGCCGTTGCCGTGGTGGGTCAGCGCCGGGCTCGTCCTCGGCTGCCTGGTGCACATCTTGGGCGACTGTCTGACCGTGACGGGTTGCCCGTTGCTGTGGCCGGCGAAGAAGCGGTTCAAGCTCGGCCCGGGGTTCACGACGGGGAAGGTGTTCGAGACCGCGGTGCTGTGTCCGTTGATGACGGTGGCTGCGGGCTACCTGTTGTGGTCGTCGCTCGACGGCCTACCGATTCCATTCAACTGAAGGAGGTACGTGATGAGTGAACAGAGTCTGAGAGCCGCGCTCGAGAAGGTGTTGGCGACGACGGACGGGTGGGCAGTGAGCAACGAGACCTTGCTCGGCGTGCTCGCCGCTCACCCCACCGAGCCTACCCCGGTTGTCACCGACGGAGCGGCGCAGAAGGCTGCCGAACGGGCCGTGTTCCAGGCCAGGTACGGCGTTGACTGGGACTCCACCTGGCTCGATGAAGCCAAGCGTGACACGGCTAGGCAGAACGCCACCGCCACTGCATCGGTTGCTCTGGAGGCTGCCGCGCCGCTGCTCGGTCCCCGGCCGCTGCTGGACCAGCAGGCCGTCGCTAACGTGGTGTACACCACGGTGCGGGCTCAGGCTGGCCCTGCTGCTGCCTCACTGGCGGGGACGGACATCCTTGGCCGCCTGATGGAGATGGCCCGGCCGATGCCGACACTGGGGCAGATCGCGGAGGCGATCCACGGCTCGGACCTCCACCATCTCTGGGCGACTGAGGTTTGCAGCGAGGCATGCCGCGAGCGGTACCTCCGGAAGGCTGCCGCCGTGATGGCTCTGCTGAACGGAGCCGAGTCGTGAGTGAGCGGTTCGCGTTCGTCCCGTCGACGGCGATCCCCGACTGGATGGTGGAGAAGGTTGCCAAGCATGCGCATTCTCGTGGCTGCGGAGCCTTCGACGGGGGACGGAACCGTGCTGTCGCCCCGCCCCGGTTCGTGGATGGCCACCGAGACCGCGATCTTGTCTGGGCAAGCATCCACCTAGCCGACATCTGCAACTCGCTGAAGATCACTCCGGACCAGCTTGCCGCGATCAGCGGTGAAGCACCGTCCTGAAGCGCTTCAAGTCCTGTATCAATAATTCCCGTTATCCGCGATCGAGCGGAGAAAGTGAGTCCGAAGTGAGCGATCACGTTGGCAAGGCGGCAACCATCGCCGACAAGGCCGATCTACTGCCATGCGGTCACCCGCAAGCCGATGCCCACACGTGCGAGACCATCGGCATCCTGTGTCACGCCGCCTGCGGCACCTGCCAGGCCGCGTACTTGGTCACCGACCAGAGGGAAGACAGCATCGACATCGTCGGTGTTGCCCGTGAGGATGCCTGTCCGACCGTGTTCCACGGCTTCCCTGTGACTGAGGCGGCCGACCAGTGACCCGCCCACCTGAGGAGATCGAGGTTGGCCGGCGCAACCTGCTCGCCCAGTTGAAGCACGAACTGCGGCGCGACCTGGAGGAGTACCCGGTCGACGTGGCGACGATGCGGGACCTGGTCGAGGTGCTGGAAGGGCTCCCCGTCGCGCTGGACCGGCTGAAGGCGGCCGAGGATGTCTGTGTGATGTGGGCATGGTCACCGACGCAGGACTCCAAACGGGACAAAGCCACCCATGAGTTGTGGCGGCAGTGGACGAACCTGTCCGGCAACGACAGTTCGCCTGAGAGCAATCCGCACCTGACGGACGAGTTGATTGCTGAGCTCGCCGCGAAGCGTGACGCTACCCGCGCGGAGACCCTGCAGCACTTCTTCGGCCCCGAGACGGAGGGCTGATGGGCACCCTGAACTACACGAGTACGATCGCCGCGTCGCAGTCGGCCGCCGAGATGAGCCAGCTGCTGTCGAAGCACGGGGCAAGCCGGGTCACGGTTATGTTCGAGGGCGGGCGGCACGTCGGGCTCGAGTTCACGCTGCCGACGCCGCATGGCGCGCGAGAGTTCGCGTTGCCGATCGATGTTGACGCAGTACTGCGTCTGCTGCAGAAGCAGGCACGGGCCGGTGAGCTGCGGAAAGGTAAGCACTACGCGAACCCTGGGCAGGCGGAGCGAACCGCATGGCGGGTCGCGAAGGACTGGCTCGCCGCGCAGCTCGCGATCATCGAAGCGCAGATGGCGACGCTCGACGAGGTGATGCTGCCGTACCTGATCGTCGAACCGGGCCCGGAACGCAAGACGCTGTACGCCCGGTACCGCGAACACGAGGACGCGCTGGCACTGACCGCTGGGGAGGAGTCGTGACCACGTTGCAGATCATCGCGCTCGGCATCGAGGCCGCCGCGGTCACCGGGTTCGTCGTCGCATGGGTTCTCCGCGAGCGTCTCGTGAAGAAGCATCGAAAGGAGGCGGACCGGTGAGCCGCCTGATGTCGGTCGCGTTCACCGAGCAGGCTGTGGTGGAGCGCCGGAAGACCGTGACTCGCCGCAAGGGCTGGCCGATGCTGAAGCCCGGCGACCGCCTGACTCTGTGCCGCAAGGTGATGGGCCGGAAGAAGGGTGAGCCGCTGGTCCGGGTCGCTGAGGTTGAGGTTGTGTCCGTTCGCCGCGAACCGTTGTGTGCGATCGCGGGAGATGCCAGTGATCTAGGCGCCGCCGAGCTGGCCCGTGAAGGATTCACCGATATCAGTCACATCGAGTTCATGGATCGCTACTTCAGCCCGCAAGGCGTCGGGCCGATGGACGACGTTACCCGGATCGAGTGGCGCTACCTCGACGGCGGCACCTCGTGATCCCCCGCGCAGTGGAGGTGCAGACGGCTGACGGTGGATGGATCGCGGCCGAGGCCGTGTCCGAGGTTGAGCCGACGCACGTCGACGGCCGGAAGGTGCACGACTTCCCAGTGATCTGGGTGCGGTTCGAAGGCGGCGGCTGGATGCCGTGGCCGGTCGAGTCGGTTCGGGAGGTGAAGCCATGACCGGCCAGTGGGAGAAGTACGTCTCGGCAGGGGCCGAGGCAGTCGACCCCGCCGCCTTCGACAGGACGATCGAGAACCACGACGGGTACGTCCGCCAGTTCCGCCGCGACAAGGCATCCGGCCAGGCCCGCGCTGTCCTCGCCGTGGTCGGCCCGTTGATCGCGGAGGACGCGCGGGTGCGCATGGTCGAGGCTGCTGGCCGGGCAGTCGAGCGGGACACGGCTCCGCCGTTCTACTACTGCCCGACGTCTGGCGAGATCGAGCAGACTTACGAGGGCGGGTTCACGATCTGCTGCGAGGCCCCCCTGTGCCACGAGCCGATCTCGCCTGCCGCAGTGGCTGCCGCCAAGCGGGTTCCGTCATGACCGAGCTTGTCCCGGTCGAGGGTCTCGCCGACCAGGTAGCGCAGTACGGCCCGACGCGCCGCGTGCAGGTCCTGGTCGCGGCCTGGCTCGCCAGCTTCAACAGCGTGAACACGCAGAAGGCGTACGCGCGGGACATGAAGATGTGGATGCGGTTCTGCGAGGACATCGACGTCGACCCGCTGCTCGCGTTGCGGGTGCATGTCGATGCGTGGAAGCAGCGCGGCGCCGGGTACGAGGCAGTGAAGCCTCACCCGCCGTCTATCGCGCGCCGCCTGTCCGCCGTGTCGTCCTGGTACGAGTACCTGGTGCAGGAGGAGGTCCTGGACCGGTCGCCGGCGGCGCACGTGAAGCGGCCGCACGTGGACAACCGGCACTCGTCGACGTTCGGGCTGGACGAGCATGAGGCGCGGGCTGTGATCAAGGCGGCCGGCGAGTTCGGGCTGCGCGAGTTGGCGGTGATCTCGGCGCTGTTGCTGACGGGGATCCGGAACGCGGAGCTGGTGGAGTCGGACGTCGAGGACCTGGGCCACGAGCGGGGGCACTACACGTTGGACGTGATCCGGAAGGGCGGCGCGAAGCAGCGGATCGTGTTGACGTCGGCTGTCGTCACCGTGCTGGAGGCGTACCTCGCTGACCGCAGGACGGGCCCGTTGATCGTGACGCGGACGGGTGCGCGGATCTCGCCGTTCCAGGTGGCGCGGATCGTGCGGAAGGTCGCGGTCGCGGCGAAGGTGCCGCATGCGGACAGGGTGTCGCCGCACTCGTTGCGGCATGCGTTCGTGACGTTGTCGCTGGATGCCGGTGCGATGGTGGAGGACGTGCAGGACGCGGTGGGGCATCAGTCGTTGGATACGACGATGCGGTACAACCGGAACCGGGGCCGGTTGGAGAAGTTCCCGGGGTACAAGCTGGCAGCGTTCCTGAACGGCGACGACGAGGAGACGGCATCGTGACGCAGAAGTTCACGCCGCACGATGAGGCAACGGTCGCCCGCGAGGACACGAAGGCGATGCTCGCCGGGAAGATCGGCGCGAACGGCTACCGCGAGGGCTCGGTCGATGGCAGCCGCTCCTTGGTCGCCGCGGACTCGCGCTCCCGATCCCGCTGCAACTGCTGCGGGAAGCGCGAGACGCATGTCGGGCTGGGCGATGGCCTAGCTCTGATGGGTGGATGTGAGATGCGGGTTCGCCGCTGGGTCCGCGATGGGCGCAAGACCTACGCAGACCGAGATCAGTCGGCAGTGAAGTCGACGTCGTAGTGCAGCGGGTCAGCCTGGGCCGGTCCCGTTCGAGATGTCGGCGATCGCCTCGTCCATCAGCCGCTGCAGCGTTGGCCGGTTGAATCCGGCGCACACCGGTTTGCGTGTCGATGGCGGGTACGGGTCTGCCTTGTTGCTCCACCCGGACTCGTAGTCGGCGCGGATCGCGGCCCGGCAGGTCGCTTCGACCGGTGTTGGCGTCACCGTGACCGTGACCGTCACCGTGACGGGCGGCGGCGGCGCGGCCTTCGGGGTGTCGCCGCTCGCACCGCACCCGGCCAGCATCGTCGCCGCGGTCACCCCGGCCGCGACCATCCCCATGATCTTGTTCATCGATCCCCCACTCCCCTGTTGGAGGCCGATTGTGGCATTGAGTGTCGGGTCTGGCTACCTCAGGTGAGGTCGACGTCGTAGTGCAGGACGTATTGGGAGCCGGGGACGATCACCCGCGACGCCTCCACCGGCCGCTCCCCCACCAGGAACACCCGGACGATGTCGAAGACGGGGCCGGGTGTCTCCATGCGCAACGCGCGGCGTTCGTCGTTCCGTGGCTGCCGTGTGATGACCTCGACGTCGACCGAGGTTGGGTCGAGGCCGAGCGCACGCAGCTCGGGGAGCGGGTGGTTCGGCCACGGTAGGCGCTGGTCATGGACGAGCGGCGTGTCGCCGCCACCGAGCGCCCACGGGATCGCCGACCGTTGCAGCGGCACGGCCGCGTCGCCGATCCGTTGGATGAAGGTGCGCCGAAGAATGTCGGTGCCTTCTGGTATCTGGAGCCGGCGGGCGTCTTCTGCGGTCGCGGGTTCCCGGGTGGCGTGCACGTCGAGGTCGACGGTGGGCATGGTCTGCTGTTGCTCGAGGTAGTGCGCGACGTCGAGCCGTTGCCGCTGGGGTGGTTCGATGACGAACGTCCCGGAGCCTTGCCGCTTCACTGCGAGGCCGTCGTTGATGATCGGCTCGATGCCCCGCCGGACCTGTTCTCGGGATATGCCGGTGGCGTCGACCAGTTCCTGTTCGCTGGGTAGGCGTTCGCCTGGGCGGAGTGCGCCGTTGTCGATGGCGTCGCGGAGGCGGGCAGCGATCTGTTGGTACATGGGGAGCGGGTCGCTGGGGTCGATCAGCGCAGTGAGGTCGATCGGCATGTGGTCAGGTTACCGGTCAGGGTCGCCACTGCTCGTTGTAGCCGGGCCGATCAGCGTACTGCGCAGCCTTCAGTCGGACAGTGGGGCATGCTTCGTCCTCGAAGTACTCGTTCGAGGGGTGCCGCCACTCGGTGCCCGCTTTGCCCCACGGGATGTATTCCGGCCAGTCGTCCGGGTAGGTGCCGGTCCTGATGACCGTGCAGTCGTGCGGTCCCATGTGCAGCTCGAGGATCGCCCGGTCGGCCGCGATACGGGCCAGCATCTGCGCGGGGTAGCCGCAATCACATGGCAGCAGTCCACCCCGATCCCCGTCCGCAACGTAGATGCAGCCGAGGTGATGCGGCGCGGGCTCGTCGGCTTCCGCATCCCAGATCTGGGTGAGCCACGCGGCGATGTCGTCGGTCTGCATGCAGGGATCCTACCCGGGACACGCCCAGCATGTTGCCATGTTGCCTTGTCTAGACGAGTAGCTTAACGTAGGTAGTTACGCGCGCGCAGTACGTGCGGGTGCGCGAGAGGAAGAGGTCACGGGATGGCTAACCAGCAGCGGCTGAAGCTGACTCTCCGCAACGTCATGGACGACCGCACCTGGACCGGGTCGAAGTACACCCGCGAAGTCACCGCTGACCCTGAGGACCACGCCGTCATCCGCGACTACATCGAGCAGATGGCCCGGAGCCTCGACGGGCGGACCGGTGAGCCGTGGTGGCGCGTCCAGTACGAGGTGCGCGTCGAGGGCCTTGACCAGACCTGGCGCGACTTCACCGTGCCGGGCGGGGCGCTCTGATGGCCGCCGAGGTTGTCGCGTTCGGCCGGCCGGTCAGTGAGGAGCGTGAGCTGAATCGCTCGGAGCGGCGGCAGACGCGCCGGCGGACCAGCTTCGTCGGGAAGTTCGGCGTCGCGACCACCCCGGCCGCGAAGCTCGAGGCGGCGCTCGACTACTTCCGCAGCGTCACCGCCGACCACCGCGTCAACCAGTCCAAGGCCGGGCTCGCCACCGAGCACCTCGCTGACCAGTTGATCGCGTCGGCTGACCAGCTCGCCAAGACCGTCGGGAGGAAGCGATGAGCACTGCAGAGTCCAGCGAGGTTGAGCGGGTAGCGACCGTGACCCCGCTCCCCTCCCGCGCCATGCCCGACCCTGAGCCGGCCGAGCGCGTGGCCCCGGTCGTGTCGCTGCCGTCGCCTGCGCGGATCTTCGACTTCGTCGTGCCGCCGGACATCTGGTCCGACGACCGGCCGTCGCTGCGGAAGCTGTGGTTCTACGGCGTGTACGGCCGGTGGACGCAGGCCGATGGTTTCGTCCGGGTCCTCGGCGCGCTGTACGCCTCCGTGATCGCCATGCCGATCCACACCCTGGCCTACCTCGGCCTCTGGATCGTCGAACGCCCTGCCCGTCTTCTCGTCGTCGCGACCGTCGCGGCGCTGATCATCCTCGCCTTCTGAAAGGACACTGCACATGCCGAACGAGACGCCAACGCCCGAGCTTCCCGAACCCACCTTCCACCTCATCCCGACCTTGATCTTCGTCGGCAGTGCCGTGCTCGCAGGCATCGTCGTCGGACTGATCAAGATCGCTCTCTTCTGAAAGGAGGCGGACCATGACTCTCACGCTGACGGGCCTCGCCGCAGTTGCGTTCTGTGTCGCGCTGGCCTGCATGAGGAAGGGGCTCGCGAAGCGCGGGGTTGTCTACCTGATGCTGATCGCGGGGACCGCTGGCCTCGGCGGCGCGATCGGGTCGTTCATCACTCGCATCGTTCGGTCTGGCGTGAACGGCGCGACCAAGGCGACCGACCAGCTGTTCGGCGTTGGCGTTGGTGGCCTGATCGCCATTCTGGTGCTGACGATCTTCGTCTATCCGCATGTCAAGCCGAAGGGTCAGCCTCCGACTAGGGCCACTGCCTGGCTTGCGCTGGCCTGGGGCACGGTCGCTGTTGCGGTGGGTGGCGTGTTCGCGGCCGCCGCTGGACTCTCGGCCAACCTGTTCGCGACCGGATCGAACACGGTCAGCGGCGTCGTGCTGGCTTTCTTCCAGGGGGGCTGACAGATGCGCGGCTGGCTGCGGTGGCTCGGGCTGACGGTGGTGTGCGTGGCCGCTGTGGTGGCGTCGTTCTCGACGCTCGCCTCATTGGCCGAGTTCACCGGGTGGGTTCCGTGGACGTCGTGGCTGCTGCCGCTGTGTCTCGACGCGCTGGGCATGACGGCGTGCCTCGTGTGGCTGGACCCGTCAGCGCCGAAGGGGTCGCGCCGGTACGCGGCCTGGATGACTTGGGTCGCGGCCGGGCTGTCTGTCCTCGGCAATGGCGCCGGCCATCTCGCGTCGACCGGGCACCTGAATCAGGGTCTGCTTCTTGTCGTCCTGGTCGGGTCCGTCCCGCCTGCGACGGTGTCGGTGACGGTGCACCTGATCGTGTCGGCGTCGGCGCCGTCCCGTCCCGTCCGGGTCGCAGCTCCCGCCCTGGCCAAGGTCGAGGACAAGCCGAAGGCGACCACGGTCACGAAGCCGAAGCCGTCCCCAAGTCCGGTCGTGTCCGGGCCGGAGTCCGGTCCGGTCGTCGACGACGTCCTGCTTCAGCGGGCGCGGCACGCTGACCGGACCTCCCAGCAGGTCAATCAGCGGCCGGTCCGGCGGGACGAGCTCAAGGAACTGCTGAAGGTCGGGACTCGGACGGCAACTGACTTGCTGAACGTACTGAAGAAGGAGAGGGAGGTGGCCTGATGGAGATCGTGCTCATCGTCGCGATCTGGACGGTCATGGTGAAGCGGGGTGTCGAGGACATCATGCACACGGCCCGCGGTGGCACGCCGCCCAGGCTGGCCGCGTCGAAGGCGCGCCGATCGTCAGGTGCGGCGGGCCGGTACTGGTCGACGCTCTGGGACGACACGTTCGACGACATGCTGTCGAAGCACACTGCGAGGCGGGCTCGGCGTCAGGCGAACCCGTCGACGCCGCGACCACGGGGTGCGGCGACCCAGTTCTTCGCTGGCTGGCTCCAGGACGGGCGGCGTGCGGTCGGCCGGAAGTGGGAGGACGGCTGGACCCGGGCCGACGAGAAGCGGCGCGAGAAGGCGACCCGTCCCCGTCCCGACCAGGAGACCGTCCCGGGCGAGGTCGTCCCCAACGCACAGGACGAGGACCGTCCTCAGGACGGGGACGGTCCCGAGCCGCACGTCGTCCCGGACGAGGACGGCAGGACGGACCTCCGTTTCGGGGACGACCCGACCGACCCGACCGGGACGAAGCAATGCCCCGAATGCCACGGGACCGTCCTGGTCGACGGCGAGGTCTGCCTGTCCTGCCGGGACCGGCAAGAGCAACGCAACCAGCACTGGGACGACCAGGAGCCGGAGCGCTGCCCCAAGTGCGGGACGACCATGACCACGGCGCCGAACATCGGCGACCCCATGAGCTACGACGGCAAAGGCATCTACCGGTGCCCGAGCTGCGACTACAAGATCCGCCGCTCACCGGAGACGACGGACGACTTCACCCAGGAAGGACCCACCACCATGACTGCGACCGCCACCGAGATCACCGGCCTGGATTCGGCGATCAAGTTCTGCGATGACATCGAGCAGATTTGCTCGTCGCAGGTCTCGTACCACGACACCCAGGGCCAAAAGGCGACCGCCTCGGCGACCGCGTACCAGTCCCTGGTCAGCTACATCGACCAGGGCGAGGCCATGATCGCGGCGGCTGGTATCACGGGTGACACCGCCACCCAGTTCGCGACAGCGAAGGAGCAGGCGACAGCGGCAGCCGCCGACATGGAGCGGGCGGCTGCCGAGCAAGCTGCCGCGCAGGACAAGGCGGCATCGGCTGCCGCGGCGATCGCAGCGGCAGGCAAGGTGCTGGCGGGCTTCAAGCCGGGCCAGGAGTTCTACGACTCCCGCCCGGACGCCCCGGACCGCGAGTTCCTGACCGCTGGCCGCTGAGCCAGTCCAAGCGCTCCGGGTCCGGTGAACTCCGGTCCGGGGCGCTTGACATGTACCAGAGGGTCGCGTACGCGCGGGCGCGCGCAGCCGCACCTTGAAGCACCAACAGCGAGCTCTCGTCCGGACCGGACTTCACCGGACCGGACTTTGACCAAGAGAGGGGCACGCGGATGAGTAGGAGGACCAGGGAAGGGCAGCGTCTCGCCGAGGATATGGCGGTCGTGATCAACCGGGTCGGCGGCGGGAAGTCGATGGTGTCGCGGGCCGAGGCCAAGCGCATCCGGGATGAAGACGAGCGCGAACGGCTGGAGCGGCGGGCGTCGAGCATGCGGGTTCTGCTGTTCCGGCAGTACGCGCCGTGGCTCGCAGGGCTCGCGGTGTTCGCGCTCGGGGGTGTCGAGTGGCTGCTGCGATGGATCTACAGTCCGATGCTCGCGGCGACGTTCGCGAGCCTGGTCGGGTTCGCGCTCGCATGGATCGCATTCATGGTCGGCCGGCGCACGAAGCGGTGGCGCAGCCGGGTGCACCTCGCTGCCGGGTTCGCGTCGCTGTGGCTTCTGCTCGCGGCGTTGCGGGGCTGGTCCGCGAACGCTCCCCTGCTCCTGGCGGTCCTCGTGATCGTCCTGTCCTCGTCCTGGTGGAAGGCTAACCGTCCTCCCCACCCGACCGCTCCGTCTCCCGTCCCCGTCCCCGTCTCCAAGACGGCAACCATCAACGAGCTGTGGGACGCGAACCTCGGATGCCAGGGCGGACGGCTGGCTGGGGCTGTCCTCTCCGCCTACGCCGAGGACCCGAAGGACGGGTGCGAGACGTACTGCATCAACCTCCGTCCCGGGAAGCAGACCATCACCGAGACGCTGTCCTTGCTGGAGATCATCGCCGGCGGCCTGAGCACACCGGTCGAGCGCGTCCTCCTGGAACCCGACCCGGACCGGAACCCGAACCACGTGAAGATGACCATCGTCCA
>Ga0193709_1000413_pt1 | contig 15390 bp, 31 predicted proteins | sample H3c2metaG_FD_160571 | JGI IMG/M metagenome (GOLD analysis project Ga0193709, IMG submission 160571) | Soil microbial communities from a riparian zone of the East river system, Colorado, United States - H3c2 | ecosystem: Environmental > Terrestrial > Soil > Riparian zone | place: USA: East River... | reverse complement strand
TGAGATAGATGTATTGACCAGCTTTTACGCGGATGCTGGCCTTTGCATATTGACTGTACAACTTGCCTGGAATCTTCACATACAAATCAGGAGCTTCACGTTTTACCCCACGCGGCTTTCCGATCGTGCGCTTACGTTTTTTCTTCATAACTCCCCCGATCGCAGAATGTGGGTCAAATCCTACATCAGCGATCGCCACAATGCCAGCAATCAAAAATCGCCCGTGAGACTGCCCGGTATGGAGGTAGAGGGGTTGCGCGGGGGTGCAGGGGGCAGAGCCCCTTGCGGGGTTCGGCGCGGGGTTGCGCCGTTTTACTTGTTTTCCCGAATAAGTGTGTACGCCAAAACAGGAGAGGAGGTTCGAGATGGTCACGTTTGAGAAGTTGCATAGGGAGCTGATTTCGGAGGTTTGCCCGTGTGGACACCGCAAGCGAACGGGGTTCGCGTTCTGTGCGGGGTGCTATTTCAAGTTGCCGGAGGCGTACCGCACGCGCCTTTGGTTGTTGGCGGATAGTCGCAAATCGCACAAAGCGCAACGGCTGATTTATTGGCGTTGCCTGGTGCGCCTGGGCCTCCGCGCGGAGGAGAAAGAGGTTTACCCATGTCCCGCTGCATGATTGTTCGATGGGGATCTGAAATTGTTGTGTGCTCGATCGTTGGCCTGTTTTGCGGGGCGCTGGTGGGGATCCCGCAGGATCCGATCAGTACTGCAGGAAATCGATCCAATTTCCTGCAGGGCAAACAATTGTCCCGAATTCCTGCATACCAGGGGCCACGGGTAAAACCAGGGCCTCCGGGCAGGGTAAAGCGGCGGCGATCGCTCCAGGGGCCTCCTAGGGGCCGTCCTGATCGTTTTAAGCGCTGGTCTGCGTCGCGTGAGCTGGTGCGCTTATGAGTACGCAACCGCTCGACTGGAAAAACCCGCTCGACGTTTCCGCCTGGCGCGCGACGCGCAAGAAACGGATTGAGGAAATTTGGGGGAGCGAGTTCAAACCTTTGTTGATGGGGATCCCGCTCGCCATCGATCGCAAACCAGAAATACAGGATCCGGATCTCGCGGAGGCGATCGAGCAGATCCAAGGGGAAAGCGAAACGATCGCCGCGCGCGCGCATCGATTAAACGGCGGGGATCGCGGCGCGGCGATCGCGGGGCCGTCTGGTCATACGGTGCCGGATCTGATCGGCGAGCAAGATGGAGAATTGATTCTTACTCCTCTTGCGCGCCGCGCGGATCCGTGGAACATCGAAAAGGCGTGTGCGATGTATCGCTCCGGAATTGATCGCAAAGCGCAGCGGCAACTCGCTTGCCATCTGCTCGGCGCTGAGATTCACTGCTCCAATGGTCATAGTTTCCGCGCGGCTTATGAGTGCGGGAATCGGTACTGCAAAGTTTGTGGGCCGAAGGGAGCGAATGAGCTGTTCGCGAAAAAACTTGGAGCGATCCGGATGGCGGCGGCAAAGTTGCTCGATTGCGGCGCGCCGAATTGCCGCGTGTGCGACTGGTGGCGGGACAATCCAGGGAAAACAAAAGAGCGGGAGATTTCGCAACCTCTCCCACACTGGCCTCCTCCGAAGGGGAATCGGCGACGGCCGCGCGTGGTAGTGGCGGCGCTCGATTTCACGTTGCGGAACACGGGCGAGACTCCGGAACCCTGGCAGCTTCGCCAATTAAATGCGTGGATAAAAAAGTGGGCGCGCGCGATCGAGCGCCGTTTTGGAGTCGATCGCCGCGAATATGGGATTGTGTTTTGTGATGAGTTGGGCGGGAACAATACCAACATGCACGCGCATGCAATCTACGTGGGGCCGTGGTTGCCTCAGGAAAAACGGGAGCTGTCGCAATTGTGGGCGGAAGTGACCAGGGGCGCGGGGCTGATCGTCTCGATCAAATACGCGGAATCAATCGAACGCGCGCTCTACCATGCGATCAAGTATCCGGCGAAGTTTGCGGAAAAAGCAGCTCCGGCGCGATCGGCCGAATTGGAAAGCATCTTTCATAGGGTGCGGCGGGTGCATGCGCTGGCGCAGTTTTATAACGCGCCGAATCCAGATGATGAGCTGAAGGATCCAGGGATTTCGCGGAAGTGTCCCGCGTGCGGCGAGCGACTTTCAGAACCGCGTTGGTGGACACCGCTGTTCGATCTGTGCGCGCGCGGCTTGCGCGACGTTGTGGAGTTGCGCCGCGAGATGGAGCGCGGCCGGGTGCTTCTTGGGGTGGGGGGATCGTCGCCGTAAGTAATACGAGTAAGTGTGATGGGTTTCTTAGTTGAGTTTGTCTAGGTCGGCGCGTTTGGCGATGTTGTTCTCGGTTATAAGTTGCCTCAGGCGCTTCAGTTGGGCGAAAAAATCCGGATCCGCGCGCACCTCATCCCATTCGGTGAGAGTGAGATGCCGAAGTGTCATATCTTCGGCAAAAGTTAAAAGCATCCCACACTTGATGCAGATGGTCAGATCAGAAATTCGCGGCGGCGCATCTAGTGATTGGCCTTTCCTGGTCGCAACGGACATTGCCCGATCCATCTTGTAATCACAGGCGGGACAAACATTTTTTCCGGTTTGAAAAGCGGGGCCGAAGTCTGGCATACTTTTTGCTCCTAAGAGGAGGTTTCCTAAATGGCTCGACTACGACCAATGATCGCAACTTTGAAAAAGGAACGCAATCGGCTGAATCGCACAATTCGATCGATGGAAAGTTTACTCCGAACATCGAACGAAGCGCCGTTGCCTCCGAAAAAACCCATGAGTCGCGCGCGGATCTCGACGCGACGGCGCAAGGAATCGGCGGCGTGATTTCAAAGGCGAAGCGCTTTCATGCTGTGCGCTTCGCCTTTGGTTTTTCCGTGGGCCAACGCTCCGTTGCGGCGTGATAGTGTCGGCAAAGGTAGTCCCGGCCGTTCTCCGCAGTGCATGTGCATGGTCCGGTAAAATCGCGGGGAAACCAACATGGGGTTGAGAATTCCCACAACAGTCTGAGCCAAAAAAAGGCGCGCTCATTTTTAATCGTTGCTTGGCTGATGCGGCTGAGGATGTGTTTTGCTTTTCCGGCCGTGTAGGGGCCGAAGCTCAAACTGACTCCGTGGTAGATCCACGGCTTTGTTGTGTGCCACACGTCGCCGTCGCGAATCACTATCCAATGCGCCGCGCGCTTCAGCTCTCTCATTTTGGTTTCCCGATATCTTCAGTCCGCAGAAAGCCTTCGCGTGTTTTGTGGCCTTCTTCGTCGCGCAGGGCCGGAGCGATCGCACTAACCAGCATGACGCGCAGGGCGCGGATCTCCGTAGCGATATCTTTCAAAGCCTCAAGCAACTGCTGATCCCGTTCATCCATCTTTCCCCTCCTCAGGGCGACGGTGGGCGGCTTTTCTTCTTCCGTCGCTTTCTCTTTTTCGCTGGCGTTTCAATCAATCGCTTGAATCCTGATTTCTCGCACCAGTGTTCCGTTCTAAGATCATGCGCCAAGAGTCGCGCGGTTTTCTTCGTCTTGACTAGGCGAAACACGTTGGTTTCGATTCCAGCCCACACTCCGTACCAGATCAGGAATTTCGGGCGGCGGCGGCGACGGCGCTTCAGCTCTCCCATTTTGCCGCCTGGTCTGAGATTGCCATCAGTGCAAGCTCTAGAATCAGCGTTCCTGGCGCGCGGCCGTTTCGTGTGTAAGACAAGTACCAGACGGCATGCTGCAAGATCATCACGGCGCGGGTTCTCCCCTCGCCTTTGGGTGGAGTGAGTTGGTTGCTCTCTTTCCTACTTAGCATTTCCATCCTTCGCATGCAGTCTCAGGAGTTAGATCCGGAAAATCTTTTCCTGCGAGTTGTGAGCGCAAATATCCTAAGATCCCTCTTGAGATTTTGTTCTCTCGATCTGCGGGATAGAACATCAGATGCCATTGTGCACGGGCGAGCATCTCCTCGGCTTCGAGTTGGTTCATACCAGATCTCCCGCAGTGAGCAAGGGAACGAACAACGTTTGCCCATTCGGGCAGAGGTAACCAGTGTGCGCCATCCAGATTTCAAAGCAGACGGCGCAAACCGTTTGCGATGGAAACGAATCCTTATCGGCCGCGCGCGCCTGGTCGATCTCGCTTCGGCTGAGGCGCGACGGGAAAAACTCATTACAGATCTTCCACGGATGGAGATTCCGGCAGATCGAGCAGCCTGTACCTTTTCCGTGGTTCGCCTTCCAATGCCCACAGCTCGGGCAGTGAACTTCGATTTCCTTGCGCGTTAGAACGGTGGGCGCTTTAGTCATAGATCTTTACCGTGATATCGATGAGGGTCCGGCCGTTTTCCAGGTTGTAGATCGCGATCAGAATGAGTCCGTCTTTCCGAGTCCAGTCCAGTTTCAGGTTCGCGATCGCGCGCGCGGGTAGCAATTGCTTGAGCAGAGAAAAGGCGCTCATGCGGGTAACTCCGGAAAAAGTGCGAGTACTTCCGCGATCGTCGTTTCAGGTCGGATGCGTTTTAATTTTCCGGCGAATGCAACCTGCTGCGGTACCTTGTCCTGAGGGATCGACTCGATCGCAAATATTTCGTGATTGTCAGTGATCAGCGTTACGATCTTTCTGATCTCGTCTCCATCAAACATTTTTGGTTGCTCCTTTCAAAAAGGGCGGCGGGGTGTCCTCACGCGCCGCCCCTGATCGCCCGGCGTTTCAGCGATGGGGAAGGACAACGCCGGGCGAAGTTGCTTTCCAGAAGATGAGACGCAATAGCAGAGCGTCGCACCAGTCCAGAAAAATCAGTTGTAAGTGGATCGCTGAAAATCTCTGCTGGCCTTGCCGCCCCTGCCTGCTGCAATCAGGGCTTCCAACGTTGGGGCGGCTCGGGCCAGCAGAAATTTTAGAGCGCTCGATTACTTCGTCGATTGTGAGACTGGTTTTCATAGGATCCCTTCGACTTGCGGCGCGATTTCTTCGTGGATCGCTGATGCAGCTCCCACGATCGTCTCTAGGATCCTGGCGCGGAGCGCCGGGCGCGGCCGTTCGATGCAAAGCGAGCATATATAGATGGTCACTGTCTCTGTTTTGAGACGCGGAACAACATGCAATGAAGATGCGCCGATCGTAACGGCAACGTGCGGCCGTCGATCGCTTCCGCAGGAACACTTCTGCTTTGCAAATCCACTTTTGGGCATGTGATCTATATATGTGCGGCGAACGCGACTCGCGATCAGGATCCTACACGATCCAAGCATATGCCAGCAATGGAAAATACTTTTCTTTTCCACAGCTTTTGCACTTACCTTGGGAACCATCATTGCAAACGGGGGTAATCACTTCTGTTTGATAAAGTGCCTATGTGCTCGATAGGTCGTTGAAATCAAGGACTCTAGAGTTGTTTGTCCAGCATAAGGCGCTTCGGCCGGGGGAGTATGCGGCGCTGGCGGGGTTTTATCCCGCGCGCGCCGCCTGGTCCTATCTGAAGCGCCTGGCGCGCGCCGGAAAATTGCATCGGCGGCGCGACTGGAAAGGGCGGCTGCTCTACTCGCTCTCGCGCGACGGGGCGCAATGGCTTTTGTGGTGGAAGAAATATTGCGAAGGGGTGAAACGTGAAAATTCTGCGATCGAAAACCAACGCTGAGGTTACGAATCCTCCGGCGACGGAGACAACGGCGGCCGCGCCGCGCGCGCGCGTGCCAGTTCCTCCGCGCGCTCCGTCCTCCTCGAAAACCCGCAACAAAGTTTTGCTGAGTGTCGCGGATGGGAAAATCGAGTGGGAGAAAATGTCTCCCGAGTCGCGGAAACAATTTGAGGAGATGTTTCAGAATCCGGAGTTCCTGGCGGCGTTCGGACTGACGGGAAAATCGGCGGCGTTCGATCCGGAGCAAATGAAGTTTATCTATGATGCGGTTGGCACTGGTTACCAAGCGATCGTGGCAATGTTCCTGCGTTGGCCTCCGGAGGCGTTGCGATTGCTGGCCTACACTCCAGACCAGAAAAATATTCTCGCGGAACCCACGGCGAAGCTGGCAAACAAGTTTGCTCCCGCGTTCCTGATGAAGCACCAGGAACTGTTAGTGTGGGGCGCTGTGTTCGGCAGCGTGACGCAAGCAAATTTTCTCCAAGCATCAGCGAAGGCGAAAGAGCTGGAAAAACTGAAACAGAAACCCGTCTCAGGTTTGCGCGTGGTTGCACCAGCTCCGGCGAGCAGTCCCGCTCCCACGTTTGAGGTTCCGTTTGCACCTCCGGTTGTGAATGGCGAGCAAAACTGATGCCGTCTCCTCCGCAGATCGAGCAGCAAAACAAAATTATCGGCCTGGGTGGTCGCAAGGGAACGGGCAAGAGTACTAAGGCGCGCGAGTTGTTGCAAAACTGCTCGCGCCTTTTTTGTTTTGACACGATGGGCGAACATCGTTGGATTCCGGATTGCTTTCAGGATCTCGACAAAGCGGTGATCTATCTGCTCGAAACCCATTGCTATGAAACTTTCATGGGCTCGATCGTTCCGGAGTCGGACGATGAAGATGCAGATTTTTCCGAGATATGCTCCGTGGTCTATGACCAGGGGAACATGATGTTCGCGATCGAAGAAGTTGTGATGCTCGGTTGCTCTCCGAATCACGCGCCGAAAAAGTTCAAGCGGCTGATGCGGTTGGGGCGGCATCGCAACGTGGATATGCTTTACACAACGCAGCGGCTCGGCGAGTGTCCGCGCGCGCTTACGGCGGCGACGGATATTTTTATTCTCTTTTCTCACACTGAGCCACGGGATCTAGACGCGATCGCGGAGAGGTGCGGCGGCGACATTGCGCGCAAGGTGCAAGGCTTTGAGGGGCATCAGTTTTTGATTTATGACACGGTTTCAAGAAAAGAGATTTCCACAGTTGACATTGGCAGTACGATGATCCCGATCATTTCACAGTGAACCAGGAGGAGACAAAATGGCAGGAGAAGGCGAAGTAACACTTGAGGAAATTTACGCGGAAGTAGACAAGCGAATTAAGACGGCGCTCGATGCTCTCGAAACAAAGCTGATGGCGGAAATCGCGAAAAAGCAAAATGCGAAAGAGCCTTTCAAGCTGGTACGCAACAAAACGGCCGCGAGCTAGTAACCAAGTTTGCTATTGTGCGATGACGAACAGTAGGTTCCACTTTTGAGGCATGAACACTCTGCGGTTTCACTTTTGAGGAGGTTTTTCGATATGGCGTTGTTTGATGGCGATCCGAAAACTGCGATGGGTGCAATTGGATGGGTTGCGCTCGGCGCGATCGCGGCGGTTAGTGCTCTGGTCATCGGTTCGATGTTCCCAAGCATTTTCCCGGCGCGCGCTGGTCAAGCTCATCTGTAAACCGAAACAATTCTGATTTCTCTCAGGAGGTTTGGAAAAATGACGACTACCGAATTGGCGATGGTCGCGGCACTGCTGGCGGCGGGGATCGTTGCTGGCTTTGTGATCTATACGTATGTCGCGCCGCAATTGGCGGCGGCTCCGGCGTCTCCCGCAGCTTGAAAAGTTTTGGGCAGAGGTTTTCGCCTTGGAGTTGTCAAAAGAGCTGGCGATCAGGGCGGAAATAGAACGGCTTGAGGCGGCTTACGCAAATTGCTCCCTTGATACTGGCCTTCAGAAATTAATCGCGGGTTGGATCAGGGAGCAGAAACAGCAGTTAGAAAAAATCCTGAAACAGAGGTGAGGAAAATGCGCGGTGGGGAAACAAGAAAGTTTTATCGGAACATGCAGTTTGAAGGGAGTGCGCGCCGCCTGGCTTTTGTTGGCTTCGCTCTCTCCGGAATGTTCGCTCCCGTTGTCCTGGTGGTTCTCACGGTTTTGTTGTTGGCGCATTGGATCGCGCCGGGCCATCACGCGGCGTCGCATCTTCTGATGATGGCGGCGGCTGCTCCCGCGATCGCTCCCGCACCAGGGGCGAAGCAAAACATTAACGCGCTGCTCGCGCGCATCACGCGCGACCAGGGGCCGGAATTCGAGCAAACGCTGAATGTTATAAACGTGACGCAGCAATCGACGCCTACCAGCTTGCGGACGGATCGTAAGATCAAGTTTTTTGTTTTGCATGTGCGCGGCCGCATCACGGTGGGCGGCGGCGCTATCACTCCGCGCGTTGGTCCTTCGCTGCTCGGTACTCCGTTGTTTTCCCTGATTCAGCAAGTGACGATTCGGGGCCAGCATGCCCGTTACGGCGCGCAGACTCCCATACAGATGCGCGGCGAAGCGATTGCGGAATACCTGGCGTTGGTCTATCCAAACTACTCGCCAACGTTTTCCGTTTCAGTAAACGGCGGCGCGCTTACGAAAAGCCTGGCGCTTTCTGGCGCGATCGCGGCGACGAATGATTTTGATTTTGTTTTGCCCATCCCGCTCTTTCCTCCGGATATCGCGGCATCTGATATGCCGTTTTATTGTTTGCATGGTCCGGACTGGCCGGGCAACTTGTATATGGATGTGCAATTCGCGGATGCAACGGCGCTTGGGGTGACGATCGCGTCTCTTGCCAACGCTGGCGCGATCACTGCTTTTGGTTCGGCGGCTGGCAACGGAAGTTGCGAGATTAATTCAGAGCGGCCGCTGATCTCGAAAGATTATATGTCGAAGATTCGCCCGGCGCTTACTTTCCGCGTGACGAATTTTCAGCAACCTACAGCGGCCGTGAGCGGCGCGAGTGGTTCCGGTTTGAAGCTCGCGGATCTGGTGGTGGGAAAAGACACGGCGCGAATTTTTCTCAAGGTGGGAACGCAGCTCGCGGCGACAACCGCAACGGTGGTTACTTTCGGATCGCTCTCCGATACGATCGTGACGCGCACGGTTGTGGCGATGGACAATCGACAACTTCGCTTCCAAGGTCCGAACGGTGATTCTGTTATGCAGGATTACATGGGCCGGGTGTACGGCCGCACGATTCCGGCAGGTTATCGGATTCTCGATTTCATCAGCGGCACGGGTCCGGCGGCGGCAAATCCGAAGGCGGCGTTTGCTAGTTCCAAGCTCACGGCGGCGCGAAAGTTTGAGGTAGATGGCGACGTGGTAGCGGCTGGAAACCAGATTGCGGAAGTGACGCAAGAAATGTTGCTCGGCCGTCCCGCGTTGCTTTCGTAAAAAGTTGGGTTGCCCAAAGTGGGGAAGGCTCGCCGTCGCAACGCGGGAGATGTGGGGCGGCGGCGAGAAATTTTCGGAGGGGCGAACAATGACGATCTGGTTAACAGTTCTGGTTTTAATCCTGGGTGCGCTGTTCTACTTGTTTTCGGTGAACCCAAAACGTGAGACGTTGGGCCTTGTCGCTTTTGGTTGTGGTCTGCTGGTTTTTTTGCAGATGTTAGGGCCAACGCTGTTAAGCCTTTTCCCTGGCAAGCACTAAGACGGGAGAGTTTTTCGAGTGGATACTTACGGCTTCGATGACGGATCGACGGGCGACGGAATCGGCGATGGTTTGTCGGATTCGATGACGGGCCTCTCCGGAACAACGTCGCTTGATGATCCTGTGATGCTCGATTTCTCTGCGGGTTCGCAGATCGATCTCGGCGGCGATGAAAGTGCTTTCGGCGTTGGTGAGTTTGCGAACGGGGAGCAGTTCGACAGCTTGGATCTGAGCGGCTCGACTGAATCCGCGCCGCGCTCGGCGCTGTCCTGGGATTCTGAGTCTGAAAGTGGAAGCGGATCCGCGCCGAATAGTAACACGGCGATTAAACCCCTTTCGGCAGATGGTACGGCATCGTTTCTGCACGTTTTTCAAAAGTTCGGCACGGGTGTCGCGGCGCTGATGCACCAGCAGCAACGCGCGCCACAGCTCGCGAGTGGGCAACCGGGGAATCCTTACGTGAACACGGGTGCGCCGATTGCAACGTCGCATTTGGTGGTCGCTTTGATTTTGATCGGCGGCGTGATCGTCGCAATTCTGGCAGGGGGGAAGGCAACGGCATGATTAATGACTATAGCGGCGTGAGTGATCCGAGTCTTTCCACGGTCGATTTTAATCCGTCGATCGATCAGAGCGACGATTCCGGTTATGTTGATTTTAGCGCGATTGCTCAATGGGGCTCGGTTGTCGGCGATCTGGTGACGGGCAACGGCGGTGGGCCTGGGCCAGCTCCCTCGCCGCAATATCCTTTGCCGCCTGGTTTTCCTCCTCCTGGTGCAACTCCCACACGGCAAAATCAATTGCTCATTGTGGGGGGAATCGTTTTGGTGGGAATTGTTGTTTATCTTGCGATGAGGTGACGCGGTGAACACGAAAACTGTTCTGATGGTTTTGGGCGGCATCGTGGCAGCGGTGGGGATCGCGGATCTCTTGCTCGGGAACACAACGCAAAGCATTCTGCCCACGGCGCTCAGTGACAAACTGACGCAACAAAGCGATGTTGCGGCGGTGGTCGGCGGCGCGGCACTTGCTTACTTTGCTTACAACGCATGAGCAACCTATACGACGGTTTTATGAGTGACACCGTGGGCCTGGTCTATCGCGCCGGAACAGGGAGCGTGGATCCGTGGACAAAATCGCAAATCGTGGATGATGCGACGGCCGCGAATATTCAGGCGGGTGCGGATCCGGCGACGGCGGCGGCAGATGCTCAGAGCGCCGTGGATAGCAGCCTCAAAAATTTCACGCTCGGCGGCGATGATCCTATCGGGGCGGATCCGAGTCAAGCAAAACTGTCGCTTCCGAGTGGTACATCTTTCGGCCTAGCGGCAAAATCGCTGGTGAACGATGACGGATCCGGATGCTCGATTACGAACATGGGCGGGTGCATCCCCGCCTGGTTGCCTTATGTGGTTGTAGGTGCGGGAGTGATCGCGTTGCTCTGGGTTCTGCGGCCGTATGTTGGCCTGGTTGCGAGACAATGAAAAAGACAATCGCAATTGTTTCCCTCGCGAGTTCGCTGGTCAGCGCGGTCGAAAAACCGGGCGTGCATCATTTTTTCCATAGGGTTTTTCACAAAACGGCGCGTGCAACCGTTCACGTTGCAACGGTGGGGAAAAAATGAGCGACGAAAAAGATAAACCCGAGAAGGGAGCACCAGGGGGAGCAGACAACTCCTCCGGTGCTCCCGAGATTTTAGAGAAGGAGTTCCGCGAGTACTGGCTTGACACTTTGGCGGATATGGATTCGCGCAACGATCGCCGATATGAATCGCTTGCGCGGCGCGTCACGCGGCTCGAATCGAAGGGCAGCGGGTTTGCGATGGGCGATGAGACGAAAATGATCATGGTTTATGTGGGGCTCTATATCGCCGTGGTTGTGGTTTTGCCAATGGTTTTGGATGAGGTAGGCAAATGGCGCGCGCGATCGTCCTAGTGTTAGGGGTTGCGGGAGTTGCGGCCGGAGTTTTGCTTTTTGCCAAACGTGCGAGCGCTCAGAATGTTGATGAGTTGGGAGCGGGGAATTCGATGAATAATAGCGATGGCTCGATCACTGGCGCGGCGATTACCGAAGATCCTTCCACTTGGCCGGGCAGCGACCGGATCTGGAATATTTGCGCGGCGATCGCGAAGGCCGAAGGCTATGACGGAGGGGCCGGGGTGGTTCCTTTTGATCTCAACAATCCTGGCGATATCAGCGACTACGCTTCGCAGTATGGCAGTCAACCGCATTCGGGTTCCAACGTGACAACTTTTCCGACCGCTGAAGTTGGCTGGCAAAAGTTGTACGAAAAAATTTCTAACATCGTGACGGGGAACAGCTCGGTTTATGCGGAAAATCTTTCCTGGTCTGGTGTGGCGCAGAAGTGGGCGGGGGATTCTTCCAATTGGCTTAACAACGTGATTGGCTATCTGGGAGTGGATGCGAATTCGACTCCGGCCGATTACGTGGGAGGCGAGAATTGATCCCCTGGGAATGGGCCATGCTGGTGCTTCCGGCGTTTGTTTTGGGCGGCTTGTTTGTTGACTGGTGGATGGGCAGAAGGGACAAACGGAAATGAAAGAGACGAATGCACTTGCGATTGGCCTTCTGATCGTTGGCGTGATTGCAATCAAGTGGTTCCAAAGTCATATGAACGATCAGCCAAAACCCGCAGTGCATACTCCGTTTGGGCCAATGTCTGATGCGACGGCGGGGTTGTCGGCGGCGCAGAATGTTCCCATTACGGAGGCGGCGTATCATCAGCAGCCTTCGGATATTGTGGCGGCTGCTGGTGCGGATGAAAACACTCCAGATGAGGAGGTTACATTTTGAAACCCCTATTAATTTTCGGTCTGCTGTTCGCGGCCGGGGCCGTGATCTGGAAGCATCGCAACGCGGCGTGTGTCGCGCCTGGTGGAATCGTGACGGTAACGAAAACCGTTGTTTCCGAAAGTAACCTGGTGCCTTCCGGCGTGAGCGAATACGATGCGACTCCCGCGCCGCAAAGTGGGCAGCAAGTTCACGCGGCGGCGGCAACGAATCCCTACGCGGTTTCTGATCTTGGTTATGCTCCGGCGTTTGGTGCTGATGAGAATCAACCAGGATGGGGAGAGTTGGCCTAAAACCATGAAACCTCTTTACTGGTTTATCGCGGGAGTCGCAACGCTCTGGGTTGTGGGCCGTGCCTCGCGTTTTTCCGATCATCATCCGGCGAATGCGTTGCGCTTCCAGCTCTCGCTTGGAGTGGGGAACGTGGATTCCCCTTCGGTTGGTTATGAGACGGCGCAATTCGGTAGCACGCTGGTGGCAGGGGAAGGCGGCGGGGAATGATCGGAGTCAGCATCATCGTTGCCGCTACGCTCCTGCTGGCAATTGCGGAGATGCGGCATCAGAGCATCAGTAGCGCGATTTTGCCCGTACAGCGTGCTCCGGTTGCGCGCTACAGTGCGCCGCCTTCGCAAGTGGCGATCGGAAGCTCGATCGTGGAATCGGTTGCGGGGCCTGGCCTTGGAGTTGCTGAGAAAGCTGTTCAGGATGCTCTGCAAAACGCGGGAAACAGTCTCGCGAGTGCTGTTCCGATCGTGGGCGCTGTGATTAGTGCGGTTGGCGGGATCCTGATCGCGCAGCACACGGCGCGGCTGAAGGGCGCGACGAATGAGAATCAGGCGGCCGATCAGACGATCCCCGCTTTTGATGCGGATCTGGCGGAGATTGCGAACGCCTACAACTCCGGAACATTGAACGGGAAACCGTTTACTCCGGTCATGGCGATTGCAGCTTTGCAGAAGGTTGATGTCCAGATCAAAACCTATCTGAAATCGAAGGTCGGCGCGCCTGGTACAGCGTGGAAAGATGGCGGGATCTGCGACAAGAGTTGTACGGTGGGGTGCTGTCTCTATTGGAACGATCTTCGCCCGGCGATTTTCGGCGCACCAGTGTTCGCAAATGGCACGATGGGATTTATCCCCGTGATCAAACGGGGCGGCGGGACTGTGTACGTCCCGAAGATCTATCCGCCATCGAATAAAGCGTATGGCGATTACTCGCGCGAGTCTTACACGATGGAGCTTCGCGCGCCGTCGCAACCGAGTTCGATTTTTGGGCTGTGAAAAAACAGGAGGGGAATTAAATCAATGGGTCAAAACTATCGTTGTCCGATCGATGATTGTGTGTTTGAAACATCAACCTCAGAACGAAAACCAACGCTCGAAGGGCATCCGGATTGCACGGGTCCGGAGTGTCGCAAGAGTTTCAGCGGCGGGAAGAAAGCGCCGAAAGTTGCGGCCGCAGATCAGACGGCGGCTCGACGCTCGATCAGTTTTCCGCCTGGTCCGCAGCGAGACGATCCGAATGCGCCGGATCCGAATGCAGCTCCCTTGACTCCTCCGGATCCAGGGCAGGGCTGGTAGAGGGGTTTTCTCGAATCGAGTTGGGCAACAAAAATTCTGAGGAGGTGTTATGGGATCCTGGTTAGTGAAATTGCTTTCGTTGCTTCCTTACGTTGTCAGCGGGATCGAGCAGATCCACGGCGATGCAAAATCGGGGGTTGAGAAAAAGCAGCTCGCGATGGAAGCTCTTGGCCTGGCCTCCGGAGTTGCGACGGCGGCTGATCCGAGTCAAAAGGCGGCGATCGCGGCGGCAACGGATCTGGTATCGAATGCGATCGACGGCGTGAAAAATGTTTACAACGCAGCGGTCGTAAAGAAAGCGCCATCCGTCCCGGCAGTGTCTCAAGCGGTGACGAGTGCGCCTAAGCCTGATCCTCTTTCTTCCAGTTCTTTTTAGTCGCGCCTGTCGGCGACGCGGGGGAGCGGTCGGCAGTACCGCTCCTTTCTAACATGGCGCAAAATGGGGATCTCGGGGCTTGGTTTCGAGAATTTATCCGCGTGGAGACGGATCGCTTTTTGCTTTTCGTCTTAACGCTGGTTTTGATTGTGCGTCATGCGCCGGATGCTTATGTGATGGCTGTAGTTGGTGGTTTGATTATGTCGATTCAGAATAGCCGCTATCCGCGCGATCCAGGGAGAAAGCCTCCGGATCCGCCCAAAGGGGGAACCAATGCCGCAACTCCAATTTAGCGCGGATAACGGAGTGAACACACCGAAGCGCATTCTAGATACCGGAGGAAAACGCGCGGACGTTCTCCTTCAGGTGCTCGACGCGAGTACTCTGTTTTTCGACAACGCGCGCGATACGATGCTCACGGCTGGCAAGGCTGGTGGGCCTCAGGGGTTTCAGCTCAAGACGGCGCAAGGAATTGCGTTGGTCAAATGGCGCGGGGAGATGTGGGGAATCAGCGATACGAATGGTGGACTGATTAACTACCAGGTCTTTCCGCTCGATGACGATCACAGCGAGTGCGGGTGTAAGGGCTGATGACGACGGTACTCGAACAGAATGTTCGCGGGATCCTGGCGCATGCGGTAATGCGCGTGCGATCGGTTTTTCCGGCGCGCTGTGCGCTGGTCGATGCTCCCTGGTTTCCGGATGATGGAATCGAAGATGGGCAATCGACGTATCCGGTTGATGAGCAGAATCAGACGCGGACGGGGATCGGACACGGGATCGCGACGGGAAATTTCGATGTGCTTTTTATTCCCGTATCGAACAAAGGTTTTGCCGGGCAGTTCGATGTAAACGGCGATGGGATCTCGCTTATCGCGCGCACGATCGACAGGGCCGGAAACATGATCGAAAGCTCGGACACGGCGCGCATTTTTATTCAGATCAATAGCGAGTCATCGATTCCGCTCGGGTTTTCTTTCAGTGCATCCCCTTCTGGAGCGCAAAAAAGCGATCTGCTTTCCGTGACGGCGCGGGTCCAGCGGGTTTATGTGTTTGTGGAGACTCCCACGGCAGATCCGGTGAATCAGCCTTTTCTCATAATCGCCATGACGAAAGGGGTTGCGATTTCTGGCCTGTTCGGGACGGCTGGCCTTGCGGGTGGAGTTCCGGCAGCTCCGGTCGGCGGGATCCAGGTCACGCAGGGCGGCGGCGGCGCTGCTCCTGGCGCTGCTCCTGGCGGTGCTCCTAGCGGCGGTGGCGGTGGAGCTGGCGGCGGCGGTGGTGGAGGCTATCAGACAAAGTTATGAAGCGCATTTT
>Ga0193709_1000412_pt1 | contig 15407 bp, 20 predicted proteins | sample H3c2metaG_FD_160571 | JGI IMG/M metagenome (GOLD analysis project Ga0193709, IMG submission 160571) | Soil microbial communities from a riparian zone of the East river system, Colorado, United States - H3c2 | ecosystem: Environmental > Terrestrial > Soil > Riparian zone | place: USA: East River... | reverse complement strand
GACCTACCTTTGGCAGGGCAGCACCCGCTACGAAGACACCACCGGCGCCGCGGGCCTGCTCCCCGCCGGCGGCGTCGAGTGGTTCAAGGCCGCGGGTGGCGCCTGGCACGGTGGCGGAGCCGGCAACAGCGGCCGCTCGCGCGGATTCCAGCTGTGGATGGCTTTGCCGCCGGGCGAAGAGTTGGGCGTTTCCGAGAGCATCTACCTAAGCCCCGAGGAGGTTCCGTCGACCGGCCCGGTCTCCGTGCTGCTGGGCAGCTACGCCGGAATCGACAGTCCGCTCAAGGCGCCGTCGCCGATCAATTATCTCGCCGTCCGCCTCAAGGCCGGCGAGAGCTGGCGTTACGATCCGCCCGCCGGCCACGACGTCGCCTGGATCGCTCTGGCGTTGGGCAGCCTTGCGGTTCCCGATCCCGTCCAGGCCGGCGAGATAGTGGCGTTCGACAAATCGGGCAGCGCCATCGACTTCCGGGCGGAGGCGGACAGCGAGTTCGTCTTGGGTTCGGCTGCAAGCCATCCGCACGACCTCGTCCTCGGATATTACTCCGTGCACACCAGTGTAGCGGCGCTCGACACCGCCGAGCGACACATCGCCGACATCCAGATTCAACTGAAGAAAGAAGGGATTTTGTAAGATGATCGCCAACGACAGAAAAACGATCGCCGTGGTTGGCGCAACCGGCCTCCAGGGCGGCGGCGTGGTCCGTGCACTTCAGGCCGACGGCCGGTTCAAGGTCCGGGCGCTGACGCGCGATCCCGCGAAGCACCGCGATCTTGCCGAGGAAGCCGTCGCCGCCGACCTCGACCGCCCGGAGAGCCTCAACGCTGCCTTCGAGGGGGCCTATGGCGTCTTCCTGGTCACCAATTTCTGGGAGCAAGGCACCGACGAGCTCAAGCAAGTGGCGGCGGCGGTGCGCGCGGCCAAGGACGCCGGGGTTCAGCATTTCATTTGGTCGACGCTTCCCAATGTCGAAGCGATCAGCGGCGGCACGCTCGACGTCCCGCATTTCACCAACAAGGCGAAGGCCGACCGTATCATCAGTGAGGCCGGGTTCGCCCATCACACGTTCGTCGTCGCGCCGATGTATTATCAAAACCTGACTGGCCTGATGGCGCCGCAAAAACAAGCGGACGGAAGCACGGGCTGGGCGCTGCCGATCGATCCCAAGATGCGCGGCATCCACATGGGCGACATCGGCGAGCTCGGCGCCATCGTCGCCGGTGCATTCACCCATCCGGACCTTGCCGGCCATGGCGAATATCTGCCCCTGGTCGGTGACTTTCTGAGCTTCAACGACATCGTCGATACGCTCAATCGGCAAGGCCACGCCTTCACTGTCCGGCAGGTTCCCGGCGAAAGCTTCGCGGCCTCGTTTCCGGGCGCCGCCGAGGTCGCGGCGACGTTCGCGCATTTCGAGGCCAACACCTATTTGGGTTCGGACATGTCCGACGAGATCGCCCTCGCCAACAAGGTCGCGGGCCGCAATCCAACCAGTTTCGCCGATTGGGCCCGGACCAACTTCGCGCTCGTCGCAGCCTGACCGCCTCATCCGATTGAACAGGAGAAATTCAATGGCAACTCAAACTTCCGAACTCGACGCTCCGTCGCCGACCAGTCAGAATATCGGCGACATTGCATCGCTCACCGGCAGGGTTCTGATCAGCGCCCTTTTCCTCTTGTCGGGATTCAGCAAGATCGCGGCGCCGGCCGCCACGATCGGCTATATCGGCTCCGCCGGGCTTCCGCTGCCGTCGCTCGGCTTTGCGATCGCGGTCGCGATCGAGATCCCGGTCAGCCTGGCGCTTGTGCTTGGGTACAGAGCGCGCGTCGCGGCGGCACTAATGGCGGTCTTTTCGATCGCCGCGGCAATCGCATTCCATTCCAACCTGTCGGACCAGAATCAGCTCGTCCATTTCTTCAAGAACGTCGCGATTACCGGTGGGCTGCTGCAGATTGTTGCCTTTGGCGCCGGCCGCTTAAGCCTGGATGCAAGGAGGCGGCGAGCTGATTAGGCGGCGATATCGTAAGGCTGAATTTCGCCGCTCAGATAGAGGTTGCGGGCCTTGGTGCGCGACAGCTTTCCTGAGCTGGTGCGGGGCAGGGAGCGGGGCGGGATCAGCTCGACCACGGGCGAGATGCCGGTGATCGCGCGGACGCGCTCGCGGATGTCGTCGCGCAGGCGACGGCGATCGTGCGCGTCGCTGGTGCGGCAATGGACCAGCACTGCGGGGGTTTCTTCGCCCGACGGGCCGGTGATGGCAAAGGCGGCGATGTCGCCGGACTTGAAGCCGGGCAGTTGCTCAACCGCCCATTCGATGTCCTGCGGCCAATGGTTGCGGCCGTTGATGATGATCATGTCCTTGGCGCGGCCGACGATGAAAATGTAGCCGCCGGAAAGGTAGCCCATGTCGCCGGTGTCGAGCCAACCGTCGTGCGACAGGCAGGCCTCGGTCGATTCAGGATCGCGGAAATAGCCGGACATGACGCTGGCGCCGCGGACGAATAATTTCCCGATCGAGCGGTCGGAGAGGAGCGCTCCGTCGGCGCCGCGGATTTCGACTTCCATGCCGTAAACCGGCTTGCCGCAATTGACGATCGCGCGGTAGCGGCGAGGGCGCTCCTGGGCTGGCGTGCCGACGCCCGACAAGTGGCTTTCCTCCACCAGTTCCAGCCGGATTCCTTCGCCCGGCGGCATCAGCGATACAGCCAAAGTGGCTTCGGCCAGGCCGTAGCTGGGGCAGAAGCTCAAGGCGTTGAAGCCGGCATCCGCGAAGGCGTCGACGAACGCCTGCATCACGTCGGGCCGGATCATGTCGGCGCCATTGCCGGCAATCCGCCAGCGCGACAGGTCGAAGCGATCGACGGCGCGAGTCTGCGACGACATGCGCCGCGCGCAAATGTCGTAGCCGAAGGTCGGCGAGTAGCTCATCGTGGTGCCCGGATTGCGGCTGATGAGATCGAGCCAGGCGAGCGGGCGGCGGGCGAAATCCTCGGTCTTGAGATAATCGACCGACACCTGGTTGGCGATCGGCGAGAGCATGCAACCAACCAGGCCCATGTCGTGATACCAAGGCAGCCACGAGACGACGCGATCGGTGTCGCACATTTCGAGGCCGACGCCGTGGGCTCGGAGATTGTCGAGCAAAGCGTGATGAGTGACCGCGACGCCGTGCGGAAAGCGGGTCGATCCGCTCGAATATTGCAGATAGGCGATTTCACTGCCCTCGACGGAGGGCAGGTCGCGCCCGGCCGGGGCGATTTCGGCGAGGCTGTCCCAATCGCGCGAGGGGACCTTGTGGCGGCGCGCGGCTTCGCCGGCGAAGTCGGCGAGCTCGGGAGGATAGAGGAATAGCGCCGGGTCGCTGCTGGCAAGCTGGACGACCAATTGTTCGACATAGGTTTCGCGCCCGGCGAACGAGGTCGGCAGCGGAAGCGGCACCGGCCACAGCCCGGCATAAATCGCGCCAAAGAAGCAGGCGGCGAATTCGGGGCCGGTCTCGGCGACCAGCGCGAGCCGATCACCTTTGACGAGGCCTAAAGCGACCAAGCGCGCGGCGCAATCGAGCGCGTCGCCGCGTAGCTCGGAATAGGGATAGGCACGGATGAGGGTTCCGCGCGCATCATGGAAATTCATTCCGCGATTGCCCTCGGCGGCATAGTCGAGCGCTTCACCGAGCGTCGCGAAGTCGGAAACGCGGCGATGCTGGCTGTCGAGTGTGGGAGTGGCTCCGGGCGGCGCCAGGTCGGGTTCGATCGTTATACTGCGGTCGAGCACGCCATAATCCCGAGTTGTGATATCGCGCCGGGATAGGGGCCGGCAGGCGACCGTCGGGCGCCCGCCTTTGCGTATACATGTTACTATGTGGCACAAACATGGCGATATGCCGCACCCAAACGGTCGAAAACCGCGCCCGCCGCTCGACGCCAGGCGCCTCGACGAGATGGCGTTATTCTATGTAGGGCGCTTCGCGACCTCTCGCTCAAAGCTGATTTCCTATCTTAAGCGCAAGATCCGCGAGCGCGGCTGGGACGGACCGGACGAACCCGATATCGAGGTGGTGGCCGGGCGGCTGGTGCGGCTCGGCTATGTCGATGACGCGGCCTTTGCCTTGTCGAAAGCCCGGACCCTGACCACGCGCGGCTATGGCGCGGGACGGGTCCGCCAGTCGCTCCATGCGGCCGGCATCGGCGAGGACGATGGGGCGGGAGCGCGTGAGCTTGCCGCCGCCAATGCGGTGTCGGCCGCGATCAAGTTCGCCCAGCGGCGCGGGCTGGGGCCATTCGCCGCGGAGGCGCTGGACCCACGCGGACGCGAAAAGGCCCTGTCGGCGATGATCCGTGCCGGTCACAACTTCGCTTTGGCCAAGGCGATAATGGCGCTCGATCCCGGCGCCGAGGTCGATGAGGAACAGCTTGCCGAGGCGCATTAACCAGGCTTGATCGAAGCCATTTAACCACATTAACCGACATGCTAAGACGTGGCCGTGAAACCAAGTGCCGAAGATACCCGCGAGGGGGGATCGCGGAGCGGGAGTGACCCGACGCCCGCTCCTGAAACCGCGCCCAATCATCCGGCCAACGACAGCGAGACCGAGGGCCCGGTGGTCCAGGGACGGATCAAATGGTTCGATGCCACGCGCGGTTTCGGCTTCCTCGTCAGCGATGATTGCGACGGCGACGTGCTGGTCCATTTCAGCGTGCTTCGCGAACATGGCCGGCGCAGCCTCCCTGAAGGTGCCTTGTGCGAATTTGTTCTGAGCAAGCAGGAGCGCGGCCTGCAGGCCAAGAAGATCGTGTCGATCGACCTCAGCGAGGCCTTGCCGCCACCCGAAAGGCCCGGCATTTCGGCGGCCGATCGCGCCGACCGCAAGGCATTGGCTGACGCGGCGGGCGAATATGAGCGCGTGGAGGTCAAATGGTTCAACCGGGTCAAGGGCTATGGTTTCGTCAACCGCGTGGATGGCAATGGCGAGGACGTGTTCGTGCACATGGAAACGGTGCGCAGCGCCGGGATTCACGATCCGCAACCGGGGCAATTGCTTTACGCCCGGATTGCCCAGGGCCAGAAAGGGCTGACCGCGGTCGAACTGCGCGACGTGGAGTGATTTTGCGCCTGGCTTTGCTTCCCTTGCTGGCAGTGGCGGCGGCTTGCCAACCTTCGCAGGGAGTCGCGCTCGAACGGTCGGCGGCGGGGCTTGACCAAGTGCCTTTGACCATCGAATCGCGCGGCAAGCGCCACGCCTTCATTGTCGAAATTGCCCGGACGCCACAGGAGCAGGAACTTGGTCTGATGAACCGTCAGACGCTCGGGCTCGACCGCGGCATGATCTTCCCGTATGAGCCGGCGCAGCCGGTCGCGTTCTGGATGAAGAACACCTTGATCCCGCTCGACATGATCTTCATCCGGCCCGACGGAACGATCGGCAGCATCGCGGCCGATACCGTACCCTTGTCGCTGGAGCCTGTGCCGTCGGGTGAACCGATCGAGGCGGTGCTCGAAATCGCGGGCGGCCGGTCGGCCGAGTTGGGGCTCAGCGCGGGGGACAAGGTCAGCTGGACACACGGACAGTGACCTTGCGCGGCCAAGCCCAACGCGGCTAACGCGCTGGCCATGGGAATCCTGGCAAGCATTTTCACCTGGTGGAACGGGGCGACGATCGGCACTTCGGTGTTCAGCCGCCGCTTCGGCCGGGAGGCCGGGCGCGACGAGTTCGGTAATGTCTATTTCCAGCACAAGGATGCGCCTGGCCGTCGCTGGGTGATTTATGCCGGCAATAATGACGGCAGCCGGATTCCGCCGGGCTGGCAGGCGTGGCTGCGCGGGACGATCGACGAATTGCCCGACAAGGCGCTACCGCCGCGGCGGAAATTCGAGCAGGCGCCGGTGCCCAATGAGACCGGGACGGCGCTCGCCTATCGGCCCGGTGGAGCGCTGGACAGCGGCACCAGGCGCGCCGCGTCGACCGGCGATTATCAGGCATGGAAGCCCGACTGAGCATGCGTTTCGCCGTTCCGATGCTGATCGTCGCGCTCGCCGTCACCGGCTGCGATCGGAATGCCGGCAAGAAGGCAGGCTCCGCAACGGCCAGCGCCAATGTAGCTCGGCGTGGCGTAGTGGTTGGCGTGACCCCAATGGCCGAGCGGGTCGCGGTTCTGGGCTTCCTCAACAAACGCAACGGCATCGTCCGCGACGTGACCCTGAAGCCGGGCCAGGCGGTCCAGATCAAGGACGCGATCATTCGCCTGCGCGCCTGCGAGGCCAGCGCCCCGTGGGAAAATGAGAAACTGACCGGCGCATTCATCCAATTAGACGTGCAGCAGCCCAGCCGCCGCTGGAAGCGCGTCTTTTCGGGCTGGGTCTACAAGGAATCGCCGTCGCTCAACGTCGTCGAGCATCCGGTCTATGACGTCTGGCCCAAGAGCTGCGCGATGACATATCCGGCGGGGGCGGCGGCGTCGACGCCGGTAACTTCGAGCAATCGGTCGAGCGCGAGGAAATCGGGCGGGACGGACGATGCCGTGGTGAACGAGTCCGACAACGGCGTCGTAACTGAACCTGCACCCGCGCCGGAGCCGCTGGTCCCGACCGCCAATGCGGCGGAGAGCAATGCGACGTAGGTTTCCCGGCTAACCGTGACCGCGCCCAAAGAGGCGAGGTGGTCGGTCATGAACTGGCAGTCGAGCAAGGTAAATCCGCCGACCTGCAAGCGTGCCACCAGCCAGGCGAGCGCGACTTTGGAGGCATCGGTCGCGCGGCTGAACATGCTTTCGCCGAAAAAGGCACGGCCGAGCTTGACGCCGTAAATCCCGCCGACCAGCGCGCCATCGGCATCCCAGCATTCGACCGAATGGGCATGACCGCTGGCGTGGAGCACCAGGGTGGCGCGCTCGATATCGCCGTTGATCCAGGTTTCCGGGCGGTCGGCGCAGCCGCGGATGACCTTGGCAAAGGCGCGGTCGCGGGTGACGGTGAAAATACCCGAGCGCAGGCGGCGGGCCAGCGAGCGCGACATGTGGAAGCCATCCAAAGGGATGATCGCGCGATTCCGAGGCTCGACCCAGAACAGTTCGTCAGCATCGCGGCTGTCGGCCATCGGAAAGATGCCGACGGCATAACCGCGCAGCAGCAATCGGGGATCGAGCTGGCTCATCGCGGCCCTTTTACAATAATTTGCGGACCTCGTCCTGGGGCCGGCACAGCGCTGCACCCTTGGCGGTTTCGACCAGGGGGCGGTTGATAAGGATCGGGTGGGCCATCATCGCGTCGAGAATTTTGTCGTCCGACGCGGCTTCGAGGCCGAGCTCGGCGGCCAGAGGTTCCTTGGTACGGAGACCTTCGCGAGGCGTAATTCCGGCGCGGTCGTAGAGCCGCTTAAGCTCTGCGCGGGTCGGCGGCGTCTCGAGATATTCGATGACTGTGACGTCGGCGCCGGATTCGTTGAGAATGTCGAGGGTCTTGCGCGAGGTGCCGCACATCGGATTGTGGAAGATGGTTGCTTTCATGGGTCCGCTACTTAATCATCCAGTGCGATCAGTTCCACCTTGGGGACTACCAGCCACCACCACAGGACACCGAAACCGGCGACGCCAGCGGCGGCGGCGAAGGCATAATTGTATCCGCCAAGCCGATCGACGATCAGGCCGGTAACAATCGGACCGATGATTCCCGAGATATTGCCGAGCCCGTTCTGGATGCCGATCCAGCTGCCGGCGGCGCGCGGACCGGCGAACATCTGGGCGATGGCGTAGAGATTGGTGGAAATCAACGAAGTGCCAACCCCGGCGAATATGAGCCAGAGCGCGAGCGCGAGGGTCGACTGGGCTAGGGCGATTCCGACGATCGAGCAGACGGCAATCAAATGCGCCAGCGCCATCAGTCCCTTGCGCAAGGGCCCCTCGGGGATGCCGCGAGCGACCCAGCGATCGGAGGCCCAACCCAGCACCAGTGCGGCGACGCCCTGGGCGCCAAAGCCGAGTGTGGTCAGCCCGGTCATTTCCGGGATCGAATAACCGCGCGTCTTGACGAGGTAGAGCGGCAGCCAGGCGAGCAGGAAATAGAAGCCGTAATTCGATAGCGAATGGCCGATTCCCATAATCCACAGAGATGGAAAACGAAGCAGTCTCCGCATCGGATAGGGCGCGACGATCGGCGCTGCGAGCTTTTCCGCGCGGTAGGGGCGCGAGGCGAAATGCCACGGCACCAGCCACAGCAAGGTGATGAGCCCGAAAACCAGGAAGATCGGCCGCCAGCCATAAGCAGCCATGATTGTGCCGCCCGCAAGAACGCCGACCGCCGGGCCGAAAGCGATTGCGGCGGCGACCGTGGCGTTGGCACTGCCACGATTTTCTGGCGCAACCTCGGCGGCGATGATCTTGGAAGCGCCCGGAAACGCAATGCTCTCGCCCATCCCCAGCGTTAGTCGCAGCGCGACCAGCATGGTCAGTCCATTGACGAACCCGGTGAGCGTGGTGCTCAGGGCCCACACAGCCACACCAACGGCGAACATCCGGTAGACGCATGTCCGGTCGCACAGCCAGCCGGCGAGGACGCACATCGGAGCATAAATCCAGAAGAAGGCGGAGACGGCAAAGCCGAAGCCCGTCGCCGAAAGCCCGAGCTCGTCCTTCATCAGCGGAGCGGCGACTCCGATCGCGCCTCGATCGACATAATTGAGCAGGACCGATGCGGCGAGCAGTACGACCAGCCACGAGGCGCGGGTACTCCGAATAGCCGTCGTCGCCATGCCAATCCCCCCAGATTGGCGACTGCGTAACAGGGACCAGCGGATTAGGCTATCGCATCGCCGTCGAGGGTGCGTTGGAGATAGACGGTGTCGAGCAAGCGCCCGAATTTTCGCCCGACGTTCTGCATCCGCCCGGCGACGACGAACCCGAATTTCTGGTGCAGAGCGACCGACGCCGGTTCGCCGCCGCCCACTACGGCGACCATCTGGTGGAAACCGGCTTTGGCGGCGGCGGGGAGCAAGGCCTCCATCAATGCCGATCCCAGGCCACGGCCCGCGTGGAGCGGCGCGATGTAGATACTATTCTCGCAAGTCTCGGCATAGGCCGGGCGATCGCGGAATTGCGTGGCGTAGGCGTAACCGGCGACCTTGCCCTCCTCCTCCGCGACCATGAATGGCCAGCCGCGCGCGGTGATGTCGGCGATCTTGGTGCGCCACTCGCTGGCGCCGGGAGGAACGGTGTCGAAGCTGGCGGTACCGTGAAGAACGTGATGCGCGTAAATTTCAGCGATGGCGGCAGCATCGGCGGGGCAGGCAGCGCGGATCATGCGCGACGCTTACGCGCAATACCTCTTAGAGGGGAAGCAGCGCTCGTCCAGCCACGGCCCCTGCAAAGATTGTAAGGGTTGCGGCGACGTACAGGGCCACTCCGCCGGCCAGGACCAGCCAGCGGGGGCGCGAGGCGAGGGGCGCCACAAGGGCCATGAGGATCGGGATTACCTGCTCTGCGTGGATCCCCATGAAATGGGCAATGCGCAAATCACCGCCGCTTCGATTCCAGCCGAACACGGGTACGTGGCCCCCTTCGGCGCCGACGCTGTGACCGGCCTGGGAGCTCATGTAGCCGCCCAAGGCACCTCCGAGCACGAAGGTCATGAGGAGACCGATCACCACCGCGGCGATGAAATCAGGGCGGAGCCCGGCGACCGGGCGGCGGCCAATCTCCCAGGCGAGAGGCAAGGTCGTACCGACCAGAAAGACCGCTGATACGCCCATCAGTATGTACATGATCGTGAAAAAGGCAGTGCTGGTGTTGAAGTGCGAGTCGAGGCCGTGGCCAGCCTGCCAGCTGATCCATATGAGCTCGAAGCTGCCCATCGCGATCAGCACCCAAACCGTCAAGCGCATGGAGAGCGCCCGGCGCCGCTCCGGCCGGATGTAGCCGAAGAACCAGGCTGCGGTGATCGAGAACACGCCGACGGAGACAAGGAATTTTACGGGCTTTATCCAGACACTGACCCCGTGAAGCTGACGCGGGTCGAGCAGTTGCAGGACGAGCAGGGGGAGAGCGATGATCAGCAATGCGATCCCATATTGGCCTAGCGTTCGCTGGCGCTGGAGAAGCTCGGCGAAAAAGCGTCCAGGGAAGGAGGAAGCGGGGGAAACTGAGACGAGGCTGGCCATCACTTGATCTCCAGCGCGAGGCGGCGGCTGAACGCGAAGCGAAGGATGAGGAAGAGCAAAAGGCCGGCGGGACCGAATAGGAAGGTGAGGGCGAGGCAGGGGACCAACAGCAACGCCGGAACATTCGAGGCCAACCCTTCGCGCGCGATCCACGAGCCGACGAACAGGTCGAAGGCGAGATAGTGCAGCCATCCGGCGGCAAGTGCCGAATCGTTGGCGAACAGGATCCGCACCTCGGCAATCGAGCCGAAACCGCCGCCCTCAGCCGCGCGCATGCCTTCCTGGATGAGCAGAATATAGGCCACGCCGAGGAGCGCGGGGATGAGGATTGCCGCAGCTGTCCACGCGTAAGGCCGCGTTTGCTTCACGAACAAGGCGAGCAGGAGCCCCGCCCAGCCGAGCATAGCGAGCATGCCGGCGAGCGAGAAGGCGGTCCCGGGATCGATCATGGCTTGCCACTCCAATCTTGACAGTGCATAGATTGCCTATGACGGACGATCTAGACAGTGTCAAGACCACATTGCCCGAAGGGCGCGCCTATCATCATGGGTCGTTGCGGTCGACTTTGCTGTCGGCGGCCGAAGCGTTGATTGAAGAGCGTGGGCTCGACCGTTTCAGCCTGCGCGAGACGGCACGGCGCGCGGGTGTTTCGCCAGCAGCGCCAGCGCATCATTTTGGCGATGCACGGGGGTTGCTAACGGCCATCGCGACGGAAGGCTTTCAGGCGCTGGGTGATGCGCTGGAGGCGGCGGATGTCGGCGAGGACCGGCACGCGCGCGTAATTTCGCAAGGCCGGGCCTATGTGCGCTTCGCATTGGCTTGTCCCGCGCGATTCACATTGATGTGGCGCAAGGCGATCCTTGACGTGGACGACCCCGCGCATGCCGAGGCCGGCCGCCGCGCCTTTCAGATTCTCGACCGCGCTGTGCGCGGAGAGGGTGCCGAGCGGAGCGGACCGCGAGACCCCGCGCTGGCTCCTTCGATCGCGTGCTGGTCAATCGTGCATGGCTTTGCATTGTTGGCATTGGACGGCGCCTTTGGATCGGACGAGGACGCCCCCGAGTTGGCTGCGGAAAGTTTGCTACCGCTGGTGCTCGGCCATTTGGCGGTCTGACAACTACACCGGGGCAGAGTGAGCGAACTGTCCCCCGGACAATTCGTTACTCGGCCTTCTCCAGCCATTTTTCGAGCCATTTGATGGTGTAGTCGCCGCTGAGGAATTCCGGGTCGCGGATGATACGGCGGTGCAAGGGGGCGGTGGTCTTCATCCCTTCGAGCACGAACTCTTCGAGCGCCCGTTGCAGCCGCATGATGCAGCGCTCGCGGGTGGTGCCATAGACGATCAGCTTGCCGATCATGCTGTCGTAATAAGGTGGAACCTTATATCCCGCGTAGAGCCCGCTATCGACGCGGACGTGCATGCCGCCGGGCGCGACATAATTGAGCACGGTTCCCGGCGAGGGGGCGAAGGTTTCCGGATCCTCGGCGTTGATGCGGCATTCGATGGCGTGGCCGTGGAGCTTGACCTGATCCTGGGTGCGGGACAGGCCTTCGCCCTGCGCCACGCGGATTTGCTCGCGCACCAAATCCATACCGCTGATCATCTCGGTCACCGGATGCTCGACCTGCAGCCGGGTGTTCATCTCGATGAAGTAGAATTCCTTATTCTCGTAGAGGAATTCGATGGTGCCGGCGCCGCGATAGCCCATGTCGGCCATCGCCTTGGCGCAGATCGCGCCCATCCGCTCGCGCTCTTCGGCGGAGATGGCCGGAGAGGGCGCTTCCTCGAGCACCTTCTGGTGGCGGCGCTGGATCGAGCAGTCGCGCTCGCCGATGTGGATCGCATTGCCTTTGCCGTCGCCGAACACCTGGAATTCGATGTGGCGCGGGTCGCCCAGATATTTCTCGAGATAGACGGTGTCGTCGCCGAACGCGGCACGGGCTTCGGATGAAGCCTGCTGCATCAGGCTTTCCAATTCGCCCTCGGATTGGACCACTTTCATGCCGCGCCCGCCGCCGCCCGATGCGGCTTTGATAATCACTGGATAGCCGGTGGCGTTGGCGATTTTGTGCGCCTGGGCGATGGTTACCAGCGGGCCATCGGAGCCGGGGACCAGGGGCAAACCGAGCTTGGCGGCGGTGCGCTTGGCTTCGACCTTGTCGCCCATGATTCGGATATGCTCGGGCTTGGGGCCGACCCAGATGATGTTGTGCAATTCGACGATCTCGGCGAACTGCGCATTTTCCGAGAGGAAGCCATAGCCGGGGTGAATCGCGTCGGCGTGAACGATCTCGGCGGCCGAGATGATGTTGGGGATGTTGAGATAGCTATCGGCGGCTGGCGGCGGGCCGATGCAGATCGCTTCGTCGGCGAGGCGGACGTGCATCGCGTCGGTATCGGCGGTGGAATGTACCGCGACGGTCTTGATGCCCATTTCGTGGCAGGCGCGGTGAATGCGCAGCGCGATCTCGCCGCGATTGGCGATCAGCAGCTTCTTGATTTGCATTTCGGAATTACTCGACGACGACGAGCGGTTGGTCGAACTCGACCGGCTGAGCGTCGGCGACGAAGATTTGGCGCACGGTTCCCGCCTTGGGCGAGATGATCGGGTTCATCACCTTCATCGCTTCGATGATCAGCAAGGTGTCGCCCTTCTTAACCGGCTGGCCGGTGGCGATGAACGGCTTGGCGCCGGGCTCGGGCGAGAGGAAGCAGGTGCCGACCATCGGCGATTTGATCGCGTTGGCGGGCGTTGCCGGCTCGGCTTCGGCGGCGACGGGCGCGGCAACCGGGGCGGCCTGAGCGGGGGCGGCCTGAGCGGGCGCGGCCGCGGCGGCGATGGGCGCGGCTTCGCGCTTGACCTTGATCTTGCGATCGCCGTCAGAGACTTCGATTTCGGTTAGCTTATTCTTGGACAGCAACTCGGCGAGCTTGCTGACCATCGCCGTGTCGATACGCATCGCGCCTTTCGTTTCGGTCGAGATTTTGGATTCGGTGCCGGTCTTATCGGCCATTGTCATTTCCCTGAGAGATTCGGCGCCGTCTGTCAGAGCCGCGCCGCCGCGTCCAGTGCCAGCATATATCCTTGCGCGCCAAATCCCCTGATCGAACCCTTGGCGACGGCCGCCACCAGGCTACGCCGACGGAAGCTTTCGCGCGCGTCGGGGTTGGACAAATGCACCTCGATCACCGGAACCGCAATCGCCGCGACGGCATCGCGGATTGCGACCGAGGTGTGGGTGTAGCCGCCGGGATTGAGGATCACCGCCTTGGCGCCGCTCGCGCCGGCCTCGTGCAACCAGTCGATCAAATGGCCCTCATGATTCGACTGACGGATGTCGAGCTCCACGCCGAGTTCGGCGGCGCGGTCGGTCAACGCGGCGGCGATATCGTCGAGCGTTTCATGTCCGTAAATGTCGGGCTCGCGCGCGCCCAGCAGGTTGAGGTTGGGGCCGTTGAGGACGAAGATGGTGGCGGTCATTTGCGGATTGCGATGGACCGACCTATCTGCCGCCGTCAATGACCGTCGACGAAACCTTGAGCGTGTGTATCAATGGCGAGGAGCGCCGCGTGGCGGGCGGGACCAGTATCGCCGCGCTGATCGGCGAGTTGGGGCTGGACGCCAAGCGCGTCGCGATCGAGCGCAATCTTGAGATCGTCCCGCGGTCGACCTTCGCGGAGGTCGAAGTCGAAGATGGCGACCAATATGAGATCGTCCATTTCGTCGGGGGTGGCTGAGATGCCAAGGCAGCCCAACGCCAAGGACGATTGGACCGTTGCCGGCCGCAGCTTCACCTCGCGGCTGATCGTCGGCACTGGCAAGTATAAGAGCTTCGAGGAAAATGCGGCGGCGGTCGCGGCGTCGGGGGCGGAGATCGTCACGGTCGCGGTGCGCCGGGTCAATGTATCCGATCCCAACCAGCCGATGCTGAGCGACTTCATCGACCCCAAGAAAATCACCTATTTGCCCAACACGGCGGGCTGCTTCACCGCCGAGGAGGCGATGCGGACGCTGCGGCTGGCGCGCGAGGCGGGCGGGTGGAATCTGGTCAAGCTGGAAGTGCTGGCCGAGGCCAAGACGCTCTATCCCGACATGATCGAGACCATCCGCGCCACCGAGCTTCTCGCCAAAGAGGGGTTCGAGGTGATGGTGTACTGCACCGATGACCCGATCATGGCCAAGCGCTGCGAGGATGCCGGCGCGGTCGCGGTGATGCCGTTGGGCGCGCCGATCGGGTCGGGGCTCGGCATCCAGAATCCGGTCACCATCCGCCTGATCGTCGAGGGCGCCAAGGTGCCGGTGCTGGTCGATGCCGGGGTCGGCACGGCGAGCGACGCCGCTGCGGCAATGGAACTGGGGTGCGACGGGGTGCTGATGAACACCGCAATCGCCGAGGCCAAGGATCCGGTGCTGATGGCCGGGGCGATGAAGGCCGCGGTCGAGGCGGGGCGGCTGGCCTATCGGGCGGGGCGGATGGCGAAGCGGATGTATGCCGATCCGAGCAGTCCACTTGCCGGGCTAATCTGAGGAACGGCAACGCCGGCTAATCGGTTTGTGAGGCGGAGGTCGAGCATGACCGATTTCGCCAGGCTTCGCGAGCATATGGTATCGCGCCAGATCGAAGCGCGCGGGATCGACGATCCGGCATTGCTCGCGGCGCTGCGCGCGGTGCCTCGCGAAGCATTTGTTTCGCCCGACCAGGCCCATGACGCCTACGACGATACGCCGCTGCCGATCGAGGCCGGGCAGACGATTTCGCAGCCTTTTATCGTCGCGCTGATGATTGAGGCGGCCGAGATCGGCGCCGGCGACCATGTGCTCGAGATCGGGGCCGGGTCGGGCTATGCAGCGGCCGTCATTGGCCAGATTGCCCGCCAAGTGGTGGCGATCGAGCGGCATCATGAACTGGCAGAGTTGGCAACTGAGCGAATGCAGCGGCTGGGCTATAACAATGTCCGAATCGTCGAAGGCGACGGCAGCCGCGGCTGGCCCGAGGAGGCGCCGTTCGACGCGATCCTCGCCGCCGCCAGCGGAAGCCATGTCCCGCAAGCGCTGATCGACCAGCTCAAGCCCGGCGGGCGGCTGGTGATGCCCTTGGGTGGACGGTGGTCGAGTCAATCGCTGGTCAAGGTCACCATGCGCGAGGACGGCGGCGTCGATCGCGAGGAGCTGGGCGCTGTGCGGTTCGTGCCGCTGATCGAGGTGGAATAGCAACGAATTGCCTATTGTTAGTCCACACCGGTCGTAAAAAACATT
>Ga0193709_1000411_pt1 | contig 15421 bp, 35 predicted proteins | sample H3c2metaG_FD_160571 | JGI IMG/M metagenome (GOLD analysis project Ga0193709, IMG submission 160571) | Soil microbial communities from a riparian zone of the East river system, Colorado, United States - H3c2 | ecosystem: Environmental > Terrestrial > Soil > Riparian zone | place: USA: East River... | reverse complement strand
CGCCCGGGGTCGAGTCGGGCGGCTTTGGGGATAGATCGACTACGTTAGTGCCTCATACCCTGACAGTTTTACGACAGTGCCGCAATCCGACACGCCGTGATTACGGCAGCAGGCGCTCACCGCATACTAGGCAGTTGGGCAGGCTGCCGAGCAGATGCATCCCGTTCTTGCATCTCTCCAGATCGGCCTCGGTGGCGCTCGATACGCCAGATGGTGTCTGCGGCCCGGCATCTGGTTCGTCCACCCCGGATCCATCTGTCGGGTGGCCTCCTCCCGTGGTCATGACGGCGGCAGGTCTGAGTCGGCCGGGAAGATCGACTGGCCTCGGACCGTGACCGACTTGATCCCACCGCTGAAATTGACGTGAGCTGTCGGGATGGCGTCGGCGTCGATATTCTGCCGCATGCATTCCTGCACGAAGCGTGCCAACTCGGCCAGCGTCATGGACTTGCCGGCAGCCTTGGCCGCGATCGTTTGCTCGATACCGCTCATGCCGCACCTGCCTTTGCCTCACGCCGCCGTTGGTCGTCCTGCAGCTTCCCTAGGATGTCACCCAGCCGGTAGGTCGGGTAACCGTTGACGTCCACGCCCCGCGGCGTGATCAGGCCACGTTCCTTCCATTTCCAGATCCGTTCGACCTTCGTCTCGTAGCCGAACGACGCGGCCGCTAGGGCGCTCGTTGCGGCGTTGAACAGCATGCCCCACGCGTCGTCGAGCATCTGATCTCGCCGGGCCGCCATGTCGTACTCGCTGCCGCATTTATGACACCGGACCGTGTTTGCGCCAAGACGGGCATAGAGGTGGACCTTCAGCACGGTGCCGTCCGGCTCGACGGTCTTGCAGGTGGAGCAGGAACCGGCGAAGATCAGCGGCACCGACCGGTCGATCGCCCGCAGGATCGCGCCATGCAGATGCTTGATCTCCTCGTAGAACTCCGTCGCCTCGCGGCGCCGCCGGAACCAGGGGAGCTGGCGCATCAGCCACAGCGTCAGCGCCGTCTCATCCAGCATTTCGTGCGTCCGGACCTGCCAGCACGTCATATGCGTGCAGCGCGGTCTCGTCCAGCAGACCGGGCCGACCGGGACAGGACCGAGCAGCTCCGCACCCTCGTCAATCAGGACGCGCACCCAGCCGGTCAGCGTGTTCCGGGCGGCGTAGAGGTCATCGGCGGCCTTCCAGTTGAACGGCGACCTGGCCAGCGCCTCCATGCTGGTCGCCAAGTCGTCGTGGCTGTCGCCGGTCGCGCCGGCGCGACGCCAGTAGACGTCGGCCCGTTTCGACCGCGGGCCTGACCGGTCGCTGATCCGCGCCCGCCGGGTCGCGGTGATCTCGAGCTCAGCCATGAGTGCCGGCAGTTCTCCGAGCATGCGCTCCAGCTTGCGCACACACTTCGGGCAAAGCCAGGCGTTGTCCGGCGTGTAGCCGTCGCAGCCATCTGTGGTGCAGGGCGGGGCGGTCACTGCTTTGGCTCACTGCGGAACGTGGCGAGCTCGACGCTGAGACCGTTGGTGACGACCTGGATGTCCCAGCGAGGATCCTGCCGACTTAGGCGCGACTTCTTTAGTGCGCCATAGAATTGCTCGTAGAATTCGGCGGTCGTGCCCTCAGGGGCCGCAAGAATGCCGCGCGGTCGCCGCCGCCGGTCTCGCGCGTGGCGCATCTTGGTGAGGTTCATGCGTCCTCCACAGTCGCGATGGTGCGGTAGCCCTGCATCTGGCGGACCTCAGTCGTGGTCATCCCAGACAGAGCGGCAGGGACGAACGGGGCTGCATCGGTGGTGCAGGTCGGGCAGGGCAGGCCGGCGTCACAGTCGCAGACCGAGGGCCACGGCAGGTTCGGGTGGGACTCGCAGACGGTGCCGGTATCGCCGCAGTTAGTGCAGTGCGGGTCCGACGGATAACGCCAATCACTGGGCGCGTAGGTCGCTGGCGAGCCGGCCGGAATGACGGGCAGCGGGATGGCGCCGCGCGGGACTTCGGCCATCAGTCCTCATCTCCTGACGTCACCGGCGTTGCTTCGCGTTCTTCCCTTTCGATGACCGTCGCCCAAGCGTCGGCCTCAGTCAGCCCACAGAACAGGTCGATGATCTCCCGCATGCCTTCCTCGCGTTCGTCACCCATCGACTCGTCGCCCCTCAACCTCGGCTGCTATGCGCAGGCCACGCGGGAAGCACGACCATATGGTTTCGATCAGCGCCTTCTGGTTGGCATGCCACTCGGTGTGCTTGGACTCGCCGAGGACAAGCGCGCCGCAAGTCGGGCACATCACCTTGAGCCCTGAATAGCTGTAGATATCAGCCTCAGGATGGATCTCGCCGCAGTCGCAATTGTCCGATCCTGTCTCAGTCGTCCGCTCGCCGCCTTCTATCAGGTAGCCGGCATCCCGCAGAGCCGTGACGACCTCGGATGCGATGGATTCCGCTCGGGCATCACCGACATGAACAGCGATCGCTTCCGCTGCGACCTGCTCCGGGCTAGTCATCGGGGTCCGCATCGGCCGACTCTTCGGTGTACCAATTCGGCGGGCGGCCGCTCCACGCCGCATGCGCGGCAACCGCTGAGCCGTACCGGTGCAGGATGTCCCTAGCCACCTCCGCGGGCGTCGGCGTTGGCGGGCGCCAACTTGACCAGTCGGACTGCAGGAACTGGAAGAACATCCCGGTCCGATCGTCCTGGAACCACGGATTACCCTCGTAGTCTTCCGGGCTGACTCGGTGGTAGCTCACGATTCCTGCTCTCTTGTCTCACGGGCCAGCTCATCAGCAGCAGCGACCCGGTACGGATTGCTTCGTAGATACGGCTCCGGGTCGTACATGTCGACCACGTAACAGACGCCCTCGTCCCAGCCGTCCGCTTTGGCGGCTTGCAGCATGGTAGGGAGAGCATCCAACAGGGTGCGGGCAGACCCGGTGAGCACGCCACCAGCGCGGCCGATTACCGCCCGATTAGCAGTCAAGAGCGACCGCTCGTATTCGGCCAGTGCTTCACGAAGACGCTGGACAGGATCGGTCATCAGTGCCTCACATCCCAGTTGGCTTTATCCCAGTCATCACGGCACAGTTCATAGCCGGATTGCTTGGCTTCCACCAGCATCCCCGGCAACTCCGCCAGCAGCTCCCGCGCCGCGTTGCACAGCTCCCTCACGGCACCCGAGTACTGCTCGGTGGGTATCGCCAGCTCCGCCGCGGCGAGACGCTGGACCGGATCAGGTGCAGTCATCGGGAAGCCTCCTGCCGCGCAGTGATCCACCGCATCGTGCGGTGACACTTCGGCCATCCCGACCGCATAAACGCCGCCACGTCAGCCTGCGTCAGAGCCTGAACCTTCCCGCATTCGGTGCATTCCAGGTGCCCTGCACCATCCGGGCAGATGTCAGCAGCGATCGCGGCGTGCAGGCCGGCGAGCTTATGGATGATCTTTGCCGCGTCAGCCATTGCTGGTCTCCGTATCACCTAAGGAAGGAACCGGCTGCCCAGTACCCCTGCAGAGCGGGCCGTCTAGTCGATCCACGGGAGCCGGCGCACGGTGGGGCCGTATCCGCGCCTCGATGGCGTGATGCCGTACCGGCCGATGACATACAGGGCAGACGATGCGGCTGGCTGGTTCCTCGGTAACAGGCTGAACGAGCAGGGCGGCGGCGGCGGATCGGTCAGCGAATGCGCCGAGCCGGAAGTCGTTCCACCCGCTACCCATACCGGCGACTACGCCCGCCAAGCCGGCGTAGTCGTGCAACCGTTTCAGCAACTCCTCGGGCACTGGGATGGTGCGGTCGTCAGACATCGTCATCAGCCTCTGAATAGTTCCCCACGAACCATTCCGCAGCAGCGACCAGCGGCTTACCGCCGCGCACCGGATGAACCCGCACGGTCAGCCCTTCGCCAGGCCAGTCCCAGACACGTCGGACCTGGACCACTTCGCGGCCGGGTGGGTTCCGCCGCCATATCGAGCCCTCAAGAACGGTGATCGGCTCGCGGTCGTCAGGCATCGCGACCCTCCAGATTTGCCATCAGCCGGTGATACTGCATCGACGTGCGACCAGCAGACCGAGCTTGGTCCAGCACATCGGCCAGCAGTTCTCGGCTGACGATGACGTCTCCTCGGTCCCGGATCTCCCGGAGAGCCTGAGCGTGACCAGCCGCGACACCCTTCGCATATTCGCTATGCGTTTCAGCGATGCCGTGGGCGAAACCATCGTCCAGTCCGGCTTCATAACTTGCCGACTCGTCGCTCATGGTCGGTCCTCCTCTACCCGAAGTTCTTCACGAGCAGAACAATCCCGACCACAATCCCAGCCAGAACCACCAGCGACGTGAGAATGCTCAACGGCAACGCGACTCGGAACACGCGATCCGCTCGTGCGAAGTCGCGGTCAAACTTCTCGCGCCACTCGCGGCTACCCAACGGCGGGTTGTCCTTGATCATTTTTGGTCCTCCTCTACTGGAGTAGCAGGCACGCGCCGTATCGCCCTGCAGGAATGGATGAACGCGAACGTCACCGTCCCGCATTCAGGGCACGGACCTTTGCCCTCCCACGTCGGGTGCGCTCGTTCGTATTTGGCGTCGTCGTCCGATTCCGTCGGCGTCTCGGGTGGGGCGGGCTGGAAATCCGAGCGGTGCGCATCGACCGCAGACGGATCGATCGGGTCAGGGATCTCGGGCTTCTCATACCCGTGCTCCGCCATGGACCGCCAGAACGAATCCACATACACGTATTGCATGCCCCAGTCGTCGCGGCCTTTCAACTGCTCCATGACGAGGAGGACCGCCGTCAGCAGCTTTTCCTCTTCGCTGTCGAGCAGCTGCCTGGTTTCATTCGCCAGCCGATCAACGAGTTTTTCGCCCTGTGTCGCGGTCGTCGGTTCGGTGCTCATGCCGACACCTCGGGATTCACCATGCGCTTGAACAGGTAGATCGCGGAGTCTTGGAGCATGTCCACTGTGGGCTGTAGCGCGGCCCGAGCGGCATCCCTAGCGGCAGCCCCAGCGGCAGCCCGAGCGGCAGCCCGAGCGGTATCCCGAGCGGTATCCCGAGCGGCATCCCGAGCGGCAGCCCCAGCGGCAGCCCGAGGGGCAGCCCCAGCGGCAGCCCAAGCGGCAGCCCAAGCGGCATCCCCAGCGGCAGCCCCAGCGGCAGCCCCAGCGGCAGCCCAAGCGGCAGCCCCAGCGGCAGCCCCAGCGGCGGATGCTTTCGCCTGGCCGGCACGCACGGCTGGTCCCGCTTCCTGTGCGGCCACTAGATCGACGATCCGGCGCAGGTCCCGTAACTGCTGCGCCTCGGCGGTTAGCCCAGCGAGGTCCAGCCAGGCCGGCGTGTAGGTGCGGATCAGCCAGTCCAACGCGAGATATCCGCGGGCCTCATCCTGCCCGTCGCCGGACGTGCCGACGAGCTGCGGGATCAGCGGCTTGAGTTGCTGCCGTTTGTCGTCCGGGAAGTGGTCGTTGATGGACATGCCGTAGGAGCGCAGCACCGGCGAGACGCATGGTGGCGCGTCGGTGTGCTCACGGCCAGCGAAATACGCCACCGCCTCAAGCAGGCACATACCCTGCTCGCGGCTGCTGTGGCCGCCCTTGGCTAGGTGGAGGGAATTCAGGTCGATCGTTTCAGTGCTCATCGGGTGCTCCCCCAGTAGGTAGAAAAAGGAATCAGGCGACTTTCCAGTCATGCGCGGAGCCGTGATTCCGGCCGCCGCATTTGCAACTACACCGCGCCGCCGTCGATGCCGTGCATCGCCCATCGCAACGCTTAGCGCCCACCACGGAAACGATCACCCTGAGGGTCACCACCATGCGACAGTTGCCGCAACGCCTCTCGATTGAACCGAACGGAACGGCGCGATCCTCGACGGCACCCGCGCCGCAGTATCGACATTTGCCGATGAATCTGCGGGTCTCGGTCATCGTTTCGGCTTCCCCCCTTCTCGGTCTCGGGGTGGGGTACCAGACACAGATCAGGCGGCGGCATTTGCCATTCGGTCACGCATCGCGGGCGGTTCGTCGCCCTCCAACGGGTTGCCACACACCACGTTCCGTTCAAGATCAGCCGGTGCCAGCCGGCCTTCCGTCTCGATCGACAGTGCGATGCGGGCCAACTCGACAGCGACAGGATCAATATCGATCCCGAACACGCACTCCATGATCACCAGCGGCAACGCAGCGGCGACGTACTGCGGAGGGGCGTCAGCACCAAAAACGCGGTCCGCATACGCGCAGGCCAACTGCCGAGCAGCCTGGACAAGGAACGGCCCACATCCGCACGACGGATCAGCCGCCACGATACGGAGCACCTGATCAGGTTCCGGACCGACCTGCCCTAACCCGAGATCCAGACCGAACCGGGAAATGAACCGAGCCAGCGGCTCGGGGGTGTAATTGATGCCGTGCTTCCGGCGATGCGCCGCGTCGGTCTGCATCACCTGATACGTTGCCGTCAGCTCGGTCACACCGACCACCTCATGCCGGCGCTGCGCCTCCGCGACCACGGCATCTGTGGTGATCCCGTTCAGCTCGGCAACCATGGCTCAGATCCACATCAGATCGTGGACGGCGGCAGGCTTCTTGACGGCGAGGGCAGCCAGCTGCAGCGCTGTCATGCCCTTCTTCTGTGCGCCCTCCCAGACCAGCTGTGGAGATGCCGCACCGACCATGATCTGCAGCGCGCCGTCGCAGTACATCGCCATCACGCCGGCGTCGGTAGCGTTCGCAGGACCGACCTTGCTGGCCTCGGCTAGCGTCTGCTTGTAGGTCATTTCGACTCCCTCGGTCATGCACTTATTGTGGCCGCCAAACTGTCCTCTTGTCAAGGCCTTTCCGTGGCCTGTATTATTGCCTCATGAGCCCACGGACCGGACGGCCGCCGAGCGACCACCCACGAACCGAGATCCGTCGCGTCCGCCTCACCCCAGCAGAGGACGCGCGCCTCGTCTTGGCTGCTGAGCGAGCCGGGGAGAATCTCGCAGACTGGATGCGCAAACGACTGCTCAACGCTGCTTCCCGCCGGCCTCGTCGTGTCTCTGGAGACGACGACCAGACATGAGCAGTCACGACGCCACCGGAAGATCCAACTGCGCCAGGAGAAGGCGGCCGATGTATTCCGTCACCTGTGGCACCACGGCATTGCCTAGGGCTGACTCTCGAGCGCGGTCCAGTTCGGCGGGAATCCCATCAGCCATTCGCACCATTCCGGCGTCGGATGGCCACCCAGGATGAACGTCAACGGTGCGCCACCCTGCGAAAACCGTCGCGTCCGGATCCCACGATGCGCCTCGCTGGCCAGTGGGGTAGGCCAGTATCCACTCTCGCGGACGTAAGTGGGGGGCGCCGAAGGCCGCAGCCGGTAGGCAGTCCCATTCCGCGTCATACCCGCACGCGGCCAGGTCGCCGATAACTCGGCCGAATCCCCGGCTAAGTAGCCCTGGGACGTTCTCCACGAGGACGTATCGGGGTCGAAGCTGGCGAATGACCGCGGCGTAGTGAGTCCATAGTCCGCTCTTGACGCCTTCAATGCCGGTGAGACGTCCAGCGTCACTGACGTCCTGACACGGGAATCCACCGCAAATAACATCGACCCGGGGTCGCTGCTCACTTCGCCACCAATCCACCGCGGTCCGTACATCGTCGTGACGGGGCACGGCCGGCCAGTGCTTCGCCAACACGCTGCGACAGAACGGGTCCAGTTCGACCTGGCCAACGACCGTCATCCCGGCGCGCTCCAGGCCCAACTCGAGGCCGCCGATTCCGCTGAACAGCGAGAGCACGTTCATGCTGGCTTCCCGCCTTGTGCTGCCCACGAATTAGCCACCTCTAGGAGCACATCGGCGTGGCATGGCCCGTCGACGGCACACCAGCAGGCCAGGTCCTTGCCGGCCAGTTCTCGCCGAACTTCGTCCGCTGTGAACGGCAGCCCCAGATCGGTTCCTGCATACTCCGCGAGGACACCCACCAGGTGCTCCCGGAAGATGCGTACGAGCGACGCCCGCGGCGCTGGGATCATCCGCAATGTCCCCTTGCCGTCGTCTTGCCATATCGCCTCGGACCGAGCAGTCCAGGGGTTGCCCCACTTTCCGGGGCGACCGACGATCACGGCGTCCGGGTGATCGGCGCGCCAGGGATGCTGCCGGCTCATCTGTATCCGCTGCGGCATTAGTCCTCCCAGTATTCGTCAGACGGTGCCCAGCGGCCCGTACCATTTATCCGGTTCCGCTTATCCCGGCGCTTGTACTTGATCGACTGGACGCCAGCCCAGACGAGCGCGGCCGGCCATGCCAGCACCTTGGACCAGTACGCGAAGTGATCCCGGCGTTTCGGTTTCGGCGATACGGCCCACGGCCGGGTCTTGATGGCCGCCCCGACAATGACCGCGAGGCCGGCGACGTAGATCCACAGCAACCACCACACCGTGATGTAAACGGTCATCTGGTACAGCCGTAGGTAGGACTAGCCGACATAACACGCGTAACGGGCACGACCGCGTGATGTGGACAGGCGCAGGTAACCCAAAAGCGGCCCTGACCGAAACGACCCACACACGAATCATGACGGCCCGTCATGCACTGCCCAGACGTCATAGACGAAGAGGAGACACCGAACCTAGGAGCCATCAGGACGCCACCGATGTAACGGAAAGCTCCGAGTCGATCCATTCCAGGAACGCCGTATACCGCTGCTCAGGCGTCAGATTGCCGTATGTCTCATCGTTGCGGTACGCCAAATTCCAGGCTAGGGAAAACACGACACCGGCTTCCCGTTTCGCGCTGGTGGCCGTGTCGTGGATCCCTCCCGATGGAGAGTTGTCCCCGTAGATCAGCGGCAACGAATCGAATGCTTCCACTGGATCCGCGCCGTCCTTCACCTTCCGGTACCACAGATACGCCCCGATCGCGCAGACCCCCTCCCCGTTGGCCGTGACGATCTCGTTGAACTCTTCGATACCGTAGGCGTCATCGCCGATCGATTGGCGCCGCGTATCTGGGGCGACGGTGCACATTGCCGATGCGATCAGGCGCTTCTCCGGGAGGGCTAGCAGCGCCTCCCTAAGGTCGGAGAGCACTCGCCGGCCGCGCTTACCTTTGAGCGCTCGCAGTGCGTTAGCACGCCACAGTTCGGCCTCGTTCGGGAATGCTTCGTCATCGTCATAGTCGTCACCGAACCTGCTCATTTACTCTCTCCCCCGTGTAGACGGAACGACCGGCTCGATCGTGATCAACGCCGGGTTTTCACCGATCACGGCGCCCGCAATCCAGCGGGCCTGATTGACTGCGAATCCCCACATGAACCCGGTGGAATCCTCAAACGCCGCTTCCTCCTGCTCGGTGGCGATTGCCCTCGCCTCAGTCCACAGGTCAACGGTGCTGGTTTTCTTCCATGTCGCACTCGTTTCGGGATCGGTCCAGTTAGCGGATCCGCCGAATCGCTTCCATACTCCAGCCTCGCGCGCCTGGTCGTTGGTCCATTTCGTTCCGTCCTGCAATACCCAGCCGTAATCGGCGCCAGTGGGCCACGATTTCGCTATCGGCTTCTGCTCGAATAGCCGCAGTACTGCCCGCGTAAGGCAGTCCGTCCCACCGCTGTACGTGTCCGCCGTTGCAGCGGCGATACGCTCCCTCACCTGTTCCGGCGTCTGCGATTCCTCCTCGGTTGGCTCCTCTTCGCCGCCTAGGATGGCGTTCAATGCCCTGTCGCTGGTGATTCCAAGATTCGATCCGTCAGTCATGCTGCGTCTCCTCGTGAATTGATACGGACAAGCCAGCCGATCTCCAACGCCTCACCCGTGTGAGTTTCGGCGAACTCGTTATGCGGATCGCAGGCCGCCGACCAGAAACGCTGATCCCGAAGCCTCCGTCCATTGCGTCCTTTGCGGTGATGCACAATCTGTGAACGTTCGTTGCAGCCGGCCGGGAACTCGCACCGGTCATGCACGGCCAGGAACGCGAGCATCTCCGGGACGTATGCCGCCATCTCGGCCTGCAGCTTCCGGGACCTTCCCCGTATGTGGATGACACGGGGCAACGCTGTACGGGTGCGTTTCATCTCGGTGCGTTTCAGTTCGGTACGGCGCACGAGCGGCGACCGCTTCATGCCGCCCATCACGCGACCTCGGGTGTCTGAGAAGCCAACGCAGCAGCAGATCTCACGACGTCGCCTCAACAATCCAGCCAGACCGCATACCCAAAACCAGGCATGGACGGCAGATGGAATGCCCGCCGCAAGCACCACCGAGCTCATCATCACCTGGGCAGAGACGGGACGTAGCAATCGCTACGACCGTGTTGTCACAGACTTCGAGGTACGCCACCGCATACGGGTTGTCGTTCTCGGCCTGCGTGACGCACTCGATCGTTGCGTCATCGGTGGCGACAAGCATTCGCTCTGCCTTTGGCGTGCTCATGCCGCGTCCCCGATCTTTGAGAAGCCAACATCCCACGACGTTCCCGAGCTGTAGTACCTCCGTAGATCCCGAACGCGATCCGGTTATCCACGGCATACGCCAAGCACTGGACCGGAACCTCACATGCCGAGCAGATCGCCTTAGCTTCCCGGACTGATGACCATCCGCCCTGCTCCGGGAAGAACGCTTCCGGATACGTCTGCGCACACAGTGCGAAATCGACCCAAGGGCGAGACTCCGTGAGCCAACCAAGATCCATCACGCCAACGCCCTTCCTGCAAATCGCTGCTCCTCGATGAATTCCGTAGCGACCCACGGAAGCCGACCGGGAATGCCGCGGCGAAGCATGTCCGGCCAATCCCGCTCGTCCCGTGGCCCTTTCCAGGGCTGGAATACCAGTGGGGAACGGTCCTTCTCGACCGTGAGCGTCTGGTGCACGTTCAGGCCGTAGCCGAAGTCGACCCAGCGGCGGTAGATGCTGGCGCCGAACGGCCGCATCGACCGGTGGTGTCCGACTTCGCCGTTGCCGGCATGCGCCTCGATGATCACGGCGCAGTGCGCTTTGGTGCGGGCTGCATCGATGGCGGCGATGAGTTGTCGGGCCGGCTGTTCGTCGTTCGGGTTGGACTCGTGCATTTTGTAGATCGGGCCAATAAACAGCACGTCGGGGGCGTGGATCATGACCCGCTCGAGTAGCCATTCGGCGTGCTCGTCGGTCGTGAGGTCGACGCCTTCGGAGCGCATGACGACGCGCAGATTGCCGGTCGGGATGGCCGCGTTAATGCTGGCCAGGTAGTCCCGGATCGGGCGCATGCTGCGGCGGGCCAGCTTCGTCGGGTTCTCGCAGTCGACGAACAGCACCTTGACCGGTTCCACGCGCTCCTCGGTGAATGGGTGGATTCCGGCGGCGAAGCACATCGCCAGTTGCCGGTTCAACACCGACTTGCCGAAGCCTTCCCAGCCGGTCAACATCAGCCGTTCCTCACGCTCGAGCAGGCCGGGCACGATCCAGTCGTATTCCGGTTCGGGACCGTCAAGGAACTCGTGGATGTCCTGCGCCAGATCGGCCACGGCCGGTGCGTGGTCGTCGCGGGAGATCCGCACGTCGTACGTTCCGAAGCCGGCACCAAGGTGGGCCGCGGCGTCCTTGTGGCCTTCCGCGGCCTCAACGATCCGGACCGCGTTCGCGACACCCTCCAGCGATGTGGCAACCTGCCGGGCATGCTTCTGGCCGGGTTCGTCGTTGTCGGCCCACACCGTGACCGTGGCGTCAATGAAGAACGCCGAGTATTCCGGGCGCCATTTCCCGGCGCCACCTGGATTGCAGGTTGCGATCTGGCCGTGGTCGACGAGCGCGTGAACGTCTTTCTCGCCCTCAACCACCCAGACGGGCTTGCCGTCGATGATTCCCTGCAGCAGCTCGGGCAGCCGGTACAGCACCCGGCGGGTGTCGCCGAGCTTCCAACGCCAACCCGACTTCGCCGACGAGTCGGGGACGCGCTGCGGGAATTCCTTCTCGGCGGTCCGGAGCACCTGGAACAGCGTGGTCCCAGATTCGTCGCGGTAGTCGTAGACCGCGACGGCGTCACCGCGGGGGGTCCATACCCGGTCCTCATCGCGTGCCGGCGGCTCATACCCGAGCGCATCCAGGATCGACTTCGGGTCACACCCGGCATGGCAATGCACCAGCAGCTTTCCGGCCGGGCTCAGCTTGATCGACAGTGATGGTTTGTTGTCCTCGTGGACGATGCATTTGGTGACCCAGCCGTCACCGGACGGGCGCAGCGTGCCGAGCTTCGCCTCGATCTCGACCGGCAGTGTCGCTGCCATCACTGGTTCCAGATGGGCTGGAGACCGGACTCAGAGCCGCCCGATGGTTCATCGCCCCAACGTTCGGCGTTGAGCCACGTCGCCGGGTGCGCGGTGAAGCGCTCTTCCCGTGACGGATCGGCCGCGTACCGCTGGGCACCCTTGATGATCAATTCCGGTGGGGTGTTCTTGACGATTCGGTCCCAGACCTTCCGGGCCGCGCCCTTCGCCACGCGGCGGGGGTAGGCCTGCCAGAACTCGTCGAAGCTCTCACCGTTTGATGATCGATTTTTTCTCGGTTGTGGTTTCGGTTGATCGTTTTCGGGTTGTGGCTCAGTTACGTAACTACTAACTACCAACCCTGCGTCATTCGAATGGCCTTCGAATGGCCTGTGCGCACCTTGGTCATTCGAATGGCCTTCCGATCGCCTTCCGATGGCATCTGAATGGCCTTCCGATCGCCTTCCGATGGCATCTGAATGGCCTTCGAATGGCGTTGCTCGCACCGAATGTTCGATGCCTAATTTGTCCAACTCTGTAGCTAGAACGGCACGCAGCGTCGGCGACGAAACCGACAACGCGGTGGCCTTGATAGCCCGCAGCCTGTTCGGGTTGGTGTGGCCGCCATCCCAGCGGACGAATGTCCGAACTAGCAGCTCCTCCGAATCCTCGTCGGTCACAATGTATTTGGCGGTTTCCAGCTCCCGAAGGCCATTCGATAGCCATTCGATCGTCATTCCATTGGCGTTCGAAGCCCATCTGCGCAGCGTAATCGCAAGCGTTCCGACGGGTGATATCTCCGGTTGGGTGACCAGCATGAGATAGACGTGCTGTGCCTGCGGGGTGAGCATCCGGAAGTCCTCATCCCGCCATACCGCGGTCGTGACCTGGCTGTAGCTACGTGCCATTAAGCCGCCCCCGGACGAGCGACGTGCTCCATTTTCAGTGGGTTCGACGACGAGTCCTCGGGAGCACCGAGTGCACTGGTGTAGCCGAGATACCAGCCCGTCCACTCCCGCCCGCAGCGCCGGCAGAATGTGACTCCATCGTCCCGATAGTCGGTGAAGGAGTAGCCGTCTGCGTCCCCGTAGTGGTCGCAGCGGATCAGCTTCACGGGTGGACTTCCGTCGGCCGTCTCCCATGCAGCAGCACCACCCGGACCCGCAGCACGCAGCACGATCACCTGGTATTCCTGCGGCCAGTACACCGCGCGCAGGACAGCGGCAAACTCCTTCGGCTTCCACAGGCGTTCGTTGTGCGCACCCTTCGCCTCGCAGTAGGTCCGCTGCGTGGGCAAGAAGAAATCGCAGTCGTAGACCGCGCCAGATGGCAACCTCAGTGGTTCTGGCTCGTATTCGAAATAGATCTCCAGCCTGTCGAATGTGGCCGCCCAGTCGGCCTCTAATGCCGACCGATACCAGACGCCGTTGTACTGTGTCCTGACCGACCTGATCTCCGGGTCCATCAACGCCGTCCGCCTTCCTGTAGTCGTCTTCGATGCCTAGGGCAAATGCGAGTACAGCGCGGTGATGCTCGCCTTCGGCGGTCACCTGGGCACCGCCTTACCGCGCGAATTCACTCCGCAGCCGGTCGTCAGGAACGGCAACGTCTCGCCATCATCCAGTGCCCGGAGACGGAGATTGTCGGCGAGCTCGTACAGTTCGGCCCGGCGCGCGCTAGTGATCAACGACGGCACCGAGACGTTCAGATGATCAGCTATGCGACGCGGGTGGATGCGGAAACTGAGCCACCACTCCACGTCCTCGAGGTCGATCCGGGCGGCCGTCATTCGACACGCTTCCCGTCCAGGTCGGCGCGGACCATCCGCCACGACTTCGGACGCCACACCCGCCCGTTCATCCCGGCCGCTGCTATCCACGCGTACTGGTCCTCGGTCGGGTCCTTGCCGCTGTTCGATTTCAGCTCGGCCAGCAGGACGCGGCCGTTCTTCGCCAAGACCAGATCCGGCAGGCCATTGTGGCCCTGGTAGGCGACGCGCCAGCCGTGGTCAGTTTTGCCGGGACGGACATGCGTGACCCGCCAGCCACGCAGCATCGCGTAGTCGATCACGATCTGCATGAAGTCCTCTTCGGACATGTCCTTGGCGAGGTCGTCGTCGGGGAGCGGGCGGGTCAGCATGGCTGGATCACCTTCTCTGCTGCCGTGGTTGATCGGGCGGGGTTTGGCGTGCTGATGCCAGTCGCAGGTGCACGTAGCTACCCCTCCCCGATCAGGTAGCAGACGATCGCGGCCAGGGCGGAGATGACGAACGCGACGAAGCAGACGGTCATCATGGCTTGATCCCCAGTTCCCGATGCAGGCGCGCTATCTCATGCTCGCTGTCGAGAAGCTCTTGCTCCAACCCGCGCTGGCGTTTCTCATCCGCCTTCTGGCGTAGCTCTGGGATGATCGTTTCCATCAGACCGTATGAGCGCCGCATCCACATCTTGATCGCGACAATTACCAGCGAAGCGACCGGCCAGAATATGCCGCCGGTGGCGAAGGCCATCGTTGCGGCGAATTTCTTGTCGTAGTACGCCTTTTTGTAGGCGTATCGCGCCCAAGCGCGCCCGGTATAGAAGCCTGCTGGCAGGTACGCACAGATTGTGCCGACCACGATGGCTGCGATGATCAGCCCGTTCATTCGGGCATCCCCTGGTCGGAGTTCCGGCCGCCGGCATCGTTGGCGGCAGCGGCCGGAACATCCGGGCCTGCCGGGGCAGGGGCGGCTGACCCAGGCAGAGCGCCACCCAATTCCGTTGCCCCGGCAGGAGTTTTGCCGACCCTGCGGCGGATACGAGCGCCAGGAGCGAGACGCTCCGGGGACACGCTGTCGCGGAGTTCGGGCCAGCGGGTGCGGCCGGTGGCGATGGAATGACGGCCCCCGGTTTGCAGGTCGGGTAAACCTTTGGTTGCGATCATGAGTTAGCCGCCGGATTCGCCATGCGAGCGAACAGCTCGATCGCGGAGTCCTGGAGTTGGTCCACTGTGGGCTTGAGGGCGGCCCGAGCGGCGGCCCGAGCGGCAGCCCCAGCGGCAGCCCGAGGGGCAGCCCCAGCGGCGGCCCCAGCGGCGGCGGCGGCGGCGGCCCTAGCGGCGGCGCCAGCGGCGGCGCCAGCGGCGGCGCCAGCGGCGACCCTAGCGGCGGCGCCAGCGGCGGCCCCAGCGGCGGCCCAAGCGGCGGCGGCGGCGTAGGCGGCGGCGCCAGCGGCGGCCCTAGCGGCGGCCCC
>Ga0193709_1000409_pt1 | contig 15455 bp, 12 predicted proteins | sample H3c2metaG_FD_160571 | JGI IMG/M metagenome (GOLD analysis project Ga0193709, IMG submission 160571) | Soil microbial communities from a riparian zone of the East river system, Colorado, United States - H3c2 | ecosystem: Environmental > Terrestrial > Soil > Riparian zone | place: USA: East River... | reverse complement strand
CTATGTGGATGAGGAACCGTTTCACAGCAGCTTGTGCTCACCCTTCACCACTACCAAATTCCCCAAATAAAGGCTCTCTAAAAATTGAGATGCTCCCGGGAGAGAGTAAAGGCAACAAATAACACCGCAGAGGCGCGAAGGAATGCAGAGACGGAAAGGCAAGATCATTTGATGGCAAGATCATAAAAGACAAAGAGTTGCAGATTCGATATCAACAAGCCGGTCAATCGCCTGAAAGTTGAAATCGTGACCGGTGGCGCTCATTCACGGCACCCAGCAAAGCGGCACGTCGTCGCGCAAAAGAAGTCGCTCGCAAGTAGCGCCAGGATTGGAATAGGCTTTGGAGCGATGCGAGCGAAGTCGGAAATTATTTCATTACTGACGAATCCGGGGATTATTGCGGTGGTGCGGGCACAAAAGGCGGAACAGGTGATTCCACTTTCGGAAGCGCTGATTGCGGGAGGGGTGATCGCGATTGAGATTACGATGACGACGCCGAATGCGATTGCGGCGATTCGGGAGGCCCGGCAGAAATTGGGCGAACGCGCGTTAATTGGAGTGGGCACAGTATTGGATGCGAAGGTTTGTCGGGAGGCGATTGAAGCGGGTGCAGAGTTTGTCGTGACGCCGATTTGCCGGACGGAGTTTGTGGCGATTGCGCGGGCGGCGGACCGGCCGATTATGCTCGGAGCATACACACCAACGGAGGCGCAAATGGCGCACGAAGCGGGCGCGGATTTCATAAAGATTTTTCCGGCGGATACGCTCGGGCTGGGATATATCAAAGCATTGCGCGCGCCATTGCCGCATTTGAGGATTGTGCCGACGGGAGGTGTGGATGTGCATAATGTGGTGGATTTTTTTAAGGCGGGATGTGTGGCGCTGGGGGTGGGAGGAACGTTGGTATCCTCGAAGATTTTGCAGGATGGAGATTGGGAGGGGTTGAGGAGAAGGGCAGGGGAATTTGTACATGCGGCGCGGAGTGCGAGAGGGTGAAGATTATAGGAACGATGGGAAGAATGGGAATGATGAGAATAGTGCAGGGCTGAGAACATGAGCAAAGCCAAACCAATATTTCAGTTGAAGAGAATTCTATCGCCGGGTGAAATCAGTTTCGAACCTTCGGTGTTGGATCAGCATGCGGGTGATAAATGGTTTGCGGCGCAAAGGCCGGATGCGGTTGCGCTGCCGCGGAGCACAAAATCGGTTTCTGAGATTTTGCGGTTCGCCAATCAGCACAGAATTCCGGTGACGCCACGCGGGGCAGGGTTTGGGTATGTTGGCGGTGCGGTGCCGATTCGTGGTGGAATTGTGTTGTCGCTGGCGAAGTTGAATCGGATCAAGGAGATCCATGCCGCAGATTTTGTGGCGGTGGTGGAAGCGGGAGTGATTACGAAGGATTTGCAGGATGCGGTCGAGAAAAAGGGGCGATATTATCCGCCGGATCCAGCGAGCCGGGCAGACACGTTTATTGGCGGGAATATTGCGACAAATGCGGGAGGTCCGCGATGCCTAAAATATGGAGTGACGCGGGATTATGTGCTGGGGCTGGAAGCGGTGCTGGCAAATGGAGATGTGGTGCGGGTTGGAGGACGGACGCACAAAAATAAAACGGGTTTTGATTTCACCCGGCTGTTCGTGGGTTCAGAGGGGATGCTGGCGGTGGTTACTGAAGCGACATTGAAATTGCTGCCATTGCCGCCGTATCGAGCATGCCTGGCAATTGGATTTGGTTCGATGAAGATGGCGATCGGTACGTTACACGCGATTTTTCGCGAGGGCTTTTTGCCGTGCGCTCTGGAAGTAGCTGACGCTTTTACGCTGGCGGCAGCTTACAACCGCACGCGTAGCAGCCGGTTGCAAGGTTGCCGGGCACATTTGATCGTGGAGCTTGACGGGCAAAAAAAATCGGTACTGTCGGAAATTCACGATGTGGAGCGGATCGTGCGGAAGCAGAGGCCCCTCTTTGTCGAGCGCGGGTTGGGAGATACAGAGTGCGAGGAAGTTTGGAAGATTCGGCGCGAGTTTTCTTATTCTTTACGGGACACTGGACTGACAAAACTGAATCAGGACATCGTTGTGCCGCGTGGGCGACTTGAAGATCTGTTCAAGTTCGCGACGCAGTTGCGAAAGAGGCATAGCATGCCGATTGCGTGTTTTGGCCATGCGGGCGACGGGAATATCCACGTCAACGTGATGGTGGATTACCAGGAGCCGCAGGCCAGCCGAAGGGCAGATGCGGCCTTGAATGAATTATTTCGGCAGGTAATCGCGTGGAAGGGCGCCATCACAGGGGAACACGGCATCGGCTTGGCCAAGAAACCGTGGTGGCAGCATCGGAGGAATTGCGCGCGTTACACAAGACTGTGAAGCGCGCGCTCGATCCGAACGGGATATTGAATCCAGGAAAGTTTCTGTGAAGAAAATTGCTTAACGACGGTCGCGATAACCACCACCACCACCACCGCCGCCACGGCCACCACCACCGCCGCCACGTCCGCCACCATAACCACCACCGCCACCGCCGCCGCCGGGGCGTTCCTCGCGAGGACGGGCTTCGTTGACCGTTAAGGCACGGCCCTGGAAGTCCTTTTGATGGAACATGGAGATGGCCTTGTTCGCATCGTCTTGCGAACCCATTTCGATGAAGGCAAATCCGCGCGAGCGGCCTGTCGCACGGTCTTGCATGATGTTGACCGCAATGACAGATCCCGCCTGGGCGAAGTAGTCCTGAAGGTCGTTCTCTGTAACGGTGAAGGGTAGGTTCCCAACGAATAATTTGGACGCCATATTAACTTTAACTTTTTTACATCAGCGGCGCGGACCTGGCGGACCGTTCCTGTGCTCAGGTTTCAAATCGTCTGCTTATTTAAAGCACCTAGGACAATTTCCGAATCACCAGTTCGTTGCTGCTAAATCAAGGCGATTTAAGGCGATTCCCGAAAAGGGCACAAGCAAATAATTCCGTACGATTTCGGAGGGTCCGTATGGTATGATTGGCAGCTAAATCGCGCGATCGTCTCTGTAAGTCTTCAACGCTTCTGCTAGTGTGCTCCCGTTCTCAGAATTGCTAATGAACAAAAAGCTTTTGCGCCTGATTAAATCAGTCAACATTTTCGCGGGGACCTTATTTTCGGTCGCGATCTCAGCTGGCTTCGCACAACCAACACAGCCGATGGTTGCGATTCACGACTCTGAATTGACGCGGGCGCTGGAAAGTGTTCCCGCGTCTGGCGCCACGCCGACCGGTCCAGGGACAACGGGCAATCAATGGTGGCCGACCGATTGGCATTACTTTGTGATGCCCGAAGCGATGAAGGAAGCGCTTCGCTCTGATGGCACCGCATTCACAGTCGTTGGCGATTCCAACATCACGGCCGGCATCCTCTTGACGAATGGCGCTCCGAAATATCCGATCCTGATCAGCCTGGCGTCTGAAGCGATTCGAGATGATGAAATCGCAGCGTTCACCAACTATGTCGCTGCAGGTGGATTTCTTTTTGTGGGTTCCTCGGCCTTCACGCGAAACACAAATGGAACAGCTCGGCCGGATTTCGCTTTTGCAAATCAACTGGGCATTCACAAAGTCGTTCCCGGACTGACCAATTGGGCACAGAACAACCTTTTCACCAAGGCGGGCGATCATCGGCTGACCAGCCATATTCCGGATGGGCAGAACACGTGGCGGATGCCGACGTCCTCGGAGGAAATCCCGTGGGGAATTTCTCCTGCGCACCCGTTCCTTGCGCCGCACGACCTTTGGCGAGTCCAAGCCAGCGATGCGACGGTTTTGGCTCAAGGTGACGCCAACCCGTTTCTGACGGTAAAGGCGTATGGAAAAGGTTATTTCATCTATTGCTCAGCATTTCAGCCTTTAATTGGTCACAGCGGTTTTGCACCGGGAATGTATTCTTACGTTATTTTCAGACGAGCGATCGAATGGGCCTTTGAATCTGCCAAACTGCCGCTGCCGAAATTGAGTCCGTGGCCGTATCAGTATGATGCGGCGTTTATGGTTCGGCATGACCTGGAGAATTTTACGAACGAGATTGCCGCGCTCGAAGCTTCCGCCCAGGTGGAATTTACGAATGGCGCCAAAGGCGATTACTTCTTTTGCACGGGAACGCTGCGTGAGGACGCTTCGCCTACTTACAACACCAATAATCTGATTGCGAGTCTGCGCCGAGCAGTGACGAATTATGGCGCGACGATCGGTCCGCACAACGGCGGCTTGAGAAATCCGAACAATCCATCGTTGGCCAGAGGGCAATACGATTACTGGCATTGGGGACCGGACGAGGCGTTGGATGTCACACCGCCGGGATACCCGAGTGGAAAAGCGTATGCCACGGCATCGATATCCAATTCGTTTCAAGATGTGGAATCATGGTTGAGCGGAATCACGAATGGATTACGAAGTTGGGTCGGATGTTATTTCAACGCAACGCGCGAAGATTCGTATGACATCCAGGCGCAACTGGGTGTGAAGATAGCTGGTGAACAGAAGTTGACGCCGTTTCCTCATTGGACGGTATCAACACTGACTCCCGGCAAACGTTATTCGCTTTTGACAGAGCCGGTCAGTGATTGGTTTGTCGGGGGACTGGTCGCGCAATCGCTCGAGCCGTGGCATCCGCCCGGAGTGCAAACCAGCCAAACCCTTCACAGTGCCATCGATTTCTATTATGGGCTGGGCGCGCTGATCAACTTCTATTCGCATACGCTTTCAACCGGGCTTGGCGATGCGGGTCAACTCGTGCCGGATTACATCACTTACAGCCTGAACACAAATCAGCATCCGAGAATCTGGTCGGCAAATGCAGCCGGCGTTTATCAATGGTGGCTGGCGCGTTCGAACGCGCAAGTCACCTTCAGTTGCGCGACGAACGGCTTTCAAACCGTGGCGAGCTTTTCAATCAGCGGCGCAAGTGACCCAAAAACTTCCGTTGAACTGCTGATTCCGGGAACCAATTCGGTTTGCAGCATTCAAGTGTTTACGAATGGCACGGTTGCGGGACCGAGCGCGTATCGCCAGAATGGGAATCTGCTGAAGGTGCTGGTCGGCTCGACGGTTACTAACGCAATCGTTAGCTACTATCCGATCGGAACGGGCGCGCCGATTTTTTCGCAAACTTTTGACACGGTTTCCGTGCCGGCGTTGCCGACCGGCTGGACCACTACGGCGAGCGGTGTTCAATCGGCGTGGGTCACTCAGGCACCCGGGGACACAGCGCCGAACTCGGCGTTTTCGACCGACCCAGCCTCCATTGGCGTCAATGCACTGGTTTCACCCCTGATCAGCGTTCCGGCCGGGACAGCGCAGCTCACATTCCGCAACAATTACAATCTCGAGACTGGCGCTGGCACGGACGGGTTCGACGGCGGCGTGCTGGAAATTAAGATCGGTGCGGCGGCATTCACGGATATTCTGGCGGCTGGCGGAACGTTTGCGGCTGGCGGTTATAATTCGGTGATAGACACCGGGTACAGCAATCCGTTGGCAGGCCGCCAGGCCTGGAGCGGGAACTCGGGCGGCTTCATCACGACGGTTGTGAACCTTCCCGGGACGGCATCGGGACAAACTGTTCAACTTCGATGGCGATGCGGGTCCGACGACAGCAATGGCAGCGCCGGATGGCGGATTGATTCGATCTCGATCAGCGCTCAAGCTTGCTTGTGTTGCAATAGCTCGAGCAACACGCCACCGGTCCTTCCGGCGCAAAATAATCGAACAGTTGCTGCACTGACGACTTTGACAGTCACAAATACCGCCGCCGACGCGGATCTCCCTCCTCAGGCACTCAGCTATCAATTGATCTCTCCACCCGCTGGGGCTGCTATCGATTCGGGTGGCATCATCACCTGGACACCTTCGGCTGGCCAGGCATCGAGCACGAATACGATAATGACGATGGTGACGGACAATGGGTCGCCGCCGCTCAGCGCAACCAACAGTTTTCTCATTATCGTTTCTCCAGCGAATACCGCGCCAGTGCTTCCAGCGCAGAGCAACCGGACCATCGCTGAATTGACAACGTTAACGGTTACGAACACAGCCACCGATGCGGATGTACCTCCGAATACTTTGACATATGTGCTGTTAGCAGCTCCTTCTGGAGCTGCGATTTCCGGCTCGGGTGTCATCGCGTGGACCCCAGCGGAAGCGCAAGGTCCAGGCACATATACAATCACGACCCGGGTGACGGACAATGGGACACCGCCGCTCAGCGCGACGAATAGTTTCACGGTAGTTGTCACCGAGGTGAACGGCGCGCCGGTGCTTCCTCCGCAGAGCAATCGCACGATTGCGGCTCTGACGGCGTTAGTAGTGACCAACACGGGCAGCGATCTGGATATTCCGGCGAACAGTTTGAGCTACACGCTGCTTGCCGCTCCTGCCGGAGCAGCCATTTCACCTGCGGGCGTGATCAGTTGGACGCCAACGCAGGCTCAAGCGCCGAGCACGAACGCCATTACAACTCAAGTCACCGATAATGGCATCCCACCTCTCAGCGCGACGAATAGTTTTCTCGTGATTGTGACTCAGTCGAATTCGCCGCCGGTGATTACGAGCCAACCGGTGAGCCGGACGAACAACGCGGGGACCACGGCGACGTTTTCTGTGACAGCCACCGGTTCCTCATTGAGCTATCAGTGGATTAAGAATACCACAAACAATCTCATCAACGGTGGCAACATTTCCGGAGCAAGCAGCTCCAGCCTTACGATCGCTAATGTGTCGGCGGCCGATGCCGCCGGCTACACCGTACTGGTTACCAACTCGGGCGGGAGCGTCCTGAGCGCTATTGCAACGCTGACGGTCGTCAGCACAAACGCAGGCGCGCAGCTCTTTGCAGATGATTTCACTCGGGGAACCGACCCCGGCCCGCTTGCGCCATGGCTTGTGCAGAGCGGTAACTGGAGTGTCACTGGCGGCGCTTTGCGGGCCGGCACAAATGTCGCGCAAAGCTATGGGTTCGCCTATATCACGAACAGTTGGACCAATTATTCGGTCCAAGCTCGCGTGCGGTTTTCTTCAGTTAATGGAAATGGGGGTGGAATTGGTGGCCGTGTGAATCCGGTTACGGGTGCGCATTACGCTGCGTGGATCTATCCGGAGGGCTCCGTTGATGGCCCAGCTTTGATGCGCATACTCAAGTTCCAGGATTGGGAGAGTTTCGAATATAACAACGTCACTTATCAGCCGCTCGCTCAGGTGAGCTTGCCTGGAGTGGGGACGAATTGGCACACAGTGAATCTGGCATTTCAGGGGAATCAGATACTGGCCGCGTACGATGGCGTCCAAGTGGCGGCTGTGACTGACACCGAATCGAATCCTTATGCCACGGGCGCCATGAGTGTGGACATGTACACGGACAACACCGCTTACAACATGTTCGTCGATGATGTGACGGTGAACGCGTTGCCGCCGATTCTGATGGCGGTCAATGATCTCTATTTCGTAAATCGCGGCGGCGCGTTGACCGTTCCCGCTCCTGGCGTGCTGGGCAACGATACCGCCGGCCAACAGCCAAACCTGACGGCTGCCCGGCTTACGGGCCCATTCCGTGGAACGCTGACATTCAACTCGAATGGTGGTTTCACTTACGTGCCGACGAACAACATTACTGGTGTCGATACGTTCACCTATGTGGCCAATGATGGGACGAGCAACTCAGCTCCGGCAGTTGTGACGATTGACGTGACGCCGCCGACAAATGTTTTCTTTGATGACTTTACGCGCGCGACGGTGGCCAATCCGTTTTCCCCATGGGTCGTTGGCCTTGGCGAGTGGAATGTGACGAACGGAGTCCTGCAAGGCATGTCGACAATCGCGAATGATTACTCGGATGCGTATATCCCGGGGACCTGGACAAATTTTACGATTCAGGCGCAGATTACGCTTCCGGCGGGCGCGTGGGCTGGCGGCTTAAGTGCGCGGGTGAATCCCGCCACGGGTGCGCGATACGTCGCCAATATCTATCCGGAAGGTTCCGGACTTGGGCCGACGCCCGCATTGCGCCTGATCAAATTTCACACCTGGAACACGTGGAGTGATACGTTTACGCCGATGGCGTTGGTGAGTTTGCCGAGTGTCGGCACGAGTCCGCACACGTTGAGACTGACAGTGCAGGGGAATCAAATCACTGTTTTCTTTGACGGCAACCAGGTCGTGAATATGGCCGACAATAATGTCGATGGCTTGCCTGCTTATGCGAGCGGAGCTGCCGGGGCGCACATGTATATGGACGCGCCATTCTTAGCCACATTTGATAATCTCAGCATAACGCAGATCAATTTGACGAACACTGCGCCGGTGTTGCCGGCGCAACCGAATCGCACGATCGCGGCGATCACGACGCTGCTTGTGACGAATACTGCGACCGATACGGATGTCCCCACACAAGTGCTGACGTATCAACTGGTATCGCCACCTGCAGGCGCGGCGATAAATGCCAGCGGACTCATTTCGTGGACGCCGTCGGCGGGTCAAGCCCCGAGCACCAATTTGATTACAACCGTGGTTACGGACAACGGCACGCCTGCACTCAGCGCTACAAACAACTTCACCGTCGTTGTGACTCCCGCGAGCACAAACGGCCCCGGTCAATTATTCTCGGATGACTTCACCCGTGGAACGGATCCGGGCCCGCTCCCTCCTTGGACGGCTCAAGCTGGGACATGGACGGTTACGGGCGGAAGCTTGCGCGCCGGCACGAACACCTTGCAAACCTACGGCGATGCCTACCTCACAAATTCGTGGACGAACTTTGCCGTGCAGGCACAGGTCAGCTTCCCGTCGGGCGGATTCGGCGGTGGGCTTGGTTCTCGGGTCAATCGAAACACGGGAGCGCATTACGGCGCGTGGATTTATCCGGAAGGTTCACCGGGCGGTTCCAGCGTTCTTAAACTCGTAAAATTCCAGACGTGGACATCCTGGGGTTACAACGGTGCGAGCTTCACGCCGATGCAAAGTGTGAATTTGCCGGGCGTCGGCACGAATTGGCATACGCTCAAGCTGGGTTGTTACGGAAATCAAATTTCTGTTTCGTATGATGGACTTGTCTACATCAACATGACGGACACTGAAGCAACACCGTATCTGACGGGTGGAGTGAGTGTCGATTTGTGGACCGATGCTATTCGCTACAGCATGTTAGTGGATAATGTGGTTGTGACTTCGCTCGTCTCCAATAGCCTCAACTCGATTGAGCATATTATACCGCCTTCCGCGCCAACGATTGAATCCGTTGTGCTACATGATGGTGCTGCGATCATCACTTGGACGGCTAATCCGGGCAGTGGCTACCGACTTCAATTCAAAGACGCGTTGGACAGTCCTAAGTGGCTGGATGCAAAGCCCGACGTTATCGCGACCGGCACGGAGGCCAGCGCTACAAACTCGATTGCTGGTGCGCCACAACGGTTTTATCGAATCCTTTTATTGCCGTAACCCGGTCGCTTCCGGTCTACGAGCGCCATCCAACCTTGAACGCTTTCCTGAATGGAAACGACGGAAATGAAAACGTCAGCCTGGTGACTCTCAATGCGCCGTTGATTGTTTCGCCGAAAGATGGGTTAGCCAGCTCAGCGTGATGATTCGGGTCCCGGAAAAAGGGCCGCGAGGCGCTGGCTTAGCTCCTCTTCTTTGCCTTCTGAGCGAACGACACCACAGGGTGCCCGAAATCCTTCTGCCGCTTGCGGGCGTCTGCCATAATAGCTTTCAAATCGTAGTTGAATTTCGCCGCATTCTCTTCTCGCGCTTTGCGCACCTGTTCAACAATCTCGTCTTTCATAATAGAGCTATAATCCCATTAATTCTTCCGGAGTGCAAATGACTGGGCAGGAAAGACCCGATTCTTCGCACGCTGCCTCGATCACGCTAGACATCTCGGCATTAGCGATATGCGAGCAGTACCAGGTGAGCAGGAAATGCATCTTATGGACCGCAGCGGTGGCGATGTGGATGGCATCGGAAACGGCCTTCCGCGGCAGCGCCAGGGACCTTGTTAGTGCGCTCGCCAGTTCTGTGACCGCATCAGTTGCATCAAGAATCGGAATCCCTTGTAGAACCGCAACACGCTCCCGCGCGGCTTCGGCATCACCCGCAGCGGCCTCGCCCAGCACTAACTGCGAAATGTAAAGATCGAACCGGGCGCGGCGATGCTGCCACCATTCCCTGGTGATCTGCTGGTGACCGGCCCGGATTAGGTCTCTGCTCGGCCAAGCTGTCAGGTAGCTCGGCCCCGTCGTTTCCAGATAGAGTTTTGGCTTCAGTCAAGTCAAGGCTCGCGGTCTTGAGCTGCAAAGGCAAGCCAAAGCGCGGAGATGGCCGAGGCGCGGCCTCAAAAGCTGAACGGGAGATAACGGAGTTTTGTTTCTCTGTTTCCTCTGTTTGCTCCAGTTCAACCCGGCGGCGTTGGTCAGGACGGCGGATTTGAGTTGGTCGTGCCTCGTTCGCAATCGCTTTCGATAATCATTCTGTCAAACGTGTTTATCAGAAGTTGAATCGCCATTTACCCCTTGGGTTTCAACTGCGGAAATAAGATCACATCCCTGATGCTCTCTTGCCCAAGCAGCATCATGCAGAGGCGATCGATGCCCATGCCCATGCCACCCGCCGGCGGCATGCCGTGCTCCAGCGCGACGAGGAAATCGTCGTCTAATTTCTGTTGCTCGCCGCCAGCCTGATGCTCCAGACGTTCCCGCTGCTCGATGGGATCATTTTGCTCGCTGTATGCCGGAGCGATTTCCTGACCGTTAATGCAACATTCGAAAACTTCGACGGTGCTTGGATCTTCCGGTGAAAGCTTTGCCAGGGGAATCAATTGCTTTGGCGCATGGGTGACAAAAGTTGGATTAATGAGCGTTGGCTCGATCAGTTTTTCGAAAACGCCCTGAGTTACTTCGAAGTCCTCGTATTCTTTTCCGATTTCCGCCCCGAGCTTGACAGCCCGCTCGCGACGTTCCTGCGGCGAGACGTCGAACCAATCCGCTCCGGCGCGTTCGCGCACAATGTCTTTGTATTTGATTCGGCGCCAGGGCGGCGTGAGGTCAACTGTCTTGGTAACAATACCTTCGCTGTTTTTATGTTCGATGACAAGGGTCTTAAGAACGTTTTGGGCGACGTGGCAGATCATCGATTGCACCAGTTCCATCATGCTCTCGTAGTCGCCATAGGCCTGATAAGCTTCGAGCATCGTAAACTCGGGGTTGTGCTTTCGCGACAGGCCCTCGTTGCGGAAGTTGCGTCCGATTTCAAAAACCTTATCAATCCCGCCCACAAGCAACCGCTTGAGATAGAGCTCGATCGCGATGCGCATGTAAAAATCGCAGCCGAGGGCATTATGATGCGTCTTGAACGGTTGCGCTGCCGCGCCGCCGGGAATCGCCTGCATCATGGGCGTTTCGACTTCGACATAGCCGCGGTCAGAGAGGAAATTCCGAATCTCCCGCACAATCTGGCTGCGTTTGAGGAAAACCTCTTTGACCTCTGGATTCGCGACTAGATCCAGGTAGCGCTGGCGGTAGCGAATTTCCGTGTCGGCCAGGCCATGCCATTTTTCGGGCGGTGGGCGCAAGGCCTTGGCCAAAATGACGAAGGAGGATAGCTTGACCGAGATTTCGCCGGTCTTGGTTGTGAACATCGCGCCTTTTGCGCCGATGAAATCGCCGAGGTCGAGGTGGCGGAAAACATCGAACTGTTCGTCGCCGAGAACATTCTTTTGGGCATAGACTTGCAGGCGTCCGCTTTGATCGCGCACATCAATGAACATGCTCTTGCCCATGTCGCGATGAGCCGTGACTCGACCAGCTATGGAGACCTCGCGGCCTTCGGCGTAATTCTCGCGGGCATGGGCGCAGGTTTCGGCGGGCGTAAATTTATTCTTAAACGGATCGATGCCTTTGGCCCTCAATGCGGCCAGCTTTGCCTTCCGTTGCTCGATCAATGAATTGGTCTCTTCCATCGCGGGCGGGACTCTACAACCCTGCAGTCAAACTCTAAAGCCTAAACATCTAAGCGTCACAGTTCATCGAAAAAGCGGCGGAGGACAGCCGCACTCCAAGACGCTATCGCGAAGTCCTGGGCGCAATTACCTCCGCCAGGTTTTGGAGTGCGGCTGTCCTCTGCCGCTTTCATATCGCTTGTCAATGCAACGAAGCACTAATGGGCCTCCAAATGCTTTTGCTCCCCAACCGCATACGCTTCCGCCAGCCAGCTTGCAACTTCCGCATCGACGTCCGCTGCGGACATCAGACGAAAATGGTGGACATGATTTCTGGGAGAGATTGTTTCGATTTTTCGAAAGCGCGGCTGCTCAAATTTCCGCGTTAAAACCACATGCCCATCCACCCATTTCGAACGAGTGGTCAATTGCGCAAACGACATTCGCACTTGAAATGCAATCCGGGTTTTCTCAGGAAGCACAATTACTGGTCCGCAGCGCTGAATCAATTTTAGCACCGCATCGTAAATTGCGCGCAGTTCCGCCGGCTTGCCTGCGAAATGCGATTCCAGATCATGCTTTCCGCAAAAGTGCGACTGGTTCTTATTCGCAAATTGCCTTTTGCATTTGGGACACTGCCAAAGTGGAAGCTCAGAACGGTGGGACATTTTTGCTTTCGTGAGATTCATTTAGCCAAATCGTCTCGCGCCCGAGCATAAATGAATGAATCCAGTATCTTCCCGTCCTTAATGACGTTGGCGCGCATGCGTCCTTCACAAACGAACCCGGCCCTTTCCAGCACCCGCACGGATGCAGTATTGCCTGCAAACGGTTCCGCAAATATGCGCTGCAAATCGAAAGCTTTGAACGCCCAGCTTGTGAATTCCGCCACGGCTTCCGACATAATTCCTCGCCCCCAGAACGGCTCTCCCAGCCAATAACCCAATTCGGCCGTCTTGTGGTGAACATCATTACCGAGCCGCAACCCGATGCACCCAATAGCCTCGGTCTCGGTCGCTATCGCAAACGTAGTTTTTGGTTCCTCCTTCGACACGAAACCGAGAAATGCATGTGCGTCTTGCAACGTGTAAGGATGCGGAAAGATGTCGCGCAGATTGATCCAAATCATGCGATTGTTTGCATAACGTTGAATTGCAACGGCATCCTCCGCGGCGAACGGTCGAATGGTGCATGATTGCAATTTGATTACCATCAAGATTGCCCGATTACGGGGCTAATCCACCTTTGTCGCGATCCACCACGTCGTCCCCCCAGAATCCTTGATCCCGCCGCGTTTGTCGGGGTCGTCCTTCTTCACTGGTGCCTGGACCGAAGTAGCGCCTGCTTCTAATGCTTGCTTGAACGTCGCATCCACATCCAGAACGTAGACATGCACGTGAGAAGGAATCGGCGGCCAACCTGGCGCACCGTCTGCCAGCATCACCACGGTGTCATCAATCCGAACTTCAGCATGCATCAATTTGCCATCCGGACCGGCGAAACGTCGCAACTCCTTCGCGCTAAATACACGGGTGAGGAATTCGATCGTCCTCGAGGCGCCATCAACAATCAGATACGGCGCAACCGTCGTATAACCTTCAGGCTTATGTGATGAGCTCATTTTTCGCATTATGAACGATGTGCCTCCATTGTGAAGTTCGAACTTGGCCGACACCGAATACACGTTCGGGTACCACATCTCGGGATGTGGCTGCTGATCGGAATTCCGCATTGCGGCAATGTTTGTCGGATTAAAGAGAATTTGCGGCGCCATGGATTCGACGTGTCCGCCGCAACGGATCTAACGGGTTGAGCTTTTGTAAGTCCTTGATAGCGTGCAACGTTTGCGCATTAACGGGTAAAACACCCCCGGGAAGACATCAATTGGCTGCTGACTATTACCTGCCCACCTTGGTTCCGAGGCTTGATGGGGCCAATGTCACAAATTTCGCATTTTTTCGAAACAATCAGGGTCACTCCCGGGTGACTCCTATAGACATGACTACAATCTCGGCTCTGGCTGGCAGCAATGGGTGAGCATAGCATCAACCCCGGACGGTCAGCGCCAGCCGATGAGAGAGCAGTTCGAAACCTTCATGCGAAACTACCAGAACATGGTATATAGCACGGCGCTACGCCTGGTGGCCAATTCCGCCGAGGCCGAAGATATTGCGCAGGAGGTTTTTCTCAAAGCGTACGAGCGCTTTGCGGATTTGAAGGACAGCCCGACGGCGGGCGGTTGGCTGCGGACCGTCGCGCGGAACATGAGCCTGAATCATCTGTCGCGCTACCGCTTACGATGGAGCTTCTTCTCCGAGCTGACGAGCAGCAGCCAGGACGAGGATGCGCCCGAAATTCAATTTGCCGCGCCGCAGGAATTGGATGAAGAGCTGGCCCGGGCCGATCGCAAGGAATTAGTAGAACAAGCGCTTCAGAAATTGCCGCCGACGCAGCGCATCCCTTTGGTGCTCTATCACCTTGAAGGACTTAAGTATGAAGAAATTGCAGCGAAATTGAATGTTTCGCTTGGCAAAGTGAAGACCGACATTTTTCGGGCGAGGGAAGTTTTGCGCAAAAAGCTTGGTGCGCGCCTGGGTGAAGAGATGGGCAGTGAGTCGCTGAAACGTTAAAAGCGTTGAATCGTAGAACGTAAAACGCAAAAGGTAAGAATAAAGAAAAAAGATGAATTTAGATTACGAAAAGACGTTGGAAGCGGAGATTGACCGCGAATTGAAGACGCTGCCAGAGATTAGCGCGCCGGGGACACTGATTTCGCGTGTGATGGCACGCATCGAGTTGCGTGCTGCGCTGCCATGGTTCCGCCGGGCATGGGACACGTGGCCGGGTCCATTGCAGGGGGTTTTCCTGGTAGCGATGCTGGCGCTCTTTGGCGGATTGTGCTTCGGCGGCTGGGAGGCATCGCACACGGCGACTTTCGGTCTGGCCGTTCATAAAATCGGCGGGTGGTTTTCAGGTTTCGGCGCGCTCTACTCGGCGCTCAACGCTTTGGCTGGCGCAATCTTTGCCATGATAAAACAAATCAATTCGGCCATTTTGATAGGGTTCCTCTTCGCGGCGGGATTGGGCTATGCAATTTTTCTCGGACTCGGAACCATGTATGTCCGACTCGCTTTTGCGAAACGTTGAAGAATCTGAAATATGAAATTAACCACCAATTCGTTTGATAAAGCCGGGATTCTCCGCGGACCATCGAGGAGTGCCGACCTGACGCAACTCTTTCAGGGTTGTGGCCGTCCGATGCCTCAATTCCAGGGTGGCTCGTTCCTCGCAACCCTGGGCTTGGTTGCGAAATCCCTTTGGGATTGTCGATACGTCGCCGTTGTTTGCGGGGTTTTGCTCGGTGCTTCCGCTCAAGCGCAGCCGGGCGCGACGACCCCGGATGCGACTGATGCAAAGACTGCGCAAACGAACATCGCTACCGTCACTGCCGAGGCGCCTGATTCAACCAAAGAATCCAAGCACGAGCCGAGCGAATGGGACTGGGAT
>Ga0193709_1000408_pt1 | contig 15476 bp, 15 predicted proteins | sample H3c2metaG_FD_160571 | JGI IMG/M metagenome (GOLD analysis project Ga0193709, IMG submission 160571) | Soil microbial communities from a riparian zone of the East river system, Colorado, United States - H3c2 | ecosystem: Environmental > Terrestrial > Soil > Riparian zone | place: USA: East River... | reverse complement strand
TAACCGCGCTGGTACGCCTCTTGGAGTGCGGTTTCCACGAGATCGAGCACGTAGCGATATTCGCCGCGAATGTAGATGAAGCCGCGATTGGCTCCGATGGCGCGGCCGGCGATGACCATACCTTCGATCAACTGATGCGGGTCCATTTCCATTAAGGGGCGGTCTTTGCATGTGCCCGGTTCGGATTCGTCGGCGTTGCAGATTACGTACTTCGGTTTCGGATTATCTTTCGGCACGAAAGACCACTTCATGCCGGTCGGGAAGCCCGCTCCGCCGCGTCCGCGTAGACTGGATTTTTTGACTTCGTCGATGATGGCGGCCGGGGTCATTTCTTTCAGCGCTTTTTCGAGAGCCTGGTAGCCGCCATGTTGCAGGTAAACATCGATCTTGCGGGAATCTTTTATGCCAAAGAGTCTGCTGATCAGCGGAGTTTCTTGCGGATCGCGCGGGTGCAGCGCGCCGGAAATAACTTCGACCGGAGCGGGTTTTTTGCCGGCGTCGAGATCTTCAATAATTTTGTCGAAGGACAGCGGAGTGAGGTTTTCGTAGAAATCGTAATTGACTTGAATCGCAGGAGCGCCGGTGCACGCCCCGATACATTCCACTTCTTCGAGAGAGAAAACACCGTCCTTGGTGACTTCCTTGTGGCCGATTTCCAGGCGCTTTTTTGCTTGTTCCAGAATGTCGTAGCCGCCGCGCAACATGCACGCAACGTTGGTGCAGACCTGGACGTGATGTTTGCCCATCGGCTTGCGGTGTAGCATGGAATAATATTCAAGAGTTTCTTCGACCTGCACAGTACGAAGGTCCAGGCGTCCGGCGATTTCCGCGATCATTTCATCGCTGACGAAGCCGAACTCGTCTTGTGCGTACATCAACATCGGAATCAGCGCGCTGCGCTTGACAGGATAAGCGTTCTGCAGCTTCTCAAACCGCGCTGCGAGTTGTGTGGACAGTTCCATCATCTCACTTGTTCGGTCGCGAGCTTCGTGGACACGTTAGCGGTCCACATCGCCCAGGACAATATCGATGGTTCCGATGCAGGCAATCACGTCCGCCAGCAGCTGCCCTTCGATAATGCGGGGCAGCGCTTGCAGATTGATGAACGATGGCGAACGGAAATGGCAGCGCAGCGGTTTTGGCGAGCCGTCGCTCACAATGTAGCAGCCGAGTTCGCCGCGTGGCGATTCGATAGCCACGTAGGCGTCTCCCGGCGGCGGCGAAAAACCCTCCGTGAAAATCTTGAAGTGGTAGATGAGCGCTTCCATCTCCGTTTTCATCTTTTCGCGTTCCGGTGGAATGATGCCCGGAGCTTCCGCGCGAACGGCGCCCTGATCGGTAATTTTGGCCATGGCTTGCGCGACGATTTTCAGGCTTTCGCGAATTTCCGCGACGCGAATCATGTAGCGGCCGTAGCAATCGGAATCCGTGCGCGTAGGCACGTCAAACTTAAATTCTTCGTAGCTGGAGTACGGAAAATATTTGCGATTGTCGTGCGCCAGGCCGGCCGCGCGCAGCGTCGGCCCGGTCATGCTGTAGGCGATGGCATCTTCGAGTTTGATTTTTCCGACGTTCTGCAAACGTGCAAGCCAGATGCGGTTTTCGGTGAGCAGCGTCTCGTAGTCGTCGACGCGGCTGGGCATCATCTTTAAAAAGCGGCTGACCATTTCGCGCCAGCCTGCTGGAGGTTCAAGCGCTACTCCACCGATGCGGATGTAGCTGGTCATCATGCGCTGTCCGGCAAAGCGTTCGAAGATTTTCAGAATTTCTTCGCGCTCGCGGAAGCAGTACAAGAAAACCGACATCGCGCCCATGTCGATGGCGTGCGTCCCCAACCAGACCAGGTGGGAGGAAATGCGCTGCAGCTCCACCATCATCACGCGGATATATTGCGCGCGTTTGGGAATTTCCAGGCCCAGCAGCTTTTCGACGGCCAGGCAATAGACCAAGTTGTTGCCAAGCGGATTGAGATAGTCCATGCGGTCGGTAAGCGTGATGGCCTGTGAATACGTTTTCTGCTCGCAGGATTTTTCTATGCCGGTGTGGAGATAGCCGAGGTCGGGAACGGCTTTGACTACCGTTTCGCCGTCCAGTTCAAGCGCCACGCGAAGCACGCCGTGGGTGGACGGGTGCTGCGGCCCCATGTTGAGGACCATTGTTTTCGATTCGCCAGTGGCTGTTTCTACCGTGGTCATTTATTTTTTCGTTGGCGAGCGCTCGCCAAACTTTAGTTTATTGCTTTTTGAAGCCTGGTAAAAATGTTGCTGGAATGTCCCTAAATCCTTCTGTCGGGTAATCGCGCCGCAATGGATAGCCTTCCCAGTCATCGGGAAGCAAAATGCGTCGCAAATCCGGGTGGCCATTAAATCGAATTCCCATCAAATCGAAGATTTCGCGCTCCAGCCAACCTGCACCCGGCCAAACGGGAACCAGCGAATCGACAACCGGATCGGCTCCGCTGACGCGCGTACGCAACCTGATTTTGGTTTTCTTGGGAATGGAAACCAGGTGGTAATTCAGTTCGAAGCGCGGCTCGGCGGGGAAACGGTCGACCGATGTCGCGTCCGACAGAAAATTAAACTCCAGATTAGAGCGACAGAATTCTGCCGTGGCGCGAAGAAGTTCGCGCGGCACCAGCAGCGTCGTTTCACCATGAAATTCGATGACTTCCGCAACGGACTTCGCGTTCCACGCGCGAAGCCGTTCGGTTACAACATCAGCGTTTTGACTGCCAGTCTCTGCCACGATTTGTCCGATTAGCGCGGCTGGCTATGTATGCCAGTCCAGCGCACCCTTTTTCCAAAGATAGAAATAGCCGACCAGCAGGATCGCGATGTAAATCATCATTTCGTAAAAGCCATATCGCCCGAGAGTGCGGAAAACAACCGCCCACGGGTAAAGAAAAATCGCTTCCACATCGAAAAGAATAAAAATCATCGCGACCAGGTAAAACTTCACGGAAAATGGCTCGCGAGCATCGCCGGTCGGCTCCATCCCGCACTCGTACGCCTGCTGTTTGGCGCGATTTGGCCGCCGCCAGCCGATTAAAACAGAAAGGGTGCTGATCAGTCCGGCCAGGATGGCGGCGACCAGTAGATGGAGGACCAGAGGCCCGTAAGTATGCAAGCCTGAACCGCTCATAGGCGAAGCGGTATAATAACGGGGGACACGGTGTTCGGTCAAATCAGGCGAGAAAAATTCGCGCCGTGACTTTGCTGGAAAAATTTCATAGCGGGGCGGGCTTTGACGAATGTTGTTTGGGCACAATAGCAACGTGGATGTTGGTACGGATGTGGTTCATGTGCAGACCGAGGATCGCGGGGCGAACCACGCGTTCATCGACACCACGGTGCATTGGAAGGGGCGCGTGTTGCATCGCCGGACCAACAATTATTTGGACTTGCTGCCGTTGGACGGGGAGAAAGAGAACGCGTTGAAGGCACGGCTGGACGATCAGCATCGCGCGGTGATTGAGGACATACGGACAGGAGCATTGCAGTTGACATTTCCCGCTGTTCCAACTGCGCCTCCTCCGGTGCAGACTCCTGTTGCGCGCAAAGCGCCCGCAGTGGCGCCAGTTTTGAAAGTGGAATTAACGAACGCCGCGAGTTGGCTGGTCGGAAAAGGCGCGACGTTGCAACTGATGTTGCGCGACGCTGCTGGGAATCCGGTTGCGGGCGCGGAGACTAAGGCTCGTATTGAAGGCGCTGAAAACCCCGCAGAATTCTCGACGCTAACCGGCGAGGACGGCCGCGCGCTGCTGCAATTTGCGATGCCCAAATTAAGCGGCTCGGATGTTTCTTTGGTGATCGAAGCCACGCACGGTGAGGCGAAAGGACATTTGCGATTTCAGTTACGAGTTAAGCCGCGGGTTTAAGGATTGAGTTAATGAGTGAAAATATTTCTATCGTCGTGAATGGAGAAATTAGGGAAGCGGCTTCTGGAGCTACTGTAACGGAGCTTCTGAAAGCATTGGGCATCCACGGCGGACGCGTGGCCATCGAGCGCAATCGGCAGATTCTGCCGCGGGCGGCGTGGAGCGAGACCAGCGTGGCGGATGGCGACCGTTACGAGATCGTGCAGTTCGTCGGCGGCGGGTGAGGCGCGCAGTGAGTAGGGGACAGTGAATAGTGAGTAGCAGGCTGCCTTGGTCGTAGGCACGGGTTTTCCATTCACCGCTCTCTATTCACGGCCCACTTTCTGCGTCTCATACTCCCTTCAACAAATGCCCCATTTTTTTCTTTTTGGTCTGCAAATAGGCGCGGGAAATTCTGGAGATTCGCGGCTGGCAGGGGACTCGTTCCGCGACATGGATGCCTGCTTCTTCCAGTTGGCGGACTTTTTCTGGATTGTTGGAAAGCAACCGGATCTGCGTTGCGCCAAGTTTTTTCAGGATTTGCGCCGGGAAATCGTAATCGCGCGCGTCCGCCAGAAAACCCAGCGATTCGTTGGCTTCCACCGTGTCCATGCCCTGGTCTTGCAGTTCGTAAGCGCGCAATTTATTCATCAGACCGATGCCGCGGCCCTCTTGAGGCAGATAAAGAAGAATTCCTGCCGGCGCCTCGCCGATTATTTTCATGGACAGTTCGAGCTGTGCACGACAATCGCAGCGCAGCGAATTTAGAACGTCGCCGGTGAGACACTGTGAATGGACTCTCACCATGGGCACGGATTTGCGGGATTTGAACGGGCCGCGAATCTTGCCACGGACCAGCGCAACGGCTTCATCTTGCGGTCCCAAACCGCGAAATCCATGAATTGTGAATTGGCCATAGCGGGTGGGAAGTTTCGCATGCGCGACTTCTTCGACGACTTGTATTTTCGGGCGCAGCGCTGGCGATTTTTTCTTGGGCATGGGAATTTCCAAGTATAACAGGGGCGGGACACGGTGGCAGAAACTGCGAAGCCAAGAAGTTGTGCGATGTGGCGGAAGGCCACGCGCGCCGTGGCAGTAAAAACGCTGGCGGAGGAGCTTTACACCCAGGATGAGATTGGCTAGCGTTGGATACAGAACGCTGCGGCCAATTGGCGCCGAGGACCATGGACGTTTCTTCGTTTTCTCCGAGAGATTTTCTTTTCACGCTGCTGCTCAAAGTGGGCGTGGCGGCGTCGATTGGGGCGCTGCTGGCGCGCTGGAATACCTTTCGGCGTGTGCTATTCACGGAAGAAAGAGACGTCGACCAAAAAATCAAGCTGATGTTTTTTATGGTGCCACCGCTGATTCTGGGCGTGACGTTGCGACTGGTGGGAACACAATATCGATTTGCGGATTTGTCATTGGAAGGCGCGTTTCTGATGGGACTGCTGGGAGGCCGGGTGGTCGGTCCGATCGGCGGAGCCATCATCACTATTCCTGCGCTGATTATGCATGAGTGGCTGGGAATGCCGGCGGCTGCGGCTGCCGGACTACTTGGCGGCCTAATGCGGCAGGCGATTCCCAATAAAGAAGAGTTGTGGAATTTCGGCCCGTTCACATTTTTGAACATTCCGAAAGCGGTGGTGCGATTTTTACGCAAAGTGGACATTCCGTGGGAGATGTTGCCGCTTGGAGCTTGTGTTGGACTGGAACTGGGCCGCGTGGGATTGGTAATTGCCACCAAGCCGAAGTGGTTGTTTGCCATCGATCCGCATTGGGATTGGTGGCTGGGCCTGGCGGTGATCGCGACGCTGATGTCGGTGGCGGCGCCGCTGAAGATCTGGAACAACACGCGCATCGAAATGAATCTGGAGCGCCACCAGCAGTTGCTTCTGAAGGCGCGCATGGACGCGCTATCCAGCCAGATCAATCCGCACTTTTTGTTTAACACTCTGAATACGGTTTCGGCGTTGATTCGGTTCGATCCGGACACGGCACGCGGCGTGGTGCTGCGGTTGAGCAGTATCTTGCGGAGGCTGTTGCGCAAGCACGAAACATTTGTGCCGCTGAAAGAAGAGCTGCAATTCATCGATGATTATCTGGATATAGAAGTAGCGCGGTTCGGCAAAGACAACCTGGAAATTATTAAAGAGATTGACGACGAGACGCTGGAGGCGTTTGTGCCCAGCATGCTGCTGCAGCCCATGGTGGAAAACTGCCTGAAACACGGGCTCGCGCCGAAGATCGAAGGAGGGCGGATTCGTTTGCATGCAGATCAGCGGGACGGACGGCTGCACCTGGAGATTGAGGACAATGGCGTGGGAATTTCGGAAGAGCGCATGCCTCACGTGTACGTTGAGGGAATCGGCTTGAGCAACGTGCGCGAGCGGCTGCGCGTGCTGTACGGCACCGATTTCCGTTTGGAGATTGAGAGCCGGCCGGGAGAGGGAACAATTATCCGGATTGAAGTTCCGGAGCTGGTCCCAGCAACACCGGAGACGGTGCGGGCGTGATTTGCAAGCAGTCGCCCGAATCCTGTGTCACCTGGCAGGCGGCAACGACCACAGCGCAAAGTTCATGCTGGCTATTTCCAAAAGCCGCGATTCACATCCCTTGAGAACTTGGCGAATCGCAAAGACATGGTCGAAGTTGTCGCAGGAATAAGGTTAAGCCTCCTAGCGAGGTGCCCGTTTAGAGAACGCTTAGAAATGCGACCAGGTCCGATTCTTCCTGAGCGGTTAGGACGAGCCCAAAACGATTTTCGTAAAAATGCACAGCGTCCAACAGCGTCTGCGCGGAGCCGTTATGGAAGTAGGGGGCGCGGGCGGAGAGTCCGCGCAGGATCGGTCCTTTGATCTTGCCAACATGGTCGAATTTGCCATCGACCAGGGCTTGGCCGAGATCTGTGGTGGTTTTGCAGTTGTCAGTTGGCAAACCTGTGGCGGGATCGGTCTTGCACACCGTGATGTTCGGCAGGTAGCTGGTGTCGAGGCCGCCCTTGTTCACGAACAGATTTGTAGGGCTGGGGTCGCCGGTGCCAATGTTAAGAGGGGTCGGGAAGGAATGATTGCCCACGTTCGCCGTATCGTGACAGGTGCCGCAGGTTCCTAAGAGGGAAGGGACTCCCCCTGAAACCAAGCCACCGGCGGAGAGGTCGTCATTGATACCGGCGACATCGGTGATGTTGATGGGCCGGGAATTGAAAATGGCCTGCCCTCGCGCAACCGCCGCACGGGGACTCGCAGGAGGCAGTTCCGCCCATGCTTCGAAGGGATTGAAGATTGCGGGGTTGAACTTACCATCACCCGGTTTGTCGAGTCCGCCAGGCTGCTCAAGCGTCGGAACCAGAAAGTTGACGCTGGAATTGGAGCTGATGAAGAACGGCTGGGTGACGAGAGGTATAGGTCCGCCCGTGGCGCCTTGCGCATCCAGTCGGCCGGCGGTGGTGCCCGTTGCCTGGGCTGTAAACAGCCCCATCTCAAAATTCACAATCTGCTGCTGCTCGGCGGGAGTTGGCCTGGTCCCATCGCCCTGCGCGTGTATGTTGGTGGCATCCAACGACTGGTGGGCCAGGTTGCTCGAAAGCGAATCTGGATAATTTGCGTATAGGATTTTTGTGGTTCCGGTAGCTGGCGACGATTCCCGCCCGTCGAACATGACGGCGCTCAAAAAACGCAGGTTAGTCGTAGGCAGTGGCCTGCGATACATCGAAATGACATCGGCTTCGTTGCAGCCGTATTGATTGTTCACGCTCACGACTTTGTAGTCTGCGTTCGCGGGCACGGCGATTGCAATGCGGATCAAGCCGCGCGTACGCAGCAGGCTATAGGCAGCGTTTTTCCCAGCCAGGGTCGAGACATCGATGCTGTGGTTGCAGTTCGAACCGTCGACCGTGCGGAAAATCGGGTCCTGACCCTGCGTCGCCGAAAACCGCACCTGCGCATTCGCGGCTGAAACGGACATGCCGTCGCTGACCTGGTGGCATGTGGCACACGAACGCCCGTTCGTCCCCAAGTTTTGGAAAAACGGTCCCGTGAGGTCAATGCCTTTGCCGACTGTGCTGTAGGTCTCGGACGTGCCGCCGGGATTCGCGAAATGGGCTCCATTAGGGATGAAAGAAATCTGCTGTCCGCTTACTACGACGATGACCATGAGCATGGCTACAGCTAGAAGGCCGGCACTGATGATGCCGCGTTTGTATCCCAGCGAGGGACGGCAGCTTCGGCTAAGACCTGGCAAGGAAGCTGCAAAGTGTCTGAAAGACAGAAGGATACGCGTCATGGCCGGGTCTCCTGGACAACACGTGGTGCCGTGTGGTTTGCTCCGGACGGTAATACGGATAGGCGTGTGAGCTCAATAGCGGACAACTGTTGGACGGCTTAATTTTCATGTTTTTTTAACCGGCTGGAGAGACCTAAGACGATACGAAAAACGCGAAACGGAGGTACGATTGCACGCACTATTCAGGTAGCCAGAAAGTGTCGCCATCCAGACTCGTTTGGAGACGGAGCCTTCGGTCTGCGAAGGAATGGTTCGATCTCCGCAGGCTGGCCGTAGCTTGTTGGGAGTGCCCGATGTCACGCGAACCCGCGAAGGACCAGGACAAGGTGCGATTTGGGGAGGATTTTGAGGTTGATCTGCGCGCGTACCAGTTGCGTGGCCGAGGTCACACCCTCAAACTCGAACGCATCCCCATGGAAGTCTTGCTGTTCTTGATGGAGCAGCGAGGGGAGCTGGTCGCACGCGAGGAAATCGTAAAGAAAATCTGGGGTGACGGCGTTTTTCTGGATACCGATAACAGCATCAACGGCGCCATCCGCAAAATTCGCCAGGTCCTCAGAGATAATCCGGAACATCCTCAGTTCATTCAGACAGTTACAGGCCGGGGCTATCGCTTTATCGCGCCGATAGTGAGCGACAACGCGAGAGAAAGCCGGAGAGTTGGCTCTGCTCTGCAAGAGCACTTGGATTCGCAGGCGGATGCCGATAATTCGTCCGGCGCTACACTCACGGAAACCACGCAAAACGAGACGCCGCTTGCGGTCGAAATTCCGAGGACGCCCCCGGCAGCCCGGCGATGGCTGATCCTCGGCGGCACGGCTGCGCTACTGCTTGCGAGCTTGGCAGGCTGGTGGCTCCGAGCGCGTGGTCCCGCCAACGCCGCTCCCGCAGGCAGGCTGATGCTGGCGGTGCTTCCGTTCGAAAACCTGACCGGCGATCCCGGGCAGGAGTATTTCAGCGACGGGTTGACCGAGGAGATGATCGCGCAATTGGGAAATGTCGATCCGCGGCGAATAGGTGTAATCGCGCGAACTTCGGTGATGCACTACAAGAATGGGCAGGTGGAGGTGGGGCAGATCGGTCGTGAGCTCGGAGTGCAATATATGCTCGAAGGCAGCGTGCGCCGGGAAGCGGAACGTGTACGGGTGACGGTTCAACTCATCCAGATAAAAGATCAGACGCATTTATGGGCGCGGCAGTATGACCGCGAGCTGAGCGGGTTGCTGTCGGTTCAGGACGAAATTGCACGGGAAGTCACCGACGAAATTTGGCTGACGCTAGGCGAACCCAAGCGCAACGCGCTCTCACCGGAAATGACGGCTGCGTCGGCTTTATCGCCGAACGCTACGGCGGCGTACGACCTCTACCTCAAGGGCCAATATTCCTTTAACAAGCGAACTCCGCAAAGTCTGCGACAGGCAATCCAATATTTCGGGCAGGCTACGGAGAAAGATCCCCGCAACGCTCGTGCCTATGCCGGACTTGCGGATGCTTACGCGTTGGCCGGAGGCTACAGTTTACGTCCACAAACCGAATTCATGGGCAAGGGGCGCGCCGCGGCGGTGCGAGCCGTGGAGATCGATCCGAGTCTGCCGGAAGCGCATACCGCTCTAGCCCTCATCGTTCAGAACTACGATTGGGACTGGACCACCGCGGAAAGAGAGTTCCGGCGAGCCATCGAATTGAACCCGAATTACGCAACAGCCCATCATTGGTACGCGGAACACCTGATGTGGCGCGGGCGTTTTGATGAGGCGCTGCGTGAGAGCGAACGAGCCCGCCAGCTCGACCCTCTTTCGGTGATCATTGCGGCAGACAACGGCGTGATTTTGTATTCCTCGAGACAGTATGACCGTTCCATCGAGAAATTCCGCACCGCCCGCGAAATGGAACCAAGCTTCCCGCGAGCTCAATTCCTCATCGCACCGTACGCGGAAAAGGGAATGTTTGCGGAAGCGCTGGCCGACCTCGAAGCGGAACGCTCAAGAATGGATTTGCGTTCGTACTGGGTATTGCAGGCGTACATCAACGGTAGGGCCGGCCGCCGTGCGGAAGCGCAGCGCGCGTTAAGGACGTTCGAACGATTGACAAGAAACCAGCCGGTGGACGCCTATCTTTTCGTTTGGGCGTATCTAGGTACCGGGGACAATGACAAGGTTTTCGCCTGGCTGGAAAAGGGATTCGCGCAACGCTCCAACGCGCTGATAGCGCTCAAGGCCTTTCCTTACTACGATCCACTGCGCGGCGATCCGCGTTTTCAAGATTTGCTGCGCCGCGTCGGACTCGCTGAGTAGACTCCCTAAACTCTCAGAATTAAAGCCTTGCAAATTCATCTCGACTTCTGTATATTCTGTAAAGACAGAAACAACAGTTAAATCAGCTATTACGGTTATGGCTGAAGGAAAAGGGAGATGAGGATGAGCGGAGAGGCAAAGACAGGGTTGGCGCCGGTGGAGGAGAAATTTATTTTGCATTGGGGCGAGATGGGGACGAAGTGGGGGATCAACCGTACCGTAGCGCAGGTCCATGCGCTGCTCTATCTGGCGGCGAAGCCGATGCCGGCGGATCAAATTTCTACGACGCTTTCGGTGGCGCGGTCGAATGTGAGCACCAGTTTGCGGGAGCTGCAGGGTTGGGGAATTGTGCGCGTGGTGCACGTACTGGGCGACCGGCGAGATCACTTCGAGACGCTGAAGGATGTATGGGAGATTTTCCGGATCGTGGCCGAGGAGCGGAAGAAGCGGGAAATCGATCCGACGCTGCGGGTACTTGCGGAGTGCGTGCAGGAAGCGAAGAGCGGGCAAGGCGACGCGCACACCAAGGAGCGTTTGCAAGCGATGCTGGAGTTCTTGGTGGCGATGTCGGGATTGTTTGAAGAAATTTTGCGAATGCCCACAGGGGCGTTGAAGAGTGTCGTGAAGCTGCGCGGGAAGGTGATCACTCTGTTGGGGACTGGGGCCAAGAAAGCCGGCTAAGGACGAAGTAATGAGACCACTCGCGAAGTCCGCTCTGCTGGGCACGACAATCTCGTTGAGCCTAACCTTGGCGTTGCTCAGCATGATACCGCCAGTGATCGCAATCTTAATCTGGATCACGATTCCTGGATTCCTATTGGCTTGGGGGGTAAGCGGCATGCTTCGTGGGACGTATGCCGACATTTTTGCCTTGGGAAACGCGCAATTGCTCGTTTTGGTTACGATTGGGAACGCCATCTTTTATTGCTGCGCGTCGCATTTCCTGTTGCGGGCGCCTAGCGATGGCTAAGTGCAGGCGGTTGCGGATCGAAAGGAAATCATGATTACTTTGGCGGACGAGTTCACGGACCGCAAAGGGCGGCAGGCTCGTGGATGGTTGTTTTTTGATGCAGAGTGCCGATTCTGCACGCGGATTGCACGATGGATAGCGCCGATTCTGCAGTCGCGTGGATTGGACGTGGCGCCATTGCAGGATTCGAGAGTAGGCCCGCTACTTGGAATGAAGAGCGAGGAGCTGCTGACGGAACTGCGGTTTTTGCTGAGTGATGGAACAAATTTGGGCGGGGCGCGAGCGGTGGTCGCTGTCGCGCGGGAGATTTGGTGGGCGCGACCGTTTGTGTGGCTTGCCGCTTTACCGGGGATGATGGCGCTTCTCGATGTGGGCTACAGGTCGATCGCGGAACGGCGCGGGTGCGTCAGCCGGACTTGCGAATTACGAACCAGGCCGTAACCGGAGGCCCTGGATGCGCAAAACAAACATCTGGCAGTGGGAAGGGCGCATTGGCCGCGCGACGTACCTAGCGGTCGGGGTGGCGGCCTTGGCGGCGAAATTTTTTATAGATTGGGTCGTTGTGACGCGGATTTTTCACCGGCCGTGGAGTTTGCTCAATTACTGGCAGCCGTTTGGCGAAATTACCGGCATACATGCGCTGACTTTTGAAAATCGATTGTTTGCCGGCGTAATGCTGTTTATTGCTGTGCCTTTTATCTGGCTGGGGCTGGCAATGACAGTGAAGCGGTTGCGTGATGCCGGCGAACCGACGTGGGTCGCGGCGTTGTTCTTCGCTCCCGTCGCGAATCTGTTGTTTTTTCTGGTGTTGATTCTCAAACCGTCTGCAAAAGAAGCGGGGAGAGAAGAGGGCGCGCCATGGCCCGGGCCGCGATTTCTGGATTCCTGGATTCCCGAAACGCGAGCGGGAAGCGCGTTGCTAAGTATCGCAGTCACCGCGATGACTGGGCTCGGGTTTACCTTGCTCGGAACGCAAGTCGTGGCCACGTACGGCTGGGGATTGTTTGTGGGGCTGCCGTTTTGCCTGGGGTTGTTTGCGGTGCTGATGCACAGCTATCGAGATCCGCGTAGCTACAGCGAGTGCGTGTGGATGGCGGTGCTGCCAGTATTTTTGCTGGGCGCGATTTTGCTGCTGGTGGCGGTGGAGGGTGCGATCTGTATCTTAATGGCGGCTCCCATCGCACTGGTGATGGCGTTGTTGGGTGGAAGCCTGGGATTTGTGATCCAGGCGGCGCATTGGGGACGCCCGAATGCCCCGGCGATTTTGTCCATGGCGGTGTTGCTGACGCCGGGATTCTATGGCGTAGAGCATTTCACGCGACCGCCAGCCGGCGTGTTCGAAGTGAAAAGCGCAATTGAAATTGCCGCGCCTCCCACAAAAGTTTGGCAGAAAGTGGTGGCGTTTACGGAGATTCCGCCGCCGCAAGAGATGCTCTTCCGGGCTGGGATCGCTTATCCGATAAGCGCGGAAATCACGGGACATGGGGCGGGAGCGGTTCGGCACTGTGTTTTTTCTACTGGACCGTTTGTTGAGCCGATAGTGGTGTGGGACGAGCCACGTCTGTTGCGATTCCGTGTGACGGCGAATCCGGCGCCCTTGAATGAGTTGACTCCTTACGGGCATATCGAGCCGAGGCATCTGCATGGATATTTCGAATCGCATCAGGGGCAATTTCTGTTGACGGAGCTGCCGGGCGGCCACACCCGAGTGGAAGGGACGACGTGGTATTCACATTCGATGTGGCCGGAGACATATTGGCATTGCTGGTCGGATTATGTGATTCATCGGATTCACATGCGGGTGCTGGAGCACATTCGGGCCGAGGCGGAAGCAACAAAGAATTAACGCAGAGGACACAGAGATCACAAAGAACGCGGAGACGCCGGCCTGCGCGAGCTCAGGCGGAGGCGGCGCGGGATTCGGAGAGAACGCTCTCGTAGTAGCGTTCGTAGGAGGGGATGACGTCGTTGGCGCAGAAATTTTTCTTGGCGTGAAGACGGGCCCGCTGGCCCATTTCGCGGCCGCGATCGGCGCGCGAGAGAAGATCGATGGCGTATTTGGCGGCCGTGGCAACGTCGCCGGGTTCGACCAGGTAGCCGTCCACTCCGTGTTCGACAACTTCGGGGACGCCGCCGACGTTGGTGGCGATGACCGGGACTTCGCAGGCCATGGCTTCGAGGGCGGCAAGACCAAACGATTCCAGCTGAGAAGGCAATAAGAAGAGATCGGCGTCAGAGAGCAGGTGATAGACCTGGTCCTGCTTGCCGAGGAAGTGTACGTCTTTCTGCAGTTTTTTCTTGCGGACGAGATATTCAGCGGCGCCGCGGTCCGGTCCGTCTCCGATGAGCACGAGTTTTGCCGGCATTTTGGCGCGGACTTGCGCGAAGATTTCGACGGTGTCGGTGATGCGCTTTACGGGGCGGAAATTCGAGAGATGCATGACGATGGGCTCGCCGGCTGGCGCCCATTTGGCTCGTTGCGTGGGATTTGGCTGGCGCGTGTAGAGATCGCAATTGACGAAATTCGGGATGACTTCGATGGGCCGCTTGATGTCAAATTCGCGGACGGTTTGCTCCTGCAAATAACGTGAGATGGCGCTGACGCCGTCGCTTTGTTCGATGGAAAATTTGGTGATGGGAAGATAGGAACGGTTGCTGCCTACCAGCGTGATGTCCGTGCCGTGCAGCGTAGTGATGAACGGCAAGCGGCGCGGAGCAGCCATCGATCGTGCCAGCATGGCACTGACCGAATGTGGAATGGCGTAGTGAACGTGCAGCAAATCCAGCGATTCGGCCTCGAAGACCTCGAGCATTTTGGTGGCGAGCGCCAGGGCGTAAGGTGGGTGATCGAAAAGGGGATACGAGGCGACCTCGACTTCGTGGAAAAAAATGTGCGGGTCGTTCAGGTTCATGCGGATGGGCGGGGCGTAGCTGATGAAATGGACGTCGTGGCCGCGGGCGGCCAGCTCCTGGCCGAGCTCGGTGGCGACGACTCCGGAGCCGCCGTACGTGGGGTAGCAGGTTATGCCAATGCGCATGATTTCGAGGTTCCCAGGCCGCTGCGAGGCTACCATACCCGTGCTGCGGGTTGCTGCTAGAATGGCGGCTTTGGCCCGACTTGCCGCTGGTGCAATCGGGTGCTGTATTAGACGCGAGCCGGCGCAATCCGTGACATCACGAGGGGCGGGATTGACAGGGTCCGAGACGGTACTAGGGGGAATCTTGGGTAATGAGCTTAAGCACCAGCTGAGCGCGGAGCTTTTGGCGTACGCCCAGAGCCGGCTGAAATTGAGTAATTTCAGCGTATTGGTAGGTCTTGAGGTGGCAAGGCTGTATGAAGGTGGCGCGGTCTTGGAACTGACAGTAAAGGACGACCATCGCCAGATTCACAACGTTGTGCACGGAGGAGTAATTGCGACTTTGGCCGACACGGCTGGAGCCATCGCTGCCTATACGGTCTCACCGCTGGGGGCAGAACTGGCGACCATTGAGCTGAAGATCAACTACCTGTTGCCCATCGCAGAGGGCAAGGTGGAAGCAGAGGGCAGGGTGTTGCGCGCTGGAAGGAACTTTATCGTAGTGGAATGCGACGTCAGGAACGCGCAGGGCCAATTGGCTGCCAAAGCGCTGATGACATTTGGCGGTTCTGGGACTCGAACATCGCAAACCGTTTCCCAGTGAAACGCCCGGTTTGAACGGAGTTAGCGTTACAGTGAAAGCAAGACCACGCAGAACTCCTAAGGCCTTCCGCTATTCGTCGCCGTTTTCGCCACCTTCTTTGTGAACGTACTTGATGGTGCGCTTGAAGATCATCAGGTTTGGGCTACCCTGGCGGGTGAGTTTGATGCAATCGCGGTCATACCATTCCACGATGCCATGCAGGGTTTCGCCGTTTTCGAGCGCCACCACCATCGGAGTGCGCGATTGCATCTGCTTGATCCAATAGAAATTTTCCGCATGCGTGATTTCTGGCGGAGCGGGTTTCTTGCTGGGGGCCGGGCCGGCGTTGTGATTCTGGTGCACGATGCGCGGCGGGAGAGATTCCTTTACATCAGGAAAACCGGGGCGAAACATA